>OCHI01000271.1_pt1 | contig 64123 bp, 57 predicted proteins | sample 1538691 | NCBI WGS metagenome assembly OCHI01 (sample SAMN04571718, study PRJEB22368) | human gut metagenome | biome: human gut; material: stool | host: Homo sapiens | place: Luxembourg | collected 2012-09-21 | reverse complement strand
CTCTTTCAATATTTTATTTTCAATGTAAGTGTGACATATCTATTTTAAACCTATATTTCGATATCTTGGTATAACAAATGTTACATTGCTCTTTATAATAGGAATTTCAAAAAACTTTTCTATTATATAAAAAGAGGTGCGAGATTTCTCGCACCCTTTTCTTGCTTTGACAAAATTCTACATTTCAACTAGATTAATACGAATACGGATAAGGCATCTGTTTCATTATCTGATCCATCTGATTACAAATCCGTTGAACTTCCTTATCATACTTCTCAGTAATCTTATTAAGTCCAGCTAAATCATGCTTATTGCACGCTTCTATGATTTCATCATAAAGCCCTAATTCTTTAATCTGATGACTTAATTTTTTCAGCCGCTCTACTCCTTCTTCGTAAGTCATTTTGGGACTTTCAATCGCAACTGTTTTGCCGTCATCGTCAACCACCTGATCTTCAACAACAACTGTTTGATGTCTGTTACCCACCAAACTCTTAAAACAAGTTTCGAAGTCCACATCACTTTTTCTTGCCATAAAGCACCTCCATGAAAATAACAACAACTTGCTACTCCATAAGTATACAGCTTTTGTTTATTTATGTCAACTTGTTACTTTATTGGCATATTTATTAATTTATCTAAATATCCGTCTGCAATCTTTTTTAGTTTTTCAAATTCTTCTGGTTTATGATATTTATTAACAATTTTGTCAGCTGTTTTTCTTATCACTTGATAATCTGTTTGGTCAATTTCTCCCATTTTAAAAGCTTCTTCTAACTCATTTTCATCTAAAAATATAACATCATTTTCTTTAGTTAAAACAATGTCTAAATACCAATCATCTGTATATGGCACTCTAGCTTTATAATTTATCTTTTTTGCAATATCAAAATAAAATTCTATTAATTCTGATTTTACATTAAACATGGCAATTATTGCATAATTCTCATTGCGGGGATAAAGTGTTATCCATCTATATCCCATGTCTAATATAACTTCTTCTTTTCCATTATCTCTTGGAACCCTCCATTTATTTAAAACTTTTTTTATGTATGACATACATACTGCACCAAAGAATTGGTCATTAGGTGTTTCCAGTTTTACGAAATCACTATCTATTATGTCTTTTACCTTTGATAAATCTCCATATTTCTTTTTCATGTATTCTCCTCCGTTTACTATTATGAAATATTTATACCTTTTCGTACAATATGTTTATTATACATAAATTTTTAAAAACCTTCAAATATTTTATTTTTTATTTTTTAATTCTTTAGCATTTTTTATTAAACCAACAAATAAAGGGCCTGGTCTGTCTGGTCTTGATTGAAATTCTGGATGAAATTGTCCTGCTATAAAATACGGATGATCCTTTAATTCAACAATTTCAACCAACTTACCATCTGGTGATGTTCCTGAACAAATTAATCCTTTTTCTTCTAACATCTTTTTATACTCATTGTTATACTCATATCTATGTCTATGTCTCTCAGAAATTTCTTTAGTATTATATACCTTTTCAGCTAGTGTATTTTCTTTTATAACACATGGATATGCTCCAAGTCTCATTGTTCCACCTTTTTTAATTACACTTTTTTGCTCTTCCATTATATGTATTACTGGATTTTTTGTTCCATTATTAAATTCTGCTGAATCTGCATCTTTTAATCCTAGTACATTTCTTGCAAATTCAACTACTGCCATTTGCATTCCTAAACAGATTCCTAAGAATGGAACTTTATTTTCTCTTGCATATTTTATTGCAGCAATTTTTCCTTCTATTCCTCTATTTCCAAATCCTCCTGGAACTAATATTCCGTCATAGTCTTTTAAAATTTCTTTAGCATTTTCTTCTGTTACATTTTCGGAATCTATAAATCCTATCTCCACATTAACTTTGTTTGCATATCCACCATGTCTTAAACTTTCTACAACTGAAATATATGAATCTTCTAATTTCATATATTTACCTACTAATGCAATTTTCACAGTTTCTGTACATTCTGATATTTTTTTATTAAGCTCTATCCAATTTTCATTATTACATTCTTTTTCTAGTCCAAGCTTTTTGCAAACCGCTTCTGCTAATCCTTGTTTTTCTAGTAATAAAGGAACTTCATATAAACTATTTGCAGTTATATTTTCTATAACATTTTCTTTGCGCACATTACAAAATAGTGCTATTTTATCTCTCATTTTTTCCTCAATATGTCCATCTGCTCTAGCTACTAAAATATCAGGTTTTATTCCAAATGATTGTAGTTCTTTTACAGAATGCTGAGTTGGTTTAGATTTAATTTCTTTTGAACCTGAAATATATGGTAGCAACGTTACATGTATGTAGCACACATCATTAATATCTTTTTCTAGTCCAACTTGTCTTATTGCTTCTATTAAGGCAAGCCCTTCCATATCTCCTACTGTGCCTCCAAGCTCAGTAATTACAACGTCTATTTCTTTATTCTCAAATGAATATATTTTATCTTTTATCTCATTTGTAATATGCGGGATTACTTGAATTGTTTTTCCTAAATATGCACCTTTTCTTTCTTTTTCAATTACATTTGAATAAATTTGCCCCATTGAAACACTAGAATCTTTTGTTAGTGCTTCATCTATAAATCTTTCATAATGTCCTAAATCAAGATCTGTTTCTGCTCCATCATCTGTTACAAATACTTCTCCATGTTCATACGGGCTCATTGTTCCAGGATCTACATTTATATAAGGATCAAACTTTTGAATTGTTACTTTGTATCCTCTGTTTTTTAGTAATCTTCCCAATGATGCTGCTGTTATTCCTTTTCCTAGTCCAGAAACTACTCCGCCTGTTATAAATACATATTTAGTTTTCATTTTTCCCTCCTTAAAACGAAAAAAACAGATTAAAAAAAGGGTTTTTTTTTAATCTGTTTTTCGTCTCTTCAAAATTATGAAATTATTTTATCATTATCTTTTATTTTATGCAAGTATTATTTGTTTCTTTGTTTAACAGCTTCATACATTACTATACCAGCTGATACAGAAGCGTTTAAAGAAGTAACTTTACCTTTCATAGGGATTTTTACAAGCATATCCGTATTTTCTTTTACAAGTCTGCTCATTCCAAATCCTTCACTTCCTATTACAATTGCAATATCTCCTTTTAAATCTTGATTATAGTATAATGTTGTTGCAGAACCATCTGTTCCTATTATCCATAATCCGTTTTCTTTTAATTTTCTTATTGTATCTGTTATATTATTTACTCTAGCTATTTTCATATGTTCTACAGCTCCTGCTGAAACCTTTGCGACTGTGCTATTTACGGTTACAGTTCTTCTTTTAGGAATTATTATTCCATGAACTCCAGCTGTTTCAGCTGTTCTTATTATTGAACCTAAATTGTGTGGATCTTCTATTCCATCCAAAATTAAAATAAATACATCTTCATTTTTGCTTTTAGCATATTCTAATATATCTTCAACTTCACAATAATTAAATGGTGGAACTACTGCGATTACTCCTTGGTGATTTTTAGTTTTTGACATAAAATCAAGTTTTGACTTTTCAACTTCTGTAACAACTACTTTATTTTCCTTTGCAATTGCAATTATCTTGTTTATTGATCCGTGTCTTTCCCCACTTTGAACAAATATTTTATTTATATCTCTGTCAGAATCTAATAACTCAAGTACGGCATTTCTTCCTTCGACTATATCGTCATATTCGTTCTCTTCTAATTGTTTTTCATTTTTAAAATTTTTATTTGGGTTCTTTTTAAAATTTTTCCTATTTTCATTTTTTCTAAATTCTTGTTTCATTTTTATTTCCTTTCATGCTTTTCTTTAACTGGTCTTAGCATCTCTATTTCTTCAGCTTTACTAGTTACTCTTCCTAAAACATACAATATTATTGGCAAGGCAATCAATACTATTTTTAAAATAATATTTCCTGATATCATTGGTATATTTTTTATTATATACCACATTCCACATAAACATATTGGTGCATATATTAGTATATTTTGATTTTTGTAGATATAAATGCAGGATAATATTACTAGTACCGTTCCTAGTATTTGAAGTAAAATATCTAACATAAATATTATATTTCCTATAACACTATATCTTAGTACATATGCCAAGATTCCTAATATTGCTATTAATAATCCTGATTTTGTTGAAGTGTCTATTGCTGTTGTTTTTACTGTCATGAAGATTGCAATAAAGAATAATATTCCTTCTAATATACAGAATTTTTCATATCCTTCTTTGATTTCTACAAACTGTTTAAATCTCATTTTTCCTTCTACTGAAATCATATTATAATTTGTTTCATCATCTTCTACAGCGTTTTCTGTTGCCATTACATTTGGCAAAGTTATTAATGTTATTAAACTTAATATTAATACTATTTTTTTTAATATTTTCATCTTTTGCTCCTATTCTTCATCATCTAATTTTAGTACTGCTAAAAATGCTTCTTGAGGTACTTCAACATTTCCTATTTGTCTCATTTTCTTTTTACCTTTTTTCTGTTTCTCTAAAAGCTTTTTCTTTCTTGTAATATCTCCTCCATAGCATTTAGCCAATACATCTTTTCTCATTGCTGATAATGTTTCTCTTGCAATTATTTTTCCACTTACTACAGCTTGAATTGGAATTTCGAATAATTGTCTTGGAATAACTGTTTTTAATTTTTCTGCCATCTTTCTTCCTCTAGTATAAGCACTATCTTTATGTACAATAAATGATAATGCATCAACAGCTTCATTATTTATATAAATATCTAATTTCACAAGTTCTGATTGTCTGTATTCCTTAAATTCGTAGTCTACAGAAGCATAACCTTTTGTTTTTGATTTTAGTGTGTCGAAGAAATCATATATAATTTCGTTTAGAGGCAAATCATATTCTAATGTAACTCTGTTACTATCTAGATATCTCATGTCTATATATGTTCCTCTTCTTTTTTGACATATATCCATTACGTTTCCGACAAACTCTTTTGGAGTCATTATTTCGGCTTTCATGATTGGTTCTTCTATATATTTTATTTCTTGTGTTTTTGGTAAATCTGTTGGATTATATAGTTCTATTGTTTCTCCGTTTGTTTTATGAACCTTGTATATAACTGATGGAGCTGTTGTAATTAAACCTAAATCAAATTCTCTTTCTAATCTTTCTATTACAATTTCCAAATGTAATAATCCAAGGAAACCACATCTAAATCCAAATCCTAATGCTATTGATGTTTCTGGCTCGTATTCTAATGCAGCATCATTTAATTTTAGTTTTTCTAATGCGTCTTTTAAATTTTCATATTCGCTTCCATCTAGTGGATACATTCCGCAATATACCATTGAATTAGCCTTTTTATATCCTGGTAATGGCTCGTCTGCTGGATTTTCAAAATGAGTTATTGTATCACCAACATGTAAATCAGAAACATTTTTTATACTTGCTGATATATATCCAACTTCTCCTGCTTTTAACTCATCTGCTGGAATATATTGTCCTGCTCCAAAATATCCAACTTCAGTAACTGTAAAATGTTTTCCTGTTGCCATGAATAATATTTCATCTCCAATTTTTACAGTTCCTTCTTTTACTCTTACATAACTAATTGCACCTTTATAATTATCATAGAATGAGTCAAATATTAAACATTTTAATTTTCCCTCTCTATCTCCTTGTGGCGCAGGAATATCTGAAACAATTCTTTCTAAAACTTGATCAACATTTAATCCAGATTTAGCTGAAATACATGGTGCATCCATTGCAGGAATTCCTATGATATCTTCAATTTCAGCTTTAACTTCATCAGGTCTTGCATTTGGTAAATCAACTTTATTTATTACAGGTAAAATTTCCAAATTGTTATCTAATGCTAAATACACATTTGCTAAAGTTTGAGCTTCTACACCTTGACTACTATCTACAACTAAAATTGCACCTTCGCATGCAGCTAAACTTCTTGAAACTTCATAGTTAAAATCTACGTGCCCTGGGGTATCGATTAAGTTTAGTTCATATGTTTGTCCATCTTTAGCTTTGTAATTCATTCTTACTGCTTGAGATTTTATTGTTATTCCTCTTTCTTTTTCAATATCCATGTTGTCTAATACTTGACTTTCCATCTCTCTTTTTGTAAGAACACCTGTCATTTCTATAAGTCTATCTGCAAGTGTAGATTTTCCATGATCTATGTGAGCTATTATGCTAAAATTTCTTATTCTTTTTTGATTGTCGTTCACTCTTAAATCTCCTTAAATAAATTTATATTATTTTATCAAATTAATCCTTTTATTTCAATATATTAGCATATAAAAAGGCATCCGTTTTTACGAATGCCTTTGACTTAATTTTTAATCTTATATTATAAACCATATTGCTCCTGAAGGTATTGCTGCCCATACTAACATTACTGCTACAAATAGTTCCCAATCTTTTCCTTCAACATGTACTGGTTTAAATCCTTCTTTTAGTTTAGTTGCAATTCCGCTTGCTCCATTTTTTACCCCTTCTGCTGTTCCATCTAAACTTACTCCATCGAATTTTGATACGAAAGCTTTAGCCTTATTAAATACCTCTACGGCTTTGTCTATCGCTTTATCAACAATTGTTCTATTTGATGGAATTTCATCAACATAAGAAACTCTAAATTCATCAATTTGACCTAATGAATAAAGCAACTTAAATTTTCTTTCTTCTCCAGGTTGCATATTCTCAAAAGCTAAATACTTTTCTTGCATTAGTTTGCCTTTAAAATATGAATCAACTTTTACATATTGTTTTTCAATTACTTTATCTGAATTATTTTTTACTGTTCCAGTAAAATATGCTTGTCTTCTATTTGAATTTGCCTTATCAACTTCTATTTCAAATCCATTATTAGATTGCTCCATTTTTATCTTGTCTTGTTCTACATCTTTATATGAACTGCTTATTCCAAAATCTATTAAAAAATTTGAAAAAAAGTAAAATCCTATAATTATTAAAGCATATGTAAGAAACGTTTGCATTCTTTTCATAGCTTCCTCCTATTATTTCCTTATTTTCTCAATCAATACTATTATACTACACTTTACATAACTTGTAAATACTGAGGTTGCTACCTTTTTTCCAAATTTATAGCTTTATTTGCATAAATCGAATAAATATATGTTTCTTTTACAGGAATTTTTAGTGCTTCTTCTAATGCCTTTTTGTAAATTTCTAATTGAACTTTATATTTATCAACTAAGTCTTTTCCCTCGTCTTGAGTATAATCTGTTTTGTAATCTACTAATATTAATTCGTCATTTTGATTTATGTAATACAAGTCTATAATACCTTGTACAAGTATGTTTTCAGAGTTTTCTGTATTATAAATTTCTTTTGTATTTATATATGTATAAAATGGTGTTTCCTTGTGAATTTCTTTAGCTGATTTCAAATTCTTTATAAAATCAGATTCAATAATTTTATATATTTTATCAATATCTATAACATTTTTTTGATTTTCGGTTATCAAATTCTTATTGCACATATCTTCTATAAATTTTGATAATTCGTTTTTAGTATAATCTTTTGTGAAATCTAATTTTTGCAAAATTAAATGTATTATTGTTCCCTTTTCTGTTGCTGAAACTGCTGTGCTTTCAATTGTGAACTTTGGCTTTATTTCAACTTTTCTTTTCTTGATATTCTCTTTTAATTCTTTAATTTTAGTTACACTCATTTTGCTTTGAATATTTGTCATTTCTTCATATTCATATTTCCAATTTAATATTTCATTTATTTTTTGGTAATCAATATCTTCGCTAAATTGTAACTTGTTATCAGCCTTTTCTTCAAGTTCTTCATCTTGTTTTATTATATCTTTTTTATTTATCCTTTTAAGTTCTATATAATCTTCAATATTCTCATGATTCATATATGTAAGCTCTATCCAACCTAAATAACTCAAATATTTTTTTAGTAATAAGTGATTTATTTTTCCATTTTCTCTTTCATATATTTGAACTAGTTCTTTTTTCTGCTCTAGAGATTTTTCTAAATCGCTTTCAACACCTGTTATTATTAGCTTTTCTTTTGCTCTAGTTAGTGCAACATATAATATTCTCATCTCTTCGGAAATTGATTCTTCTTTTGTTTTTATCTTTATCGCTTCTTTGCTTGCTGTCGTATATTCAATCTTTCTTTCATAGTCTATATATTGCATTCCAAATCCCAAGTCTTGATGTAACAATATTGGTTCATTCAGTTCTTTTTGATTAAACTTTTTATCTGTTCTTGAAATTATTGCTACTGGAAATTCTAGTCCCTTACTTTTGTGAATACTCATTATTCTTACAACATTTTCGTTTTCACCTATTAATTTTGCTGATGATAAATCACTATTACTATTTTTTACTCTTTCTAAATATCTAATAAAGTTGAATAGTCCTTTAAAACTAATTTTCTCATAATCTTTTGCCCTATCTAAAAGCATTTTTAAATTAGCTTTTCTAACTTGACCATTTGGCATTAAATTTACATAGTTATAGTAATCTGTTTCATTATATATTTTTAGTATAAATTCATTTAAAGGTAAGTATTTTTCTTCTTCTCTCCACTTTTCAATCTTTTGAATAAACGCTAATATCTTATTTTGTAATTCATTTTTTATGTTTGGCGATTTGCTTGCTTCTTTAAGTGAATCATAAAAATAGCCATCTTTTTTTACTAATCTAATTTCTATTAATTCATTATCTGTAAAATCTCCAATAGTAGATCTCATAACTGTTGCAAGTGGAATATCTCTATATGGATTATCTATTATTTTTAGTAAAGCTGTTATTGTTCTAATTTCTATAGACTCTAGATAATTTTCCGCTTGGTCGCTAAATACTGGTATATCTATATTTAGAAGCTCTTTTTCAAAGATGTTTGCAACATTTGAAGTGGCTCTTAGCAAAATTACTATATCTCTATATTGAATATCTCTGTAACCAAGATTTCTATCGTATACTTGATATCTTGAATCGATTAATTCTTTAACTTTAGTTGCAACAAACTTTGCTTCAATCTCTGTCTTTTCAAGTAACTCTGCTGAGTTGTCAGTTTCTTCTTCATCATCTGTTTCTTCTTGTTTTAAATCAATTATATCTAACTCTGCTTTTCCTGCAAATTGTACATTGCTATCTGCTGGTGGTTCATAATTTGCTCCTAAATTCAAATATTCGCTTTCATCATATTCTATTTCACCAAAATCTTTTCTCATTATATCTTCAAAAATCAAATTGGTTGTATCTAGAATATTTTCTCTACTTCTAAAGTTTTTGAACAATTTTATTTTTTGTCCAAATTCATTTGGAGTCATTCCATATTTCTCGTATTTTTCTAAAAATAATTCTGGTTTTGCCTGTCTGAAACGATATATACTCTGTTTAACGTCACCAACCATAAAAATATTTTGATTATTTGAGATTGATGTTAAAATATATTCTTGAACTAAATTACTATCTTGATACTCGTCTATTGCTATTTCTTTAAATTTTTCTTCATATTTCTTCGCAACTTCTGTTTTTTGATATATTCCATTCTCATCTTTTTTCAATAATATTTTTAATGCATTATGTTCGATGTCGCTAAAATCCATTATGTTTTTATTTGCTTTTTTCTCTGCAAATTTTTCAATAAATTTTAGTGTAACTTCTTTAAGTTTTTTTAGTGTTGGATAAATATTATTAATATCATCAATTGCTTCTTGTGTAGTATATACAAAGGTTTGATCAATTGCTTTACTAACTCTTTTTTTTGCATTATCCCTTACTTTTTTCGTTTCTTCTTTTAAATTGCTTACAACTTTTTTATCTGTTGGCCAAGTTTTGAACTTTAAATTTTGAGTTATTTCATATGCTTTATCCCAATTATCTAAATTCTTCTCTAAAAATTCTAATTGGTTTACATCGTCTTCTATAACTAGTGAAAATTTTGATAATTCTGAAATCATGTCTAGCTTGCTTTTACTACTTTTTAAGATTTGAATTGAATTTAAAATTTCATCTCTAAAATTTCTTAAAATTATTTCTCCCCATTCTGTTTTCGCAAAATCTTCTATTTGAGGATTATTAAATTTTTCTATTTTTTCTTCAAGCCAATCTTCTGGAAATGGCGCACTTTGAATATAATTATGTATTTTCAAAATTATATTTTTAAGATTGTCATCGTCTTTATAACCAGCATATAGTTCTACTAATTTATTAAAATCTTCATCATTTTGTATATATAATTCTTCAAAAGTTTCTTCAATTGCTTCTTGTTTTAATAGCTCTAGCTCTGTATTATCTGCAATTCTAAAATTTGATGATGCATCAATTTCAAAAAAATTATTTCTTATTATATCTAAACAAAATGCATCTATTGTACAAATACTAGCTTTATTCAATAAAACAATCTGCTTTCTTAATTGCTGATTTAATGGATCTTTATCAATTTCTTTATATAATGCATTTAGTATTCTTTCTCTCATTTCTGAAGCTGCTGCATTTGTAAATGTTACGACTAATATTTTATCTATATCAACATGATCTTCTATTATTTTTCTAATAATTCTTTCAACTAATACTGTTGTTTTTCCACTACCTGCAGCTGCTGCAACTAGTATATTATTTCCTTTTTGAGTTATGGCACTTAACTGTTCTGGTGTCCATTTATTTCCCATTATTTAATTCCTCTCTTTATTTCATTAGTTTCTTCATCAAATTTTCTATATATTCTTTTCTATTTTCAGTCTCTTCTTCGTCGATTCTAAATGTATCATTTTCTCTAATTACAACATCGCCATCTTTTATTTGTTCTGGAAACATGCTTTTATCAAAATTCTCCATCTTTTTTGTTTCTTGATTCTCACATATTACCATATTGTTTTCGATTCTATCTATTATATATTTCATAATATAATTCTCCTTTTCTCTGCAGAAATTATACCAATTTTTTTCGTATGTTACAAGGAAATTAATCTTAGATTATTAGATACTATTTTGCATTATTAAAGCTCCAACAGTTGTTGGAGCTCTTCGCTTTGTATTTTTATTTTATAAAAGCGAGTACGTTTTCCAGTACTACTACTGGAACCATTTCTAATCCAAGTTCTTCAGCTATTTCATATGCTATTCTTCCATCTAAAAGCACACCATTTTTGGAAATCACTAATACTATCGGCAATTTTCTGTATTTTTTAACAAAATCATATATTTTCATATATGTTTTTCCTGATTTTTTTCTTGTCCCCTCAAAGTTTTTAATAATCTCCAACCGTTGGTATCTAATCCATTCTTGTGGAATATCGTAAGTTTCTTTAATAGCAATACTATATTTTTTGTTGTTCTTTCTTAATGAATTTTTCGCATAAAATGCTTTTCTTTGAATCTTATCTTCAATGCTTAACCATTCTCTGTACTCTTGTTCATTCATGTCTGCTTTTGTGTGGTTGCAAAGTTTACATGCTGGTACTAAGTTGTTTGTAACTGAAATTCCTCCATAAGCTTCTGGATAAAGGTGATCAATTGTTACTTCTGAATCACATAGTGACTTTTTACAATAGTAACATTGGTGTTTTCCTTTTAACTCGTATGCAATTTCAACCATTAACCTTTTGAAACTCCAAAAGCCATGAATCTCAAGAATACCATTTTTTACTTCGGCATATTCGTTCCGTGCCTTTCTTTTATAAAATTTTTCAGGTATTTCTATAATCATATAAACACCCCCTGTAGCAACTGCATCTACGAGTTGGTTTTATACTATCATCTTTTTGTTTCAAAATCAATATTTTTAAATATAAACATGAAAAAGACCACCATATTGTTGGTGGCCTTTTTGGAGAATAATAACAACTCGCTAATGATTGGATCTTATTTTTCCAGCTGCTCTTCCATATACTCAATGCAAGCGTACATGAATTCAGAATTTGTCAGTTTTCCTTTTGTGCTCCTCACTTTGGTGCCAAACACCTCATATAACACATCATAGTTACCAATTTCGAAAGTTCTTTCGACAGCGTGTCTAATAGAACGTTCGACACGAGATCCCGTTGTACCAAACTCTTTAGCAACTTTTGGATATAATCCAAGGGAAATCTTCAATCCTTTCTCCTTTGACAGGACTACAATTGCTTTGCTAAGATACTGATATCCCTTGATATTCATTGGAACAGCCATCTCTTTGAGAAGCTTCTTGACCATTCTTTCGTCAATCTCTCTTGGAGTTGAGTCATTCTTAGTCTCTGAAACGGTTACAGCTGCAGGTACGTTCATCCGAACACAAGGTTCTTCGTCTTTTTCAATGATTGCCTGCAATGCGCTCATTGATTTCTGAATCGTGTTAATAAGTTCCAAAATCATCATTTTGTCTTCCTTTGTCATCATAGTAATTTCTCCTTTTTCTTTATGAAACTTTTAACGGTTTACATAACAATATTACCATTTTTTATATTTCTTGTCAAGGACCTATAAAATTCTCTTAAATCTTCTTAGTACTAATCACTTTTTCTTATTATCCCTTAGAAAAAGACCACCTTATTATAGGTGGCCTTTTTAGAGAATTAACAACATAACCTAGTATTAATCCGCAAACTGCTCTTTCAGGTACTCTGCACATCCAAAAAGAAATTCCGAATTTGTCATCTTTCCTTTTTTAGATACTGCTCCAAACACTTTTTCAATGCTCTTTGTATCTTCTGCCTCATACATCTTTTTGATACATGTTCTAATGTTATGCTCAACGTTTGCAGCATTATCTCCAAACTCCTTAGCAATGTCTGGGTACATTTTCTTGGTTACTATAACTTTTTTGGGATTTTCAACTATGTATAAGACTGCACTACACATAAATTTGTATCCTTTACATTTTGCTGGAATTCCTAATTCACGGAAAATCTCTTTGATCATTTTCTCATCAATACTCCGTGAAGCTGTCTCCTCACCTTTGGAAACTTCAGCTACTTCTGGCTTCGCCAGTTTGTATTTTTTAGCTTTATCATCATCGTCTAACATTTTCTGTAATTTTGCAATAGTTTCCTTAATTGTTTTTCTTTCCAGTTCTGTCATAATGTTTATTCTCCTTTTCATAAAAAGATTTTATGTTTACATAATAATGTTACCACTTTTGTTGATTTTTGTCAATTTTGCTTTGTTGATTTTTATTTTTTACTATATTATAATATAAATACTTTGTGCAAGATTTTCGCACATAAATAAAGCCCGGAACATTAAATGTTATAATAGATTTGTATTATGTTCGCTTATTTTTAAATTATATGGAGATTTTATTATGATTTTATTTGATTTACCTGTATACCAATTTATAATGTCCATTTTTGGACTTACATCTACAATGATGCTAATTATGAAATTTATAACAACACTTGGCTCAACTCTTGTTATTGTAACAAGTATTTTATGTATAGCTATTTTAGTAAAAAACAAAAAATATTTTTTAATTTTTACTTTTGCTAATTTAATTGGTGTAATTTTAAACAACATTTTAAAAATAATAATTAGAAGACCTCGTCCTACTGAAACTCTTGTACTAACCGCTGAGTCATCTTATTCCTGCCCTAGTGGGCACTCAATGATGTCTATGATTTTTTATGGATTACTTATTTACTATGTTACTAAATTTGTTAAGAAAAAATGGCTTAAAAACACATTAGTTGGTATACTTTCAGCTATTATATTATTTGTTGGAATTAGCAGAATTTATTTAGGCGTTCACTATGTTACAGATGTTTTAGTTGGCTATATCATTGGAATTGTTTATTTAGTAATCTTTATAAAATTTCTTAAAAAGAAAAAATTAGATTAAAAAAGTAAGAACAAAATATTTTTATATACTTTGTCAGCAATATAATAAGACGTATAACTAAAAATTATACGTCTTATTTTTCCCAATATGCTGTTGGGTTTACATTCATATCATCTTTTGTCATTTCAAAATGCAAATGCGGTTCATCAGCAATTTCAAAAGCTGCGTTATCTCCTACAGAACCAATAATTTTTCCTTTCTCAACAGTTTGTCCCTCTGAAACAAATTCAGCTGTTTGAAGATTAGAATATATTGATTTAAATCCATTTGCATGTGCAATTGTTACTGTTAATCCATATCTCGGATCATTTTTTATAGATTCTACAGTTCCCGCTTCTGAAGCAACAACAGAACTTCCTTTATCAGCCTTTATATCTATTCCTAAATGAACTGTCCATTCTTGAAGTGTTTCAGAATATGTTAAATTTGAATCTGAAAAATCTTTTGCAATTTCGCCTTGAACAGGTACAGAAAAATGTAGCTCTACTACTTTAGGCTCTTCAACCTTTTTTTCTTCAACTACTGGCTGACTTTCTGTTTTTGCTGTATTTGTTGGTTGAGTGGTGTTAAGGATAGATGTATTTATAGCCACTTTTTCTGTTTGAGTTGTATTAGATTCATTTTTTACTTCATTTATTGTTTTATCCTCTGTTGAACTTACCATTGTAGCATCACTTCCGCCAGATTCCTCCATTTGTGCAATTCTTGAATCTGCATCTTTTTTACTTTTATAACCTGATAACGCAAATATAAAAATTAGTAAAACTGTTAATGCGCATACTCCAAGTATATAATAAATTTTTTCTCTACTTAAAGAGTTGCTTGTGTATCTTTTTCCTCTACTCATATGTTCCTCCTATATATCTTTATTTATTACAAGTATTTCCATGTTTTAATTATTTATACAGAAGTGCATGCAGAATCTAATTATTTTTTATATTTTCTATTTGTATATTCTTAAAAAAATGTTCAATTATTTCTTTATAATTTTTTCCTTCTTTAGCTAAAGTATTGCTTCCTGTTTGGCTTAATCCAACCCCATGTCCATATCCTATTACTTTAAATTTAACCTTATCTTCTGTAACTTCAAAAGTAAAATTTGATGATTTTAATTCAAAAATTTTTCGTGCCTCTACACCTGATATATTCTTATTACCAATTTTAATTGTTTTTATTCTCGAACTTTCTGTATATTCTAATATTTGTATACAATCTGCTTGACTCCAATCTATTTGAAAATCGTCATAACTCGATTTCATTTTTTCTTCTAATTCACTTTTAGTGTATTCTTTTTCTGAATAATATTGATTGTATTCGTCCTCTCCACTTGTTTCTACAACTTGCAAATATGGGAAATCACTTCCACCCCAAACATTAACCGGAATCTCAGTAGTTCCTCCACTATTAGAATGAAAAAAAGCATCTATTGGTTTTCCTTTATATGTTATAATTTCACCTGCTGTTGAATAGACTGCTTCTTTTAATTTATTCCATTTTTCTTCTTTATTTCCATTCCATTTTTCAAATCTATTTTCCTTAGAAATCCATGCTTGACAACATGTACTACTATCACAAATATCTGCATTAGCATGCTTGTGTCCATTTTCTATTTGATATAAAGTATATGTTCTTGCAACTGTAGCTTGTGCTTTCAGTGCTTCCTCTTCATAATCTACAGGCATTTCAGCTGCTACAACATTAACTAGATAATCTTCTATATTTAATGTTTCTACCACATTATCATTATTATGTAATAAATTAATATCTTTATATCTAACACTAAAATCCAACGTCGGTTTTTCAACATTAATTTCTATTTTTTTAGTATCATCATTTATTTGAAATTCTTGTGTAAACCACATTGGAAGTAAGACAAAAGCTCCGCACGGTAGATAAGAAAAAAAATAATGTATAATGTTCTTTTATTTTCTCAGTTATACTTTTCACATTTTCTCCTTTATGTTTTCTCTCATTTTTAATAAAACTCTCTTTTCAATTCTCGACACTTGCACTTGACTTATTCCGTATTGACTTGCGATTTGACTCTGTGTTTTATTGTAAAAATACCTTAAGATTATAATATTTCTCTCCTTTTCATCTAGTTTCTCAAGTTCCTGTTTTAATATTATTTTCTTAATCGTATCTTCCTCATAACTTTCTACTTTTACTTTATTAAATAATATATTCTCATTACTATCCTCAAATTCCTCATCAATTGATTTAATTTCCTTATTTGCCTCTAATGCTAATAAAATATTTTCTTTACTTTCCTTTAATTCTTTTTCAATTTCATTAATACTCAATTCTTTTCCTAACTTCTCATACTGTTTTCTTAGCATTTCAATTTTAATATTCAATTCTTTTAAACTTCTACTAACCTTTACCATTCCATCATCTCGGAGATATTTTTTTATTTCTCCTATAATGTATGGAACTGCAAAAGTTGAAAGTTTAACATTATATTGATTATCAAACCTTTTTATTGATTTAACTAATCCCATTGCACCTATTTGAAACAAATCATCTGTTTCATATTTATTATTTTTAAATCTTTTTACAATACTCCATATTAATCTTGAATTATTTTCTACAATATCATTTAACATTTCCTGGTTTCCGCTCTGTGCTTCTAGGATTTCTTCTATTGTAGTTTCATGCAAAATTAATTCTCCTAACCCTCTAATAAATTTTGATCTCTTCTTATGATTTTTTTCATAGTAACTTTCGTTCCTAAACCTAAAATTGACTCAACTTTTAAATCATCCATAAAAGTTTCAACTATTGTAAATCCCATTCCAGACCTTTCTAACTCTGCTTTTGATGTATATAAAGGCTTTCTCGCCATTTCAACATCTTCAATACCTTTTCCTGTATCAGAAATCTCTATTGTTATACAACCTTCTTGAATATAACTATGTATCTTTATAATTTCTTCTGTCGATTCATATGCATGTATTATTGCATTTGTAACAATTTCAGAAACTGCCGTTTTTATATCTGAAATTTCTTCAATTGTAGGATCCAATTGTGATGCAAATGCAGCGACTGTAACCCTTGCAAATGACTCATTACAAGACTTACTTAAAAATTCAAGACTCATCTCATTTTCATATTGTTTTTTCACTTTTTTCTTCCTCCTCTATTATTGGAATTATCTTTAATACCCCTGTCATCTCAAATATTTTTCGTATGTTTTTTCTTACATTTTTCATTTCAAGTTTAGCTCCAACCATCGATGCAGTTTTATATCTTCCTATAACCATTCCGATTCCGGCACTATCCATAAAATAAACGTTATTAAAATCAAGAATAACTCTTTTAGGATTACGTCTTTGAATTTCATAATCTGCATTCCTCCTTAAAATTTCAGCCTTGTGATGATCTATCTCTTCATCAATTTCCAAGTTTAAGAGCTTGTCCTTTTCATTAAAATTAATTTTCATACGATACTCCTTTAACCTATTCTACTTCTTATATTCTTCTTTTTCCTAAATTTTCCTTTGACGAAAAATGAGATGTTTTCGACACACTTCGACACATATTTTTTAGGAATCTCTTTCCATTAAATATTGCTTAATTTATTAATTTTTAAGTATAAAAAAACATGCTATCTCTAGCATGTTTTTGGTTCTCAATTATACACATTCATTATATTTTATAAGCTTTATTGCTCCTTCCACTGTTTCCGTACAGCACAGCTTGCCACGATTATCTACATATATTAAATCATTAACACCTGTCAACTCTTTTATTCTCTTAGTATCGCCCTCTTTAACAATCTCATTTTTAAATTGACTTTTATTATCTACAATTCGCACATCATATCCTTCTCTTCTTGATTTGAATATTATGTATTTTAAATTATTTTTGCAACTATTTACAGCCCTTTTATATGGCATTTCTTTTTCAAGTATTAAGTAACATTCTTTGCAATTTTTCATCTTTTCTAAAATTATTTCTGTTGCCTCAACTTCAGCTATTGCATGTTTTATATAAACATTCCAAAATTCGTCAGCCATTCTTATTGCATTTATAAAAGCTTCATCTTCAGATATATCTTCATTCCAATTTGGGTTATACAATTTCACAAAGTCAGGCGACGTTTTACTTTTCAAATATTCAAATTGCATATTATCTGTTGCGTCTATATATTGAATTAGTTCATTATCCATATATTCAAAAGTTTTCTCTATATTTTTCGCTTTTATCTTCTCTAAATATTCCTTTCCGAACTTCTTCCACAAAAGGCCAATTGATGAATAGTAAATACCGTTTTCTCTCTTGCCATTTCTATTTTTCTGATGATGATCAAACTCACCTAAGCCTATGTCATATACTATTTTATTAGTTAAATCCTTATTATTTATATTTGGAATTCTTATTAGTATAACCTCATCAATAATCTTGCTAATAAATACTGTTGATATGACATCATCTACATGAATTTTTCCTGAATGAGTTACACAATTAGCTTCTTCTATATTATCAGTTAATCTTATATTTTTATACTTATACATAACAATTCCCCTCCGAACTAATTATACAATCAAATCTAAGCAAATGCAAAAGAGCTATGTTTCCATTTTATATATATTTTGGCATTTGACTATATTTTGATTTATGACAAAATGGTAATGTTTTGACTATTAAAGAATCTAAAGAAAGGATGAGAAAAAAATTTGCAAATTTTGATATCAAATGAGGCACATGAAGATTTTTAAATACATCTCCTGTGCCTCGATTTTGTTTTTTATTTCATTTTTTCTAACTTTTGGATTACGTTTTCTAATAATTCCTTGTAGTTGGCTAATTTTTCTTTTTCTTCATTTATTTTAGCTTCTGGAGCTTTGTTGATGAAGCCTGGATTTGAAAGCATTTTCTCTCCTCTTTGTACTTCTGATTCTAGTCTTTTCTTTTCGCCTTCTAATCTCTTTTTCTCTTCTTCAATGTCTACTAATTCTTCAAATGGAATGTGTACTTCCATATTTTTAGATAGGATTGCTACTGCGTTTTCTGGTATGTTTTCTGTTGTTTTTTGTATTTCTATTTTGTTTGCAAATCCTAGTTTTTCTAAGAATGCTTCTGATTTTTCTATTTCGTCTTTTGCTGTTGTTGTTACAAATATTAATTTTGTTTTCTTACTTGGGTGTACATTCATTTTGCTTCTAATGTTTCTGATCTCTGTTATTATATTCATTATTTCTATAGCAAGTTCTTCTTCGTTTTTAAAGTCTAATTCTTCTTTGTACTTAGGGAATTCTGTCATCATTATGCTTTCTGGTTTATGATATAGTTTTGAATATATTTCTTCTGTTATGAATGGCATAAATGGATGTAATAGTTTTAAACTTGTGCATAATACGTAATTTAATATAAATTGTACTGTATATCTTGATTCATCTTCTTTGTTAAATAAACGTGGTTTTACTATTTCTATATACCAATCGCAGAAGTCGTTTCTTATGAAATCATATATTTTTTGTGCTGCAACTCCTAAATCGTAGTTTTCTAAGTTTTCTGTTACTTCTTTTACTAATGTATTTAGTTTTGAAATTATCCATTTGTCAACGTATATCATTTTTGATAAGTCTAGTTCTGTTATGTCATTTTCTTTGAATTCTTCAATGTCTTCTAATTGCATTAATACAAATTTTGAAGCGTTCCATAGTTTGTTTGCAAAGTTGCTTGATGCTTCTACTTTATCACTACTGTATCTTATGTCATTTCCTGGTGTTGTTCCTAAAATTAATGACATTCTTAAGCTGTCTGTACCGTATTCGTCTATTACATCTAATGGGTCTACTCCATTTCCTAATGTTTTTGACATTTTTCTTCCTTGGTTGTCTCTTACAATTCCATGTACTAATACGTCTTTAAATGGTACTTGATCTGTTAGTTCAAGTCCTTGTGTCATCATTCTTGAAATCCAGAATGTTATAATATCAAATCCAGTTACTAATGTTTGTGTTGGATAAAAATCTTTATAATCTTCTGATTCTGTATTTGGCCAACCAAGTGTTGAGAATGGCCATAATGCTGAACTGAACCATGTGTCTAGTGTATCTTCGTCTTGTACTAAATTTGTGCTTCCGCATTTTTCACATTTTTCTGGTTCATGTTTTGCTACATTTATGTGTCCACATTCTTGACAGTAGTATGCTGGTATTCTATGTCCCCACCATAATTGTCTTGATATACACCAATCTTGGATATTATCTAGCCAATGGAAATATTGTTTTTCGTATCTTTGTGGTACAAATCTTGTTTCTCCATTTCTTACGCTGTCTGCTGCTCTTTTAGCCATTTCTTTCATATTTACAAACCATTGCTCTGAAATTTTAGGTTCGATTGTATTTTTACATCTTTCGCATTTTGCTACGTTGTGTGTGTAGTCTTCTGTTCTTACTAATGCTCCAATTTCTTCTAGTTTTTCAACTATTTTCTTTCTTGCTTCTAATAAGTCCATTCCTTTATATTCAGGAACTAGGTTACCCATTTTGAAGTTTTCGTCAAATACTTCTATTATTTCTAGGTTGTGTCTTAATCCTGCTTGATAATCGTTCATATCGTGTGCTGGTGTTATTTTAACACATCCTGTTCCAAATTCTTTTTCAACGAATTCGTCTGCTATGATTGGTATTTCTTTATTCATGATTGGTAATATACACTTTTTACCTACTAAGTGTGTATATCTTTCATCATCTGGATGTACTGCTACTGCTGTATCTCCAAGCATTGTTTCTGGTCTTGTTGTTGCAACTTCAATATATTCGTCTTCTGTTCCAACAATTTTATATCTAATATGCCATAGGTGTGATGGTTCTTCTTTATATTCAACTTCTGCATCTGAAATTGATGTATTACAGCTTGTGCACCAGTTTACCATTCTTTTTCCTTTGTAGATTAATCCTTTATTGTATAATCTTACAAATTGTTCTAAAACCGCTTCTGACATTCCTTCATCTAATGTAAATCTGTTTCTTTCCCAGTCACAAGAACATCCTAATTTACGTTGTTGTTTTTGAATTATTCCGCCATATTCTTTTGTCCATGCCCATGCTTCTTCTAGGAATTTTTCTCTTCCTAGATCTGATTTATTTATTCCTTGTGCTTTTAATTTTTGAACAACTTTCATTTCTGTTGATATAGCTGCATGGTCTGTTCCTGGTAGCCATAATGTTCTATAACCTTGCATTCTTTTGAATCTTATTAATATATCTTGTATTGTGCCATCTAATGCGTGTCCCATATGTAGCTTTCCTGTTACGTTTGGTGGCGGCATCATTATACAGTATGTTTCTTTACTTTTATCATTTGATGGTTTAAAGTTTCCACTTTCTTCCCAATTTTTGTAGATTTCTTCTTCGAAATCTTTTGGATTTAATTTGTCTTTTAATTTATGATCCATTTTTCCTCTCTCCTTTATTGTTTTATTTTTTCTATTAAATAAATATTATATTCTGTCTCTTTGTTTTCGGCTTTTTCTTTATTATATTTTGTAAAATATTGCTTTTGTGCTAGTAACCTATAGTTTTCATTATTAAATTTTTCATTATAATAATCCACTTTGTAGAAGTCTAAAATAAGCCATATTCTTCCTTGACATTCTTCATCGTTTAAGAAGTCATCTGTTATATATGTTTGCATTCCCGGTCCAAATGCTTTATATGCCTCTTCAACTCCCCAATTTTCTGCATTATAAAAATATTGTTTATATTGAGGGAACTTGGCTGCAATTATCGCTCCTGTTCCTATTCCTGGATACACTATTACATCATTTTCTTGAATGTTTTCTTTTATAAAATCTATTGGTTCACTATTTGATTTGTCATAGTTGTGGCTTATCATAATTATATTGCTTGGTATTGTTGTTAAAATTGTTAGTGCTATAAATCCGTATACTATGTATTTTTTTGCTGATTTAACAAACATATATGATATTGCAAACATCATAAGTCCTGCTACTACTGTCATATATCTATAATATAGAATTGGTGATTTTAGTATTGCTGACATTATTAGTGCAGCTACTATTATTAAAACAATCACCAATAATGCATATCTTGCAGGTTTTGAGTTTTCTTTTCCTTCAGTTCTAATTAAATATATTAAGTATCCATATACAAAAAGTGAAATTACAAATCCTATCCATGGATATAAACTTCCTGAAAATAGTAAGCTTCCCATTTGTACTATTGCTTTTGGGCCTAAGCTAATCCAGAATCCATTATCGTGCATTGATTTTAGCTGTGATGAAAAATAAATTAACCATGGTAAATATAATAGTCCTTGTATTACTCCTAAAATTATTTGCTTAATGTATACTTCTTTTTTCTTATTTTTTACTAGATAAACTAATAAAATTATATTTATTAATCCTGCTGCCATAAGTCCATAGTAATGTATGTAAATGCTTCCGCAAACTGCTTAAAAAGAAAATTATATAGTAATGTAGTTTTTCTTCGTGTGCTAATCGCCATGCATATATTGCTAAAACTGTGACTAATAATAATGCCCAGCTGTACATTCTAATTTCATTTGCGAATGTTGCTGACATTGGTGAAAAATATGCTAAAAATGAAAATAGTAGACCTGTCTTTTCTCCAAAATCTTTTCTAATGTGTGTATATCCTAATATTCCTAGTATAACTATTGGTATGGCTGAGAATATTCTGTATGCCATGATTGATCCATTTGTTAATAGGTAAATAATGTGTAATGCCAAGTAATATAAAACTGGATGAACGTCATGCCCGCCTATATTCCAAATTTCAACAAATGTTTTGTTTGCCATTCCTACTGAATAACATTCATCAAACCAGACATTTGTATGAAATATTCCTATGTTTACAAATATAATTCCAGCGATGATTGTTAGTATGTGTAATTTCTTTGTTTTCATTTCGAATCTCCTTTTTAGAAAAATTTGATTTTATATTTACATTTAAACTTCTCTTTTGGATTTAATCCAATTATTTTTTGTTTTTCTTCAAATATTCCTGTTGATTCTTTATAATCTGCTGTATTATACCATGGTTCAATGCAGACGAATGGTGCTCCTTTTTTAGACCAAATTGCTAAATATGGGAATCCTGTAAAGTCAAATTCTAAAATTGGTTCTTCTTTATCAACTTCTTTTAAATATATTTTATTAGACTGTATGTTTTGCATTATTATTGCATCTTCTTCAAATATATTTTTAGTTAGATATATTCTATTTTCATCTAATATTTCTTCTTTTAATCTTGCTTTACTAATTAGACCTTCTTCTAGTTGTAGAATTCCAATTTCATTTTCTTCTTTTTCAAATTCTAAATAATATTTTTCTGTTGAGTAATCACATTTAAATGCTGGGTGTGCTCCAATTCCGAAAAATATATTTTTAGTATCTGTATTTTCTACTTCATATGAAACTGTTAATATATCTTCTTTTACATGATATTTAACTGTTAATTTAAATAGATATGGATATTTTTTTAAAGTTTCTTCATTAGCTTTTAATACATATTCTTTCTCATTTGGTTCGTCTTTTACTACTTCAAATTTCATATCTCTAGCAAATCCATGTTGTCCCATTTCGCACACTTTATCATCAATTATTGCCTTATTATCTTTTAGTTTTCCTACTATTGGGAACAAAATTGGACTTTGTCTGTTCCAAAATTCTTTTCCATCATGGAGCTTTTCTATTCCGTCTTTTTTTATGCTTGTTAATTCCGCCCCTTCTGGTTTTGCTTTAATTTCTAACATTTTTTCCTCCTTTGCAAAGCATTTATATTATGTTTTGTCCATATAATATCAAAAATCGCCCTTGCTAGATTGCAAGGGCGATATATCTTCGCGGTACCACCTTTATTCAAAATAAATTTCTTTATTTTCTCATTAGATTTTAACGTATCTTACACGGATATGACTATTTTTAATTTCTCATCACATCGGCTCCGAAACTACCTTCCATTTATTTTTTATAAGAAGTCTCAGCAATTCTTCTTTTCTCTGTAATAAATATAATAAATGTACTCCTTTTCTTCATCGCTTTTTATTGACATTTATAATTATAACATATTTTTTCATTTTGTCAAAATTATCTATATATTCTGTAAATTATTTGATTTACTTCTTGGTCTCCTTCATATATTAGTTCATAGTTTGTAAATCCTGTATTTGCTAATACTTCGCTTAAAACTTTTTCTGGTTCCATATTTCTATGTACGCTTAATATGAATTCGCTTTTGTCTGATAATTCTTCATTTCCTATCAATTCATCTGTTTGATCATTGTAAATCATAAATGTTTTTTTGTAATTTGTAAATTCAGGTAAACTTTGTATATGGTTGAAGAATGTATATCCAACGTATACTAAATCATCTTCGCTATATTGTTTTGATATATCTATGTATTTTGTATAGTCTTTATATAAATATAACGGCTCTTCTGTTAAAAATCCATAACCTATTAATAGAACTAAGGCTACAGTTGCAATCATTATATTATATTTTTTATTTTCAAATATTGATCCAATTGCTATCATTATCATTATTGATACAATTGGTAAAATGTTCATTACATATCTTAACTCTAAAAATTCTGCTAATTTTGCGACTAACATTATATATATAATTGTTGGAAAAATTATTAAAGCAGTTACTCCTCTTTCTGGCTTTCTTCTTATAAGTATTGCAAGTAATGCGATTGCAAACAATGCTAGCATTATTTCCCACTTGCTTCCGAAATATCTTAATATCATATTGAAATATGTTAGTACTCTATCTAAATAATTTGTTGCTTGGAAACTTCCTACTTTTCTATCAGAATCTAACATATGATTTATTGAAAATGGGAATATTACTAATCCTATAATTGCTGATATTACTAAACTTCTAATGTATCTAAACATCTCTTTATATTCTTTATTTTTGATAAACAATATTACCATTACGACTGCAACTAAAGTTGCATATATTGCGAAAAAATATTGTGTCAAGAATCCTAATACTGATGTAAGTATTAGGATTATTCTTGTTTTTTTATTTACCTTATACTCACTTTTTACTATAAATAAATTTAAGTATAAAAATGCTGTTGTGAAAAATGTAAGCATCATATACATTCTTTGGAACATCATTGTAGAAATTCCACCAATGCTTAATCCATAAAGCAAAACTGCTAATAATGAAATTGATTTCCTTCCGTATTAAATTTAAAATTTTCCAAATTAAAATACACGTTCCAATGAAAAATGGTAAATTTATAAAGAAAATTATGTATTTTGAAAATGTATTATTAAATATTGATGATACTGTGTGTACTAGCATGTAAAACAATGGTGGATGAACGTCTTGAACTTGATTATAGTAAACAGAAGCATAATTAAATCTATTATCTTTTGCTTCTAGATAATCTATTGCTTCTTCACGTGTTCTCCATATCATTTTTTCTTCTGCCATTTTTTCAGAAATAAATGCATCTTTTTCGTCTACATGGTCTACAAAATAATATTTAACTCTTTTTACCCAGTCAAAAACATTTCCATCTTGAAATATTTTTGCTTCTAAAAATTTATGCATTGGTGTTTTATCTCTGTATGACCAAAAAACATTTTCATAAGCGCTATTTGATGAACCATATGAAAAGATTTCATCACAGTGGAATCCTTGTTTCTGATTAACAAAGAATAACATCACAAAACACATTGCTATAATTGCTATTGCTAATTTAATTTTATCTTTTTTACTTTCGTTCATTGTAACTATTTCATTATCTTCCAAATTTGTAGTTACTTTTTCAGTTTTCATTGCTTCTTTTTTATATTCTGATATTGGCTTTTCTGATATTTCTTGAATCATTTCATCAAGTTTTTCTCTATCTAGAACTTGAAGTTCTCCTGTTTTAAATTGAACAGCATCTTTAATATCATCTGGGATTTCTATTTTATATTTTTCAATTAATTCTTTATTTAATATATCATAATCGTTGTATTGTTTGGTTTCATTGATTGCATTTTGAAAATACTTATTATAAAACAAGTAATCAACTACTAAATGCAAAAAATATCCTTGCATGTATGCTGTGCTTATTGAATTATGTTTTAGGAATTCTTTTAAATTAACTCCTGCTCCGCCATCTTCACTATAATGCGTTGCTTTTTTATCTCCATGTGAAAGCAAGTCTGGTGCTAGTGTTCCTCTTAAAAATTCTTTTTCATCTTTAATTCTGAAATTTCTTAAATATTCTTTAGCTACTGCTAAATGGATTACGTATCCTGCCATTTCTTTTTCTCCTCCACCGGCTCTTCTTTAACTGGTTATTAAAATCTTTATAATTTTATCATCTTTTGTAGTATAATTCAATATTTGGATAAAAATGTTATTTCAACATAACATTTTCTTCTCCAACGATTTCTTTGAATTGATTTAATATTTCTTCTGTTAAATAAATTGCCCCACATGGCTTTTCTTGTGCTTTATCTAACACACTAATTTTCATGTTCACTCTATCTCCGGAAAAGAATCTTATTGCTCCTTTTAATCTTTCTTTTTGTGTTTCATTTAACTCAGTAATGTCAATTACTACAGTGTTTTTTCTGATATTATCTCTAGTGTTATTTTCTTCAGAAAATTCTTTTATGTTTTGAACAATAATTCTTGCATCTTCATCTTCTTTTATACTTAATCGTCCTTCAACTATTACTATATTTTCTTCAACTAAGATATTGTCACATCTTGAAAATACGCTATCAAATACAACTATTTCAGCACTTCCATATAAATCTTCTACTGTTACAAATGCCATTATTGTATTTCTTTTTGTGTATTTTTTCTTAACACTTGTTATTGTTCCTGCATATTTTACATTTTGCCCATCTTTAAAATTTCCTGCATTTTCTCCGTTTAAATCTTTTATTTGAATTGAATTTATATTTGTCTGTCTTTGTATTGCCTCTTTAATTTTTTCTAGTGGATGACCTGAAATATAAATTCCTATCATTTCTTTTTCCTGAGCCAATAATTCTCTTTCATCAAGTTCTTTTAATACTGTATATTGGTATTTTACTGTTTCTTCAGGTTGTACTAAATCAAACATTGTAACTTGATTAGCCATTGAATTTCTTCCTTGGTTGTTTATTGTATCTAGTATTCTTTCATATGATGCAAGTAATGTTGCTCTAGTTTGATTCATCTCATCGAAACATCCTGCTTTAATTAAACATTCAATGCACTTTCTGTTAACAGTACCACTTTGAATTCTTTCACAAAAGTCTGTAAATGATTCAAATTCTCCGTTTCTTTCTCTTTCTGAAATTACAGTTTCTATTGCTGATATTCCAACATTTTTTATGCTTCCTAATCCAAATCTTATTTTCTTGTCTTGTACTGTAAACTTTGTAAAACTCTTGTTTATGTCAGGTTTTAAAATTCCAATATTTAATCTTTTACATTCGTAAATATAAATTGGAACTTTATCTAAGTTTCCTAAAAAGCTGTTTAATGTTGCTGCCATAAATTCTTCTGGATAATATGTTTTCAAATATGCTGTTCTATAAGATACAACTGAATATGCTGCTGCATGTGATTTGTTAAAAGCATATTTTGCAAATTCAGCCATTTCATCAAATATTTTATTAGCGGATTCTTTATCAATACCATTTCTTACACAACCTGGCACTAATACATTTCCGTTCTCATCGACTTGCCCATTTATAAAATATTCTCTTTCTTTTGCCATTACGTCTAATTTCTTTTTTCCCATTGCTCTTCTTACTAAGTCAGCTCTTCCAAGAGAATATCCAGCTAGTTCTCTAACTATCTGCATTACTTGTTCTTGATATACCATACAGCCATAAGTTACATTTAAAATTGGCTCTAATGCAGGATGAGTGTAAACATTATGCCCTGGATTTTGTTTTCCTTTAATGTATCTTGGAATTTGATCCATAGGTCCTGGTCTATAAAGTGAAACTCCAGCTATGATATCTTCTAAGCAGTCTGGTTTTAGCTCTTTCATAAAGTTTGTCATTCCTTGACTTTCAAACTGAAATATTCCAATACTTTCTCCATTTGCCCATAGTTTATACACTTTTGGATCATTCATTTCTTTGTCATATTCCACATCTATTCCACGATTTTGTTTGACTAATTTTTCCGTATCTGAAATTACTGTTAGTGTTCTTAAACCTAAAAAGTCCATTTTTAGTAGACCTAGCTCTTCAAGCAAGTTCATTGTATATTGTGTTGATATATTTCCATCATTTACATATAGTGGCACATACGTATCTACTGGATCTTTTGTAATTACTATTCCACAAGCGTGTGTTGATGCCTGACGTGGTAGTCCTTCTAATTTAATTGCTATATCTATTAATTGCTTTACACTTGGATTAGATTCATATAATTTCTTAAATTCTCTATTTTGTTCTAGTGCTTTGGGAATTGTTATATGAACTTCCATTGGTATCATTTTTGCTAGTTTATCTGTTTCAGAATATGGATAATCTAAAACTCTTCCAACGTCTCTTATTACCATTCTGGCAGCCATTGTTCCAAATGTTATAATCTGTGAAACATGGTCTTTTCCATATTTTCTTTCAACGTATTCTATTACTTCTCCACGTCTTTCATAACAGAAGTCAACATCAAAATCTGGCATACTTACTCTTTCTGGATTTAAAAATCTTTCAAAAAGTAATCCATATTTTAATGGATCAATATCTGTTATACCTATCGCATATGCTGCAATTGAACCTGCTCCTGAACCACGGCCAGGTCCGACTGGGATTCCTACTGATTTTGCATAATTTATATAATCCCATACAATTAAAAAGTAGTCTACATATCCCATTTTGTCGATTACTGAGATTTCATATTCTAATCGTGACATTACTTCTTCTGCTGGTTTTTCTCCATATCTATTTTTTATCCCTTTGTAACAAAGGTCCTTGAAATAATCTAAATGTGTTGCATATTCTTCTGGTACATCGTAGTTTGGTAATTTTGTTACTCCGAATTCAAAATCATAGTTGCACTTTTCTGCAATTTTCACGGTATTTTCTATTGCATCTGGAAATTCAGAAAAATAATCTGCCATTTCTTCCGGTGATTTTATATAAAATTCTTGTGTTTCAAACCTCATTCTATCTTCATCTGACATTCTTTTTCCAGTTTGAATACACAATAATACTTCATGAAAATAGCTATCTTCTTTTTTTAGATAATGTGCATCATTTGTTGCAACTAATGGAATATCAATTTTTCTTGCTAGCTGAATTAGTTTTTGATTTACCATTATCTGTTGTCTTAAACCATTATGTTGTATCTCTATATAATAATCATCTTTAAATACTCTTTTATGCCATAACGCAATTTCTTCTGCCTTTTCCATATTGCCTTGTATAATTGCTTGGCTTAGACTTCCTGCTAAGCAAGCACTTAAGCAAATTAAGCCTTCACTATATTTCTCTAAAATTTCTAAATCAATACGTGGTTTATAATAAAAACCTTCAACAAATGATAATGAAACTAATTTTGACAAATTTTGATATCCCGTTTTATTTTTTGCTAATAAAATTAAATGGTTATATCCATTATCTCTTCCTGCTTCTTTATCAAATCTGCTATGTGGTGCTACATATACTTCACATCCAATGATTGGTTTGATATCATTCTTCTTACATTCTTTATAAAAATCAACTGCACCGTACATAACGCCATGATCTGTAAGTGCTATTGCTTTCATTCCTAGTTCTTTTGCTCTCACTGGTAAATCTTTAATTCTACTCATTCCATCTAGTAAACTGTATTCACTATGGACGTGTAAATGTACAAAATCAGCCATTTTTCTCTCCTTTTCTCTACTGCTTTTTATATCACATTCTTAGCCATTTTTCAATACACACAGAATCTCTTGTTGTTTATTGTGTTAGTAAAATTAAATTATTATAAAATTTCAATTTGATATTGTTATGCATTTTGATTATTTTAATGTTTTAATTTAATACGAAAAGAAATAGAGGGACGCTTTTGGCATCCCCCTACCCTTGTACTGTTTGTTATTCGTTAGAAAGTGAAATCAAACTGAGCTTTTTCAAACTCTTCCGGATTTCTGCCTCTCATCATAGCATATGTACCTTTGTTCACAACTTTCTGGTTGTCTTTATAAGGAATGTTTGGATTTCCGCTACAATTCCAGCCTCCGTGGTACATATAAAGGTACGTTCCTTCTAAGCTATACTTAGTCGTTTTGGAATCCAGAAAGTACATCCAGTTTTTCCAGATATCCTGGGTCTTTGGACTGGTAGTTACGGTCTGAATTCCCATTACACTAGCCAACTTGTGGAAGTACTCTGAATATGCTTCCGCAAACCCCAATACGATTGTGTAGACTCCAGGAAAGAATTCCTTAAATCGATCTTCAAGGAAGTACATATTGTACCCATATCCGCAGATCATTTCTGAAAGTCTACGATATTTCAGCATATATGATGTCTCTGACGTCATTTCAAGTGGACGATTCTTCTTCCGCTCTTCTCTGACAATATGATCAATCTTGAACTTGATCATCATATCCAATGGTACGCCATTAATACGCTGCATTTCAGCGACCTCCTGTGGCAGCGTATCATTGAATGCTTTCAGCGTTCCTAAAATGGCTCCTAAATTGTATTTACAGGTACCATCCTGCTGTGCCTTCATAGCTTCAATTGACTCACTTGGAATCGTGAGTTTTTCTAAGGCATTCTTTACATTGAGACTGTCATGATATTTGTCAATCCGGCTTCTCAGTTCACTTGTTTCATTTTTTGATACCATTAATTCACACATAGTGATCCTCCTTTGTTGTTTTTCTCTTAATGGTTAACAGTTCCAGAATAATTAGTACATAAAGTCATCTTCAGTATGAAATATTGACTTTCTGCAAATATTATTCACATTTTATATTTTATCACGTTTACATAAAAAAGTCAAAGATGGCTTTATTTTTATGTGCTTTTTCAATGTTTTATTTGCAAAAAATACACCTCAAAAAAATAGACTTTCTTCTATCTTTTGAGGCGTTTAAGATATTTAATTTTCTATTTTTATAATAATTTTATAGTTTCTTCTAATTTTTTTCCTTGTACTTTAGGAATATTTACAATTTCAAATTTTGATGCCTTATCTCCAAATTGTATCTCAATAATATCCCCTACCTTAACATCATAACTTGGCTTCACAATCTTCCCATTTACACTTACTCTACCACAATCTGCAACTTCATTTGCAACTGTTCTTCTTTTTATTACTCTACTCATTTTCAAAAATTTATCTAATCTCATTTCTTTCTCCTATTTATGTATTAAAATATTCTTCTCCTATTACTGCATCCGCAACTATTATTGTTAGAATTTGCTTCTTGAATTAAATCCTCTAACGACGTTCCTGAACACTGATTTTGTGTCCATTGTTTTGTAATCCATGCAACAACATATGATAATATCGTATATAAAATTGTGAATATCAAAAATGTTTCATCTGCTACTGCAAATGTAAAAATCAGTAATATAGAAAATGTTATTCCTGCTATTTTTATTGGGCAATTTATTAATGTCTCAAATATAATAGATAATATTGTTATTGCAACAGGAAGTGCAAAATATAATAATAAAAAATTGTTCATGTCATTCTCCTTTTTGCTATATTGTATTCTTATTTATTATTATTTGTTCCTGTTTTAATAATTCACTTGCAATAAATACAGCCCATGTGCTGGTAATGTTTTTCCAGCTTTAGTTCTATCTTTAGATTCTATAATTGAAGGAATGTCTTCTGGTTTTATTTTGCCTAATCCAACATCTAATAACGTACCAGAAATTATTCTAACCATATTATATAAGAATCCTGTTCCTGTTACTTCTATTATTACCCTTTCTCCTTCTTTTCTTACGCTTCCATCAAGAATTTTTCTCACACTGCTTTTACTACTTGTCCCACTTGCTTTGAATGCTTTAAAATCATGTTCTCCAATAAAATATTTTATTGCTTCATTCATTTTTTCATAATCTAATTTCATTGGTACATGATATTCTAAACCTCTGTAGATAGCTGTTCCATTTTCTGAATTATTTATTATATATCTATATGTTTTTGATTTTACTGAATATCTGCTATGGAATTTTTCATCAACTTCTTCGGCTGATTTAATAACTATGCTTTTTTTCAATCTTGAGTTTATCGCTTTAGCAAATTTTTCTGTTGGAATTTTTGAGTCTGTTTTAAAATTTGCTGTTTGCCCTAAACTGTGTACTCCAGCATCCGTTCTACCTGAAGCTGTTAGGTCAACTTTCTCTCCTGTTATTTCTTCAATTGCTTTTTCAATTTCTCCTTGAATATTTAGTCTGTCGGGTTGTTTTTGCCAGCCATTAAAGCCTTTTCCATCATATTCTATTATTAATTTTATATTTCTCACTTTAATAAATTCTCCTCACTTTCGATATTATACCATACTAAGCTGTCTATAACAAGCAATTCAGCCATTTTAAGTTTCATTTTTAAAAAGGAAAAATTAAGTATTTACTAACATTTTCTTCTATCTTATAATTATATTAAATAGATCGCATTTATTATCCTGAAAAGGAGAAAAAATAGACTAATTTTTAAAGAATGGTCTATTTTTATTTTTTAATTGATTTAATCTTTTTACTATTGTATAATTAGAAAAAAATTAGGAGACTATTTCTATGTCTATAAAATTAGTGGCAAGTGACCTTGATGGTACTATTGTTAGTGAAAATAATTATATTAATAAATCAAATTTTGAAGCCATTGATATGATGAATAATCGTAATATTGATTTTGCTATTTGTACTGGAAAATCTTATTCTGTGAGTCAAGATTTGTGCAGAAAATGTCATGCTACTTATGGTATTTTTAATAACGGTTCTCAAATTTATAATTTAAAAACAGGAGTGCCTATTTTTAAAAATTTTCTTTCTACTAATGAGATAAAAAAATGTTATGAAATTGCTAAAAAATTTAAATTACATGTTCATGCATATAGTGATAATCAACTAATAACTGAAAAGCTTGAATTTCTGGACTTTAGGAATTTTAAACTTCAAAAATTACCTGGATTTAAATTTATTATTGTCTCTGATGTTTTAGATTATATTAAAAAAAATAATTTACCTATCTATCAATTTATTATTTCTAGTTATTCTTCTTTGGATAATGTAAAAGAAGAAATTTTGTCATCTTCAAATGTTTCTATTTTAAAAATTTCTAAATTTGGTCAATATATGGATAAGATTCTTGGAAAAGAGTATGAGTATTTGTCTGTTGTTCCTTCTAATACAAGTAAAAGTAATGCTTTAAATATTCTTAGTAAACATCTTTCTATTAGTAATGATGAAATTATGGCTATTGGAGATAATTTGAATGATATAGATATGGTTAAAAACTCTGGTGTTGGTGTTGCTGTTGCAAATGCATATTCTGAATTAAAAAATGTTGCAAAATATACAACTGAAAATGATGTTTCATCTGGTGGATTTGCAGAAGCTGTTTATAAATTTATTGAAAGTCCAAAACGGAAATTAATTTATAACACTAGCTGACTTAGCATTTACATTTATTATAGCATTTTTATGGCTGTTTCTTTGTTCGTGTGAAAAATTTGCATATCAAATTTTTGGGCATTGTTATTTTTATATAAAAAATGGAACATGACAATAAAAGTTTTTTCAATCTTTTCTTTATAAAAATATAGCAACCTTTTTTATTTTAAGGTTGCTATTTATTCTTCATCTTTTTTATAAAACTTTTTGAATCTCTTTATTTTTTCTTTTTTCTCTTGTTCAATATCTTTTATAGTAATCAAATATTTTATCAAGATTTTCTTTAAAGTTTCTTCCTTAACATCTGCTATAAGTGTACCTTCTTTTGCAATTGAGATTTTTCCTGTTTCTTCTGAAACGACTACTGCAACGCAGTCTGTTTCTTTTGAAATTCCAATTGCTGCTCTATGTCTTGTACCTAATTCTCTTGCAATATCTTTATCATCAGCTAAAGGTAGCATACATGATGCTGCTGCAATTTTATTATCAGTAATTACAACTGCTCCATCATGAAGTGGTGTTCTTGGAGTAAATATATTTACAAGTAATTGTGGTGAAATCTCTGAGTCCATTAAAATTCCTGTATCTATTATATCATTTAATTTTATGTCTCTTTCAATTACTATTAAAGCTCCCGTTCTTGTTTTTGAAAGCTCAGTTGCTGCAATTACTATTCTATATATATTTTCTTTTGTTTTAACTTCTATACTCTTATCTATTCCAAAGAATTTTCCAAATTGATTTGTACCTAATTGTTCAAGACCTCTTCTTAATTCTGGTTGGAATATTATCATTAATGCTAAAACTCCCCAATTCATTATTGCTGTTAAAATTGCATTGAATATATATAAATGTAGTAATTTAGTTAGACCTGTTATTACAATCAAAATTAAAATACCTTTTGCTAACTGACTGGCTCTTGTGTGTCTAATTGATTTAAATAACTTTACAACTAAGAATCCCACTATTATTAAATCTAATATTAGCATAAACAAATCAAGTGGATGATCTTGTAAATTTTCTATATAACTTACAATATTGTTTTCATAGAAGTTTGTAATATCTAATTTGAATCCTTCAAAACCTTCCATATTCTACCTTTCTATTTCATAAGTAAATAATATATTAATGTACTTGCTGTTGCTAAAAGCATTGCAGCTATCATTACTATTGCTACTATTTTTGTTATTATTTTATGTTTATCCATTTTAATTCCCTCTTTCTTTAACAATACTGTTAATATTTTATATCATATGAAAAATTTTTTCAATAGCATTTTTTACTATATTTTATGTTCCAATAAAAGAACAGTATATTTATTTTCTTGCTCCTTACTAAAAGATTTTACCACCTACTAAACTTCGTTTAGCAGGTTAGGTAAAAACTTTCAAGCTGCGCGTCGCTCGAAAATAAATATACTGTTCTTTTTTTATAGTACTTGTTTATTTTTCAAATTAAATACGTTCATGAATAGTACGATTAATAACATCCAACTGTTGTTCTCTAGTTAACTTAGTAAACTTAACAGCATAACCAGAAACACGAATTGTTAATTGAGGATATTTTTCTGGATGATCCATTGCATCTAATAGCAATTCTCTATTAAACACATTAACATTAATATGATGACTCAACTGAACAAAATATCCATCAAGTAATGCAATTAAATTCTTAACTTTTTCGTCCATATCTTTTCCTAATGTATTAGGAGTAATAGCGAATGTATAAGAAATACCATCTTCTGAATATTTATATGGTAATTTAGCAATTGTATTTAGTACAGCTAAAGCACCGTTTTGATCTCTACCATGTAGTGGGTTTGCACCTGGTCCAAATGGAGCTCCTGCTTTTCTGCCATCTGGTGTATTTCCTGTATATTTACCATAAACTACGTTAGATGTGATAGTTAAAATTGACATTGTTGGTACTGAATTTCTGTATGTTGGTTGTTTCTTTAATTTTGTCATAAATGATTTTATAACCCCTACTGCTAATGAATCAACTCTGTCATCGTCATTACCATACTTAGGAAAATCTCCTTCTATTTCGTAATCTGTAACTAATCCATCTTCATTTCTAATAGGTTTTACTTTTGCATATTTAATTGCTGATAATGAATCTGCAACAACTGATAATCCAGCAATTCCACATGCCATTGTTCTTAAAATATCTTTATCATGTAAAGCCATTTCTATTGCTTCATATGAATATTTATCATGCATGTAATGAATTATATTTAGTGCATCTATATATGTTTTGGCAACCCAATCCATCATTACATCAAATTTTTGCATTACTTCATCATAATCTAGATATTCTGATGTTATTGGTTGGAATTTAGGAGCAACTTGTTTTCCTGACATTTCGTCTCTACCTCCATTGATTGCATACAATAATGCTTTTGCAAGGTTTGCACGAGCTCCAAAGAATTGCATTTGCTTTCCTATTCTCATTGCAGATACGCAACATGCTATTCCATAATCATCTCCCCAATAGTTTCTCATTAGGTCATCATTTTCATATTGGATAGAGCTTGTATTTATTGATAATTCTGTTGTAAATTTCTTAAATCCTTCTGGTAATCTAGTTGACCAAAGTACTGTTAAGTTAGGTTCTGGTGATGAACCTAATGTGTTTAATGTATGCAATACTCTGAAAGAATTCTTTGTTACTAATGTTCTTCCGTCTATTCCCATTCCACCAATTGATTCAGTTACCCAAACAGGGTCTCCACTAAATAATTCATTATATTCTGGTGTTCTTAAAAAACGAACTAGACGTAATTTCATAACAAAATGATCCATTAATTCTTGCGCTTCTGATTCTGTTATTTTTTCTTCTTTTAAATCTCTTTCTATATATATATCTAAGAAAGTAGAAGTTCTTCCTATACTCATTGCAGCACCATTTTGATCTTTTATAGCTCCTAAATATCCAAAGTATAACCATTGAATTGCTTCTTGCGCATTTTTAGCTGGTTTTGAAATATCGAATCCATATTTTTCAGCCATGATTTTTAAATCATTTAATGCTTTTATTTGATCGCTTATTTCTTCTCTTTCACGAATAATTTCTTCTGTAAAAGATGTTGATACACAATTTGCAAAATCTTTTTTCTTTTCTTCTATTAAGAAATCAACACCATAAAGTGCAACTCTTCTGTAATCACCTATTATTCTTCCACGTCCATATCCATCAGGAAGTCCTGTAATTATATGTGAACTTCTTGCTGCTCTAATCTCTGGAGTGTATACTGAGAATACTCCATCGTTATGTGTTTTTCTATAGTGATGATATATGTCTTCTAATTTATCAGAAACTTTTGTATTGTATGCTTCACATGATTTCTCTACAATACGTATTCCTCCATTTGGCATTAATGCTCTTTTTAATGGAGCATCTGTTTGAAGTCCTACGATTTTTTCATATTCTTTATCTATATATCCTGCTTCATGGCTAGTAATTGTAGATGCAATATCATTTGAAATTGCTAAAACTCCACCATTTTCTGTTTCTTTTTTATATAACTCTAAAACCTCATCCCAAAGTTTTTTTGTATTTTCTGTTGCTGGTGCAAGAAAGGAATCGTCACCTGTATATGGTGTGTAATTTTTTTGAATAAAATCACGTACATCTATTTCTTTTGACCATGTTCCTTCTACAAATCCATTCCATTCATCAAATTTCATAAATTTATCCTCCATTCTTGAATTCTATATCTATATTTTGACCATAAAAGATAGTCTTTTATACATCATTGAAAGTATAGCATAAAAATTTTTTTCATACAACATTAATATGACAAAATCAAACAATTTTCATGCAGTATTTAACATTGTTTTTTTCTTTTATTATGCTATAATATTTTTGGTTAAAATCAATTTGAAAGGGTTATAATTTATATATGATGGAAAATAATTTAGGTAAAGTTCATTCAATTGAAACTTTTGGAACTGTTGATGGTCCAGGTATAAGATTTGTAATTTTTATGCAAGGTTGTCCTTTACAATGTTTATATTGTCACAATAGAGATACTTGGGAGGTCAATGCGGGAAATTTAACTAAAGTTGAAGATTTAGTTTCTGAAATTAAGAGATATCTTCCTTATATTAATTCATCTGGCGGTGGTGTTACTGTTTCTGGAGGCGAACCGCTTCTTCAAGCTAATTTTGTAACTTCTTTATTTAAAGAATTGCATAAAATTAATATTCATACATGTCTTGATACTGCTGGCAGTTTACCTATCAATGATTCTGTTGAAGAACTTTTGAAATATACTGATTTAGTTTTACTTGATATTAAACATATAGATGATGAAAAAGCTAAAGTTTTAACTGGTTTATCTAATAAAAATAACTTGGCTTTTGCTAGATATTTATCTGATCATTCTCTTCCAGTTTGGATTAGACAAGTTTTAGTTCCTGGATATACAGATGCTGAAAATGATTTATTACGTTTAAAAGATTTTATTTCAACTCTTTCTAACGTGGAAAAAGTTGAACTTCTTCCATATCATGACTTAGGTAAATTTAAATGGAAAGAGCTTGGTCTAGTATATCCTCTTGAAAATGTTAGACTAGCAAATAATGATGATATTTTAAGAGCAAAGAAAATTCTTAATATTAATTAGTGTTTCACCATTATTTTTATAAAAACTTTTAATACAAATAAAAAGACATCGATATTAATGTTTGTATTCTATTTTTTTCAATATAAGTAGATGAGATATGATAAACTTCAGTATTGATATCAACATCTGCTGTCTAAATTTACATAATGTTGACGTATTTTTTTATTTGTGCTATAATATTAGTGTACTATAAATTTATTATAACACAAGGAGGTAGCTATTATGGCTAGAACAGGTATCAGTTATTCACAGGAAAAAACATTACGAGAGGTTGCAGCGAACACACTGATTAGACAGAAAAAGTGCTCTCGGACAAAAACCGGTGTTTACACTCATCCTTGTTACGGGGACGATATAAACACATTGGATGGATCACGCAGGTGGTTATATGAAGAGGGGCTTGAGCACCACATGACTGTAGAGCAGGCGCGAATCTTCGCAAACAAGTTAGTTTTGTACGTTGATCCGGTTGAGCTTGAAAAAGAATATGAACTTCTGGTTCATTCTAAGTCAGGTATTGCTTAATTAGTTGCAGCAGTTTTAGGACTCTCATCGGTAGATAATTTTACCGTATGAGGGTCCTCCTCATTTTTATATTACAGAAAGTTCTTTGAACTTCTCATAATATAAAATTAACAATGTACAGAATTTTACCTTTCAAATTTGTGCACGCTCAAATGTGTGAACTTTAAAATTTGTAATAAGTTCAATTTGGCCTTTTTCTACATTCCTGTTACAGGCAATTTATAATTTTTTTCTGTATATGTTTTTTCTTTTTGGAATTTTTTCTTCTCTTTTTTAGGTTCTTTTTCTTTTTCGTTTGTAATTGTTACTTCAACTTCTTCGTTTAAATCTATATCAAATTCTACTTTATTATTTAATTTTATATATCCTTGTTTTGTTGATACTTCTTCTATAAAATATTTTCCTGGTAAAATTCCATCTATTATTATTTCACCTTTTTCATTTGTTTTTACTTTACTATATTTTATTTCTCCATTTTCATCTATGATGTTGAACTCCACACCTTCTAATGCTTTACCATCATTATCATCTTTTTTTATAATTTTTAATCTGTTTGTATTTTTATTATAATTCACTTTTATATCTCCTTCTCCGCCTTCATATATTTCGCCTGCTAATGCATAATTTTGATATGTACTATTATTTGAGTTTCCATATAATACTGGCTTTGTTTCTAAATTGGCTTGTACTTTAATTCCTATTATTCCATCTTTTTCTAATAAATTTATTGGCATTTTAATTTTGAATTTATTCTCTTTTGTTTCTTGGATTTCATTATCGTTCATATCCGTAATTTTTATTTGATTTTCTTTTGTATCTTCTAAAGATATAATATATTTTTGTACTGAACATTCTGTTTTGATTTCTAGTGTTTTTGTTATATATGTTTTATTTTTTTCATCTATCTTCCAATCTTCATTTTCTATAATTTTTATTTGATTACTTGGCTTTGTATCTCCTGTGTTTCTTGCAATATCTACAATTTTTTTAATTGCATTTAGTGTTCTTTCACCCGCATCTCCTATTGGTAAATATCTAGATAAATCATATCCATAAAGTACACAGTATACCGCTTGTTTTGTTGCTGCATAAGCTTCATCTTCATCTAAAACTCCCAAGCTTTCTAATGATTTATATGGATATCCATTTGTTATTGCTCTCCATACTTGTGGATTACTAACTGCTTCATTTATTGTTACTGAATAACTTCCATATTCACCTACTCCACCTAATTCTTTATTTACGCAATATGCTGGATATTCTTTTCCGTTGTTTTTATAAAATACTTTTGTTACTGTTATTTCTCCTCCATTACTTGCTACTTTTAGCAATGGTTTGCATTTTCCTTTAGAATATAATTGTGTTTCACTAATAGTGAATGTAGCATTTGCTATGCTTGTTGCTAATACTAAAATTATTGTTAATATTCCTACTATCTTTATTAATTTCATTTTCTTTTCTCGTATATTTCAAAATTATACGAATTTCTCCTTTCATATTTTTAATATTCCTTGTATACATCTTCTTAATTCTGGTTTATTTTCAACGCAGGTTATTAATGTTATTTTATTTTCTTTAGTTGGTTTGATTACATCTATATCTGTGTCCTGGATTATTTTTATTACTTTTACTATATATACTAATTTCATATTTTTATATTGATATATAATTTTATCTCCTATTTCTAAGTTTTTTAAATTCTGAAAATAATTTACTTTATATCCTCTGTTATGAGCTGCTAAGCATATATTTCCACTAATATATCCACTTTCTTCGAAATGCCCTACATATTTATTTAAATTTTCTTGGTCTACACCATCTTTTATTTCTGCATTTAAATTTATTTTTGGTATTTCAATTTTCCAAATCACTTCTTCTTTTTTATTCAATTTTGTTTTATATATTTGAAAGTTATTTTGACTTAAATTAAACACTAGTGGACAAAATATTTGTGTGATTGTCATTAAAATGATAGTAAATCCTAAAATTGCTTGATTTTTCAACATTTTTCTCCTCTTTTTAATTTATTTTTAATGATTTTTCTGTTATACTATATTTGATGGATTTATTATTAGAGTAGCAAATAAGAAAAGGAGGTAATTGCTTTCATGCGGGATTTCTTGAAAATTATCAGCTTAATTATTATTTTTTTAGTTGCTGGCATTTATGTTGTCAACTATGAAGCAACTGGTGATTTAGAATTCACTACTCAAAGCACCAAGTTGTATTCTACTCCAGAAAAAAATGAAGTCATTTGTACTTTAAAAACTGGCTCAAAAGTTTATAGTCTAACCTACTATACTGATGATGGTATGGATAAGGTGAGATATACAGATCCAAAGACCAATAAAAAAATCGTTGGATTTGTTGAGGAAAAATATGTGGCTTGGTATAGCTTTCCAGATCAGTCTGTAGACACCCTTAGCAAGCCCATTGTTTTGTCTACTTATAATGATGCTTCTTTAAGCACTTTTATAAACAGACTTGTTTCATTATTAGATGATAATTCCTTAATTGGAGTATATGTGGAAACAGATTCTGATAAACTGTCAGAAATTATTAATTTCTGTGATGAACAGCACATTCCATATGGGTATATCACAACATTTGATGATACTGCTTATGAAGTATATACATCAAATGAAATGTACTCAACTGCCACTTACAACATCCTGCCACAGGTTTTCAGAATAACATCTAACAACATTAATCTAAATCTAAAAAAATATGATTTACAAAATTGTATTTTGTCCGTAACTGATTCATCCACTCCCGATGATTCTTATAATTATTGGGTAACAATTAATTCATCTTCACGTAATGCAAGCGTGTTTAATGAGAACTCATCCATCATGGCGTATAAATATAATTTTGATTCAAATTTTGGGTATTCTTATATATCTGACGAATTTGAAGCACAAATTGAACGTGCGTATGATTAAAAAAAATGCTACTCGGAATAGGGGCTTTGCCCCTTTTTCTTTTTGGAATTTTTTGAATTAAAATTTTAAATTGCAATTTATGTTTTTATATTAATACGTTTTCATCGTTTTGTAAAGCTTTTTTCATCGTGCCATTTCGACATTTTTTTCTTTAAATTAAGTTTTCTTTATTTTTTTCTATTCTTTTACAAATTTCTGTGTTATAATTACGATAATTGTTATGCTAATTATGAAAGGATTGTGATTTACTTTATGAAACTTACTGAGGATAGTTCAAGCTTGGCTGAACATAAATTACTTGTTTTATATATTTTAAATAAAATTGGAAAGCCTATTAATCAAAAAGCTCTTTTAGAACTAGTTACTTCTATTACTGAACTAAATTATTTTTATTTTCAACAATTTTTACTTGATTTGATTGAAAATAAATATGTAATTTCTTATAAAAAAGATGATGAAATTTTATATAATATTACTCCTGAAGGAAAACGTGCAATAGAACTTACTGCTGATATGATTCCTGGAATTTTAACTTTGCAAGTTGATAATAATTTGAAAGAAAGTCTTGATGATATTGAAGATAAATTTTCAATTTCTTCTGATTATACTCCAATTGATGAAAATCATTTTACGGTAAAATGCAAGATTGTTGAAAATAATAATATTGTTTTTGAGATTCAAACTTTTGCTGGTTCAAAAGAACAAGCTAAAGCAATTGTAGATAATTGGAATAATAAAGCTGAGGATATTTATCCTAAGATATTGGAATTACTTACTGAATAAGAATATTATTAAATAAAAAAATTGAGCATACCTTTAATTTTTTATGTTGAATTTATTTTAAACTATAATTATTGATTTTAAGAACAAAATAAGAAAATATTAAATTGATTTTTGAGTGACGCGCAGTTTGAAAGTTTTTCCCTAACCTACTAAACGAAGTTTAGTAGGTGGGAAAATATTTTAGCAAGGAATGAAAAAATCAATTTAATATTTTCTTTTTCTATAATTAGTATAAGCGAACTATTATAACATTTGCACTTTTTATTTTAATTTATTTCTCATTGCTTCATATAATATTACAGCTGTTGCCACAGAAGCATTTAAGCTTTCTGTTTTCCCTGGCATAGGTATTTTTATTTTTTCATCTGCTAATTCTAAAATTTCTTTTTCTACTCCATTTGCTTCATTTCCTATTACAATTGCTGTTTTTTCATAACTTACATCATACATTGATTTGCTTGTTTCTAAGCTTGTTGCCATTACTTTTATTTTATGTTTTTTCATTTCTTTGATTGTTTTTACTAGATTATCACTTTCTATTATGTTTATTCTAAAAATTGCTCCCATTGTTGATCTTACGACTTTAGGATTATATGCATCTGCGCAATCTTTTGAAACTATTATTTGTTTCATATTTAAGCTATCTGCAGTTCTTAATATTGTTCCCATATTTCCTGGGTCTTGTATATCATCTAAAATCAAATATAAATCTTCATTATAATCTATTTTTTCAGCTTGCTTTTCTCTTTCTATTACGGCTAAAATTCCTTGAGGATTTACTACATTTGTTAGCCTTAAAAATATTTTTTCACTTACAGATATACATTCATATTTGGCTATTTCATACTTTATTTCGCTTTCTAAATCGTTTTCTTGCTTACAGTCATCACATATAATTATTAATTTTATTTTAGCATTTTCTTGAATAGCTTCTTTAATTAATTTCACGCCTTCAATTATATAACAATTTTCTTGATCTCTGTATTTTTTCTCTTTTAGCTTTTTTAATTTTTTTATTGTTTCATTATCTTTACTTGTTATCACCATAGCAATTTCCTTTCACATTTTATGTATTAAACTTCTTGTAAAAATTCTTTTATTTCTTTAAGTATATCATTAATATTTTTTAATTTATATGTTACATATGGATTTTTTGCTGGTGAGAATTTTATTCTCATTCCATATTTCTTCAATAGTTTCTCTACAACTGAGAAGTCAAATGTTTTTTCATCAAAATAGAATATTACCTTATCTGATTTTTGTGCTACCTTTATTATATTCTTTGCTCTACATGCGTTTCTTATTCTTGCAATATCTAATAATTTCTCAATTTCTTTTGGCATATTTCCGTATCTATCTATTATTGAATCTGTTATGTCTTTTATTTCATCTTCGTTTTTACATAGCGCTATTTCTTGATAAATTTCTATTTTTTGATTTGAATCTTCTATGAATTCATCTGGTATATAGCTTGATACGTCTAAATCGAGTTGAACATCTATCTCTTCTTCTACTTGTATACCTTTCATTTCTTTTACAACTTGGTCTAGTAATTTACAATACATATCATATCCAACTTGTTCCATATGTCCATGTTGCATTTCTCCTAATATGCTTCCTGCTCCTCTTATCTCTAAATCTCTCATTGCTATTTTAAAACCTGAGCCGAATTCGGTAAATTCTTTTATTGCTTTTAGTCTTTTGTCCGCTACTTCTGATAATAGTTTGTCTTTTTTATACATAATATATGCATAACCTTGTTTTTCACTTCTTCCTACTCTTCCTCTTATTTGGTATAACTGAGCTAATCCTAGTCTATCAGCATTTTCAACTATTATAGAGTTTGCATTTGGAATATCGATTCCTGATTCTAGAATTGTTGTACATACAAGTACATTTATTTTTTTATCAATAAAATCTTGCATTATTTCTTCTAGTTCTCTACCAGACATTTGCCCATGTGCCACTCCTATTTTGGCTTCTGGTACTAATGCTTGAATCTTATTTGCCTTTGCTTCTATTCCTTCTACATTGTTAAATAAGTAAAATACTTGACCATCATGCTCTAATTCTTTTGTTATTGCTTCTCTTACAATTTCATCGTCATACTCTAAAACATATGTCTGTACTGGTTTTCTGTTTTGTGGTGGTTCATATATTACTGACATATCTCTTATTCCTAAAATTGACATATGCAATGTTCTTGGAATTGGTGTAGCAGTCATTGTTAAAACATCAACATTTGTTTTTATTTCTTTTATTTTTTCTTTATCTTTTACGCCAAATCTATGTTCTTCATCTATTATTAAAAATCCTAAATTTTTAAATTTTACGTCTTTACTTAAAATTCTATGTGTTCCTATTACAACATCTAATTCACCTTTTTCAAGTTTTTCAAGAATTTGTTTTTGTTCTTTTGGTGTTCTAAATCTGTTTAAAACATCTACTCTTATTGGAAATTTTTCCATTCTTTCTTTAAAGCTTTCATATTGTTGCTGAGCTAAGACTGTTGTTGGTACTAAATATGCTACTTGCTTTTGATCCATACACGCTTTGAATGCTGCTCTTATGGCAACTTCTGTTTTACCATATCCTACGTCTCCACAAAGTAGTCTGTCCATTGGCTTTTCCGCTTCCATATCTTTCTTTACTTCTTCAATGCATCTTAATTGGTCATCTGTTTCTACATATGGAAAACTATCTTCAAATTCTTTTTGCCATATAGTATCTTTAGAAAAACTATATCCTTTTGAATGTTGCCTTTTTGCATATAATTCTATTAATTCTCTTGCTACTTCTCTTAAATTATTTTTTACTCTTGCTTTGGTCTTTTCCCAATCTTTGCTTCCAAGTCTATTTATTTTAGGTGCACCTTTTTCTGCTCCTATATATTTTCTAATATTATCTAAAGAACTTATTGGCACATATAAAATATCATTATCTTTATATTTTACTTTTATATAATCTTTTGTTACTCCGTCTGCTTTTATAGTATTAACACCTATGTATTCTCCTATACCATGTGTTTTATGTACTACATAATCACCTATTTTCAAATCAGAAAATATTACTGTTTCGCCTTCTTTAAAACTTTGTGATAAACGTGTTCTTTTCTTTTCTCTACTTACAAATAATTCTGATGCTGAAATGACAAGTAAGTTTAAGTCATAGCTTTCAAAGCCTGTAGAAATAGTCCCAGATGTAAGAACTGTTACCCCTGGAACTATGTCTGTTTCTAAATTTTCATCTAATGTATATTTTATATTTTTTTCTTCTAGTAATTTTGATAATTTTTTAGCATTATCATAATTACCACATAGGACTACTGTTTGTTTTGATTTTTTATTTGCTTTTTGTAATTCCTCAAACAATAAATCCATTGAACTACGAAAAAAGTTGACCTCCCTATAGCTAAAGCTATATCCGTTTCTTTTTGCATGCATACTTTGGACGTCTGTAAATCCAATCTCTTTATTCTCTAAATATATTGTTTGTTTTTCTTTAGTTTTATCTATTACTTTAATGTAATCCATTGTTTGTTCTAAAATTTGGATTGGTATTTTTCTTTTTTCAACTAATCCTTTTAATATTGTTTCATTGTCTTTTATTATATTTTCTGATCTTGCTTTTATTTTAGAAATTTCGTCTAAAAAGACAATACAATCTTTATCTAGGTAATCTAATATACTTCCTTGTTTATTATAAAAGAACGTAAAATACTTGTCTATTTTGCTGATATAGTCGCCACTTTTTATTTGTTCTATATCTTCTTCAGCAATATCGTTTAAAACTCCTGCATATTTGCTTTCTTCTATTTTTTTACAAACTTGATCTATTGAATTTTCTAGTACATATTCAAAAGCAGGATATATTGATGTTTCTTCAAGCATGTCTGTTGAACGTTGAGTAAGAATATTAAACTTCCTTATCGAGTCTATTTCATCTCCCCATAATTCTATACGTACACCGCTTTTCGAATTGACTGCTATATCTACAATTCCACCTCTAATGCTAAATTGTCCTTTTCCTTCAATTACATCATATCTTTCATATCCTAAATTTATTAATGTTTCTTTTAATTTGTCTAAATTTAGTTCTTGACCAACTTTTAATTTTAATAAATTTTTATATAATGTTTCTTTAGCTATCATTGGTTGCATAACTGCTTCTACAGTTGTTACTATTATTCTAGCTTTTTTATTTATTATATTATTTAATACTTCTATTCTTTCAAAAAGAGAATCTTTGCTTTCAGTTAAATAGTCATATGCTAAAATTTCTTTTTTAGGAAAATATTCTATACTATCTTCAAAATATGCAAGATCTTTTATTATTTTTTTAGCTTGCAATTCGTTATATGTAACAATGCATATTGGTCTTTCTGCATAAAAACATGTTGAATATGCCAAGTGCACTTTTCCGCTATCAGTTAGTCCTGAAATCATCATTGGATTTATTTTATTTTTTACATCCTCTAAATAGGTTTTGTACTTTTTTACATTTGGTACAACCTTAACAAGTGAATTCATATGTACTCCTTTATATATCTATTATTTTCATATTAATTATATTAAACTCAGTTTATTATTATATCACAGGGTTTGCTTTTTTTCAACATTTAGGATTTGCTAGCATATTTGCTTTTTTGTATGAATATTTTTTACTATGAAAAAAATTAGTAACTACTTTTTAACTTTTATTATTATACTTTTTGGAATTGGATTGATTTTCTTTTCTTCTTCCAATATTGTAGCTGTAAGAAAGTCTTTAGACTTATTTTTAAATTCAGTTTTTCCAAGTTTATTTCCATTCTTAATTGTAACTGAATTACTTTCTTACACATCACTTGTCCCTTGGATTTCTTCTAAATTTAAACGTGTAATGCCTACTGTATTTAATGTATCCGCAATTGGAATTTACCCTTTTATTATGGGAATTATAAGTGGATATCCTGTTGGTGCTAGGATTGTAGCTAGTTTGCGAGAAGAAAACAAAATTTCAAGAATTGATGGTGAACGTCTTTTAGTTTTTACCAATAATGCTGGTCCGCTTTTTATTATTGGGTGTATTGGTTGTAGTATTTATTTAAATTCTTCAATTGGCTTTATTTTATATTTTGTTCATTTTTTATCATCTATAATTACAGGTTTTGTTTTTGGACATTTTTATAAAACTTCTTATAGAGAAGAATCTGTTAATAGTCAAACTTTAGATTTTTCTTCTCTAGGTGATATTATAGGTAAATGTATAAAAAAAGCTTTTTATACATTAAGTACTGTTTGTGGATTTGTTATAATTTTTTCTTTAATCGTTTCTATGATTGACGCATCAAAGATTTTGAATATATTTAATAATATTTGGATTAAAGATATTTTGTTTGGCATTCTTGAAATTACTACCGGAATTCAACTCATTTCTTTAATTAAAAATAGTACTCTTTTCTATCATTTGATAGCAACTTCTTTTTTACTTGGAATTGGTGGAATATCTGTTTTACTTCAAGTTTGGAGTGTTATATCAAAAACAGATTTATCTATAAAACCTTATATTATTGGAAAAATTTTTAATGGATTTGTGTCTGCATTTATTATGATTTGCTTATTAAAATTTTTTTCTATATTCCAATTTGCATTATAAAGAGCGATTGAATATTCAATCGCTCTTTCATTTTATTTTTTCAATGCACATTCTTCTAGCATTTTTATTTCTTCGATTTGATCTAATCTTAAATCATAATTTTCTTCGCTTACTTCTGTTATGTAATTTTTATCTTCCATTCCATGCTTACATAGCCAATCATATTCTTTTCTTAATTCTTCCTTGCTTTCGTGTTTTCTTCCATGAGTTTTTTTATCTATGTAACCATCATTTTTTATTGCTGCTGCGAAATGTACTTGTTTCACATATTTCTCGCAATCTTCTGCTTTTAACGCTTCATTGACCATTTCAATAAGATCTTTTTTGTAGATTCTTGCTTTGCAATTAACATGTGTTGTATCTATACATGTTCTTAAATTTGGATGATCCATATATTTAACAATTTCTAATGCTGAACATTTATTTTTCTCATCTAGTATCATATAAATATTTTCTATAAGCATTGTTACTTGTGTGTTTTCAATTATTTTTAAAAGCTTTGCTAATTCGTCAGCTAAATGTGTTGATATATATTGTTCTTTTGTCCAATATGTATGATATAACAATGTAGTTTTCATATTTAGTTCTTTTGATAATTCAACCATTTTCTTTAATTGCTTTTCTACTATTGTTTTATCTTTCATAACAATCATTTCTAGATTGTAATTTGATAATGGTGGATGTACTACAATTTCTTTTAAATTAGGGTACTCTTTTTTTCTTCTTCTTATTTCATCTTCAAAATTAAACTCTGATGTAATTCCATTTTCATCAAAAAATTGAATTTCAATTCCTTCACTATTTTTTATAATTTTATCCATTTCTTCTCCCACTATTCCTGGACTAATCTTTGGATATATCTTCATTTACTACTCCCTCTTTCTTCTTATTAATTTTTTGATTTATATATTTTGAAAATATTTTTTAAACTCATTTTAGTTCCATAATTTAATATTGCATCAGAATAAATTTTTATTGATACTTTAGCTATTATTAAAATACTTATACATAATATTACAACTGAAGAGATTATTTCTGGCAATTTAGCACTTCCTACTAATATTCTTAGTGGCATGCAGAAAGGCGCTGAAATTGGGAATATTGAAGCAAATAAATTAATCTTGCTTGCTGGATTCATCATTGAAAAATAAGCTAAGTAAAATCCTATTACTGCCAATATTGCTACTGGTGTATTTGCAGATTGTATATCTTCTGGTTTACTTACCATTGATCCTGTTAGTGCATATAATAATGCATACATTGCATATCCTAAAATGAAGTATATTATAACTGAAACAGCAAATGTTGATGTTACTGCTGACATATCAAATACATTTTCTAATATATCAGATGGTAAAAATGATTTTGCAGAAATAAATGCAACTCCAGCTATTATTATAATTTGAAATAATCCAACTAGTCCTATACCAATAGTTTTTCCTAATACTATTTGTTTTGGTGACGTTGATGTTACTAATGTTTCTATTATTTTTGATGTCTTTTCTGTTGTTATTGATGTTGATATTTGATATGCACAGAAATAAATTGCATAGAATAATACTATACTTAGCATCATTGCCACAAATGTATTTCCGGATGCTGCATTATCATCTGTCTGAATTACGCTAACATCAAATTGTGTAAACATTTGTCGTAATTGTTCCTGTGTTAAGCCTGCTTTTTGAATTTGAATAGCTGTATATTGTGTTGAAAAATTTTTGATTAAATCTTCTGGAACTGATTGCCCCATCATTAAACTTTCAACTATATAATCTATTTTTATTTTTTCATCTTCTTTGCTAAATTTTAAACATGAATCAAATTCATTATTTTTTAATTTTTCTTTTATTTCATCTTCTGATAAATTTTCTTTAATAATTGTATATTCATAATTTGTATCTTCATTGTCAATTTTTATTAATGACTCTCCAAATATGTTATCATTGTCCATTATTAATATTTTTTCTTTATTATCATTTGGATTTGAGAAATGATTTATTATATTTGGTACATTAAATCCTATTACTATTATTCCAATTATTATTATCATTGATATTATAAATGATTTTCTTTTAATTGCTTCTTTTATCGTAAATTCTGCAACTGTTAATATATCTCTCATTCTTGTTCACCTACCTTTTCTATGAAAATTTCATGAAGTGTAGGCCTTATAAGCTCGAATTTATTAATTGGTATTTTTCTATTTACTATTTCTTCTAGTAATTCATTAGCTTGTTCTTCATTTTTTATTGCAACTATGTATTTTCTATCTGTTTGTTCTTTTATTTCTAGTCCTTTATCTTTAATTAATTGACTAATATCTAATTTAGTATCTATTTCAATTTTGTTTACTTTATATGAATCTTTTATTTCATTCAAGTTTCCTTTTAATACTGTCTTTCCTTTATTTAATATAACTACGTCTTGGCAAAACTCTTCTACTGAATTCATTTGGTGACTTGACATTACGATGTATTTGCCTTCATCTACTAGTTCTAATATTATATTTTTTAATAGTTCTGTATTTACAGGATCTAAACCACTGAATGGCTCATCTAGAACAACTAATTCCGGATTGTGCATAACTGCAGTTATGAATTGGATTTTTTGTTGATTTCCTTTTGATAATTTTTCGGCTGTTTGAAATTTGTATTCTGTCATTTTCATTTTTTCTAGCCAATAATCTATGCTTTTATTTGCCTCTATTTTTGACATTCCCTTAAGTTTTGCCAAATACTCTAACTGGTCAACTACTTTTGCTTTTGGATATATTCCTCTTTCTTCTGGTAAATATCCAAATTTAACATTTTTTCTATCTACAGCTTTTCCATTCCATGTTATTGTTCCTGTATCTTTTTTGATTATGCCTAGCATCATTCTTATAGTTGTTGTTTTACCAGCACCATTTGTTCCTAGTAAAGCAAAAACGCCAGGTTTATCAATTTTAAATGAAATGTTGTCAACTGCTTTTTGGTCTATAAATGTTTTGCTAACATTTTCTAATATTAACCCCATATCTATCCCCTTTTTTTTAATATCAGTTATCTATTTTCTCAATAAATTCTGACATAAACTCTATAATTCTATAATATTTATACATATATTCTTTTGTTTCTTTATCGTTTGTAATTGGTCTTGTTAAAATTTCATTATCAAAAAATCTGAAGAATACTAATTCTTTATTTATCATGTATTCAAATTTTACTTTAGTTTCTTTTGCAAAATCTTCTACAAATTTAAGAACATCATCAGTTAGAATTTTTCTTGCATTATCTATTTTTTCTGCATACATATATAAGTCTTGATTTGGAATTTCATATTTTTCTTTTTTGTTATTCTTACTATTAACTCTCATAACATCAATTTCGTCTACTGGTTTGTTTAATGTTCCATATACGAATATTCCTCTAAATAGTTCTTTACTATTTGATTTTACAACTATATTAGATAATGATATTGAATGTCCATTTCTTGTTCCTGAAATTACACCTTGTGACTCTAGTTCTTTGTATATTCTATTAAATCCAGATTTTCTATAATAGCTTCCTGATAATTCTTCGTCTTTTTCATATATAAATCCATCTTTAATATGAACTGCTAACTCAGATAATGCGACTTCACTAAATTGATTTTGTTTTTCTATTATTCTTCTTTCATGTTTAAAAGAATAAAATGTACAATATAAAAACATCATTGCAGCTACTGTGATAAAAACACATTTTGCGTTTGATGATGGAGCAAAAAAAGCAATTATTAAACTTACTATAATAATTCCAATTATAAGTCCTTCTGATTGTCTTATATCGTTTTTATATTCTCTTAATTTTTCCTTTTCTTTTGCAATTTTTTCATTTGTCCATTCATAAATTTTCTCGAATTCTTCTCCCATAACATACCTACCATCTTTCGTAATATTTTGATGAAATTATATCATACAAAAAATTTTTTTACTATAGTTTGTTTAATAAAATAGAAAAAGGTAGTTTTAAAAACTACCTTCTTTATAACTTTTTTATATTAAAATCCACTATCTATTATTGACTTTAATGCTTCGACTGATTGCAAGTCTTTTAACAATTTTTCTGCTTTTGTTTGTGCTTCTTCTTGATATTGTTGTAATCCTTGTTCATCTTTTATATCTATTGATTCGCTTGATGAAACTTTTGGTATTGATACTCCACCAATTTTTATATTGTTTGTCATATCCATTGACATTTTAGTTGTTACATAATCTGGTGCATCAACATCTACTGAAATTGTAGTGTGGTTAGCATATTCTTTATCTTCATTTTTCTCAACATCACTTGAGATTGCTACTTTACCATTTCCATAAGATCCTGCATTTACAGCTAATGCTATTTCAGCTTTTGATTTTTCTGTTGAATACTTAAATTCTAAAGATATATCATCTGATGATTTTTGTCCAAGTTGTTCTTTTATAAATTTAGATGCTTCAATTTTTAAACTTACATCATTTTTTTCTTCTTTTAATGTTATAGTTGCAATATCAGCTGAAATACCTTGTGCATTAACTGATATTGTTGTCGTAGTATCGTCTTTATTAAATGTTGTTTCTACACTCACTTCTGTGTCTTCAACATCTAAGATTATGTCTGTTCTATATACATTTGTATTAGATGAATATACAACTAATTTAATATTTGCTGTGAAATCTGCATTATCTATTTCTTCTTTTATCTTGTCTATATTGTTGTATAGTTCATCAACTGCATTAGTTATGTTTTTTGCTGAAGTAGTATCTCCAGCAGTTTTCATTACTTCTGCATATGATTGAGCTGAATTAGTTAATATTTCTTTTAATTGATCATCTTTAGCAAATGCATCAAGATACTTTTTAGCTAATTTCTTTATGTCTTTTTCATTTAGTTTTAATGTTAATTTTGTACATTTTTTCTCTTTTCCGTCAACTTCTACTGTACCTTTTTCAGATTCTATATCTTTGCTCTTTTCGTTTATGTAGTCTTTTAAGATTTTTGAATATTTTTCATTAATTTCTTTTTGTGTTTTTTCATCTATTTGTACAGATTTTGATATTTCACTAAATTGATTAATACTTTCTGAAATTGTGTCTTTTAAATCGTCAAGATCTAATCCATTTTCATCAGCTAAATCTTTTAAATCATCTTCTGAAATAGTAAGCCATTTAGAACTAATTTCTTCTGATCTTAATGCTGCTTGTGATCCATCATATAATGCTTCACCTGATATATCAACAGAATCTAATTTTCCATTCAATTTAACATATGCTGATTCTTTTCCATCATATCTAACATTAGTAGCTATTTTGCTCTTATTAATTAAATCTACTAATGATTTTACAGTTGATTTTTCTGATGATGTTAGACCGTCAATTTCAAGTTTATCAACATTTGCTGATAGTTCTGTTGAAGTTTCTATTGCTGAACCTTTTTCAAGATTGTCAAATAGTTTTACTTCTAAATTATTCTTTTTTGTATTTTTGCTTAGCTCATCAAATGGTTTGGTATATGCTTCAACTAATTTTTCTATACCAGAAACCATTTTGCCCTTTTTGCTAAAATTAAGATCAATCTTTCCAGTTGCAGCTAATATTCCAATAACAATTGCTATTACTGCTATTATTGCAATTATTATTGCTATAATTTTTACTGCTTTTTTGGGTTGCTTAATCTTAGTTTCTTTTTTTTCCTCTTCCATGTTCCCCTCCATAAATTTTATATTTTTTTATAATGCTATTTTTTATGCATTACAAATATTAAAAACTATATCTAAACGTATAATTCACTTTCTTACATTTTTATAGTACACTTACTAAAATATTTTTTTATATCAAATGTTCTCTTTAATAATATATTAAATATACTTTTTTAGCAACTCTTTTATGAACAAATTTGAATTTTTTCAATTTATGCACTTATTTTTATAAAAATTAATACATATAACATATTTTATGCTATATACTTTTTAAATATTGTAAAAAAAGATATGGTTAAATTTATTTAACCATATCTTTTAAATTGCTAGCTTAAAGTATTTTAAATTATTGTAATTCAACAACTGCTCCAGCTTCAACAAATTTAGCTTTAATTTCTTCAGCTTCAGCTTTTTCAGCTCCTTCTTTAACTGTTTTTGGAGCTCCTTCAACTAAATCTTTAGCTTCTTTTAATCCTAATCCTGTAACGTCTCTTACAACTTTGATTACAGCTATTTTGTTAGCTCCTGTTTCTTTTAATACAACGTCGAAGTTTGTTTTTTCTTCAGCTGCTGCAGCTGCTCCACCAGCTGCTGGTGCTGCAACTGCTGCTGCAGATACTCCGTATTTTTCTTCAATTCCTTTAACTAATTCTGATAATTCAATAACTGTTAAGCTATCGATTTCTTCTAATAATTTTTCTATTTTTTCCATTATAAAAATCCTCCTAAAATTTTATTTTTTTAATTATTTTTTCTGCGATTATTCAGCAGATTCTTTTTGTTTTGCTACTTGATCAAGTGCAACTGCAAGTTTTGAAATATTTCCAAGTAATGCACCAGCAAGTTGTGCAATAAGTACTTCTCTTGATGGAAGTTTTGCAAGAGCAATTAATTCGTCGCAAGGAACTACTTTTCCATCAATTACACCAGCTTTGATTTTGTAGAAATCATTATTCTTTGAATATTCATAGATTGCTTTTAATGAATCTAAATATCCGTCTTCTGACATAATTACAGCTGTAGGTCCAGCTAAAAATTCATCTAATCCTTCAATTTTGCATTCAGCTAATGCTCTTCTTGTAATGTTATTTTTTATAACACTGTAGCTTCCATTAGCTTCTCTTAATTTTTTTCTTAATTCTGTAACATCTGCTACGTTAATTCCTCTATAGTCTGTTAAAAGAATTAAAGATGATTTTTGCATTTTTTCAGCTAATTTCTTAACTTCTTCTTCTTTTTGTTTTAAAATTACTTCGCTAGCCAAAATTACACCTCCTATTTAATTTATTAATTATTATTTATTACAAAAAAACTTCAATTCGCCAAATCTCGAGGCAAATTGAAGTCGTTTATTTTATACTTCACAATTTAACCTCGGTAGGACTTATTGTTGCCTACTGTCTTTGGCTAATTAATTTTATTATTTTTGGTTTATGTATAAACCAGGTCCCATTGTAGTAGAAATTGACACACTCTTAATATATTGTCCCTTGGCTGCAGCTGGTTTTGCTTTGATTATTGCATCTATAATGCAGTTATAGTTTTCTAATAATTTGTCAGCTCCAAATGAAACTTTACCAAATCCTAAGTGAATTATATTAGTTTTATCTAATCTATATTCAACTTTACCAGATTTAATTTCAGCGATTGCTTTTTTAACGTCCATTGTAACTGTTCCAGATTTAGGGTTAGGCATTAATCCTTTTGGTCCTAATACTTTACCTAATCTTCCGATTACACCCATCATATCAGGTGTTGCAACTATAACATCATAGTCAAACCAGTTTTCTTTTTCTATCTTTGGTACTAATTCTTCTGCTCCAACGAAATCTGCTCCAGCTTCTTCAGCTTCTTTAGCTTTGTCACCTTTTGCAAATACTAAAACTTTTTGTGTTTTACCTGTTCCATTTGGTAATACAACTGTTCCTCTAACTTGTTGGTCAGCATGTTTTGAATCAACACCTAATTTAACATGTAATTCAACTGTTTCGTCGAATTTTGTTTTTGGCATTTTTTCAATTACTTCTAAAGCTTCTTTAGCTTCATAAGCTTTTGCTGCATCTACTAATTTAGCAGCTTCTTGATATCTTTTTCCTTTTTTCATAAATTCCTCCCGTGGTTCTAACGAATTAAATAATTAATTCTCCCAATTTTTTATAAATTTGAATATATTAGTCTATTACAACAACACCCATAGATCTTGCTGTTCCAGCTACCATACTCATAGCTGCTTCTACTGAAGCTGCGTTTAAATCTTCCATTTTTTGTTCAGCGATTGCTCTAACTTGTTCCTTTGTTATTTTTGCAACTTTATCCATATTTGGCTTTCCAGATCCTTTTTGGATTTTTAAAGCTTTTTTGATTAAAACTGCAACTGGTGGAACTTTTGTTACAAATGAGAATGATTTATCTTTATAAACAGAAATAACAACTGGTATGATCATACCTGGTTGGTTAGCTGTTCTATCATTGAATTCTTTAACAAATTGCATGATATTAACACCGCTAGATCCTAAAGCTGGTCCAACTGGTGGAGCTGGTGTTGCTTTTCCTGCTTCAATTTGTAATTTGATTACATTAACTACTTCTTTCTCTGCCATTTTACTGCACCTCCTTTAAAATGATTTCTAATCAATTTTTTGCACTTGTGAAAATTCAAGTTCTACTGGAGTTTCTCTTCCAAACATAGATACTAAAACTTTTACTTTATGCTTTTCTTTATTAATTTCTTGTACTACACCAATGAAGTTTTCAAGTGGTCCATTCATAACTCTTACGTTATCATTAACATCATAGTCGATATTAACTGGAACATCATCAAATCCCATATTTCTAATTTCTTCATCAGTAAGTGGAATTGGATCTGTTCCTGACCCTACGAAACCTGTAACACCTCTCGTATTTCTAACGATATACCAAGATTCTTCTGTTACAATCATTTTTACTAAAACATATCCAGGGAAAACTTTTTTCAAATTAGTTTTTCTTTTTCCATCTTTAATTTCAACTTGTTCTTCCATAGGGACAACAATATTAAAGAAGAAATCTTCTAATTCTCTATTTTTAATTGTTTTCTCTAAATCTGTTTTAACTTTATTTTCGTATCCAGAATACGTATGAACTACATACCACTTTGGCTCTAAGCTATTATCACTTTGAGACATTTTTGAAGCCTCCTTTATTTTAGATATTATTCAGCAGTTCCTTCTTCTGTTGTTACATTTTCCTCAGCATTTTCAACTGCGTTATCTTCAGTAGTTGTTGTTTCATCTGTTGAATTTGTATCTGTAGCTTCTGCATCTGTTGTGTTATCTTTATTTATAGAGCTTGATGCTTTTGTAACTATAAATTCATAACCTTTGTCAAATGCAAAGTCTAATACAAATACAATTGCAGATATTATTAAAACTATAGCGATAACCACTGCTGTTTTAGTTGCAAGTTGTTTTGCTGTAGGCCAAGTAACTTTTTTTAATTCTGCTTTAAAATCTTTGAAGAAAGTTTTGTTATCTTTCTTTTCTTTCTTATCTTTAATCTTTTTTGTATCTTTAGCCATTCTTTTTCCTCCTTAAAGGACTATTTTGTTTCTTTGTGTGTTGTACGTTTTTTGCAAAATTTGCAATACTTAACTATTTCTAGTCTGTCTGTGTTATTTCTCTTATTTTTTTCTGTCATGTAATTTCTTCTCTTACATTCTGTGCATTCTAATGTTATAGACTCTCTAGGTCCTTTTGCTGCCATCTACTACACCTCCGTTTTATTTTTGTGAAGTTTTTTATATTTATTTCTCAACGATGTGATGCATAAATAAATCATGCTTTAATACTTTATCATAAAACATGTATATTGTCAACATTTTAGCGATTTTTTTGCTTCTTTTTTTTCTTTTTTTCAACAGAGAAACCAAATTTTCCTATTTTACGTCCTAATTCATAATATCCTCCGTTTGCATATGCTATTAAATTGCATTTACTTATGTCAAATGAACCTTTTTCATTTATGTATTTTTCATCAGCATCTATTGACATTACATCTGCTATGAACATGTGATGAGAACCAAATTCTTTTATATCTGTAACTTTACATTCGATTGATACAGGTGATTCTTTTATTGCTGGTGCACTTACAAATTGACATTCTTCTTTTGTTAAATGCATTTCTTTGAATTTATCAACTTTTGCTCCTGTTTTTACTCCGCACCAATCTGTTGCATATGCTAAATCTTTATTAGTTAAATTTATTACAAATTCTTTTTTCTCTTTAATTATATTATATGAATATCTCTCTGGTCTAACAGATATATATACCTTAGCTGGATTTGTATTTAAAATTCCTGTCCATGCTACTGTTATTATGTTTGAATTCTCCATATCTCCACAAGATACCATTACAGCTGGTATTGGATATATAAATGTTCCTGACTTCCAAATTTTTTTAGCCATCTATCTTTCCTCCGGTTGTTTTGTTCTTTTTTTATCTAATCTTATTCTTATTGCTTTATCTTCTGGATTTTCTTTTTCTTTTTGGTATTTTTCGAATTCTTTTGCTAAACATAATTTATCCTGATCATGATATACTACATATTCTCTTGATTGTCTATCAACATATACTTCTCCAATATATCCACCATTATGTTCTATTGCTTCATCCATATTTAATGTTGATAATAAAACATCATTATTATATCTTATATATTCTATATCAACTTGCTTATTTGTTAATAGTTGTGTATTTATATTTCCATACACAACGAACTCTTCTCCATTTCTTTCTTCGTTCCATTTGTTCTTATTTAAATCTCTTCTTTTTTTAGCTACTTCTTCATTTTTATATGTTTTTATAACTTTATATTCTTTTAATTCATATGGGCTTCTAACAGTAACATCTCCGTCCTTTTTTCTAAATCTACCATATCCTAAGTCTCCAGTTTGAATTATAAATATTTCATCGCCATCTGAATTATGTGCTAAGTAACTTGGTGTTTGATAACTTCCATTTTTTCTTTGTACATATTTCTTTTCTGGAATATATGTTATTTCCGCAAAATTCTTTGGTATGTAACGTTGCTCTTGATTTGGATCAAAATTAAATAGTAATATTTCATCTAACTGTAATTTATAATTTTCATCTTCTAAATTTCTGTGTGCATCTCTTAGTATATCAAATAATGTTTTATTTTTTATTACATATTCTTTGGTAATTTTATTATTTTCAATTTGATTTGTTAATTCACTATTCCACCATGATAACATTTTTTCATACTGATCATTCACTTCTTGAATTGTTGATCTAACTGGTACTTTTAAATCTTTATATTCATTATATTTTCTAGGATTTAATTCTCTTTCTTCTTTTTGCTTTACATATTCTTTTTTTGATTGTTGCTCGATATTATGAGCTAATTCAATAATTTCCTGCTTTTCGAATAATCTGTCTTCATCTGCATTTATTTCCAGATACTTTTCCTTATATGCAATATACAGCATCATATATGCCATTTTGATTTGTAAAATCTCTTCAAGTTTTAAAGTTTCTGAATCTGCTTTAAAGTTATTCTTTAGAGATTTTTCCATCATATTCATTCTGCTTTTTATTTCATTTAATGAGATTAAGTGTTGTCTTTCAACCTTGGCTAAATTTCTTGTTAGTTGTGTAATGTAATCTTTATTAAGCCCCATTTTTTTCATCTTATTCTCCTTTTATCTTAAATGTTTTTCGTATTCCTTACATGCGCATAATTTATCTTGATAATGATATACGTCATATTTTCCGTTATCATTTTGTACTATTTCCCCAATATATCCACCATTATGTAATTGTGCTTGTTCTAAATTTAAATCTGAAAATAATATATCTGCGTGTAGTGCTGTAAATTCTGGATCACTTGTTAAATGAGCTATATTTAAGTCTGTAAAAATGTTAAATTCTCTTTCTGGTATATCTTTGTCATATTCTAAATCAATCATACTTTTATATTCTTTTTTTACTCTATAATTTTGTAATGTGTAATTATCTCTAAATGTATTTTTTCCTGATCTTGTATTAAATTTTTCATAACCTAATGTTCCTATTTTTTGAAACATTATTACATCATTAAATCTATTTTTCATTTTATATATATCGCCATTTTGCTCTGGTATATATGATAATCCATTTATTCCTACACGTGAGTATAAGTCTTCTTGGTTTGGATCAAAATTTATCATAATTTCTTCATCTATACTTCTTTTTAGCTTTGGACTAGATAGTATTTCAAATGACTGTTTTTGTAATAAAAATGTAGCAAAGCATTCTATTATTTGTTTTGGATCAATTTCTCTTTTATTTTGTTCTGCATCTAACATTCTGCTTAATACGTTTAATTGTCTTTCATATCCTAATATTATTTCAACATGTGTAGCTGAATTTCCTAATAATAAATTTTGATATGGATTTATATGAGAACATTTACTTTTATTTTTTTCTCTAAGAACTTCTTTATAGCTTTCTGCACTTTTGAAAACTTGTCTAGCCATATCTCTTAAATCATTTTTTTCTACTTCATAGTCATCACTATAGTCTTCTAATATTTTCTCTAAGCATAAATATGAAAATTTCAATTTTATTTTATCTTCTAGTTTTTCATATTCTGGTCGGCTTTTTCCAAATAAAAATGCTGAATCTATTAATGTTGTATATGATTCTTTTATTTGCTTTTTATTTATTGAATTAGCTTCTTCTTTTACAGCTTTTGTTGTTGTTAATTGTTTTACAAAATCTAATTCTATTGACATTTTCTTTCTCCTCGCGTTTTCCTAGTTATTATATTTTATCACATGGTGAATATTATTCAATATTGTTTTTATTACATATTTATTACATTTTTATAAATTTTATAAATAACTATTGATTTTTTTATTTTAGATATTTTTTATATTTTGAATTTTCATCCTGCTTATTTATATATTTTTTTTATTTCTTATTTTTCTCATTTTTTATACTTATATTTACTACTTTCTTTTTATTGATTACTAATTTTATACCTATTTACTACTTGCCTTTTTATTGATTACTAATTACTTTTCTAATTTTAAATTGATTTCACGAAAAAAAATCAGAAAATAAATAAGTTAATATTTACTTTCTGATTTCTTTTTATAAAAATAAAAAAATCTGGCAACAACCTATCTTCCCAGCAAGGTAACTCGCAAGTATTTTCGGCATCTAAAGGCTTGACTTCTGTGTTCGGCATGGGTACAGGTATTTCCCTTTAGATCTAATCACCAGAAATTCTTTGTGTACATTATAGTACACTCAAAAATACATAGACAAATATCTTCTTCCGAAGGTAAACCTTTCGTGGTTAAGCCCTCGATCTATTAGTACTGGTCAGCTACATGCATTACTGCACTTCCACCTCCAGCCTATCAACCAGGTCGTCTTCCTGGAATCTTACTACTTTAACAGTATGGGATATCTTATCTTAAGGTGGGCTTCACACTTAGATGCTTTCAGCGTTTATCCCTTCCATACTTAGCTACTCAGCCGTGCCACTGGTGTGACAACTGATACACCATCGGTATGTCCATCCTGGTCCTCTCGTACTAAGGACAGCTCCTTTCAAATATCCTACGCCTGCGACAGATAAGGACCGAACTGTCTCACGACGTTCTGAACCCAGCTCGCGTACCGCTTTAATGGGCGAACAGCCCAACCCTTGGAACCGACTTCAGCTCCAGGATGCGATGAGCCGACATCGAGGTGCCAAACCTCCCCGTCGATGTGAACTCTTGGGAGAGATAAGCCTGTTATCCCCAGGGTAACTTTTGTCCGTTGAGCGACGGCATTTCCATTCACTACCGCCGGATCACTAAGCCCTACTTTCGTATCTGCTCGACATGTCTGTCTCTCAGTTAAGCTTCCTTCTGCCTTTACACTCTTTCGCGCGATTTCTGTCCGCGCTGAGGAAACCTTTGGGCGCCTCCGTTACTCTTTAGGAGGCGACCGCCCCAGTCAAACTGCCCGCCTGACATTGTCCCCGAACCGGTTTACGATTCATGGTTAGAATTTCAATAACTTAAGGGTGGTATCCCAACAGTGACTCCAGCAAAGCTGACGCTCTGCCTTCTCAGTCTCCCACCTATCCTGTACATAAATTACCGAAACCCAGTATCAAGCTGCAGTAAAGCTCCATGGGGTCTTTCTGTCTTGTCGCAGGTAACTAGCATCTTCACTAGTACTACAATTTCGCCGGGTACATTGTCGAGACAGCGCCCAAATCATTACGCCTTTCGTGCGGGTCAGAACTTACCTGACAAGGAATTTCGCTACCTTAGGACCGTTATAGTTACGGCCGCCGTTCACTGGGGCTTTGGTTCAAAGCTTCTCCTTTCGGATAACCTTTCCCCTTGACCTTCCAGCACTGGGCAGGCGTCAGCTCCTATACTTCATCTTTCGATTTAGCAGAAACCTGTGTTTTTGTTAAACAGTTGCTTGGGCCTCTTCTCTGCGACCTACTTTTACATAGGTACCCCTTCTCCCGAAGTTACGGGGTCAATTTGCCGAGTTCCTTAACAATGCTTCTCCCGCTCGTCTTAGGATCCTCTCCTCATCTACCTGTGTCGGTTTGCGGTACGGGTACTGATATACAATGCTCGTAAGCTTTTCTTGTCAGTGTGATTCTTGATAATTCGTTACTTATATTTTCACTATATCTTTCGATACGAGTTTTTCCTCTTCCTCGCTTATCTTCCTCTCCTGCGTCCCTTACGCTTTTTAAGTATACCTGTAGTGCAGGAATTTCAACCTGCTATCCATCGGCTACGCCTTTCGGCCTCACCTTAGGTCCCGACTTACCCTAGGCGGACGAACCTTCCCTAGGAAACCTTAGACTTTCGACGGCAAAGATTCTCACTTTGCTCTCGCTACTTATTCCGGCATTCTCTCTTCTATCTCGTCCACATGTCCTTTCGATCATGCTTCAACCTACTATAGAATGCTCCTCTACCACTCATGATTACTCATGAATCCGCAATTTCGGTGTATAGTTTAGCCCCGGTAATTTTCCGCGCAACTTCACTCGACCAGTGAGCTATTACGCACTCTTTAAATGTATGGCTGCTTCTAAGCCAACATCCTGGTTGTTTACGCAAAATCACATCGTTTTCCACTTAACTATATCTTTGGGACCTTAATTGACGATCTGGGCTCTTTCCCTTTTGACCACGGAACTTAGCTCCCGCAGTCTGACTCCTGACTACTAAATAATGGCATTCGGAGTTTGATAGAGTTCAGTAACCTGGTTAGGCCCCTAGCTCCTTCAGTGCTCTACCTCCACTATTCTTTCATCAAGGCTAGCCCTAAAGCTATTTCGAGGAGAACCAGCTATCTCCGAGTTCGATTGGAATTTCTCCGCTATCCACAGTTCATCCGGTGCCTTTTTAACGACAATCAGTTCGGGCCTCCACTAGATTTTACTCTAGCTTCACCCTGACCATGGATAGGTCACTCGGTTTCGGGTCTATTATATATGACTTATACGCCCTATTCAGACTCGATTTCTCTTCGGCTTCGTATCTTACTTAATACTTAACCTCGCCATATACAATAACTCGCCGGACCGTTCTACAAAAAGTACGATATCGTTCTTTAACGAACTTTATCTGCTTGTAAACATAGGGTTTCAGGTTCTCTTTCACTCCCCTCCCGGGGTCCTTTTCACCTTTCCCTCACGGTACTGCTTCACTATCGGTCACCAAGTAGTATTTAGCCTTACGGGATGGTCCCCGCTCATTCATACGAGATTTCACGTGTCTCGCACTACTCTGGATACTACCATGTCAACTCTATTTTCGCATACTAGACTTTCACTATCTATGGTCTACTTTTCCAAGTAATTCTGCTAACTTCGTTGAATCAATTATGTAGTCCAAACCCCTACCATATTACTACGATAGGTTTAGGCTCTTCCTCTTTCGCTCGCCACTACTCAAGGAATCGATTTTTCTTTCTTTTCCTGTGGGTACTGAGATGTTTCAGTTCCCCACGTTCCCTTCACATACACTACTTTACTTATGTATGGATAACTGGTCTTTTTCTACCAGTTGAGTTCCCTCATTCGGAGATCTATGGATTATCGGATATTTGCTCCTACCCATAGCTTTTCGCAGCTTATCACGTCCTTCATCGGCTCTTGGTACCAAGGCATTCACCCTACGCTCTTAGTAGCTTAACCTTTTTGCTTCATATAAGCTTCGTTCTACTGTGTCAAACTTCGTCATAATTTATTCGATGTACTAATGTACTATCTCATAAATTCTTCCTCGTTTTCCTTGTATAACTTGCTTCTATTTGCAAAACCAATAAAATTGAGTCTGCAAATGAATTGCTTATACTTTGCTTTGGTTAATTGTCCATCATTGTTTTAGTTTTGCAACTTTTACAACTTTGTTTGGTTCAATTGTGCATACTTTCGTATGCTAGTTTACCTTAATTTCATCAATATTTATCTATATATTTTTCAATGTACTAT
>OCHI01000181.1_pt1 | contig 82004 bp, 59 predicted proteins | sample 1538691 | NCBI WGS metagenome assembly OCHI01 (sample SAMN04571718, study PRJEB22368) | human gut metagenome | biome: human gut; material: stool | host: Homo sapiens | place: Luxembourg | collected 2012-09-21 | reverse complement strand
CCAGCATTCCTTACTCCATGCGCCGCAAGGACGAGGAGCGTGAGCGCGAGCGGTACTTCCAGTACACTTTCTATCTGTTGCTGCGATTGATGAGCGTTTACACCATATATATAGAAAAGGAGCAGAGCGAGGGACGCGTGGACTGCGTCATCGAAACGCCGCAGTTCGTCTATATCTTTGAGTTCAAGCTCGATGGCACGGCTGCCGGGGCGTTGCAGCAGATTGAGGACAAAGGCTATGCACGCGAGTACGAGGCAGATGCGCGACCGGTTCATAAAATTGGCGTAAACTTTTCGTCGGAAACCGGCACGATTGAAGGTTGGGAACATGCGATAAGATAGGCGGAATAGAAAAATCGTGGGGTAGCCACGAAGCTGCCGGGTGAAATGAGCGAGGCGGGCATTTTTACGACATGCTGCTTGGATGCCACGAAGCAGGTTGCTGCCCGGTTACGGATTTTGGCCCAAACAATTCAAATAAGTCGGAAACGTGTGTGCGCCTCCAGATAGTTTCGTACATTTGCGCAAAGACACCCTGCAACCCAGTGTTACCGGAGAACAGGGCGAAACAACAACTGCATACTCACTTTTTAACCGCTGAAAAACATGAAACTGCTTGTTACAAACATTGCCTACCTTTGCGGCACCGACACCAAACGCCCCACACGCCTTTGCGGAGCGGAGATGCAACGGTTTGAGGTTACTGAACGTGCTTATTTACTGATTGAAAACGGACGCTTTGCCAGTTTCGGCCCAGAAACGGCACTTACAGCCGACATGCGGATGGGGGCCGAGGTCATTGATGCGAAGGGCGGCACGGTGATGCCTTCGTGGTGCGACGCGCACACACACATTGTGTATGCCGGTAGCCGCGAGGGAGAATTTGTGGATAAAATTCGCGGACTCAGCTACGAGGAAATTGCCCGACGCGGAGGGGGCATTCTGAATTCGGCCGACTTGCTGCACACCACTTCGGAGGATGAACTTTACCGACAGGCTTTGCAACGTGCTCGCGAGGTGATGGCTAAGGGAACAGGCTGCATCGAGGTGAAAAGCGGCTACGGACTGAACCTTGACGATGAACTGAAAATGCTGCGCGTCGTTCGCCGACTGCGCGACGAACTGCCCTTGCGCGTGGTGTCGACGTTTTTGGGCGCACACGCTGTGGCTCGCGGTTGGAAGCAAACAGATTACGTGGACTGCGTGGTCAACGAGATGTTGCCCGAGGTGGGTCGCCAGGGATTGGCCGACTTTGTGGATGTGTTCTGCGACAAGGGCTTTTTCACGGTGGCCGAAACCGACCGCATACTCGAAGTTGCCGCACGCTGGGGACTGAAACCCAAAATCCATGCCGAAGAACTTGCCCCTTCGGGCGGTGTGGCCGTTGGGGTGAAACACGGTGCCCTGTCGGTCGACCATCTGGAACGTATGTCGGACGAAAGCATTGAAGTGCTGCGCTCGGCCTCAACCATACCCACTGCCCTGCCCGGCACCAGTTTTTTCCTAAACATGCCCTACGCTCCGGCACGCAAAATGCTGGAGGCAGGTTTGCCTTTGGCTGTGGCAAGTGACTACAACCCGGGGTCTACCCCTTCGGGCGACATGAAGTTTGTGGTTTCGCTGGCTTGCATCAAACTGCGGCTCACGCCTTCCGAAGCCTTCAACGCAGCAACGCTCAACGGGGCTGCCGCTATGGGGCTGAGCCATGAATATGGCAGCATTACGCCGGGAAAAGTGGCAAACTTTTTTATTACCTCACCCATTTCATCGCCCGAATTCATGGCCTATGCCTACACCACGCCCGTCATTGCCCGCACCTTCCTGCAAGGGCGCGAGGTGTGAAGTACCGGGGCTTAAAATACATCAGAGGGCAAGGAGTTCACACAAAAAACATAGAGAAGTCGTCTAAACTTTTCTGACGAAGTTTTGATTTGGAGATTTATCTCTTCTAAATTCAATCTTCACCTTTCTTTTTGGCCGTTTTTTGACCTTTCATCAGTCGTGTAGCTCGCTACACTCCTTCTTCAAAGCCCAAAAACGCCTCAAAAATTAAGGCTAATCTTGAATTTCATAAAAGTTCAGACGACTTCAGATTCGCAAATAAAAACTGACAAAGAATTTTTTAAGATGTTTACCAACAGGGACGAGGTATTGGAAAAGGCCTTGCAGATATTCGCTAAGATGAATTACGAGAAAGCCAGCCAAATGGAAATAGCCAGAAGCTGCGGACTGTCGAAAGCCGGACTGACTTATTATTTCCCGGTAAAGCAGGATTTGTTTATAGCTGTAGCCGACAAGTATGTGTTCGACACCCAACACACAAAAAACAAATTCAACTTTACGACTGGCTCGCTCATGGATTTTATTGACCAATATGTAGCCGGAGTGGAGAACACGAGGCAGCGACTTGTGAAACTGCTCGACGATGGCAACCACTCTGGCGAATGCTGCGTCAACTTTTACTATTACCACTTGCTGATGCAGGTAAGGATGTACTATCCGCATGTGGAGCAAAAAATCGCTGCCATATTCAACCAAAACCTTGAACTTTGGAAAACAGCCCTCGAAAAGGCCAAGGATAGCGGAGAAATACGGCAGGAGGTAGATGTGAATGAAGCAGCCTCGATGTTTTGGCAAGTGTTTTTCGGAACTTCATTTGAACAGAGCTTTTTCCAAGGACTGGACACCCGGAAACTGTCGCAAAGCCTGCACTTCCTGTATTCGCTACTGAAAGCCTGAATCTTAGCCGGAGAACGGCCCGGCGAATTTAGGGCGTAAATCATTTTAGGAGATGAGTAGATGCTGAGAAAATCACATTCATGCACCGCATCTACTTAAAAAATACGCATACAGTGAAGCACGAATCGGCCTGAGAGCATTTTTAGAACCACCCTTAACAAAATAAAACCAACCGTACTATTGGTTTTTCTATTTCTTTCTTTATATTTGCAGCAGTGTAAATGAGTAGACACACAGAAGGGTGGTTCTAAAAAAACTCTATCAGTATATGACGAAACAGCCAAATGATACAAGGGGCAGTTTAATCAGGAATACACTGATAATCTGCCTATTGCTGTTGTCGGCATTGTCGCCCTTGGTTCGGGCCAATGCCTCGGCAGCCGATAGTGTATATTTCTGTATGCAGTTGGACACGCTGGGTGGCATCCGTGCCAAACAGGTGCTGAAACTGACGTATGCTCTGGTCAATGCCCAGTTCGACTCGGTTGCAGCCCCGGTGTTCGGCGACTGCATTGAGGTGGTTAGCGGACCCAAACCGCACAAAATGAGCAGTTATGGCTCTGTCAATGGTGTGGAAAGTAAAAACCATGAAACGGGTTTCTACTACTTTATACGCTTTAAGGTAAGCGGCGAAATTCCGCTGCCTGCTGCTTCAGTAAAAGTGGGACATCAAACGTTGACCACACCCGGACGTTGTGTAAGCGTTCGTCGGGCTGAAGTGGATAGGAGCAAGTTGCAATGCAGGCTGGAGGTGGAGAAACTAACCGGCGGTTATGCCAAATACCGTGCCAAGCTGATTTGCAACGTTCGTCCTGACCAATATCGCCCTTTGTTAATCATTAACGGAAAAACAACTCAACCGTCAAGCACTTCCTATTCCAACGCAGATGGACATGAAAAGTACGTTTACAGTTATTACTTTTCAAGCGATGGCTATGAAGTAGCCAGCAAAGAACTGACCTTTGGCGGAATACCTTATTTCATTGAACCTAAGAAAAGCAAACCAGAAGAACTGAATTTATTTTTTTTTGTCACCGTTGCAGCCTGTGGTTTGTTCGAACTGACATGGTGGCTTGCCTTTCGGCATCGCTACCGAGAGGAGAAGGATGCACCCCTTGCCGCTTTTGTATTGAAAAACAAGACCCTCCCTCTTATCATAAGTTGGGCTAATACGCACTATGGTGCTTCGCACTTGTCGCTGTTGTTTGCAGTAATGTTTTTGAGCATTACGGGTGTAACACTCTACATAGACGGTTTATTTCTATCTCTGGCTTTTTGGTTTGCCATCGCATGCGTACCGCTTGCTTATGTGCTCTATCGCATGCAGCGTAGTAAATTAAAATTCCAAAACCTGCCTACCACACTCAACAAACAAGCTATTTACGACTGCATATACCATTTGTCGGTGACTTATGACTGGGACATTGATCATTACGGCGACGATTGTATCGTGGCGCATACCAATCCGGCTCTTTGGCATCTGACATGGGGAGAACAGATATTCATCGTGTTCGACCAAAACCAGGTATGGCTCAACAGCGTTAACGACCTGAATAAGCGTACTTCTATCTGCTCTTTCGGTCATAACAAACGAAATATCCAACGAATTAAACAAGCCCTAACACAAGGTACTGCTATTAAAGGTTAGGAAATGCACCCGTGGGTGTTGTTTACCGAAATATACAGCACATGGGGTGAGTTTATAAATACATTATCAGTAATTATATTGTGTAATTTTCTGAATTGTAATTTTATTATAGAAAATATAATCTAAAAACATCTTTAATATATTTAATTATGAAACTCATAGATAGTTTAATTTCTTTCAAAAAGACATTTGGTCGTCAAGGAAACGACTTTGGTTCTTTCCAAATTAATGATACAAAATTTTCTAATTCAAATAATTTAGAAGATATGTATAACATAATGCTCTTTAACGAACCAATAGTTATTGGTGGTGAATTTAATATGGATATATATCCTCAAAATGAATTAGCAGAAGCGCAGCGAGGTTGGTATACAATTCTGTCGAAAGACAATCAATGGATTCCTGATGATGCTAAGTGGAATAAAAATTGGATTGTTTTTGCAACAAGAGACGAAGATGCCATATACTATAATGAAATAGATGGAGGTGTATATGGTTCTATAGAAAAGGAAATTTTTTATAAACTAAGTGACAGTTTAAGTGAATTTTTTCATGTGTTATCAGAATGTATGAAAATGGAAGAAACTGTATTTCATTTTGATACTACGGATGATGAAGAAGAAACCACAGATCTTTTCTTAGAAGAATGCCAAAAAATTTTAAGCCAAAATATGAGTACAAAAAATGCTACTGATTTTATGAATTTCTTTTTTTCATAATAGATTTATATAGCTGCTTTATAGTACTTACATATACTGGTATATCAAAATAAATTACTGATAACAAGGTCGAGATAACAGCTAACGCTGTTTCTCACCAAGCCATTAGTGATAACAACAAAATTATAAACAAGAATTATGGACTATAAAAAAATGCTCGCAAAAGTTCTTGGAGAAAAAGAACTTTTGGAAATTGATGTACAGGGCATCAAAGACGACGAAAGCCTGTTTCACGAATTAGTGAATCGAAAAGCTATTCTTTTAGCCGATTGGAGCGGTGAAGATAAAGAAGGTATGTTATACCATTTTTTCAACAGTCGGTTGCAATCAATGTTAGGAAAGCATTTATCAGTTTCCGAAGAAGATGTCTATCAAAAGTTTAATCAAGAGACAGAAGAATCCAAACGAGGTGATTTCATTCCCTTTGCATTATCCTATTTTGATAAGCTCTTAAAAAAGCTCGGAGCACGAATTGTATTGCTTGACTTAGAGAACGACACATATAATATAATGGTGTCCTACAAGAAAGATGCTCCAAAACTAAAGTCTATAAAATCCGATTTTTGGAAACTATCAACTTTAGAGCAAAAGCAAGGTAGAGTGGTTATTTACATAATATGCCCTGAATGTAAAGATACTGCATATTATGATATGTCGATTGAAGAAGAAAGCAATATGAAAAATGTAAAATGCGAGAAATGCGGAACACTCTTTTGGGACGAAAGTGCAAATGAGGTTGTAAATATGGAAAAAACTTACTATTGAAGTAGTTGCGAACAAGCATCTATGACACCTCACGCTGTCTCCCACTAAACCATTAACAGTAATATGAAAAAGGAAAATATGTTTGAAAAATTTTATGAGCGATACGACTCGGAAGAAAAGGAGGTAATCGCCTTGATTCAACGAACCTTGGGTGCCGGATATAATAATGGCTTTTGGGATATGGCTGTGATTTCTTTGGGCATGGTGTTTTGCGATACTGGAAAAGCCGACATTCGGGAGGGACGCTTGGAGTGGCCCGTCACAGAGGAAGAAAAAAACAGCGAAAAAGGGTGGAACAGATTCGCTAGAGAACAAATATGCCGTATCAAGGTTCGGAAACTTTTAGATGAATATGTGCCTAAACACATTAGTCCCGAAAAAAATAATAGTTGGGCAATCACTGAGATTTTGGAACATACGGTTGCTTGTCCGAAGTTAGAGGCTGTTCTGATGGAATATAAAAAACCTGTAATCATCGAGGACAAAGTGTTGGGAACACTGACCCTAAATCGGGATTTTTATATGTTTGAATCATCTCTTTTATGGAAGGGCAATCAGGTTTCTTTCATGCTTGAGGTTAACCCGGATAGCAAATCATCATGGAGCCGTGCTCGCTCTGCAGCCCAACAATTAGTTAAGGAACAGGATTCATGGGATAAAGCCATGAGGATATTTGCTGCCAAAGAACTCACTTCACTTGCAAACGAATGGTTAGCAGACGATGAGGAAAACGAGGATGCCCAACCCATCACTGAAGATACGTTTGCAAAGCGCATTACTCTCTCGGAAATATCTATCGCACCGAATGGGAGCTTTGCTGCTTACTATGAAGATGATGATATGTTTTGGGGACATGTCGTAGAAATTCATGGCTCTTTGAAAAAAGGCATTCTCAATGCTAATATTGCAGGGTAAAATTTAATCATACATTTTTTCATTATGGACTATATAACCAAACTTTTAGACGAAAACTACGATTGGGGCGATGTACGCATTGATGAAGACGCTTACGACGAATTGAGTGCCGAACTCATCATTGATTACTTGAAGAAACATGACCCTGAGGCTCGCCAAATGCTGGCTTTAACATGGAACTTCGACAATCCCAAAAATGTTATCCAATGGATTGTGGAACAACCCGACACTGACAAGGGCACTTGCCTACTGCTTTATTGGCAGATGGCTCCCGGCTTCAGTAAGAAGTTTGCAAACCGTGAGGAATGTGAAAGTACCGACAAGTGGTATCTGGAAGACTACAACATCATTCAGACGCTTGAACAAAACTACACTTCAGGCTTTTACCAAGAACAACGCTATGCTTTCAATCCGCAACACGACCCCTATCAAGAGGGATACGACTGGACCGAAGACTTAGATACATCGACATTTAAAGTGCCCATACCCCAAGAAATGTTTTTGGCTTTGGATGGCATTGTGCTGGACGTGCCTTCGTGGGAAGAGGGCATTCCCGAAGATTTGCAACCCGCAATGGACCGCTTGGCAGACTTGGTTGATGAATAAAGCAGTTGCCCCACAAGCACCTGCGCCGCCTCATTTTTTAGGCACTGTTACGATACCTTTTACAGTCTGTTCACTTGGCGCATACCTGTTGTTCCGAAATAAAATAAAGAATACGAAACAAGCATTTGAGAGGCAATACGACATACACCTTGGCACGCACGGGCCAAATGTGCGAAAAAACGGTTAATTGCTCAATTTTAGGCCGATGAGTGGCAAAGCAAGCCGTTTTTATGCGTAATTTTGCGGTCATTATGAGTATAACTTCAATCATACGTCCTTTTTTCCGCAGCCGCTACCGCGCCATCGAGCGCTATGGCACCCACGCCGAAGAAATTCAGCGCAAGGTGTTGGCCCATTTGCTGCAACGAGCTGCCGACACGGAATGGGGAAAGCGCTATGGCTACGAGTCGATGCGCAATTACGAGGATTTCGCTAAAAAAGTTCCTGTCAACACTTACGAGGAACTGAAAGGGTATATTGACCGGATGCGACATGGCGAAAACCATGTGCTGTGGCCCGGCCAAGTGAAATGGTATGCCAAATCGTCGGGCACAACCAACGATAAAAGCAAGTTTATTCCCGTCAGCCGCGAAGGCTTGCACGATACGCACTATGCCGGCGGACAGGATGCCGTGACCATTTACCTGCACAACAATCCGCTCAGCCGCCTGTTCGACGGAAAAGCACTGATTCTGGGCGGAAGCCATGCACCCAACTACAACCTGCCGCATTCGCTCGTGGGCGATTTGAGTGCCATACTGATTGAAAACATCAATCCGCTGGTAAACCTGGTGCGCGTGCCACCTAAACGCATCGCACTCCTGTCGGACTTTGAAGAAAAACGCGACCGCATCGCCGAAATCGCAGCCAAACAGAACGTGACGAACCTGTCGGGCGTGCCTTCGTGGATGATGGCCGTGCTCAACCGCGTGCTCGAAATCACCGGCAAAAACACACTTGAAGAAGTGTGGCCTAACCTCGAAGTGTTCTTTCACGGCGGTGTCGCCTTTACGCCCTACCGCGACCAGTATCACCGGCTCATCACCTCGCCGCGCATGCACTACATGGAAACCTACAACGCCAGCGAGGGATTTTTCGGCCTGCAAAACGACCCTACCGATGTGGCCATGCTGCTGATGATTGACTACGGCGTGTTCTACGAATTTATACCGCTCGACGAAGTGGGACGCAACAACCCCACCGTGTTGCCGCTGTGGGAGGTCGAGGCTAATAAAAACTATGCCATCGTCATTTCCACTTCGTGCGGACTGTGGCGTTACCAAATTGGCGATACGGTGCGCTTCACCGAGGTCAACCCCTACAAATTCATCATCAGCGGCCGAACCAAGAGCTTTATCAATGCTTTTGGCGAGGAACTCATTGTCGACAATGCCGAAAAGGGCTTGTTCGAGGCTTGCCGCACTACGGGAGCTGTGGTGAATGAATACACCGCTGCCCCAGTGTTTATGAACGCCGAAGGAAAATGCCGACACCAGTGGGTCATCGAGTTCGAAAAGGAACCTGCCGACCTCGCAGCCTTTGCCGAATGCCTGGACAACGCACTGCAGCGCATCAACTCGGACTACGAAGCCAAACGCTACAAAAACATTACGCTGCAACAGCTCGAAATTGTGTCGGCACGCAAAGGACTGTTCAACGACTGGCTCAAAAGCATCGGCAAACTGGGCGGACAGCACAAAGTGCCTCGACTCAATAATCACCGCGACATCATCGACCAGGTGCTGAAGCTCATTCACGACGAAAGCAAACAATAACCGGTTCATTTCCGTCAAACTGATTACTACATTGAATACTTACGTTAAAGCACTCCTTATTATAGGTATGGTGGCCGTGCTATACATGCTCACGGGCTGTGCCAACCCCGGAAGCGGACCCGACGGCGGACCTTACGACGAAACTCCGCCGCGCATCGTGGCCATGACACCCGAATTGGGACGAACGGGCGTAAACTCCCACAAGGTGACCATTGCCTTCGACGAACTCATCAAGGTGGAGAATGCACAGGAAAAGGTGATTGTGTCGCCACCGCAAATCAATATGCCCGAAATCAAAACAGCGGGCAAACGTATCAGCATCGAACTGCTCGACACGCTGAAACCGGCTACCACCTATACCATCGACTTCAGCGATGCCATTGTCGATTCGAACGAAGGTAACCCCTTGGGCAACTTTACCTACTACTTTTCAACGGGCAACCGCGTCGACACCCTCGAAGTAGCCGGCTATGTGCTGCAGGCCGACAACCTGGAACCCGTGAAAGGCATTCTCGTCGGGCTACACAGCAACCTGGCCGATTCGGCCTTCACCACACAGCCCTTTATGCGTGTGGCACGCACCGACGGCAACGGGCACTTTTGCATCAAGGGAGTAGCCCCCGGCACTTACCGCGCCTATGCACTGAAGGACATGGACAACGACTTCCGCTATGTACGCGGCGAAATGCTGGCCTTCAGCCGCGACAGCATACGCCCGTCGAGCTATCCCGACATACGCCGCGACACGCTCTGGGCCGACACCGTGCACATCGACACCATTCGCTCGGTGCCCTTTACGCACTACACGCCCGACGACGTGGTGCTGCTGGCCTTTTCGGAGAAGAACCTGACGCGACAACTGCTGAAAACCGAACGCGACCCTGCGTGGTTCAAACTTTACTTTACGGCTCCTTCGGTCCACGAACCCAAAGTGCAAGGCATCGACTTCGACGCCGATAAATACTTGCTGCGCGAACGAACTGCGGGCAACGACACGCTGACATACTGGCTGACAGACACAACGCTCGTCAACCGCGATTCGCTTGGCATTATCTGCACCTACGAGGCCACGAACGATTCGACGGGAGCTAACTATATGCAAACCGACACGCTCTACCTGGTGCCGCGCTTTACTTACGAACGCCGCAAAAAAATGGAGGCCGAAATCATGGAACGCTGGCAACGCGGACTCGAAAAACGCCATAAACGGGGCGACTTTTCGCAGGAAACGCCGCCCGTCGAACCGCTCAAAGTGGAATTTCACATCCGCAGCAGCATGACCCCCGACCGCAACCTGCACTTTACGCTGGCCGAACCGGCTGAAAGTATGGATACAGCGGGCATCCACCTGTTCCTGCAAGTAGACTCCACATATCACAATGCCCCCTTCAAGCTCGAACGCGACTCACTTTCGCTCTTGCGCTACACACTGAAGGGTGCCTGGCGTCCCGGACAGCAGTATGTGCTGAATGTTGACTCGGCATGTATCAGGGGCATATCGGGCAAAGTGGTTGAAAACTTCGACGCACAATTTTCCATTTCGAAGGCCGATGCCTACGGTTCGCTCTTCCTGATTCTGCCCGATGCCGACACCTCGGCCGTGGTACAGCTCGTGACTAACGGCGACAAAGTGATGCGACAGGCCAAGGTCAAGGACGGCCGTGCCGACTTCTTCTACCTCGAACCCGGCGATGTGTTCGTTCGTCTGTTCAACGACCGCAACGGCAACGGCCTGTGGGACACGGGCAATTATGCCGAAGGCTGTCAGCCCGAGGAGGTGTACTACTACCCTACATCGCTCACCATACGTGCCAACTGGGACGTGGAGCAAACATGGCGCATCAACGAGGTGCCGCGCTATTTGCAGAAACCACGCGAAATCGTGAAGCAAAAGGAAACCACCAAGCGCACGCCGAAGAACCGGAATGCCGAACGCGAACGCCAAAAACGTGGCTAAACGGCAATCCTACCTCCCTTGTTTGAAGGGGTCAAAAGTAAACTGACATTCCCCCAAAGTAACATGAAGCCGACTTCCGGTCAACGGAATTTCCCTTGTCATGCAATGGAAATCCGCTGGCCGGAAGTCGGCTTTTGCGGTGTTTTACATTGGGGACGAGTGAACAGTAGAAACAATTCAGTTGAAAGAACTTGGGTAATACGCAATCACGCATAAGTGTTTCAGACAGGCCTACCTGCCCTACTTTCTGTTGTATCAATATGTCAAAGAACGAAGCATGAATAAAAACCAGTAAATATGTTTTTTCATCAAATAGGTTGAAGCAACCCTACTTTATTTACCTGCAATGTCAAGGCAGAGCGACGAAAGTCAGTGCAAACCGTAGGTAAAGATACAACATGAACACCCCGAAATCCAATTTTTTTCTGCACCTGATATCGCACCTCGATTTTTTTGAAACGCTAAAATCCGCCTACACCCCTTTATTTACGGGCATTCCAGAACGATTTTCAAGCACCTAAAAAAGTGAAATCGGGATATGCCTTTTTATATCATTCCGACTATCAAAACGGACGTATAGGTCAAATTGCAGGATATTTGGAAACTACTTTTTCTCTATAGGTCAAAAAAACAGGTGACGGGAATCACCGTAGTAATTCCGCGCCACCTGTTAGGGGGAGTTTAGCAAGCTAAACGGCTGAGCTTAGTCGGCCAATTTGGCTTTGATGAACTCGCGGTTGAGGCGAGCAATGTTGGCAATCGATTCGTTCTTGGGGCAAACAGCCTCGCAAGCACGGGTGTTCGTACAGTTACCGAATCCGAGTTCGTCCATCTTGGCAACCATAGCCTTGGCACGCTTAGCAGCTTCGGGACGACCTTGGGGCAGAAGGGCAAACTGGCTAACCTTTGAGCTGACGAAGAGCATGGCCGAACCATTCTTACATGCAGCTACGCAGGCACCGCAACCAATACAAGTGGCGCAGTCCATAGCTTCGTCGGCATCCTGCTTGGGGATGAGGATGGCATTGGCATCCTGGGGAGCACCCGTACGAACGCTGATGTAACCACCGGCAGCCTGGATTTTATCGAAAGCTGAACGGTCAACCATGCAGTCCTTGATTACAGGGAATGCAGCTGAACGCCAGGGTTCAACGGTGATAACGTCGCCATCGTTGAAGCGACGCATATAGAGCTGGCAAGTGGTAGCTCCGGTTTCGGTTTTGCCGTGAGGCGTACCGTTGATGTAGAGCGAACACATACCGCAGATACCTTCGCGGCAGTCGTGGTCGAATACGAAAGGTTCTTTGCCTTCTTCAATCAACTCTTCGTTGAGGATGTCAAGCATTTCGAGGAACGAGGTGTCATCGGGAATGTTGTGCATCTCGCGTGAATCGAAGTGACCCGCATCCTGAGGACCATTCTGCTTCCAGTACTTAATAGTAAAGCTTATATTTTTAGCCATTTTGGATTGTCGTTTAAAGATGTTCTTGTTTCGGCATACATTGAAAGTGGTTGCCCCGATTGCTTGAAGTGGCTATCGGGTGCAACGCACTGTCATGCTTTAATGCCTATTAGTTTTTATAGTTACGGGTCTTAACCTCGATAGCCTCATACTTGAGGGGTTCCTGATACTTCACGGGATCCTTGTCCTCGCCCTGATATTCCCAGCACGAAACGTAGAAGCAGTTCTGGTCGTCGCGCTTAGCTTCACCTTCTTCAGTCTGGTGTTCTTCGCGGAAGTGACCACCGCATGATTCTTCGCGGTTGAGAGCGTCGATAGCGATGAGCTGACCCATGGTGATGAAGTCGTTGAGGCGGAGAGCCTTGTCGAGTTCGACGTTCACACCGGTGAGTTCGGGGATAAAGAGGTTGGTTTCGAATTCCTTACGGATTTCCTTGAGTTTAACCAAAGCGGTTTCAAGTCCCTTCTTGTTACGAGCCATACCTACGTACTCCCACATTACGTGACCGAGTTCCTTGTGGATGCTGTCAACAGACTTCTTACCCTTGATGCTCATGAGGTGGTTGATACGCTCCTGAACAGCCTTTTCAGTAGCTACGAATTCGGGCATATCGATTGAGAAGCGGGGAACCGTAATCTGGTCAGAGAGGTAGTTCTGAATGGTGTAAGGCAACACGAAGTAACCATCGGCCAAGCCCTGCATCAAAGCAGAAGCACCGAGGCGGTTAGCACCGTGGTCAGAGAAGTTACATTCACCGATTGCGAAGAGACCGGGGATGTTGGTTGAAAGTTCGTAGTCAACCCACAGACCACCCATGGTGTAGTGGATGGCAGGATAAATCATCATGGGGTTGTAGTACTTCACGCCATTGATTTCCTTAGCCAATTCACCGGGGTTCACGTCGGTAATTTCTTCGTACATATCGAAGAGGTTGCCGTAGCGCTGGAGTACTACGTCAACGCCGAGGCGGCCGATAGCTTCAGAGAAGTCGAGGAATACAGCCAAACCGGTGTTGTTTACGCCGAAGCCTGCATCGCAACGTTCTTTGGCAGCGCGGCTAGCCACGTCACGGGGAACGAGATTACCGAAGGCGGGATAGCGGCGTTCCAAGTAGTAGTCGCGATCTTCTTCAGGAATATCGCTACCCTTGATTTCGCCCTTCTGCAAGCGAACGGCATCTTCCTTCTTTTTGGGCACCCAGATACGACCATCGTTACGGAGCGATTCAGACATAAGCGTGAGCTTCGACTGCTTGTCGCCGTGAACGGGGATACAAGTGGGGTGAATCTGTACGTAAGCGGGGTTAGCGAAGTAAGCACCCTTACGGTAAGCAGCAATGGCAGCAGAGCAGTTGCAACCCATTGCGTTCGTTGAAAGGAAGTAAGCATTACCATAACCACCGGTTGCCAATACCACAGCGTGAGCGGCAAAGCGTTCGAGCTTACCGTTAACGAGGTTACGGGCAATGATACCACGAGCGCGGCCGTCGATGATTACAACGTCCTGCATTTCGTAGCGGCAGTAAAGCTGTACGGTGCCGGCGTGAACCTGGCACATCAGGGCCGAGTAAGCACCGAGCAAGAGCTGCTGACCGGTTTGACCCTTTGCGTAGAACGTACGGCTTACCTGTACACCACCGAATGAACGGTTAGCCAAAAGGCCGCCGTATTCGCGAGCGAAGGGAACACCCTGAGCCACGCACTGGTCGATGATGTTGGCGCTCACTTCAGCCAAACGATAAACGTTAGCTTCACGAGCACGGTAGTCGCCACCCTTCACGGTGTCGTAGAAAAGGCGGTAAACTGAGTCACCGTCGTTCTGATAGTTCTTTGCAGCATTGATACCACCCTGTGCAGCGATAGAGTGAGCACGACGGGGTGAGTCCTGGATGCAGAAGTTGAGCACTTTGAAGCCCATTTCGCCCAAAGAAGCGGCAGCTGAAGCACCGGCCAGACCGGTACCTACAACGATGATGTCGAGCTTACGCTTGTTGGCGGGGTTCACCAGTTTCTGGTGAGCTTTATAGTTGGTCCATTTTTCAGAAATAGGACCTTCAGGTATTTTGGAATCGATAGTAGCCATGAGTGGAAAATGTATTAAGAGGTGTGGTTTTGTTTGGGGGAGTCACCGGGGTGAAAGCCAAATGCGGCATCTGCGCCCAAGGCTGCAGAACCGGGCCTTTGCCTGTGTGAGCTACAGCCTGCAAGGCAAACGGTACCAGCCGGCAACATTCCCAGGGGAAATATCTTAGCAAGTTGCAGCGCAGCAACCACCGCAGAATGCGAAGTAGAGAGCTACAGCTACGAAGATAAGCATCAGCAAGGTTACGTAAATAGTGCCGATCATGCGCCAGCGATTGAACCAGATCTTACCATTCCAACCGAGCGTCTGGAATGCACTCCAGAAACCGTGAGTCATGTGGAACCAGATAGCTACGAACCAGATGAGGTAGAGCACGGTGTAGATGGGGTTAGAGAAGGTGTAGGCAATCATGCTGTAACCGTCGCAAGCATCGGTAACCTCGTTGATGAAAGGCATACCGCCATTAACCAACTCGGCAAACATCATGTTATACCAGAAGTTGAAGAGGTGGAGCAACAAACCAAGTACTACGATAACACCGAGTACAAACATGTTCTGCGATGCCCACTCAACCTTTTCAGGACGTGAAGACACAGCGTAACGGTTGTTGCCACGAGCCTTACGGTTTTGAAGCGTAAGGATAATCGCATAGATAAAGTGGATGGCTACAAGTGCACCGAGGCCAATGGTTGCTGCTACAGCATACCAGTTAGCACCAAGCATCTCGCATACCATGTTATAGCCTTCTTTCGAGAAAAGGGCTACCAGGTTCATGCAACCATGAAACGTGAGGAACAGGATAAGCGCAATGCCGGTTACCGACATGATTACCTTCCGTCCGATGGATGAGTTAGTTAACCACATAGAGTTGATTTGAATTAAGTTTGTATTTAGATTATTAGTATTTTCTGAGGTTACAACAAACATTGCCCACACCCGCCTTTACGATAAAGACAGGCTCATTTTTCCCTATAAATGAGGAGCAGGGGCATTCTTTCTGCAAAATTAAAGTTTTTTGTTTGTCCTCGCAAATTTAATGCACATTTTATGAACTTGCAGCCTCTTTATTTTTCGCCGTCGGGGGTTAAGTAGGTGTTCCTAATTAGTCCTTGCGTGCATAATTCGAAATATTGCGGCGCGCAAACAGGAAACTGCGGCGCGGGCCTTGTACTTCGCCTTTATCGCCTTTGTTTTCTTCGGGATAGGCAATGCGGGTGTGGTACACCGTTTTCAGGCTTTCAACCAGTACACGCTTGGCATCGGCAATGTCGCGGAAGGTGATGGGGCATTCCTTAAAGAAGCCGGCATTCACTTGTCCGTCGACGATGCGGTCAACGAGTTCGGTGATGCTTTCTTCCGAAAAGTTTTTGAGCGAGCGCGAGGTGGCTTCCACAGCGTCGCACATCATGAGTATGGCCTGTTCGCGGGTGAACGGGTTGGGTCCGGGATAGGTAAAAAGCTTTTCGTTCGGTTCTTCCTCGGGGTGCTTGTTTTTCCACTGAATGTAGAAGTACTTGGTTTGCGAGCAGCCGTGGTGCGTCACGATAAAGTCGCGGATTACCTTCGGGAGGTGGTACTTTTCGGCCAGACGCATACCCTCGGTCACGTGGCTGATGATGATTTGCGCCGAGCGTTCCTCGGTCAGTTCATCGTGTGGGTTCATGCCGTTCTGGTTTTCGGTAAAGAAGGCTGGATTGAGCATTTTGCCAATGTCGTGATAGAGTGCGCCCGTACGCACCAGCTGGGGCTTTGCACCGATTTTGTCGGCCACTTCGGCAGCCAGGTTGGCCACTTGCAGCGAATGCACAAAGGTGCCCTGCGCCACTTTCGACATGCGGCGCAGCACATTGTTGTTCGTGTTCGAGAGTTCAACGAGGGTGACGCTCGAAGTAAAGCCAAAGAGTTTTTCGATGAGGTAAAGCAGCGGATAGGCAAAGAGTAGCAGCACCCCGTTGACCGCCAAGCTGACGTACATGCCGGTGTCGAGGTGATGAAAGTCGATGCCTTGCGAAAGGTCGAAGCCCAGCATCACAAACGAACTGGCTGTAAACACGGCCAGCGCCACGCGCATCAGCTGCGAACGCTCGGTAAGGTCCTTCAGTGCATACACGGCGGTCATGCCGGCTACCGACTGTATGACCACAAACTCGTAGTTCGAGTGCAGGGCAAACGACGACAGGATGATGGAGCTAACCATAGCCATGAAGGCCGTGCGCGAGTCCATGAATATGCGCACAAACATGGGCACCATGGCAAAAGGCAGCATATACACGTTGAAGAACTTGTGGTCGACCATGATGTAGGTCAGCAGCGGGAAAAGGGCAATGAGCGTCGAGAGCAGCAGAATGGTGTGGGGCGAATGCAGGTAGTCGCGCCTGAAAAGGTTCAGGTAAATAACGAACAAAATGATGATGCTGAACACAAAGATTACCTGTCCGAGGATGATGCCCCACATGCCTTCGGAACTGTCGTTACGGCGCAAAGTTTCCTTTTCGTACGATTGCAAAATTTTAAACTGGTCGGCCGAGATGATTTCGCCCCGGTCGATGATGCGCTGTCCGCTCTGCACCATGCCCGAAGCGGGCGATACCGAGGCCAGCACGTCCTCGCGGGCGGCACGGGTTTTCACCGAGTCGACCGTCAGGTTGGGTTCCAGATACTTGTTGATGTTGCAGCGTGCCATCATGCGCCGCGGATACCTGAAAGTGTCGGCATGCACAATGTATTCGTAGGCCGAACGGGTGGAGTAAAGTTCCGAGAGGGTATGCGTTTCGGCTTCCGTGCCGTCGATAACCTTGATGCCCGGCACAATGTCCTTGGCCATTTGTGCCAATTCGTCGGAATTGACGATACCGGCCTCGTAAACCGAGGCAAGCAGCTGTTCGATGTGGTTCAGATAGCTTACGGGCACACCGGGATAGGCTCCGTTCAGGTAGTCAGAGCGGAACGCCATAATCTGGTGTCGGGCCTTTTGGGCATCGGCCACGAAAAAGGGGTGAAAGTCCTTCATGGCGCTATCGCGTTCAGACTGCACCTCCTCTTGTGTTTTGTAAATCGGGAAGTCGTAGGTGGCAATGAGCGAATTGTAGCGCCAGGGGCGTCCTTGTTCGTATTCATAGCCGAATTTCGTTTCGCGCGGAAGAAAGTAAACCAGCAACGAAACCACCAGAACCAATGTGCCGGCCAGCGTCAGCCAGCTTTCAAGTTTTGATTTCCGGTGCATGTTCTCGGTAGGCATATTCATAAAAAAACTGAGAATGATGGAATTATCGGGTGAATCAGGGCATTTCGCGTCGCAGCGGATAGTCGCCCCTTAATTTTTCGAAGCATTCCGGGTGAGTTCGCAGTGCCTCGGCGTCGCGCGTTGGGTCGTAAAGGCGCAATTCCTCGGCCAGCAGCCGGCCCTGTCCCTCGGGGTAATAGGCAAAGCCTTCGGGCAACGGGGGTGGAACAACCGATTCAAAGGCATCGGTGGGCAGGTCGAAGTGTCGGGCCACGACCTGCAACGCCATGCGCGTGCCGTTGGCCTTTCCGTCGGCACTGTAGCCGGCGATGTGGGGGGTGCCGATAAATACTTTTTGCAGCAGTTCGCGGTCGATATGGGGTTCGTTCTCCCAAGTGTCGATAACAGCTGTGCGCACCCGTCCGCTGTCGATGGCTCGTTTCAGCGCCTCGGTGTCGATGGCTTCGCCGCGGCTCGTGTTGATAATCACGGGGCAGCGTTGCAGGCTGTCGAACCATGCTTCCGAAGCCATGTGGTAAGTGGCGTGTGGTTGCGGAGCGTGGGTCAGAGGGGTGTGAAAGGTAATGATGTCGCAGCGGCGTGCCAACTCGTCGAACGGTGTAAAGACTGCCTGCCCTTCGCGTTCAGCGCGTGGAGGGTCGCAAAGCAGAATTTGCTCGAAACCCATGGCCGCAGCGCGCTTGGCCACACTTTTACCCACATGGCCCACTCCGACAATGCCCAGGGTCAGACCGGCAAACACGTTGCGTTCGGGGCGTCGGATGTCGACGGGGGCAGTCAGCGGTGTGGGGCGCCGGGTTTCGCTCCAGCAGCCGTGGGCGGCAAGCAGCAAGCAGGCTGCTTCGACGTATTGCGCCACACTTGTGGCGTTGCAGCCGGGGCAGTTGCTCCACGCAATGTGGGCATGGTGCATAAAGTCGGTATCGATGTGGTCATAGCCAATGGTGGCTGTTGCCACAAAGCGCACGGCCGACCCTGCGAGCAGGGCTTCGTTGCAGTGTGTGCGTGTACGGATAATCAGGGCGTCGGCATCGCGCACGTCGGCAGCAGTGATGTCGGCTCCGGTCAGATAGACGGTTTCGCCTAACTGTTCGGCAAAGCCGCGTATAAAGGGAATTTTCGAATCAATTACGAGTTTCATTGTGCCTTTTATATAATTCCGCCGGACGCACCGATTTGTGTTCGGCAAATGGGTATATCCCGAACCGCGACAGCCACACTGTTTCGCGATTCGGGATTATTGTTGTGCAAGTATCTTAAACAAGCAAAACAGCGTAGCACCGCCATTCTGCTTATGCTTGTAGCTTATTTCAGTTTGGCATCCTGCGGATTGCGCAATCCGCGTGCGCCGGTCAGGAAGGCCTTGGCCGTGCCGAAGTTCAGGTTCATGTCCAGGCGCACGGGCAAGTGGTTCTTGTCGTCGGTGATGTAGAAGGTGACAATGTCTTTTTCCTTGCCATATTCCTTTTCAACGAACGAGAACACGAGGCAGCGGTAAGTGGTGTTCGAGTTTTCCATCTGGAATTTCTTTTTACCGCGATACACAATGCTCTTCCACTCGCAGCTTTTGCCGTCGGCCATGAGGAAACTGATGCGGTGCCCCACTTTCATGTTCGTAGCGTCGAACGAACGGGCACGCAAGAGCATACTGATCATGTCGAACGCGCAATACTTACTGGTGTGGTTGCTGAATTTTGCCGGATTATTGTCGCGTTGATAGCGCATTTTCACCGCGCTCTGTCCGTTGGGGTAAGAATACCACACCTCGTTTTTGCGGTAAGTATCGCCCTCGAACGCCTTTTTGGCATAATACTTCGGCACCAGGTCAAGTCCGGTGTAAGCCATAAGCGTGTCGCGCATCACGAATATTTTGTCGGCGCGTTTCGAACCTCGCGTAATCAGGTACGAGCGATAAGCCGGCTGACCGCCGTAAGTAGTTTGCGTCGTATTCATCGAAGCGGTACCCACTTTAATCCAAACGAATTTCCAGTTAAAGTAGAGGTCGTATATCAGGGTTTCACCGCTTTTAAAGGCAAAGTTGGGTGCTGAGCACTGAGCTTGGGCCGCCATTCCCGTAACCAGGAACAGGAACAAGAAAATCAACTTTTTCATTGTACTATTATTTATTGTGTGTATCGAAAAAAACAGGAAAGGAGTTACGCCGTTCCGAACACGCACTTTAGGCAAGGCTCACCCCCTTACTTACAGCAGCTGTTCTGCGCGCTCCCTTCATCACAGATTCGGGTGCTAAGATACATTTTTCGAACAAAAATAGCGACTATTCAGTAATTATTCAAGCTATTTGTCCGAAAAAAACGGGCTCAGTCGAAAATTCATGGGGAAATGTTCTGTTTTACATTCGATGCTTCTAAAACACTATGTATGGGCTGACCTCTTGCCTGCTTTACCTGCTTTACCTCCTATTCTGTAAATGTACATTAAAACGAACACCCCCATACTCCGTCGTGCCGGCGTTGTTTGAACAACGGACCGCACTATCCTGAAAATTTACTCCGAGGTTGTCGAAATTAGTTCCGCGATTGTCGAAATTAGTTCCGCGATTGTCGAAATTAGTTCCGAGCTTGTTGAAATTTCTTCCGAGACTTTTTCAACAATCGCGGAACTACTGATAATCAGCACTTTCAAAAATACAACAAAAACGGTTTGGCGCACACGGATGTCGCCCTTCAATGAAGGGAAGCGCGCTGATTGGGCTTTTAGCTTTGTTAAGTCATTTGTTAAAACCGCTATGGGCGCAACAAGCAGTGAAGTACTTTCCAATCCAAAATGTTTTGAGGTTATGCTTCGTGGTGTAAGTGGCAGCGACTGCTGTTCAGAACAACCATTTCAGGCACGGATTGTTACATAGCTTCAGTTATTTATTTCAGACTTTAAAATGGCTTGGTTATAGAACTATGCCTACAAAAAAACATCTTTTACTAAGCCCTGGCATTTCACAGGGAGGCACCATGCGAATCGACTGTGATGAAATTTTGCATTTCACAGGCAGCAAGTAATCATTTTTGCGTGTTCCCCACACCTTTTTGCTGCTGATCGAAAAAACGGCATCCATCGGTTAAATCGCCGAATGCAGGGTGAAAAGTTAAGCAGATAGTCGGCTTATGGGGCTGACTACCTGCTCTGCGTTTTTACAGGAAAACCTTGCCTGCGCCATGAGGCCGGCTGTTTACTTCGTTTTTTTGGCATCGAAGCGATACGTAAGTGACATCCAGAAATAGTGGTGACGGCTTGAGTACCAGCTTTCGCTGCGCGAGTAGTTGTCGACGTAGCCTAAGTAGTTTTTATCGCGGTTCAGCAGGTCGTTGAAGCCCGCTTTCAGCACGGCCTTGTTGCGCAGGAATTTGTATTCGGCGCTGACGTTCCACAGCGGAACGAGGCGGTCGAGTTCGGGCGTGTCGTAGCCCGAAAAGCCCTGTAGGCGGAAGTCGGTTTTGAAGGCAAAGCTGCGCCAGCGGTATTCGCCGGTCAGGTAGGCATTGTAGCGCATGGTTTGATCGACGGCCGATTCGTAGGCGTTGTTGTCGTAGCGCGTCAGGGAGTAGTTACCGCCCAGGGTCACGTTAAAGGCATCAGTGCGGTAAGTAACGTAGGCCGATTCCGTCAGGTTGTAGCTCCGTTGGCGGTTGAGCAGGGGGCGCGGCATGTTTTCGGTTTGCTGCAGGTAGGAGTAGTCGGTGGCAAAACGCAGTCCCAGGTCGTTCGAAAACTCCCATGCCTCCTTGAAATACTGCGTGTAGTTGCTGCTCAGATTCCAGCCCTCGCCGCCGCGAATGTTGATGGTTTGGGAGTGGTAGGCACCGGTTTGCGTGTTGTACTGAATGAGGCTCGACAGCGGGTCGACCTTTTTGTAGTAGCTCAGGTTCAACTTCACCACCTGCTGATGCTTGGGCAAATTGGCACGCAGACCCACCGACGCGTTGTGTGTGCCCAAACGGCGCAGGTTCGGGTTACCCTCGCTCGTGTGCAGCGGATTGTTGTCGTCGTAGTAGGCCAGAGTGCTCAACAGCGAGGGTTCCCATTCGTTGTACGAGTACGAGGCGTCGAACACAGCCGTCTTCGTAGGCTTGAAGGTGAGGTTCAGGTTCGGATGCACCAACCAGTAGCGACGCGAGGCAAGGGTGTCGAGGCGGCCGCGGTCGTAGTCGCTCTGTTCGTGGTTGTAAATCACCGAAACGGCGGGTTTGATGCGCCATTTACCCAAGTTCACTTCGAGGTTCACGTTCATTTCGTGGCTGGCATTTTGCTGTTCGTCGCGGTAGGAGTTTGCCTTGTCGAGCACGTCGCGCAGCAATTCCTCGGGCACGGGGCGCGTGGGGTCGTAGCCCCCGGTGAGCAGGTGCAGGTCGAAGAGGTTGAGCGTCGAGGTTCCGTAGTGGTAGTTCGAGCGGTAGGCAGCCGCAAACTGCACGTTTTTGCCCCACCATTGGCGGAAGTTGGCCGAAAGGTCGAAGCGGTGATAGTGTTCGGGTTTGCGTCCCATCTGGTGTTCGCGCACGTCGGGCTGCGCGTCGGTGAAGTAGTCGAAGTAGCGGTCGGTAAACGAGTTTTCACGCTGTTCGTAATAATTGTAGTTTGCCGACAAATCAATCGAAGCCTTGCGTTTCAGTTGTCGGCTGTAACTGGCCGAAAATTTACCGTTGAACACATCGGTTTCCGAGGCAAAATCGTCGAGCGTGCGTACCGTGGTGATGGGCAGCAGCGCCAGACTGTCGGGGTGGCTGAACAAGGCATTGAGCGGATTTTTGAACAAGTCGTAAGGATTGGCCGTAAACACCCCTTCGCGCAAGCTTTTGGTATACCGTTTTTTTTCGAAAGCCCCCTCGGCCTTGATTTTGATGAGCGTCATTGTGTCGGTGCGCAGTTCGGCCTGGAAGTTTCCTTTGGGGCGGAAGGAGTGGTTCCACGAGTGTCGGAGGTTGTGCGTAAAGGTGCGGTCGGTACCCGGCCGGAAAACCTCGGTGGCCGATCCGGAGTCGTCCCAACTATCGTTGTGCGGCAGGTTTACGTCGACGGTCACGAAGTTGTCGAGCGTGCGCCCGCCCTGTTTGCGTTCCCAGGCGTGTTTGTAGGCCACGGCCCCCATCTGCTGTTTGCCGTTGCCCAAGCCTCCGCCGCGAGTATATCCCCAGAAGCCGCGGTCGTGTAGAAAGCTGTTGTTGTTGCCCACGTTGGCCGACACCAGGAAGGGGTCGTGTGTCGAAAGGTAGGTAGCGTCGCCGCGCACCTTGTATTTGTCCTTTGTTTCGTAGACCGTTTCCGCCTCGCCATACCAGCGTTCCAGAAATCCCGGTTTAATTTTCAGGTCGAGCACATAGTCCTCGTTGCCGTCCTTTTTACCCGTTCGCTTTTCCATGTCGTCGGCCTTGTCGTACGCCTTGATGTGCTCCACCGCTTCGGCCGGCAGTGTTTGGGTAAGGAGCGACGTGTTGCCGAAAAGTTCCTTACCCTCCATGAGTATGCGTATGGGCTTTCCCATCCACTCCAGGGTGCCGTCTTTTGAGGTGACGCCCGGCAGTTTGGCAATGAGTTCGTCGAGGCGTGCCCCTTCGGCCAGTCGGAAGGCCTTGGGGTTGAACACCACCGTGTCGCCGCGCACCACAAAGGTACGCGCACGGGCCCGGACTTCGGCATTGCGCAGCATGATGTCCGACAGGCCCAGGCGAATGTCGCCCAACCGGAGCGTATCCTTTTCGCCGCCCAGCAGCATGAGTTTTTTCTTTTGGCTGTGGTAGCCAAGCAGGCTGAACTCGATGATGCTGTACTCACCATCGGCATTGCAGGTGGTAAAGCGTCCAAGGCTGTCGGTCGCAAAGCGGTGAATGTAAAAGGTGGTGCCTTTCATATCGCCCAGTTCTATCTGGACTTCTTCAAGGGGTTCGCCCGAGTCCTTGTCGACCACGCGTCCGGTGATGACGTCGGCGCGCACGTCGGCCAAACCGCCCATGACGAGCAGCCAAACGAGCATGCTGATGCGCATTGCCCGACAAAGCGAAGCAATGGTTCTGATTTTCAGAGTAAGGAGTAAATAGTTTTTTTTCATAGTGCGGTTGTGAGATTGTTTACGGAAAGTACGAGCAAAATTATTCTTTTTTTTAAGAAAAAAAATATTTTGCTTTAAAAAACGTCTAAATCCCGTTATTTTATTGCAAACACAAGCATAAACTCGTGCTAAACTTAGGATTTAGCGGCTTCGGAAATAGCTGTGCTGCCGTTCTCGCTGCATGACGTTCGGACAGGCACAAAAAAAACCGGCATGGCGACCGGTGCAGGAGTGTTTGCACGGGCCAACCATGCCGGTTAGCATTGAGGGGGAGGCTGAAAGCTGTGATTTTAAGAAAAATCTATCACCTTCCCGGTAGATGTCGATGTGATTTATTCGGCTGCGAGCAGACGGCCGAGTTCGCGGGCTTGAGCGAGGGCATCGGTGCCGGCGCCCTGCTTCCATTCAACGGGGCTGCCTACAAGCTGCATCTTCATCTTTTCATTATACTGGTCGATAACTTTGACAGCCTGACTGCTCCACGTAAAGCCGCCGAAGAAACCGAGCTTGTGCTGACTTACAGAACGACCGGTGAGGCGCTTGAGCAAATCCTCAACCACGGGGAAGAGACCGCCGTTGTAGGTGGGACCGCCAATGGCCAACGAACCGTAGCGGAAGATGTCGGCCAACACGAACGAGGGCTGCGACACGCTGAGGTTGTGAACAATGATGCGACGCAGACCGGCTTCGGCTGCTCCTTCGGCAATGGCTTCGGCCACACGCTGCGTGTTGCCGTACATCGAACCGTAGCAGATAACCAAACCGCGCTGGGTGATGCCTGCGCTGAAGCGGTGGTAGGTGTCGATGGCACGCTGAATTTCCTTTACCCACACAGGGCCGTGCGTTGAACAAATCATTTGCAGTTCCAATCCGCCAAGCTTTTTGAGGCCGGCCTGCACGGGGGCACCGAATTTACCGAGGATGGCAGCGTAGTAACGCTCCATTTCGGGCCAGTAGTCGTCGGTGTCCATCTGCATGTCGATGATGTTGCCATTGAGCGCACCGAAACAGCCGAAGGCGTCGCCCGAGAAGAGAATCTTGTCGGTTTCGCAGTAAGTCATCATGGTTTCGGGCCAGTGGAGCATGGGGGTGAGATAAAAGCGCAGTTTGTGGTGTCCGAGGTCGAGCGAATCGCCGTCGGTTACCACGATGTCGTTCTCAGAGCAGGCACCGTAATAGCCTTGCACCATTTCGAACGTCTTTTTGTTGCCGATAAGGCGGATATTCGGGTAGTATTTGCGAATGAGCGCCAGCGCACCCGAGTGGTCGGGCTCCATGTGGTTTACGATGAGGTAATCGATGGGGCGGTCGCCAATCACAGCCTTGATTTTGTCTAAGAACTCGGCAAAGAAAGCCACATCGACCGTGTCGACCAAGGCCACGCCTTTTTCATCGTCGATGAGGTACGAGTTGTACGATACGCCTTGCGGCAAAAACCATAAACCTTCGAAACGGTGTTTCACGCGGTCGTTCACACCAACATAGTGTACTTTACCTTTAAGATTCATAAATGAAAATGTATGATGTTGTTAGTAATTATTCAGTAGAATAGCGTCGTCGGTTGCCAGTCGGTGTTCTTGTCCGTTCCGACAGTAGCGGTTAGTGCAGGTGCTTTTTCAGGTAGCGTGCGGTGTAGCCGCGACCTTGCTGCACCACAAATTCGGGTGTGCCGCAAGCCACCAGTTGTCCGCCTTCGCGTCCGCCCTCAGGACCGAGGTCTATCAGGTGGTCGGCGCACTTAATCACCTGCTCGTTGTGTTCAATAATCACAATGCTGTGGCCGCGCTCAATCAGTGCGTTAAAGGCCATCAGCAGGCGGTTGATGTCGTGGAAGTGGAGGCCGGTGGTGGGTTCGTCGAAAATGAAGAGCGTGGGTTGCGCCCGCTCCTGACTGAGGTAGTAGGCCAGTTTCACGCGCTGGTTTTCGCCGCCCGAAAGCGTAGAACTCGACTGTCCGAGTTTGATGTAGCCCAGTCCCACGTCTTGCAAGGGGCGCAGGCGGTTCACGATTTTGCGGTCGCCGTGTTCGCCAAAGAACTCTATGGCTTGGTTAACCGTCATTTCGAGCATGTCGAAAATGTTTTTGCCGTGATACATCACGTCGAGCACCTCGCGTTTGAAGCGTTTGCCGTGGCACGATTCGCATTCCAGCACAAGGTCGGCCATGAACTGCATTTCGACCTTGACCGTGCCGTCGCCCTTACACTCCTCGCAGCGTCCGCCTTCGGCATTGAACGAGAAGTAGGCTGCGCCAAATTCCATTTGTTTGGCCAGGGGCTGTTCGGCCATGAGTTTGCGTATTTCGTCGTAGGCCTTGATATAGGTCACGGGGTTCGAACGCGACGAGCGGCCAATGGGGTTTTGGTCAACGAACTCTACGCCCTTCACGGCATCAATGTCGCCTTCGAGTTTCATAAACTCACCGGGCATATCGGCCGGTTCGTCCTTGGCACGCTTCATGGCGCGGTAAAAAATGTCGCGCACGAGCGTCGATTTGCCCGAACCGCTAACTCCCGTCACCACGGTCATGACGTTGAGCGGAAATTCCACGTCGATGCCCTTGAGGTTGTTGGCACGCGCGCCCTTCACGGTAATGCTGCGGTTCCAGGCACGGCGCGAGGTGGGCACGGCAATGTGTTCCAGGCCGTAAAGATAGTTGAGCGTGTGCGACACGAAGGGCGCATCGGGCTCGGTGCCGCGTCGGGGCAGCTGCGGCTGTTCGTCGGGATTCATTTTTCCCTGATACACCACCTCACCGCCCAGGCGTCCGGCTTCGGGGCCTATGTCGATAATCCAGTCGGCTGCACGCATGATGTCCTCGTCGTGTTCAACCACGATGACCGTATTGCCCAAATCGCGCAAGGCTTCGAGCACGCGGATAAGGCGTTCGGTGTCGCGCGGATGCAAGCCGATGCTCGGTTCGTCAAGAATGTAGAGCGAACCTACCAGTGCCGAACCAAGCGAGGTGGCCAGGTTGATGCGCTGGCTCTCGCCACCCGAAAGGCTGTTCGACAAGCGGTCCATTGTCAGATAGTCAAGCCCCACCTCCGACAGGAAGCGCAGGCGGTTCGTTATTTCCGACAGCAAGCGTTTGGCTATGGCGGCATCATGCTCGGAAAGTTGCAGTGTGGTAAAAAAGGCCAGCAGTTCCTTTACCGGCATACGCACCAGTTCGGTGATGCTGCGTCCGCCCACCTTAACGTATTCGGCTTCGGGGCGTAAACGCGAGCCGTGACACACGGGGCATTCCGTTTTGCCGCGGTAACGGGCCAGCATGACGCGATACTGAATTTTATACTGGTTGCGTTCGAGCATACGGAAAAAGGCATCGATGCTCACCTGCTCCTCTTCGGGCAAATGCTGTTCGGCCTGGTCGCCATGCCAGAGCCAATCCTTTTGCTTGCGCGTCAGTTTGTAGTAGGGTTCGAATATGGGGAATCCCTTGTCGCTGTTGCGGCGGATAAACTCTTTGAGCCATTCGCCCATTTTTTCGCCGCGCCAGCACATCACGGCGCCGTCGTAAAGGCTAATCGACGTGTTGGGCACCACCAGGTGTTCGTCGATGCCCATGACGCGGCCGAAACCTTCGCAGCGTTCGCAAGCGCCGAGGGGCGAGTTGAACGAAAACATATTGTCATCGGGTTCGCGGAAGGTCATGCCGTCGGCCTCAAAGCGGATGCTGAAATTGTGCAGAATGCGTGCCGGATAAAAGCGCAAGCAGCATTCGCCATTGCCTTCGAAAAAGGCGGTCTGCACCGAATCGGCCATTCGCGACAGCGTATCTTTGTCAGTGTTTACCGACAAGCGGTCGATGAGCAGAAAGATGCGTCGTCCGGCTGCTGTTTCTGTTGCGTTTTGGGCAGCAAGAATTGCAGTTTCGTCGGCCTGAAGCACCTCAGCGGAGCTTTGCAGATAATCCTCGATGCGCATCATTTCGCCGTCGATGTCGAGTCTTGAAAGTCCCTGTTGCAGGTCTATTTCTAGTTGTTCGCGCAGACTGCGTCCGGGACGTATGCGCATGGGGGCGAGCACCGTGAAGCGGGTTCCCTCGGAGTAAGTGAGTGCGCAGTCCACCACGTCCTGCACAGTGTGGCATTTCACCTCATTGCCGCTAATGGGCGAAAAGGTGTGTCCCACGCGTGCAAAGAGCAGGCGCAGGTATTCGTAAATTTCGGTCGAGGTTCCCACCGTCGAGCGTGGGTTTCGGCTGGTTACTTTTTGTTCAATGGCAATGGCGGGTGGCAGTCCTTTGATGTAGTCGCACTCCGGTTTGTTCATTCGTCCTAAGAACTGACGGGCGTATGCCGAAAGGCTTTCAACGTAGCGTCGCTGCCCTTCGGCATAAAGTGTGTCGAAAGCCAACGACGACTTACCCGACCCCGACAAGCCGGTAATGACGATGAGCTTGTCGCGCGGAATTTCCAAATCTATCTGTTTCAGGTTGTTCACCCGGGCACCTTTAAGCCTGATGGTTTCATTCATAGGAGCTGTATTCCAATATATTCTCAAGCAAACAAAAATACAACAAAGCCGATGTTTGACAAAACAAAACTTCAACATTTTGTAAGAGATTAAAAAAACTCAGCACCTTTACTATAATTTTGTAAAGATGAGGCAGAATTATTTGCACATGTTCGACGCTATACGTAATTTAGCGCACAGAACTTTATTCTTTTTTGAAAACCGAAAAATACCTTTTTTCTGTGGGGAAACAATAACCCTGCACTTACCTTAAATTCATTACCTGCCATGGCCAGATCAAAGCAATTAGTGGAATGCGTGCCTAATTTCAGCGAAGGACGCAACCTGGAGATTATCCGACTCATTACCAACGAAATCGAAGCTGTCGAAGGCGTGAAATTACTCGACGTCGACCCCGGCGAAGCTACCAACCGTACGGTCGTTACCTTTGTGGGCGAACCGCAGGCCGTGTGCGAAGCTGCCTTCAGGGCTGTGTGTCGCGCGGGCGAACTCATCGACATGCGCCAACACCACGGGGCGCATCCGCGCATGGGGGCTACCGACGTGTTGCCCTTGGTGCCGGTGAGCGGTATCACGCTGGAGGAATGTGCCGAACTGGCACGAAAACTGGCAGAACGCATTGCCCGCGAGGCTCACATTCCGTGCTACTGCTACGAGGCTGCGGCTCTCAAACCCGAACGGGCTAACCTGGCCGTATGCCGGGCTGGCGAATACGAGGCGCTGCCTGAAAAAATGGCTTGCGACGAACGTAAGCCTGACTTTGGGGCTCGTGCGTTTGACGAAGGTGTGGCGCGAACCGGATGTACGGCTGTGGGGGCGCGCGACTTCCTGATTGCCGTGAATTTCAACCTGAACTCTACTTCGACGCGACGCGCTAACGCCATTGCATTCGACGTGCGCGAAAAAGGACGTCCGCAGCGCGAGGGCAATCCCATTACGGGCAAAATCGTGCGCGATGCCGAGGGTAATCCGCTCATGAAGCCCGGCACACTGAAGTGTACCAAGGCCATTGGCTGGTTTATCGAGGAGTATGGCATTGCTCAAGTGTCGATGAACATCACGAATGTCAATGTCACGCCGCTGCATGTGGCCTTCGACGAGGTGTGCCGCGCGGCGCACGAACGCGGTCTGCGGGTGACGGGTACGGAAATCGTGGGACTGATGCCCGAACGTACGCTCATCGAGGCGGGTAAGCACTTCCTGCGCAAACAGAACCGCTCAACGGGCATTCCGAAGCAGGACATCATCAACATTGCCGTAAAGTCGATGGGGCTCGACGACCTCAAACCGTTCTGTGCCAAAGACAAGGTGGTGGAATACATGATCGAGGCGGACGAGGCGGACAAGAACTCGCTCGTGGCGCTGACGGTCAAGGGGTTTGCCGACGAAACGGCGCGCGAATCTCCGGCACCGGGCGGTGGGTCGGTATCGGCCTACATGGGTGCGCTGGGGGCTGCGCTGGGTACGATGGTGGCAAACCTTTCGAGCCATAAACCGGGGTGGGACGACCGTTGCCCGGAATTTAGCGAATGGGCTGAAAAGGGTATGGCACTCGAAACGGAACTGCTGCACCTCGTCGACGAGGATACGGAGGCGTTCAACCGCATCATGGCGGCCTTTGGTATGCCTAAAAACACTGACGAGGACAAACGCTTGCGCTCCGAGGCTATTCAGCGGGCTACGCTCTTTGCGGCGCAGGTGCCCTTGCATACGATGCAAACGGCATTCGGCGTGTTCGAACTTTGCCGCGCCATGGTGCTCGAGGGCAACCCGAACAGTGTGAGCGATGCGGGGGTCGGTGCGCTGGCTGCTCGCAGTGCGGTACTGGGGGCTGGCATGAATGTGAAAATCAACGCGCTTTCGCTCAAGGACGAGGCGGTGGCCAACGAATTGGTGGCCGAGGCCAACGAACTGATTGAAAAGGCGCAGAAGGCCGAAGCGGAAATTTTGGCTTTGGTCGACGAACGGATTACGCGATAATCACTCATTCTGAAGCACATCGGGGTTGCTTTGCCATTGGTGAACAACCCCGACTGGTGCTTTTTTCCTTTTTTCATTTCTCACTTTTTCTTTTTTCTGAAAATCCTTATCTAATTCCTTACTTACCATGACCAACGAACAGTTTAAAGCGGCCATCCGTGCAGGCATTCCTGCTGAACTGCCTGCCATGCCGGCTTACGACCCTGACATAAACCATGCACCGCGACGCAAGGAAATTCTTTCGCCCAACGAAAAGAAACTGGCTTTGCAGAATGCACTGCGCTATTTCCCTGCCAAACTTCATGCGGCACTGGCTCCTGAATTTGCGCGCGAACTGGCCGACTACGGACGCATTTATATGTATCGCTTCCGCCCCACCTATGCCATGCACGCACGGCCTATCGACGCATATCCGCACCGCTCTGAACAGGCGGCTGCCATTATGCTGATGATTCAGAACAACCTCGACCCGGCTGTGGCGCAGCATCCGCACGAACTCATTGTGTACGGCGGCAACGGGGCTATTTTCCAAAATTGGGCGCAGTATCTGCTGACCATGCAGTATCTGAGCGAAATGACCGACGAACAAACGCTGGTGATGTACTCGGGGCATCCGCTGGGACTCTTCCCTTCGCATCCCGGTGCGCCGCGCGTGGTGGTGACTAACGGCATGGTCATTCCGAATTACTCCAAACCCGACGACTGGGAACGCATGAACGCACTGGGTGTGAGCCAGTACGGACAAATGACGGCGGGTTCGTACATGTATATCGGGCCGCAGGGCATTGTTCACGGCACTACGATTACCGTGCTGAATGCGGCGCGCAAACGGCTCAACGGCCGCGAGGGACTGGGCGGCATGCTCTTTGTTTCGTCGGGACTGGGCGGTATGTCGGGCGCACAGCCTAAGGCGGGAAACATTGCCGGCGTGGTGAGCGTGGTGGCTGAAATTAACCCGAAAGCGGCCGAAAAACGCTATGAACAGGGTTGGGTGGACGAACTGCACACCGAACTCGACGAACTCATTCCGGCCGTGCACCGGGCCATGGCCGAAAAGCGGACGGTGTCGATGGCATACGTGGGCAATGTGGTCGACCTTTGGGAACGCTTGGCGCAGGAGAACATACCCGTTGACTTGGGTAGCGACCAAACTTCGCTGCACAATCCGTGGGCAGGGGGCTATTATCCTGTGGGACTTTCGCTCGACGAGTCGAAACAGCTCATGGCAGCCAATCCGGAGGCTTTCAAACTGAGGGTCGAGGAGTCGCTGCGCCGTCAGGTAGCAGCCATCAATGCACTGACGGAACGGGGCATGTACTTTTTCGACTATGGCAATGCCTTCCTGCTGCAAGCAAAGCGTGCCGGAGCCGACATTCTGCTGCCCGACGGGCGTTTCCGTTACCCGTCGTACGTACAGGACATCATGGGGCCGCTCTTCTTCGACTACGGTTTCGGTCCGTTCCGCTGGGTTTGCACTTCGGGCCTGGCTTCCGACCTTGAAATGACCGACCGCCTGGCGGCCGAGGTGTTGGAGGAAATCATGCAATCGGCTCCCGACGAAATCAAACCGCAAATGGCCGACAACATTCACTGGATTCGCGAAGCTGGGCGGAACCACCTGGTGGTGGGTTCACAGGCGCGCATTTTGTATGCCGATGCCGAGGGGCGTTCGCGCATTGCGCAGGCTTTTAACCAGGCCATTGCCGACGGACGCATCACGCGTCCTGTGGTGCTGGGTCGCGACCACCACGACGTGTCGGGCACCGATTCGCCTTTCCGCGAAACGAGCAACATCTACGATGGCTCGCAGTTCTGTGCCGACATGGCGGTGCAAAACGTCATTGGCGACTCGTTCCGGGGTGCTACCTGGGTGTCTATTCACAATGGTGGCGGCGTAGGCTGGGGCGAGGTTATCAACGGTGGCTTCGGCATGGTCATTGACGGTTCGGCCGAGAGCGACCGCCGCCTGCGCGAAATGCTTTTCTGGGATGTGAACAACGGCATTGCCCGACGCAGCTGGGCGCGCAATGTGGGTGCCATGCACAGCATTGAACGCGAAATGCAGCGCACACCGGGACTAAAAGTAACGATGCCGAACCTCGTTGACGAGGCGTTGCTCAACGACTTGCCCTAATTTTCAGCATCAATGCCTTTAACTTTCTCATAAGTAGATGTTGAAAATTAGTTATGCTTAAGAATTAGTTATACCTTAACCCTGAACAAACCCTGAACAACCATGAACACGCATTTTATATCTGCCGAACACCTTACTATCGACCATGTGGGCGAAATCATGGCTACCAACTGCCGTCTGGCTCTGAGCGACGATGCCCGCACACGCATTGTGCGTTGCCGCGAATACCTTGACCGAAAAATCGAGGCTACCGAACGGCCCATCTATGGAGTGACCACGGGATTCGGTTCGCTCTGCAACGTGTCGGTGCAGCCCGACGAACTGAGCCAGCTGCAAATTAACCTGATGATGTCGCACGCTTGCGGCACGGGCGACCGTGTGCCGAACGACATTGTGCGCCTCATGCTGCTGCTTAAAATTCAATCGTTGAGCTACGGCTTTTCGGGTTGTAAACTCGATACGGTGGAGCGGCTCATCGACTTGTTCAACCATCACATCTGCCCCATTGTGTATATGCAGGGCTCGCTCGGTGCCTCGGGCGACCTCGTGCCGCTGGCTCACCTTTGTCTGCCGCTTGTCGGCCTGGGCGAGGTGGAAATGAACGGTGAAGTGGTGAGTGGTGCTGAAATGCTGCGCCGCATGAACTGGGAACCCATTCACCTGGCCTCGAAAGAGGGGTTGGCACTGCTCAACGGCACGCAGAACATGAGTGCCTTTGCCGTGTGGTGTTTGCTCCGCAGCAAGCGGCTGAGTGCTTGGGCCGACTGCATTGCAGCCATGTCGCTCGATGCTTACAACGGGCTTGACATGGCCTTTAACCCGGCGGTTCACCTGGTACGCCCGCACAAGGGGCAGGTTGAAACAGCACGCATCATCAGCGAACTGCTTCAGGGCAGCGAAATAATCAAACAGCCTAAAACCTACGTGCAGGACCCCTACTCTTTCCGCTGCATTCCGCAGGTACACGGGGCATCGAAAGATACGATTGACTATGTGTGGAACGTCATCGAAACGGAAATCAATTCGGCTACCGACAACCCAACGGTTTGTCCGGACGAGGATTTGATTATTTCAGCAGGCAACTTCCACGGACAGCCCATTGCCCTGCCTATGGACTTTTTAGCCATTGCGCTCAGCGAACTGGCCAACATTTCGGAGCGTCGTATCTACAAACTGGTATCGGGCACGCGCGACTTACCCAGTTTCCTGGTGGCCAATCCGGGCCTCAACAGTGGTTTCATGATTACGCAATACACCGCGGCCTCTATCGTAAGCCTCAACAAGAGCCTCTGCACGCCGGCTTCGGTCGACAGCATTCCGTCGAGCCAGGGACAGGAGGACCATGTGAGCATGGGAGCCAATGCAGCCATCAAGCTCTACAAGGTAGTGCTCAACACCGAACGGGTGCTGGCTATCGAACTGTTCAATGCGGCACAGGCCCTTGAATTCCGTTTTCCCCTGCGTTCGTCCGAACCCATCATGCAACTGCACGAGGCTTACCGCCGCGTAGTGCCGTTCATTGTCGACGACGAGGTGATGTATCCGCACATCCGCCACAGCGTAGAGTTCCTGCAAACGCAACCCTTGCAAACTGAGGTGAAGTAAGCGCACTGCCACATCGTTTTTTCATGTATGTATCAAAAAAGCATTATATTTGCAGAAATAACAATATATATAACATGGAAATAGGAGATAAAGTATTGATTTCGCCAGACCTGACCCTTATGAAAGTCTGGCTTGAAGGTACTGTTATTGAGGTTGAAAACAATCCCTTTGTCGGTATTGTTATTTCTGCCGAAACCGCAGACAAAAACGTGTTTTTCGGGCAGGAAGATTTGTTTAAAGCTCAAACAGAATAGGTATTTAATCCATACCTGGAAATCGGTAACTTTGAATTTTTGAATATAAAAGGCGAAAGCCAACTCTCTGTACAAAGAGGAGTTGACTTTCGCCTATTTTTCTTTTTACCTGCCTTTCAGCAAAGATTAGCTTAGAGTTTCGGACCAAAAGAAAGGTCGCCGGCATCGCCGAGTCCGGGCACAATGTAGGCCTGGTCGTTGAGTTCGGGGTCGATGGCGGCTACCCAAAGGGTGATGTCGTCATCGGGGAACACTTTTTTCAAGTGGTCAATGCCCTCCTGCGCGGCAATGGCACAGCAAATGTGGAGTTTGGCAGGCGTGCCGTGGCTGAGGAAAGCCTTGTACGAAAGTTCCAGGCTACCGCCGGTGGCCAGCATGGGGTCGACCATCAGGAAGGTTGAACCGCTGATATCGGGGGCTGCCAAATAGTTTACATGAATTTTCAGTTCCTCGCGGCTGCCTTCCTCGCGGTAGGCGGCTACAAAGCCCGAATCGGCTTGGTCAAAGGTGTCGAGGAATCCTTCGTGAAAGGCCAGACCGGCGCGAAGCACGGTGCCCACCACAATGCGATCGTCGTAAGTAGGCACTTGCTTGGTACCCAGAGGGGTCGTAATGGTTTTTTCGGTGTAGTTCAGCGTGCGGCTCACCTCGTAGGCCATGGCGCGAGCTATGCGCTCCAAGTTGCGGCGGAAGAGGGTGCGGTTTTCCTGAATGTTGACATCGCGCAACTGCGCCATGTACGAGTTGATGACCGATGAGCGGTCGCCCAAATTGATAACTTTCATTGTATGAGATAACTGATTTATTTTTTTAGTCGAAACGGGGAGGTGCCACACAGGCTTTCCCCGCAGCATCGGGCACAAGCGGCGGTTGCTTCGCTGACGCAAAACAAACGCTGTGCTGACGCGAAACACAGCTCGTCGGCCCGAAAAAATTCCGGAAAAGCACTGTTGGCAGTGTTCTTCCGGAATTATTTTAGGAATTTGCGCGCACTGCGCCCACGCTCATTGAATCTGCGCGTGGAGCAGGCACGAAAATGTATTTACAGTTTACTTTACCAAGTGCTTCTTGCCATCAGAAGTGATGTAGAAGCCTTTGGCAGGGGCCTGAATCAAGCGACGACCTTGCAAGTCGTACATACGCAATTCGGCATTCGGTGCATCAGGAGTTTCAATGCAACCGATACCGGTTTCCACCTTTTCGCCCGTAGGCACAATTTTCCACTGCGAAGCGGGTTCGCTGGCGTACCATTCAACGAGGTGACCTTCGCCTGCCATGTGCAAGGCATTGAGGTCGGCTTGCACGGGATTCATGCAAACAACAGTTGACCATCCGTCGGCATTGGCATTCACGCGGAACTTACCAGCCTCCGTGGCATTGTCTACCTGAGTTACATGTGCGTACTGCTTCTGCGTGGGACTCATCATCTTGTTGTTTTGCTTGTTGATGATAACCCAGCTTCCGTCGGGCTGCACGCTGAACACAAATTTTTGTGCGTCCGTGTTGCCCGTGGTGGCGTTTCCGTATTCTGTGGCTCCATTTATCTGGAGATACTTGCCTTGGCGTCCCTTGTTGAGCAAGGTGTACGACATGCCGTCCTCCATTTGAATGCTGTTAGCCAACAGTGCTTCATTCAGTTTGGCAATGACATCTGCATAGCCCTGAGCGGAAGTATTCTTTGCATACTCCTCAACCAATCCGTTCAGGGCAGACTTAAAATCCTCAAGTTTCGCAGCGTCGAGCATACCGACAGCCTCACCAGCCTCAGCCTGCTTTTTAGCTTCAACCTTTTCCTGCATCATGCGCACCACGTAGGCTTCGCGGTCAACGTCCTTTTTGAGCGTATAGGCACCCTTGGTGATGTAGTCGATGGTGTAAAGTTTCAGCACTTGCGTGTAGCCGGCACCGAAGGTTTCTTCTTCGTAGATAAAGGCGAGTTTGTCGTCGGCCGTCATCGACATGGTCGAGTAGCACGAACCGATGAAGCTCGACTGATGCTTGCCATCCCAGTTGGCAGCGAGGCTGTCGGGGGTTACAAAGTCGTTGAGCGAAGCCAGTTCTTTGTAATAAATACCCACATTGTTACGTCCGTTGCCGAAGGGAATTGACTGCAAAGCCAAGTACATTTCCTTCTGGTCGCTGTTGCGTACCACGGGCAGAATCATGATTTCGCCATTCGTTGAGTTGCCGCAAGCCGTACCCTTGTTGGCAGCATTCGACGCAGCCACCTTGCCCCAGCTACCCTTGGCCGATTTCACGTCGGTATAAGTGTAGTAGTTGTAGAAGCGGCCACCGTTCATACGGCTGCTCAAAATCACCGTTCCGTCGGGCAATTCCTCGCACTTAGGCTCATCGCCGCCCGGTGCCGGACGGTCGGCCACTGTGCCGAGAATGTGCCACGTCGTACCGAAGTCGTCAGAGTAAATAACGCGGTTACCCTGGTTCTTAGTCCACACAGCGGCATAGATGCGGTAGTAATCGCCCACCTTCACCATGCGGCTTTGGCAAATACGGCCTGAACCCATAAAGAGCGACTGCACCGTTACCTTTCCGTTTTCGTCGACGAAGAGCGGATAGATGCTTTCGGTTACTTCCTTGGGTTCGGTCCATTCCCATTGCTGAGTCTTTTCGTTGAACTTACCACGCACCTGTGCCACGCGGTTGGGGTTGCTTGTAGCAGGGTCGGTGGTATAGTTGCCATTCCAGCAGACGGTTTTACCGCAAACCATCATAATCAGGATTTCGTTGCGTTCGGCATCGGCCACCACAGCGGCATCACCGAAACCGATTTTCCAAAATTCTTTGTTTTGCTTTTCGCCCAAACCATCGGCAATGAAGAACTCGGGTCCCCAAGTCTTACCGTTGTCGGTCGAAATACGAGCCTTGATGTCCACTTCACCGAAACCGATGTCGCCACCACAGGGACGATAGTCGCTGATAGCCACAATCTGACCGTTCTTGGCCGTGCAGATAGCCGGAATACGGTAGGGGGTCTTTCCGGGCATAGTGACGAAAAGGTTCTGCTGCGGTTCGAGTTCGCGGAAAGCGCGTTCCACGGTTACTTCGAAGTTCGTGAGCAACACACCCTTGTTCGGGCCCTTGCTGCCGAAGTCGGCCGTAGTCATGTCCTTCAGTCCCGTTACTTCAATTTGCTGCTCCTTGTCGGTCACCTCGTAGGTCTTGCCGTTGACCGTGAGCTGAATGCCCTTGGTACCGGCAACCATGTTCTTAAAGGTAAACTTGTAGCCCGTCACCACGTATTCGGGGCCTGCCGTGATGCTCACCGTGTTGTTCTGGTCCTGTCCTGAAGCCAGCACAAAGGTGTTGTTCTTTTTACCGAAATCGTTGGTCGGTGTTGAAATCACCAGCTGCGGATTCGTGGCGTTCGACTTCCACTCCGAAGCCCAAGTCTTGGCAGCATTCGATTTGGTGAACTGTCCGGTAGTCATGTCAATGGTAAACGATGCGTTGACTGCGCTAAACACGAAACTTGAACCCAAGTCGGCACCACCGGTCCAGAAAGCCAAACGACCATTGCGGTTGTTCATCTTGTTCTTCTCGTGGCCCTTTTCATTGATGTAGTAACCACCTTGCGCACTGGTCGAAATTTCCCAAGTGTCGGTGTAGCCGGTCTTGAGTTCGCCCAGAATGGGGTACGATTCGCCACCGTTTTGTCCCTTCATTGCCGTAGGCGCGATAAGGGGTTTTGTGGCACCGTCGAGTCGGTTGTAGAACTTGTAGCCCCCGGTGGCACTACCCGTCACGCACCATTGGTTTTCGAGTCCCTTGTCGGTAGCACCGCCCAGGGTGATGTAGGCAGCTCCCTTGTTACTCGACACGCGATTACCGCCAATGGTCAAGGTGTACCAGGTGGTGTTCGGTGCAAATTGCCCGTTTTGGATAGTAGTAACTTTAAATGCTTCATCGGCCTGAGCCAGCGGTGTAGCACACAGCATAGACATGGCCAATGCCGATAAATAAGTAATGTGTTTCATTTGTGAGTTGTATAGATTTTTAGAAGTATCACATTCTAAATGAAGAAACAATTTTAGGGTGATTCTAAAACAATCAGAATATGATTTAGAACCACCCTTTAAATTTCGGTTTCCGCTGAAATGCACCCATCAGCATTTCGAAATTTAAGCAGTTTCTCATTTATTGGTCAGCAAGTCGGCGACTTGCCGCGATAGCCCGTTCAGCCTTTCAGCCCGTTCAGCACATCGTTGGGGTTGATTTTGGCAATGGTATCACGCATAGCCGTATCGCCCTTCAGGTTTTCGAGCTTGTAGTAATCCATGAAGCCCATGTTTCCTTCGCGCAGCGCCTGTGCCAAAGCCTTGGGCACTTCGGCCTCGGCCTGAATCACTTCGGCGCGTGCCTGCTGCGCCTTGGCCTTCATTTCCTGTTCGGTAGCCACCGCCATAGCGCGGCGTTCCTCGGCCTTGGCCTGTGCAATGTTCTTGTCGGCATTGGCCTGATCCATTTGCAACGTAGCACCGATGTTCTTGCCCACGTCGATGTCGGCAATGTCGATTGACAGAATTTCGTAAGCCGTACCTGCGTCCAATCCCTTTGAAAGCACGAGTTTCGAGATAGAATCGGGATTTTCAAGCACCTGTTCGTGCGTTTCGGCCGAACCGATGCTCGACACGATGCCCTCGCCCACGCGGGCCAGGATGGTATCTTCGCCGGCACCACCCACCAGTTGGTGAATGTTGGCGCGCACCGTCACACGGGCCTTGGCAATGAGCTGAATACCATTTTTAGCCACGGCAGCCACAGGAGGCGTGTCGATAACCTTCGGGTTGACACTCGTCTGTACAGCTTCGAACACATCGCGTCCGGCAAGGTCGATAGCCGTAGCCTTTTCAAAGGAAAGGTCGATGTTGGCTTTCGAAGCCGACACCAGCGCATGCACCACGCGTTGCACGTGTCCGCCGGTCATATAGTGAGCTTCGAGGTTGTCGCGCGTAATATTTTGCAGTCCGGCCTTGTGTGCCTCAATCAGGCAGGGCACAATTACTCCGGGCGGCACATTACGAATGCGCATCAGAAACAGCTGCATCAGCGAAATCTGTACACCCGACACCTTGGCCGAGAGCCAAAGAAAGAACGGTACAAAATGAAAGAACACGGACAATAGTACTACGGCACCTACCACAAGTACTACCAATGTAAGAGGAGCGTTGATCATAACGGCTTACGATTTGAGGTTAGTAATTTTACTTCCTGAAAGCAGAGCTGCGTCTGCCCATTCGGGGCTTACCGCCGGAATGGCGGGGCAAATTTCTCTGCTGACTCCTTAGATATGGCTCATTTGCCACAAAGTTTTTGCAAAAATACTATTTTTTCGCGGTATGTGCTTGATTTCTTTTTCTGAAACTATTTTGAAAACTGCTAAAAAACATAGTTCTTGACCTTGAATTAGGCAAGTTCAGTAGAAATGCGCCTGTGAAAAGCAGACAATGCCTGTTCTGCCATCACACTTGAACCGGACCGGACAGTGGCTTGCTTTCAGATGCGCAACAGACTGATGGGAAAATAGCCCTTGGCGCTTGCGCCGTGTGCAGAGCGGTTCGAACAAATTTCCTAACAAATCAAAAAAAAAAGAGGAAGGTATCTTTGCTGACTTTAAGGGCGAAACCGGCAGGCTGTAAACCAATGTGGTGGATTTTTTGAAAACGCTGATTATCAGCGGTTCCGTGCTTATTGAAACAAGCTCGGAACTAATTTGCACAAGCTCGGAACTAATTTCAGCAAACGCGGAACTAATTTCAGCAAACGCGGAACTAATTTCAGCAAACGCGGAACTAATTTCAGCAAACGCGGAACTAATTTCAGCAAACGCGGAAGATATGCAGAAGAGATGATGAAAAGGTGCTTTTCGGTGCCGCAACCCTCCGTCAGCAGATGTGGTACGGGCGTTTGCCGTTTAATATTTTTTTCACTTCAGGTAAGCCGTTACATACCTACCAGTTGGCTGTAATCAATGCCGTCGCACTCCATATTGCAGCCTGCAAGTACGACTTTTGCTTCATTTTCTTTTTTTACAACTACTTTTTCCGTGCTTACCCGAACCGGAATTTTCACTTGCTGTACGATGGTATCGCGCACTATTCGGTCGCGAACGGTCACCACGGTATCGGGCACAGCACAAGCTGTCAGTTCTTTGGGTTGCTGTTGGCCATCGATGGGAAAGGCAATACCCACGAACCAGCCTATGGCGGCAGCTGCTGCCGATGCCACCCAGGTGATGCGAGCGGGCCGGTAAGGCAATTTGCGCACAGGCAATGCGTAATTTTGTTGGTCGCGCAGGCGGCGTGCCGATTGTCCAAGCTGCTGTTCGAACCGTGCGTCCAACTTATCTATTTGTTTCATATTGATGCAATTTTTGTTTGATGAGTGCTATTAGGTAATGGTTTCGCGACTTGACGGTTCCGACAGGCAAGTGCATGATTTCAGCAATTTCAGTCAGCGTCAGTTCCTCTTCGTAGCGCAGAGCAAAAAGCATACGGGGTTCCGGGGGCAAGTTTTCAAGCACCTTTGCCAGCGCGCAATCGAAAGCTTGTTCATCAAGGTGTACTTCAATGTTGCTGTCTCCGGCTTCTTCCTCATCGGCCATTTGCCACAAATAATTGTCTGCCACTTCGCGGTGTCGGTACTCATTGCGGCAAACGTTGTAAGCCATCGTAAAAATCCAGGCACTTACTTGCTCACCAACGGTGTATTTATCACGAAATTTCCAGATTCGTTCAAATATTTCCTGGGTAAAATCGGCCGCCAGTTCTTTATCGCCTCCAAGCATTCGATAAAAAAAACCTTGCAGACGGCGAGCATATCTGCGATACAATTCTTCAAAAGCCTTTTCCTGCCCTTTCCGAATTTTCAGCATCAGTTCGCCGTCTGTCAGTTTTTTTACGGGGGGTATCAGTTTAAAATTCATTCCCCAATGTTTATGTTCAAATATTTTTGACAATTATTTTTCATGGCATCGCTCATTTTAGCCTGTTCCAAAGCTTTGGTCAGCAAGTTGGCCAGCCATTCCGAACGCTCCACATCGTGCCATTCGCGGTATTTGCCAATAAGTGGTGCCAACAGCACAAAGTAATTATAAGTCAAGGCATTGGCACTTTGCCATTCTTTTTCAGCCACGAATTGAGGTTCTATCAGATAGTCCAACCGAATATTGCGCTCCACGTTTTCGCGCACCCGTACATAATTATCGTAGGGTATGTCGCTGTAGCGCAGCACCAAGCCTTCGTTGTACAGGTTTTTTTTCAGTCTACTCAATCCACTGTCCTCTGAAAGCGACGACGGACTGAAGTAGGTAGGCCGTCCACTCTTTTTCATGATATACTCAATGCGGTCGGGCAGGTAGTTCTCCCAGGTGTCGGCCGTTTGATAGTCGGCCATACTGAAGGTTTCGGGCTCAATGCCTAACTCGCGGCAAACGTACTGATAGTACTCAGGCAAGTAAAGGAACGAGGCACAAATCACCACTTTGTCCTGATGTACGCCCAAGCCCTGCTGTAAGGCAATTTTAGGCAGCAAAATGGCATCGCCCAATCCTATATACAGGGCGTTGGGGGGCAAGCATTGCAGTTCGTTGTAATTGTAGCGCAGCAATGCGGTGGGAATTTGCTGCTCCTCGTAGTACTTTTTGCCCATTTCCTTCAGTTCCTTGTCCCGGCCTTTTTGCCAAAAATAGGCAATGAAAGTGCCGTATTCCTCGCCGAACGTGCGATTTGCGGGCATCAACTGATAAGCTCGTTCAATGTGGGCCTGCGAAACGGAATCGTTCATCGTATCGTAGGCACAAAAATGGTAGGTGTAAGTATTCGGAATGGCTTTGCGCATTCGTTCGTTAAGCAGTTTTCGCTTTTCGTAGCCTTCAGGCGTATCCATTGTGGCATAGCGAGTGGCTCTGCTCAGGTTATACCACGCATTTTCGTTCGCCGGTTCGTTGGCCACCACCTTTTCCCAGGCTTTAATCTGATTTTCGTACCATTCGGCCGACTCGGCGCGTTCCACTATCCAGGGTATTCTTTCGGGCTTCACCTCCTGCGCATTCATGCCGAGCGCAACGAGCAACATGGCCCATACAATCCATCGTTTCATGAATCAATCATTTAAGTTGTTTTACTTACTGTTCAAAAACCGGTTTCTATGACAGCATAACCGCAACTGCGCAAAAGGTTCAATATTTTCGAAAAAAAATTGACACATTCCTGCTCCCGACGATTTCGGGAAACTGACATTATAGGGCGAAAATTTAAAAATTTTGTTAATACCATTTGCTGCTTTTACCCCAAAAGTGGAGAAAAACGATGAAAAAGGGGGGTAAAATTGCATAAATCAGTTTGAAATGTGCAAATATTGCGTAAGACTTTGTATTTTTGTGCCTATAAAAGCCATGTGCGTTCTGCGGCTTTCAAGCAAGGGTGCAGTCGCTCCCGATTGTGCCAGCTGAATGCCGGGCTATTGCAATAAAAAATACATTTGGGCCGAATCCCGCTTGCCTTGTTTTCGAGTGAATGGTTTCGTAAGTGGCTCACCCTGCTGTGACGAAGCTATATACTTTCAGCCGACAGACCCTGTGCGCACAACAAACTGCTGCGCATCACTGCATGAAACACCGAAAAAACAATCTGCCGCCTGAATCAAAAAAAAGCAGTCTGCCCAATTAACCTTTCAACCCCCTTTTTTACTATGCACCCCATTCTTAATTTCACCGACCTCACTGCCCATCTGCAACAGTTAGGCCGCCGTTTCCGTCTTTCTATTGTTTGCGGTTCCGACGACAGTACGGCCGGAGCAGCCATGCGTGCAGTCAATATGGGCTTTGCCGAAGCCATTTTCGTTGGCGATTGCGATGCTGTGCGCCGTCAGCCCTGTGTGGCTGAATATCAGGGCAACCATGTATCGTTTGTCGAAGCCGACACCCACGAGAGTGCTGCCCAACAGGCGGTTATGCTGGTGCGCGAAGGCAAGGCCGACGTGCTCATGAAGGGTTTGCTGCACACCGAAACCCTGCTGCGCGCCGTGCTCAACAAGGAATGGGGCATTCTGCCGAAAGGCCGGGTGCTGACGCACATTGCCGTGGCACAAATTCCGGCTTACCATAAACTGCTCTTCTTTACCGACGCAGCCGTGATTCCCTACCCCACCCACGAACAGCGCGTGGCTCAGGTGGCCTACCTGGCCGATATGCTCCACGCCTTCGGTATTCAGCGTCCGCGCATTTCGCTCATCCACTGCGCCGAAACGGTCAACGACAAGTTTCCGCACACGCTGGGCTACGGCGAAATTTGCGAACGTGCGGCTAAGGGCGAATGGGGCGAACTCGTGGTAGATGGTCCGCTCGACCTCCGCACCTCGTGCGACCCCGTAGGCCTTCAGCTCAAGGGCATTCAGTCGCCGCTCGAAGGCGATGCCGATGCTGTGGTGGTGCCCGACATCGAAGTGGGCAATGTGCTTTACAAGTCGCTGCCGCTCTTTGCCGGTGCGCAAATGGCAGGTACGCTGCAGGGTACACTGGCTCCGGTGGTGCTGCCTTCGCGTGGCGACGACCTCGAAGCTAAATTCCATTCGCTGGCATTGGCTACCATGGGTTGCTAACCCGACCCAAAGGACCATCGAACGAGTGCGAGGAGTGTTGATTCAGACCCTACAATCTCTGACTCGCCCTCGCGCACAACGCCTTTTCTCCTAAAAAATTCACCCCTTCCCCTTTACCTTTCTACGATGAATCCTACAGCAGACATCGCGCCCGAAACGCAACAAACGGGCTTTCGCATACTCGTAATTAACCCTGGCTCCACTTCGACAAAGGTGGCTGTCTACATTGACGACCAACCGCTCAAAGTGAGCAACATCCGACATACGCCCGAAGAACTCAAGGCCTTCGAAACCATTGCCGACCAACAGCACTTTCGCAAACAGCTGGTTATCGACTGGCTCAAGGATAACGACATTCCCTTTGTGTTCGATGCCGTTATCGGCCGTGGCGGACTGTCGAAACCTATTCCCGGCGGTGTGTATCGCGTGAACCGCAAAATGTGTTACGACACGCACAATGCCATGCGTAAGCACGCCTGCAACCTGGGCTGCATCATTGCCTACGAACTGGCCAATATGCAAACCAATGGCTGCCAGGCTTACATTGCCGATCCGGGCGTGGTTGACGAACTTGTGCCCGAAGCCCGTGTCAGCGGCTCGCCGCTCATGCCGCGTGTGTGCATTTGGCATGCACTGAACCAGCGTGCCATTGCCCGACGTTATGCCAAGAGCATCGGCTCGCGCTACGAGGACCTGAACCTCATCGTTTGCCACTTGGGTGGCGGCATTTCGGTGGCGGCTCACGAAAAGGGACGTGCCATCGATGCTAACAATGCACTCGACGGCGAAGGCCCCTTCTCGCCCGAACGTGCCGGTACACTGCCTGCGGCGGACCTCATCCACCTTTGCTTCAGCGGACGCTACACCGAGGAGCAGCTCAAACGCCGCGTGGCCGGTCAGGCGGGACTCATGGCGCACATGGGTACGACTGACATGCTGCAAATTCTGAAGCAAATTGACGAGGGCGACGCACATGCCAAACTGCTCATCGATGCCATGATTTTCCACACGGCCAAAACCATTGCTTCGGAGGGTGCCGTGTTGCGCGGCAAGGTCGATGCCATTTTGCTTACCGGCGGCATTGCTCACTCTGAATACATCACCTCGCGCATTGCCGACCGCGTCGACTACCTGGCTCCCGTCCACATCTTCCCGGGCGAGGACGAAATGAAGGCTTTGGCGCTCAACGTCTACTATGTGTTGCGCGGCGAACGCGAAGCGAAAGAATACGAATAACCCCCTCATCTCCCTACTGGCTCCACACCTTTGCTGCCCAAAGCATAAGTGTGGAGCTTTTTGGTATATTTAACCGCACTTTGTGGGGGGCTTCATGCGAAAAATGTATATTTGCAAACAAAATGCTATCACTATGAATGCAGTAATACCTCAGAAAAAAGCAACCATGTTCCGTCTGGACATTGATTTGGTGAACAGACTAAAAGAATTAGCCCGTCGCGAACATCGCAGTCTCAACAATTATGTGGAGTGCATTCTTCTTGATGTGGCTTACAACGAACCTAACGAAGAAACCATAGCGGCAATCAACGAAGCTCGCAATGGTAATTATGTTGGAAACCCGATTGACCCGACAAGCGTAGAATCATTGTTGAAGTCTGCAGAAGTATGAAAATATTACGACAGACAAGTCAATTCAAAAGAGATTTGAAAAGATATAGCAAGCAGCCAAACAAACTCAAAGTATTGGCAAACTTGCTCACACTACTTCGTGAAGAACAACCAATCCCTGAAAAATATAAGGCGCATCAACTTTCAGGCGACTACAAAGGATGCATGGAATGTCACATCGAAGGCGACTTCTTGCTTATTTGGATTGACGAAACTAACGATGTTATCGGTTTATTGCGTCTCGGCTCACACGCAGAACTATTCGGGAAAGGCGCAAAACGGTAAGTGCCTTTTTACAATTCCCTACCGGCTCCACACCTTTGCTGCCCAAAGCATAAGTGTGGAGCTTTTTGGTATATGTAACCGCAATTTGTGGGGGCATTCTTCATAACTTTGGCTTACAACGAAACTCACGATGCAACCACCGCGGCAATCGACAAGGCTCGCAACAATCCACCCAACTCAAAATATTGACAAACTTGCTCACACTACTTCGTGAAGAACTGAAAATCACCGATTTAAACAAACAACCTTAATACCTGAACGTGAACAACACGAAAGATATACTATTTTTTTGACACACTTATTCCATTTTTTCTTACAAATTGTTGTTTGTTTTTCAAAATACTTTCTATATTTGCAGCAGAGATTAACCGACAAAAGCAATGAGTAAAAGATAATTATGGCCAGGCATTTGCAGCCTGACGTTTGGATGAGCTTTCACTTCATTTTTCAGCCCACAAACAGTACCCTACTACTTATCAGCACAACTTTGCAATGCGGTTTCCTCCCGATGCAGCGTGTCAGTGAGTTTTTACCACAAGAGGATGTGCCTCCTGCCGTTGCCGTACAAATAACCGATTTGCACATTCCCGAAACAGCCCATGAATAAATTATACACCTTACTCGCGGCCTCGCTGCTGGCTACCACAGCTACAGCCGAGGAAAATGCCCCGATTTTCGAAACTTCATTCAACACAGCCGAGGATTTTGCAGCCTGGACAGTGAAAGATGTCAACAAGGATGGAACGACGTGGACCTTCAATGCCGAAACCACGCCCCACGTATATTACCAATACCACAACACCAACACGGGCGACGATTGGCTGATTTCGCCCGAAATCACCCCTGCGGCCGACGGAACGCTCATGGTTCACTACCTGTTTAAGGGCAGTTCCTTCGGCGAATCCTTTGAGGTGTACACCGGCACCGGCGGGGTGGAAACGATGAAAAAACTCGAAAAAACCTATACCAAGGTGCTCGATAAAAACATGTCGGGCTACTTCCTTTACGAGGCTAAGGCCGGCGTGCCCTTCCGCTTTGCCTTCCGTGCCACCTCGAAGCCCAATACCTGGCGCTTGTCGCTTTCGAAAGTAAGCGTGAAGGCGGTACAGAACCCGGTAGACTTGCGCGTGAGCGAAATTATTTCGCCCGTCACGGCCGAGGGACTGGGACAGGAAACGGTGAAGGTGCGACTGACGAACGATGGTAAGGTGGATGCCAAAAACTTTAAAGTGGGACTGAGCATCGACAGTGTGCAGGTGGCTACCGAAACGGTACAGGCTACACTGGCGCCCGGACAGTCGATGGACTACACCTTTACGGCCAAAGCCGACCTTTCGACTCCGCGTAAACTCTACCAGCTGAAGGCGTGGACAGAACTCGCTGGCGACCTTGACTCGCAAAACGACACGACAACGGTGAACATCCGCCATAAAGCGCCGGCTACAGTGCCTTATACCATGGGATTTGAGCCGAACGAATATACCGACGACATCAAAATCATGAACCTGAACAAGGATGATGGCTCGTGGGACATTAACCTCGACATGAGCAGCTGGTTCAGAATGGCACGCACGGGTATCGGCTGTTTGGCTTACAACTACAACAAGGAAAATGCAGCCGACGACTGGGCTTTCCTCGAACCTATCCAAGTGGAGGCGGGATACTATGCCTTTAAGTTCTGGTACTCGGGCGACGATAATCACCCCGAAAAGTTTGGCCTTTACTATGGCGATTCGGCTTCGCCTGAGGCTATGAAGAACACGGTGGTGGAATATGCGCCCTTTGCCCGTGGGGCCTACGAGGAGTCGATTCACATCATTCACTTCGACAAGCCGCAAACGGTTTACTTCGGTTTCCATGCCTTCAGCGATAAGAACCATAACTGGATTTGCATTGACGACATCAGCATCAGCAAGGTGACGAACGAGGATGTCGACCTGTCGCTCACGAGCTTTGCGACTCCGTTTGACTATGTGCGTCAGGGCAATGGCAAGGACGTGGTGTTCGAACTGCGCAACGTGGGTATCAAGGACGTCGATGCACACGTCACGCTGAACATTGATGGTGCCAAAAAGCAAGAGGCTGATGTCAAGGTTAAGGCGCAGGAATTTAAAAACTGCTCGTTCGGCGGTGCGCTCGAAGGTTTGGCACAGGGCAAACACAGTATCGAGGTGATTGCTAAAAACGATGCTGACGTGAATGTGCTGAACGATACGCTCCGCAAGGACATCGTGATTTTGGGCGATGCTGTGGCGCTTTGGGACTTTGAAACGGCTGAGGTGCCTGCCGAACTCAAGGTGCGTGTGGCCGATAAAGGCACGGTGAACCCGGATGCCGGCGAAGAATTCAACGAAATGGGTGTGGGCATTTTCAACCTCAAGGCACACCCCATGCTGGGCGAACATGTGCTGGCTATGACCAGCTGGCTTGAGGGCACTGAAGTGGCTGACCGCTGGCTGGTGCTGCCGAAAATGAAGGTGACGAGCGAGGATAGCTACTTTGTGTGGGATGCGAACTCGTTTAACCCGAACTTCCTCGAAAGCTACGAGGTGCAGGTGGCTGAAGGCGAGGACAACGAAATGAAATACTCAAAGGTGTACAGCGTGACGGCTGAGAGCGTGAATGCCAAAACGCACGGTGTGAGCCTGGCGAAATATGTGGGCAAGGATGTGTATGTGGCCATCCGCTTGCGTTCGCGCATTGCCGACTGCCTGATTCTCGACAACCTGGGCTTCTACGGTGGTCTGACGCAGGGCATTGGTTCTACTTCGGTAACTTCGGCTCCGGCTATTGTGCTGAGCGGTGATGCCTTGACGCTGTCGGGCGGTGCTGCGCAGGTAACGGTGGTTGATGCTTCGGGCCGTGTGCTGCTCAACGAATACACGCAGCGTGTTGACATTGCTTCGCTTCCTGCCGGTGTGTATGTGGCCAAAGTGGTTACAGACAATGGACAGAGCCTGAGCTACAAATTCGTGAAAAAATAATGAGAACGTAAGGTTCTGACGACTTCAATGTCATTTAAATCGTCAGAACTTTTATGAAATTCAATCTTCGTCAGAAAAGTTTAGACGACTTCAATCCCCCCCGACCGCCATACAGAGCGGTCGGGGGGGATTTGTTTTATGCTACAAAGGGGTACAAAAAAACGGCGTGTCATGGTTTCGCAGTGAATGCTGAAATCATGGCACGCCGTTGAGCGTATAAATTACGTTTGCTTATTTGCGGAAGTTGTCCAAACCGGTTTGCAGGAAGTTGACGAACTTGTCGACATCCTCGTCAAACGAGTAAGAACTGTTGAGCGGTTTGCCGTTCTGGTCAACGAGCACATAGAAAGGCTGTGCGTTGGCGCCGAACTTTGAACGCTGCAAGTAGCTCCACTTGTCGCCCACGGTGCGGAGCGTCGTGGTGCTGCCGTTTTCCTGTACTTCGATGGGTTCGGGAAGCGGCGTTTTTTCGTCGACATAGAGCGAAATGAGTACATAGTCCTTCATGAGGAGGTCGCGTACCTTGGCATCGTGCCAAACGGCGAGTTCCATTTTGCGGCAGTTCACGCAGCCATGGCCGGTGAAGTCTACTACAACGGGTTTACCCGTTTGACGAGCGTAAGCCATACCGGCTTCGTAGTCGCGGAACTTAGCTTCGATTTTCACAGGGTCGAGGTTGAAATCCTGCGTCGAAATGGGCGGTGCAAAGGCACTGACAGCCTTGACGGGAGCACCCCAGAGGCCGGGAACCATGTAGACGGCAAAGGCCAGCGAAACGAGGGCCATGAAGAAACGGGGCACCGAGGTGTTGCGTTCGTCGGGATCGTCGTGGGGGAACTTGAGGAAGCCGAGCAGGTAGATACCCAACAGGGCGAAAATAATAATCCAAAGAGCCAGGAAGGCTTCGCGGTCGAGCAGGTGCCAGCCGTAAGCGAGGTCGGCCACCGAGAAGAACTTGAGGGCAAAGGCCAACTCAAGGAAACCGAGGGTTACCTTGACGCAGTTCAACCAACCACCGCCCTTGGGTGCACTCTTGAGCCACGTGGGGAAGAGGGCAAACAGCGTGAACGGCAGGGCCAAAGCTACGGCAAAGCCTAACATACCAATGGTGGGAGCAAGGGCTGAACCACCCGTGGTGCTGACTTCGACCAAAAGGAAGCCGATGATGGGACCGGTGCACGAGAAGCTGACGAGCGAAAGCGTGAAGGCCATGAGGAAAATACTCAGCAAACCAGTGGTTTTTTCGGCCTTGCTGTCGACTGCTGAACCCCATGACGAGGGCAGCGTGATTTCGAATCCGCCGAAGAAGCTGGCGGCAAACACCACGAGCATCAGGAAGAAGAGGATGTTGAAAATGGCATTCGTCGAAAGGTCGTTGAGCGCACTGGCACCGAAGATACTGGTGATAATGAGGCCGAGCGACACATAAATTACCACAATCGAAATACCATAGGTTATGGCATCGCGAATACCCTTTTTACGATTGCCCGAACGCTTCAGGAAGAAGCTCACGGTCATGGGAATGATGGGCCACACACAGGGGGTTACAAGGGCTACAAGACCGCCGACGAAACCGAGGAAGAAGATGTAGTACCAGGCTTTTCCGGCAACATCGCCCGTGGCACCCTGACCAAAGGCTTTGAGTTCGTCGATTACGGGCGTCCACAGCGCCTTGGCAGCTGTGCTGTCAATGGGTTGTACGGCCAAAGCCTCGCCTTCGCCCTCAGGATTTGCCTGAGCAGCAGCGGCACTGTCGGCAGCAGCTTTTTCGGCCTCGGCCTTTTTAGCGGCTTCGGCAGCTTTGTCGTCGACCTTGGCTTCGGCTGCAGCGGCAGCCGGACCGTCGGTACCGGCGAGTTTAGCGTCTACGCTGGTGGGGGGCAAACAATTTTCGTCGTTGCACGCACCGTAGCGCAGGTATCCTTTGAGTTCGTAATTCTTGTCGGTGAGTTCCACACGCTGGGTAAAGGTGGCAGTGCCTTCAAAGTACGACACAGGCATTTCGAAAATGGGGTCCTGCATACGTTTTACGCCAGCACCGGGCTTCAGTCCGCCCTTGAGTTTGGCGCCTTTGATTTTGTCCACACCGAAGCTTGCAGCAGTAGGTCCGCCTTCAGCAATGTCTGTAGAATAGATGTGCCATCCTGCATCGGCTTTACCCGTAAAGACGATGTCGATGGTGGTCGGATTAACGCGCTTGTACTGCACGCTAAAGTTGACCTGTGCTTGTACGGCATTGAACACCGCTACCAGCACCAAGAGTGACAAGGTTACGAATTTCTTCATTTTTCAAAAAAAAGTATGAGGTTGATCTTTTATTTCTTGCATTTCTTGCTTGATTTGCAAGGCCTTTGGCTGCGACAAAAAGCGCAACTTAGGCAATTTGTAGCTGCAAAAGTACAATAAATAACTTGATTCAAAGGAAAAACAAAACAATTTATACGCGATTTGTCATAATTATTCGTTGAAATTCGGGCATTTTGTCAGATTTCGGGCAAAAAAAAACGAAAGTCTTCACATTTTCCGGCGAGGGAACGTGTAAAGACTTTCCATTTTTTTCCTGTTTTTTTTCGATAAATGTTCAGCAAAAACAGGTCTTTTTTTTTACAACAAGTAACTGCCCGTGCGGTAACGCGCAGCAGGCGGCATTACTTGAACACTACGTCGAAGGGCAACACGCCCACCTGCATACGGGCTACAGCCTTGCCGTCTTTCTTAAACTCGCTGATGAAGCCGCGTTCCGAGAAGGCCAAGGGCGAAGCCGACGAACCAATCACAATGTGACCATTGGCGGGGTTGATGTTGAGCGCCGAAGGCAGACCCACCTTTTGGGCATTTTCGAGCGGCACGTTGACGGCCGAGTTGTCGATGGTGTGAATGCGTTCAAGGCTGTCGATGGTTGCCACATCGTTCTGATAATCAGAGGTAAAGTGCAGCACATACAGGTCGTTGCCATCCATGGCGCAAATGCCGCCGGTGCAAAAATCGGTTACTTCGCCCGTGCGACTCACCTTCTGCACCTTGGGCTGCACGGTGGCATAATCTCCCTGACACATCACAAAGAGTTCGCCGATTTTGTTGGCCATGATTTGGCTGGGGTTCAGACCTACGGCAATTTCGCCGTTGTGCTGAAAGGTGGCTTCGTCAATGATTACCACTTTCTTGCCGTCGGCATAGTTTTGCTCGAAGTCACCGCTCATGGCCACATAAATTTTGCCGTTGGCCGCAACCATGTCGTAAGGATAGGCACCAACGTGAACCGAACCCTGCAGCTCGTAGTTCGTCGTGTCCATACGGGTTACATAGCCTTCGGGGCCGTAGTTTATCAAATACACATAGCCGTTTGAGCCACACACGTCCCAAGCGCCCACAGTGCTTGAAGTCTGCACCTTTTTAATCACTTTCAGCGTCTGGGCATCGAGCACCCACAGCAGGTTCGAACCGTTCATGGGCACATAAATGCGCGAACCGTACTTCACGGCGTGTTCGGGAGTATCGCCGAGCGACTGCTGGTTCACGGTGTTGAAATAGTCGAGATTCACGGTCAATGAGTCGTTCATGCCGGGAATATAGTCGATGCCGCCGGCAATTCCGGCAAACTGATTGCCCTGAGTCACCACAAACATGGGCGAAACCAGTCCCTTCACTTCGGTGGGCGGATTCAGGGGGGCTGAGTTTTCTTCATCGTCGCAGGCCGTCAGACCTACTGATACACACAGCGCAAGGGCTGCCAACTTTAAATACTTGAACATGAGGTTGAAATATTTTTGAATGATTTATTTTTTTGCTTCGAAAAACTATTTCTTTGGAAATGGAAAATGCTTGAGAGCGGTTTATTCTATTTGGCGGTTTACTCTACTTAACGGCTCCCTCTACTTGGCGGTTTAGTCAGTTTAAAGGAGGAAAAGGCTCAGAACGCCCATACGGCCGAAAGTTTGTAGGCACGGCGCGGCATGGGGTAGCGCCGCACAATTTCGTACGAACGGTTGAAAGCATTGACAAGGTCGGCCCGCAAATCCAGGCGGTGACGGCCCAGCTGCCAGGAGCGGTAGGCGGCAAAGCCCCACTCGCTGTAGCGCGGCAAGGAGGTGGCAGGCAGGTGTTCGAGCGTGCTCCACCGCTCCGAAGCCCAAGTGGTATGGGCAACGAGCGATAGCCAGGGGTTTTCCCAGGCAAGCGAGGCTGCTCCGCTGTGGCGGGGGGTGTAGGGCAATTGGTTGCCATACGTTGCTGCCGTACTTACCGAACGGTCGGCGGCGCGTTGCAGACTGTAGTTGGTGGTGAGCACCAGCTGCTGACGGGGGGCCACACGCAGCGTGGTGTGGAGCGTCAGGTCGAGACCGCCCACGCGCACTTCGCCCAAGTTCACCGTGCGCCACACAAAGAGGTTATAGGGTATGCTCACAATGCGCTGCTCCACTTGATTGTAGTAAGCATCGGCTGTGAGCAGCATTTGCCACGGTCCGTAAGCGGTTTGCGCAGTCAGCCCCAGGTTGGTTTGGCGCGTCAGCTCGGGTTTCAGGTCGGTACTGCCCAAATGATGATAGTAGTTTTCGGTAAACGAGGGCATTCGGAACGCCTCTTTGTAGCCAGCACGCAAAAACACGCGCAAATGCCGTTGACCGACGGCGCGCACCGAGGCACTGACGGCTGGCGTAAGCCGCACCTCGTTGTCGGCAGCTTCGGCGCCGGGGCGGTGATTGGCATAAAGGTGACACAAACCGCGCAGCGTCAGGCTCACCGGACCGGCGTGCCAACTGGCCGAAAGGCTTTGCAGCCAAGTGTCGCGGCTCACCCGTTTGGTTGCGGGAAGGTTGCTGCTCAGGGCGGTATGGGCATAGTCGGTGGCATAGGCCAGGGCGATGTGGTGCGAAAAGTTGCGCTGCATTCCGGCGGTGAGGTAAACTTCGCGCTGATAGTACTTTTGGCGGGGAGCTCCTACGGCAATGGCGGTGTTGTGATGGGTGTAATGGCTTTTTTGCCAATCGTATTTGGCGGCGGCAAAGGCGCTCCATGCTTTGTTTTGCCAAGTCCAGCGTGCCTGCCCGAAGGCTTGCTGCTCGGTGAGCTGCTCGTTGTTGTCGTTGACATACAGCACCACAGGGCCGGGCAAACGGCGATGATTGTGGTAAAAACTGGCAGCAGCGTGCAGTTGGCTGTGTGTCCACCGTTGTCGGGCATGGAGTTCGGTCTGTGCGGTCTGCATGCGGCTGTTGGCGCGCCGAAGGTGTTCGGAGGCCACGCCGTTTTCCACGTAGAACGGGTAATTATTGTCGGCATAGAACCAGTTGGCCGCTGCTCCCACCTGTGTGCGTTCGCTGGGCTGAACCGTAAGGCTGGCTGCGGGATTCCAGGTGTTAAAGGCGGCCTGACGCAGCGACACCGTGCCGTGCAGGGGCTGTTTGCCGGAGCGCAGGGGCTGTTCGAAGGGCGAAACCAGGTTGACCACGGCTGCTGCAAGGTTGCGCACGGGGCAGAGCAACCGGGCATAGTCGAGTGTTTGCAGTTCGATGGCGGCCAGCGCGTCGATGTTGAAGCGTTGCAGGTCGGTTTGTCCGTTTCGCACATCGCTCATGCCGAGGCCGTCGTAGGTCACCATGGTATGTGCGGCTCCGAGTCCGCGTACGCTCACGGTTTTCATGCCACCGGCGCCGCCGTAGTCGCGCACGGTGACGCCGGCCAAACGGCGCAGTGCATCGCCCGTATCGGTTATGCCGCGCTGTTTAAAGGCCATGCTGTCCATACGTTGCACCGGTACGTTGGCGCTGATGCTTTCGTGTTTTCGCAGGGTGGTTACTTCGGCGGTTCGCAGGGTGTCCGGGTCAAGTTTTTGTGCCGCCGCGTACATCGCGCCGAGTACCAAACCTATAACCACAGCAACTGCCCGCCGGGCCTTGAAGCTCAGCAGTTTCATAAATGTTTTTTTCGGGAAAAGTAAAGGAAATCCGGGGCACGAAGGGGGAGTCCCGGCCTCATAAAGGGGGTTGAAAGGTGTCCTCTGCACCCCTCCTCGGGGGTTGGTCAAAGGGTTGAACCGGATACGGGCGTGTAAGGCCACGATGGCGTTTCCGGCTCGTGCCAACGGCAGGTTTTCTGGCTTGCCCTTGCATGGTCCGCCTTCCCGTGGCTGATGCAGCTCACAGTGGCCAAAGTGGTACCATGCGGTAAGAAAAGGCTTACAGCAGCGGGACTGCACGGGATTTTCACCCGTTTCCCTCATCCGTTGTCGGGTGCAAAAGTAATGAAATATCGGCAAAGCGTCGTGTTATTTCGGTGCTTTTCTTTCGGTGGCAGGGAGTTGCCGCGCCCCATACCAACCTTATTTTCCAAAAAACAAACCAACGGCTTCGGTTTGCCGACTGCCCATTGCGGGCGGTGCAAGCCGAAGCCGTTGGTTGGAAAATGATGATGTGAAACAAATGATTTTCAACGTAAAAAGGGTGCATTTCCCCCGGTTGCGGGCCTGTGTCGGACAGGCGGCTATAGAAGTCGTCTAAACTTTTCTGACGAAGATTTGATTTGGAGTTTTATCTCTTCTAAATCTTCACCTTTCTTCTTGACCGTTTTTTAACCTTTCATCAGTCGTGTAGCTCGCTACACTCCTTCTTCAAGGCCCAAAAACGCCTCAAAAATTAAGGCAAATCTTGAATTTCATAAAAGTTCAGACGACTTCATAGCCAGAGCATCACTATGACTTGGGCTATGATGACGCGCAGGAACATGCACAGCGGATACACTGTGGCATAGGCCACCGAGGCTTTGTCGCCGGGCTGTGTGTCGTTGACGTAGCCCAGGGCAATGGGGTTGGCCATGGCGCCGCAAAGCATGCCGGCGGTGGTGGCAAATGTTTTTTTGCTGACTACCACGCTGACAATGCTCATGATGACGACGGGCACGATGGTAAAGGCAAAACCTATGCCTATCCACCACAGGGCCGAAGGCTGCATCACGGTGGTCAGAAAGTCCTTGCCGGCATCGAGTCCCAAACAGGCCAAATACATCGACAAACCGAGCGAACGCATCATGAGGTTGGCACTGGTGGTGGTGTAGGCCACCATGTGGAAACGGGGACCGAAGGCGCCAATGAGTATGCCCATCACGATGGGACCACCTGCCAAACCGAGTTTCACGGGATAGTCCATACCAGGCACAAACAGGGGAATGCTGCCCAGAAGCAGACCCATGACAATGCCGATGAATATGGTAATCATGTTGGGCTCGTCGAGTCGTTTCACCACGTTGCCCAATTCTTTGGCCACTTCGGCAATGCTCTGCGCCTCGCCCACCACGGTTACGCGGTCGCCCATGCGGAGCACAAGGTCGGGAGTGGCCACCAGCTGAATGCCCGAACGCTGCACGCGGCTCACGTTCACGCCGTAGCGGTTGCGCAGTTGCAGCGCACCGAGGTGTCGGCCGTTGATTTCGGGGCGGGTAATGAGTATGCGTTGCGAAATGAGGTTCGAATCGAGTGCGTTCCAGTCAACGTCCTTACGGTTCCAGTTCGTTTCGTCAATCTGTCCGAAGAAAATGGTGAGGTGGGTCACCTGTTTCTGGGTGGTAATGACAAGCAGGCGGTCGCCCTGTTCAATTTTGGTTTGCGCATTGGGCAATATCACCCTGCCCTCGCGCCACAGTCGCGACACGATGAAGCGTTTTTCGTCCATCACGCTGAGTTCGCCGAGCGTGTGGCCGAACACGGCGGGATTACACACCAGGAACGAGGCAATGAAGGGGGTGTTGGCGCTTTCGGTTTCGTTCGACTTTTCGTGTCGGGTGAGCCAGCCTCGCACCACGATGAATGCCAGGATTACGCCTACCATGCCGAGCGGATAAGTCACGGCGCAGCTGAGTGCTGCTCCCGAAGCGGGCTGTCCGAGTTGCTTGAGGGTTTGCTGTGCGGCACCCAGGGCGGGGGTGTTGGTGGTGGCTCCGCAGAGCACGCCCATCATGTCCTGCAACGAGAGCAAACCTGTCCAGCCGGTGACAAGGGCCATGAGGGTGCCGATGAGCACCACGCCGACGGCTAACAAGTTCAACTGCGTGCCGCCCTGACGGAAAGCACTGACAAAACCGGGACCTACTTGAAGCCCGAGGGTATAGACAAACAGAATGAGGCCGAAACTTTCGGCATAGCTGAGCATCTGACTGTCGACTTGCAGTCCTAATGCACCGGCCAAAATGCCGATGAAAAACACATAGGTAACGCCAAGGCTCACGCCGCGAAAACGAATGTTGCCCAAAGCCAGCCCCAGGGCGCAAATCAGGCATATCACAATGACGGCCTGTACGGCTGTGGGGGCAAACAGGGTATCGGTTAACCAATCCATGGTTGGGTTATACTTTATAATGTTAAAGGTAAATTTCTCGGCAAAGTTAACCCATCATTTGGGAAGAAACAAATTTAGTTCCTTTTTATCTGCCGTTCTGGCTGTTTTCCACTGCTTTTGGGCTGTGAAGATGCGCCTACGGCAACACGGCCGCCTGTTTCCCGGGTTTTTATCTGCATTTTTTTGCAACCGGAAAAAACAGGCGGCCGTGTGGTGCCACTCACCGAAAGATGGGGAGTAGATGTGGGAGTAAATGTTTGTCAAGACTTGAGAATGATTTCGCCCTCGCGCGAACGGCGGATGAGTTCGCAGGGGGTCAGCCCGAAATTGTGCTTGCAAAAGGTGTGAAACTGGGGGGCCGATTTGAAGCCGCTGTCGGTCATGAGTTTTCTGGTGGTCATGCCGGGGAAGGTGGCCTTGAAGGCAATGCGTTCAAGCTGCTTTTGCTGGAGCCACTGCTTGGCCGACATGCCGAACTCTTCGAAAAAGCGACGGTAGAACACGGTTTTGCTCACCTTCGTCAGTTCGATGAGTTCTTTCACCGTGCGCACCTTGGCCTGGTTGCTGGTAATGATGTTGCGGAAGTTGGGGCGGTAATATTTGGCCATGACGGGGCGGAACAGGCGTGCCAGTTCATCCTTGCGATACGAGGCAAAGAGCAGGAAGAAGAGTTCTTCGCCTTTCAGGTCGCAAAGGTAGCGGTTCAGCAGACCTTCCGTTTCGTACTGCTTCACTTGCTGACACAGCACATTGACCGACGAGTTTATCTGCAAGCGGTAAAATGGATATTGGTTAGGGTCGAGAAAAAGGTCGGACCACTTAACGAGCAAACTGTTATAGGCTTCAGACAAGGCCTCGGTATTCAGCACCATATAATGCGAGGGGCTCAGAAAATCGGCCTTGATTTTGGTGTTTTTCTGCAGCGTAAAGCAATCGGAGGGTTCAATCAGTGTACTTTGCACCGTTCCTTCAATTTGGAACAGAAAATTGCCTTCGAGCACCACAATCATGCTATCTTCGTCTACCTGAAGTTGTACCGAATCGCCTTTCTGCCGTTGGTGAAAGGAAAAACGGGTGCCTTTGGCATACTGCGTGTAATGCTCTTGCTCATGTTGTTGCTCTAAAACATGGAGCATTTTTATTCCTAAGTTATCCATACGTGTTTTTAAAAAAAATGCCAATCGTGTTCCGAAGCGTGTGAATGGGTGTGCCGGTGGTAAGTTGAAACTTGTGTTTTTAGATGAACGGCCTGACTTGCAAACGTCTACTGCTTGCGGCAGTCTCTGCTTGCGATTCTCGCAGTCGAAGTTTGCATACACTACTATTGGCCCGGAAATCTGCTGACTTTCCCCGGGCTTGTCTGTTCAACGCGATTGACAGAAAAATATTCCTTAATTGGGCACATTGAGCATGTGCGAGCTGAGTTGGTTTTATGAACCTGTCCTATTTTATGCGACAAAATTAAGCATTCATGCGCGAGTTGCCAATTTTTCGTCCGCCTTTTTGCGGCTTTCTGCTTGTTGTGAACTGTTTTTGTGGGGTTGTGCTTGGGCTATCGGCACGGCTGATGTGCCACTCCGGTAAACAGGGGGTGGATATTAGGCTGGGCATGCAACTTGACTTGAGCCCCTGCCTGGGACAGCCTATGGTTCGGAACGAGGCTCGAAACCATACGCGCCTTCGCCGTCATTGTTTGTTGGTGGCACACATCGGGGGTGTTTTCCGTTTTAATATTTTTCACCTTTTTCAAAAATGCACAGACGGCAATGATAACCCCATTTCAAGCTTTCCCAACGAGCTTCGGAGGCAACCCTGAACAAGGCATAAACTCCACCCCAATTCAGGCACTGCCCTCCCCCATCTGCGAACAATAAATCGCGGTATGCAGTCCCCCGTTTGTTTCGATCGGTGAAGCGCATGGCATGTCCTTCACTTTTCGAGGGGAGCGTTGAGTAGGCCGCAAGGGGACTACACTTTGGGGCCAGGGGGTGAAATGGGGCTGAAGCATGGACCTACCCCCAAACCCGGAATCCCCAACATGGGCTTAATCCTTCACGCCCGATTCCTGCACGCTGCCACTGCTCCGCTTAGCTGTCACGAGGCTTCACACTGCGCTTTGCTTCATTCTGTTTTGTTAACAGTTTAATCCCTTTTCCCTCCCTCTTTCTCTTTGTTCCGCTTCAGGGGCTTGTTTCCTTTTTCTTTGAAAAAGTGGGGCTTTTTTTCGCGCGCCTCATTTCGTCCATTCTGCCGTCGTCGTTTGCTCAGCCCTGCTTTTGGGGGCAGGTCCGGGGGCTTGTTTCCGCTTGTCGCGGCGCGGCAAATTCGCTTGCACGGGCAGTCTTCCACGCTGCTTTGGGGGCTTCGTGTTGCCCGTTCTCCGTTGGTGGTTCTTTCGTGCGTTCAGTGTCCGTCGGTCCGTCTGCCTTTCATATTTCCTTTTGCGCGCGTCATGGTTCGTTTTCGTTGCGCAAATTTTCGCACTGTTTTTTCGGGCAATTTTCGTGGTAGTTTTCCGGCCGGTCAGTTCGGTCAGTTCCGGGTTCAGGGGGGCTGAGTTTTTCAGTTTGGGCTTTGCTTTTCCACCCTCACAGTATGTGTTTACATAATCTTATTCTAATTGTTTTATTTTTTTAATGTATATAAGAAATAATGTATGATGAGCATGATAGGATGTGGAAAGTGTTGGTAACTTTTGGACTTAAAATTTGGTCATGTCGTTTTCCACGTTTTGCACTGCTTTATCCACATTTTTATCCACACTCTGTTTGGGGCAACAATCCCTTTGTATAAAGGAGTTTCGCGTTATTTTTGTAATACTTTTCAACAGGGTGTGGAAAACTTTTCAGCCCTTAAAAAAACTTTGTGGAAAAGGCATAAAAATAGTGGATTACGCTATGGAAAACTCGTGGAAAAGGCTGTTTATTCGTGGAAAACTTCTGGGGGATTTTTCGGGCGCGTGCCGTGGTTTTTCCCCAACTGTTTCAACAGCTTTTCAACAAGTTATACACAGGGTTTTCCACAATAATTTTGTAACTTCGCATCGCCTGTTTCGGGCCGGAGTTTGTCAGCCAGTCATCCTCCGCTGTGAAGGCAACGACAATCAGCTTCAGGGGTTGGTCAGCCCGTTGCCCGTTTCTTGTTTCATCTCTTCAAAAATACATCATCAATATGCGCAAACTTACTGTCGAGGACTTGAACCGCATGGACATCGACACCTTTAAACAATCCGACAAAACACCCCTCGTCATGGTACTCGACAATATACGCTCACTCCACAACGTGGGCAGCGTGCTGCGCACTGCCGACGCCTTCAGGCTCGAAGGGGTGTGGATGTGCGGCATCACGGCTACACCGCCCTCGGCCGAAATACACAAAACGGCGCTCGGTGCCGAAGATTCTGTGAACTGGACCTATACCGAAGATACACTCGATGCTGTTAAAAAATTACAATCTGAAGGCTACATTGTGCTGGCCGTCGAACAGGTTGAAGGCAGCGAAAAACTCGGTCAGTTCCGCTTCGACCCTTCGCGTCGTTACGCCCTGGTCATGGGCAACGAGGTGAAGGGCGTGCGTCAGGATGTGGTTGATCAATGCGACGGCGCCCTCGAAATTCCGCAGTACGGAACCAAGCATTCCATGAATGTAAGCGTCACTGCCGGCATCGTGATTTGGGAAGCGGCACGCATGCTCCGCCAGCTTTAAGCAGCACTTTCCAGCGGAAGCAATTACCGCCTTGAGCCATCTTGCCAACCGGCATTTTTTCACCCCCAATTCTGCACCTTCGGTCAACCTTTCCGACTGACTGAAACCCAACAGACGGACCGACCGAAAGCAGTATACACTTTCTTAACAATCCACTATATTCTGTTAAATAATCTGTTAGAATAATGAAGTATAGCGTCATTGCCCTCGACTTAGACGGCACCCTTACGAATCACGAAAAAGAAGTAACTCCGCGCACCCGACAGGTGCTCATGCAGGCCATGGACGAAGGTGCCACCGTGGTGTTGGCATCGGGCCGACCCACCTACGGCATTGAACCCGTGGCCCACTGTTTGGAGCTAGAAAAACGGGGAGGATACATTCTTTCGTACAACGGCGGAAAAATAGTGGATTGGCAAACAAAGGAGGAAATTTACGCCAAACAACTACCCGCCGAGGTAGTGCCCCAACTTCACGAATATGCCAGACGTACGGGCCATGCCCTGCTGGGCTACAAGGGCAATGACATTGTGACCGAACGCCCCGACGACCCCTACGTGCTTGAAGAAGCACGCATCAACAAAATGCCCGTTTGCGGTGTGGAATGCCTGCTCGACCACCTCGACCCGCACCCCACCAAATTGCTGCTTACAGGACACCCAGACGACATGGTGCGTGCCGAAGCCGAACTGAGCAACCAGTTTGCCGAACGCATGGACGTGTTCCGTTCCGCCCCCTTCTTTGTTGAACTGGTGCCGAAGGGCATCGACAAGGCCCGTTCGCTCGCCCGCCTGCTCGCCCGCCTGAATCGTTCGACAGCCGACCTCATTGCCTTTGGCGACGGCTACAACGACCTTTCGATGCTGCGCTATGCCGGCATGGGTGTGGCCATGGCCAATGCCGCCCCCGAAGTGCGCGCCGAGGCCGACTTCGTCACCGCATCGAACGAAGAAGACGGCGTGGCCCTGGGCATCGAACGCTTTGTGTTGGCCAACGACTGCTGATTGTAAGCCACACAGCACCCTGCCCTATTCATAGCCACATAGCCAAACTCCGAAAAGTATCCCCCCCCAAAAAAAAATATGCCCCCCGGCTGCTCATGATGGCGGCCGGGGGGCATGTAGTTTCATTCACTGACAATCAATAATTATGTATGTAATTATCGTATCGGCATTCACAAATTTCTGGCGTATAGGTCAAATTTCTTATTAAAGTTAAGGCGTATAGGTCAAAGTTAAATCAAAACAGTTCACCGCTGCTTCCATTTCGGAGTGAAAAGGGCCTTTCGCAGGCTCACTTCATTCATTTTCTGAAAGCATTGATTATCAGTAGTTCCAAGCTTATTGAAACAAGCTCGGAAGAAAATCAAACTGGCTCGGAACTAATTTCAACAAGCTCGGAACTAATTTTCACAAGCTCGGAACTAAATTCAAGTATCTCGGAACTAACTTTCACGCGCTGCATTTCCATGCCCCAACCACCGCTAAACCGATGGTCTGTGTGGTTTTATTTTTTAAATGCGATTCTACTCCTTTGTAAGGTTTCGCATCAGCATCCACTTCCACGCAGGAATCACGCAGATGGTTTGTTCGTTTTCGGTGAATGTGGTTTCTTCATTTTGAGTTATAATGGTCAGTGAGTGGCAACCGGTAGCTTGTGCAGCATCTAATAGTCCGTTGATTTCGCGTTGTCGGGTGTCAGGGTTGGTCATATCCCATGTCACCTGTATGAGTTCTGTCACGGTACTCTCGCGTTGCACCACAAAGTCGCATTCCGTATGGCCTTGGTAATAGTAAATTTTGTCCCAAGGTTCGCGTCGGCGATAGAGTTCGAGCGCAACGGCATTTTCCAACTTTTTGCCCTGATCGTCAGATTGAGGAAGCAGCACGGCACTGCGAAGTCCATTATCGATGCAATAATACTTGTCGAGCGATTTTTGCTCCTTGACCAGCGAGCGGTCGTATTTGGATATTTTTAGGAACATGAATATGCTACACATGTAGTTGGCCCACAAATACAAATCGTCGCGGTTCACTTTCAAACCCTGTGAACGAATGTCCTTGTAAATGGCATTGATCGAGGTGGGTTTGGTTAGATTCGCCATGATGCGTTTGATGAAAAAGCGGAGCATGGCAATGTTTGATACTTTGTAATGCTCAGCCAAATCCTTGAGTATCATGGTGTCGAAATAAGCATGAAGCAGTTTGAGTTGTTCGGTTTTGGACTCGGTCAGTACCACTTCAGGAAAGCTGCTTTCCTTGCAGCAGTAAGCATCGAATGCCATGCGCACTTTTATTTGCTCCTGCTCTGTGAACGATTGGGTGTTGACGTTCTTGAAACGGCAGTATTCGTTGAACGACAATGGGTAGGTTTCGAACTCTAACGGATAGCCCCGCAGGGCCGAAGCCAATTCGGTTGAGAGCATTGTGGTATTGCTTCCGCATACGTAGATGTTTTTGCAGTACGACTTGTATAGGCGGAGCACGAAGTATTCCCAGCCCTCAATCAGCTGTATCTCGTCGAGAAACAGGTGAACCTCTTTAATTGGCGTGTTTGGATACATTTCCATATACGCGGTGATGACGTCATTCAGTTCGTCGGACGACATGTTTACCAGACGTTCATCGTCGAAGCCCAACCATAGGATGTTTTCTCGGGGCACTCCCTCTTCTATCAGCGAGTTGATAGCTATTTCCATAAGTGTGGACTTTCCGCAGCGACGCACACCGGGAATCGTGATGATTTTTTTGCGGTTGAGCGGTATTTTTACGTCGCGGTCGATGACGTCGAAAGGTATTTCGCTTTGCTTAATGGCAATTAGTGATTTGATGATGTCTTTCTTCATGTTTTTCCTGTTTTAAGGGCAAATATATGGAAGTTTCCGGAAAAATATGAAAGATTTTCAGAAAGTTTCATGAAAAACATGAAAGAAATCGGAGGAAGTTTCATGTTTTTCCGGAAAGGTGGGGCAAAATACGGAAAAAGCAGGAATGCGGTAAGTATTGGTTATGGAATCATTTCACTGAAGTTTCCCACCCCTTCATATCAGCTATTTGAGTAATAGTTCCCTTCGGTGGATGGTCTAAAAATCAAATGTTTTCCGAACGATTTAACGCACGCCTAAAAAATGTTTAGTCCAAAAATGTTTAGCCCAAATCGGGAATGGCATAATCGTCCGAATCGCACAAAAGATGTGCCCAGACCTTTGTGGAAAAGTCTGCCATTTGCCGTGCGGCTACAGTTGATAGGCATGCCAACAAATCCACTCCTGCTTCACGCGACAAAACTTCCAACAGATGCCTGACTTCTTCCAAAGTCCTGCTCCACAGGGTGAGCACTTGCAGCCGGTCACGCTCGGAACGGAATAGTGCTCCCAAAGTTTCGTATTCTGAAAAGCGTTTGGCCAAGGAGAGCATCTGATACATCATGAAACACAAGGTGGTGTCTGCAATCTGAGCATTGTAGCTCCGGCTCTGACATTTTCCAAGTCCAAGATATCCACGGCATTCCTTGAATATGACCTCTATGCCCCAGTGTCTTTCGTAAAGTTCAAAGGCTCTGACGAAGTTTATGGAGGTATCTGTAGTAAGCAACACTTTCCAATGGGTGCTTCGCCCGTATTTGATGATGAAGATGCGTATGGGCTGTTCGTACAGTTTTGCATGAAGCCGAATGTATTTGCACTTGTACTTTCGGCAATAGCATGAAGCTGTGCGTTCATACCTTACAATCAGTTCATGGATGTTTTGGGGACGTTTGGACTTTCTTGTCTGATAACGCAACTTGGGGTTCATCTTGGCCCAACCAATATAGTGCACAGAACCGCCGTATAGCTCGCGAACAGCCTGTATGAGCGATTCGCATGTAAACCAACTGTCAGCAAGCATATACTTGAAGTTGATACCATGCCCCACGGCATGACAAAGCATGCGTTTGGCCATTTCAAGCTTGCTCTCATCACATTCCGCCTTGCGCGCATAGTCCGGATTTTTTGCGTTCCGCTTTTCTTTGAACTGCTCCTTCCGCAGCTTTAAGGTCAAGCTATAGCCTTGAGCCTTCTCGAATTTGAGATTCCGAACGATTTTACCGAAGCCCAATGCCCAATGCCCAATGCCTTTATGACGACTAAAAGTTGCTCTTGGGCTTGTTCTTTAACGGATAAAACCTTGGTAAGTTCGTTCAAATTACCTATTTTTGCTTCTATAACAGTATTCTTATTTTCCATTGTAAATTAGCTGATTGGTACCTCTAATTTACGAAGAAAATTTGAATTACTATTATTTTCCACCCTCTTTATTGGGGGTGGGAAACTTTAGTTATATAATAATTAATGATTGGTTCTTATGGAAAAGTCAAGGAACTGAACATTCTTCGTCCATTGACGAAAGATGAAATGGGAAAACTTCATGGAGGTTTTTCTGCTGTGCACTTTGAAGTTAAAACTCGATTGGGCGCAACTAATTCTAATTGTGCAGGTGGCGGATGGTTTGATTCTAACATCAATTGCACCGGAATGTGTACTGCGTGCAAGACGACAGGTAGTACAACAACGCAACCGGGCAAGCCAATAATAGGGAGTTCCATCACGGCGGAGAAGGATATGACCACCTCTACCAATCCTTAGTTGAGGCTTAAGTTCACTTGATTAAATTGGTGACTTACTACAGATTGCTTCGATTGTAAGCTACTTCCTATTTGCACAATTTGTCTTCAGCAGAGGCGTGAAGCTAAGAATCATTGCCCCTATCCCGAGACGAAGGTTCATGCCGAAGCAAATATCGAAAAGTACTTTTATGATGTAATGAACATGCAATAGCTTCAGCCGCTTATGATAAAGATAAAGAAATCCTTCCTCATAGTTTCCTTTTTAAACCTTCCCATAGCTTTGTCTGCACAAAACGTTTCAGGAATTGTAGTTAATCAAGCGGGGAAGCCGCTTTCTTATGCGAGCGTCCTTTTTAAGGATGCAGTTGATTCTACTTTAGTCTGTCGTACGATGACCGATGAACAAGGCCGTTTTCAACTCGGAAATCCTCAGGTGCACACCGGTAAATTGCGTATTTCTTATCTTGGATACCAACCTTTTGAGATAACTTGTAAAGATGGAAAGGTTGGTGCGATAGTCCTGCGTGAAGATTCAACCATGCTTGATGTGGCTGAAGTTGTGACTTCCAGAATCCGCCACGATGCCACGGGGTATACCATCAGTTTTCGTTCGTTCGATATTGTCAAAGGCAAGATGATGGCGGAGGCCTTGCCGTTTTTACCCAATCTTTCCAAAGAAGATGGTGTTTTTAAGATTAATGGTCTTCCAGTGAGTGAGGTTATCGTAGATGGCGTAAAGTTGGGCAATCTGTCCGAACTTGACAATATCCCGGCCAAAATGATTGATAAAGTTAAGGTCAATTATATGGTTGGAAGCGGACAAAGTGCCGAACTGTCGGGTGGTACTATTGAGATAACTCTGCGTCAGCCCAAAGGTGGTTTTTATGGTTCGTTCATGGCCGATGTTACTGTTGCCCCATCCTATGGATGGAGCAATGAAAATGGTGGTGCTGTTTTTTACGCACGCTATAAGGGACTGAGCGTTTACGACAATCTCTCGCTCGGCTTTAATCAGCCTCAGGAAGAGAATGTGCAAACGTTTGGCCTCCCATCGAGTGACACCTATCAAACTCTTAAAGAAAAGGTTCGCTATCGCGGACATGCTCTTTACAATCGTCTGAGTCTCAATCTGCAACTTTCGGAACGAAGCACCTTGGGTGCAAGTTATTACATCACGAGTAATAAAAACTTGATCAATACTTATCCTGAGGAAAGTGAGTTATCTCCCTTCATGCGCAATGAGGCCAAGGCACTTGATCAAGAGGTAACCCTGCAATTCACCTCTCATATAGGAAAAAAGGGAACAGAATTAGTTGTTAGCGGAGATTATTATCACCGAGGTTTCGATGGCGATATGCAGAGCAATCTTTCTGACACTCGTATTTCGCGTGTCAATGACGAATCAAGACTGAACCTATATAAAGTATCTCTTGACCTTAAGTCGCCGGTCGGTCGACAGCTCCTCCTCAAATACGGAACCTCCATGCAATCCGTGGCCTTTGATTACAAGCCCAATCTGACGCTTTCTGAAGGTGTCGAGTTAATACCGACGAAAAATCGAGGTTACAGTCCGATTGCATACATCGAGGCTATGGGCAGCATGAAGCGCTTGCAATATATGGTAGGCATCAATGCACAAGTCAATCATATTCTCTTTGAGTCACTCGATAATCATGAGCAATCTAAAAATACGCAGTGGGGTGTTCAGCCCACTCTACAGTTGATGATGCCACTCGATAAGCAGGGAAAGCATGCTTTGATGCTTAATTACAAGCGTACCCTTCAGAACATTCCTTACTCGGCCATTTCATCCACAGTGCGTTGGTCTGACCCTCATAACTATACCGTGGGTAATCCTGATCTACAAGCTCCTGCGTTTGATATGGTCATGGCAGGCGTTTCGCTTTGGCGCAATCTACTCAACCTATCGGCCATCTATGTTCATGGTAAGGACGAAATATTCTGGGCCACCTCTATGAGTGACAAGCAACTCAATGTTTACTTTACGCAGCCTATCAATCTGTCCTCCAGTCATAGTTATGGCTTGATGGCGGAGTTGAACGTCAAGCCTGTCAAGCCGTGGTTGATGAAGCTAAGTGCCCGTTATGAGTTTCGTCCTGAAAACATGACCTTGAACGGAATCTATTACGGGTATGTGCGTCTGCGTCAGTATTACATGTTTTATAACGACTTCAACTTTAGTCATGGTTGGGGGGGAATGCTCAACTTCAATTACGAGCCAACCTTTCGTCATTACGACCGTACCTATCACGCTATTTACAATCTGAGTGGAAGTATTTACAAGAATTTTTGGAAGAACTGGCAAGCACGTATTAACTTTACAGCTCTTGGCGACCGACGTAGCTATGGTCGCCATGCAGGAACTGTGCCGGTCACTTTCGATAATACCACTCCGGTTCATACTATCGGACTCTCATTGGTATGGAATTTCTCTGGCGGCAAGCGTATGAATGTTCAAACGGTTGAAGGCATTCAGCGTTACGATGAAGTAAAGGACATCAGGTAAAAATAACTTGTATCATTCTTCGTAGTCTTCGGATTTTTACAGTTTGGCGGTAAAAGAACGGAAAAAGCGGTATAGGAATTTTTTGTGTACAATTCCTATACCGCTTATATGCCATGCTTTAAGCTGCAAGAGTCAGCTTGTGGCGATTAGTATTCGTCTTCGTTGAAGAGGAAGTCCTCCTTCGTGGGATAATCGGGCCAAACGTCCTCAATGGTTTCGTAAATTTCGCCATCGTCTTCGAGTTCCTGCAAGTTTTCTACAACCTCCATCGGAGCGCCAGAGCGCATGGCGTAGTCGATGAGTTCTTCTTTCGTTGCGGGCCAGGGAGCATCTTCGAGCTTCGAGGCCAATTCCAATGTCCAATACATAGTGTCAAAAAATTTGTTTGTATGGTTTGTTTTTCAATATCAATCTGCGTGTGCCCGACCCGTTAATCGGGGCTTGGCTGTGGCTGAACAAGTGGAGAAGGAAGGAGGTGTTCAGCATGTGTTGGCCGAGGTTAGTGGGTACGTTTCGCCAACGTGGCGGCAAAAATACACTTTTTATCCAAACACACAAACATTTAGCGAGGTATATTGCCCTAATTTCATCGTTTTTTAGCCATTTTGAAGCCTAAAAGCAAAAAAAACGGGCAACGATGCACCTGCACAAGGCGTTGTGCGGTGAAGTGAATGCCAGGCAGCTGCCAGAATGTGTGTGCGTTAAGGTTCAGTTGCCGGTACTTCGGGGCAGCCGGTGAGCGCATTGATTTTTTTGGCCAGGGCATACAGGTAGTCCGACAGGCGGTTCACGTAGGCCGGCGTTTCGTAGGCAGAATCAGCCTCGGTTTCGGCTGCATGAAACAGCCCTGCCGACAGCAATTCGCGTTCGAGCCTTCGCACCAGGGTGCGACACACATGGCATTGCGCCGCCAAAGGATGGCCCCCCGGCAGCACGAAGCCGCGAAACGAGGCTGCGTAGTTGGCCGCATAGGCATCGATGGCTCGTTCGAGCGCAAGGATGTCGGCCTTATCGGGCAAACCCTGCGGCTGGGGCACGGCCGCAGCCAGCGCACCGAGCGCAAAGCATCGGCGTTGGGCGTTCAGGAGCAGTTGCACATCGGGCTGCAGGGCCTCGGCAGGTAACTGCTGGCGCATGAGGGCAAGCAGCCAGCCGATGAACGACGACAGCTCATCGATGGTGCCGACACACACCATGCGCGGATGCGTTTTCGGTACGCGGCTACCGTCGGCCAGGTCGGTTGTGCCGCAGTCGCCTTTGCGAGTGTAGAGCATGAGTTAGAAGTAATTGATAAGGTAATGTTCGCGCTGTAAATCAGGGCGGTAAAAGATGAAGCCAAAGTCGCGCAGGTCGAAACTGACGCGAGCCGGTTCACATTCAATGAGTTTTTGCCATTGCGCCCGGCTTTTGGGCGTGTCGATGCCAATGATGACCAGCAGTCCCCCCGGTTTGAGCTGATGCAGCAGAAAGCGTGCGGCAGACAGGTTGAAATGTGTCACCACCGCCATGTCGACGGTGAAGTCATCAACCATTTCGCCCCCCTTTACGTTGATATACTCCGTATGCCGACTTCCGGCCTTGAGGAAATGCAGCATGAGGTCGGAAGCCGAAGCCCCGTACACCAGGCAGCGGTCGGGACGCTGAAAGTTGGCCAGACGGAACAGCAGTTTGTAGTCCTTGAGCCGGAGCGGCGGCTGTTGGGCACAGGCATAGGCGTGTGCCAGTTCGGCATAGGCATAGTAAACCGCCCGTTCGTAAATAACCCCCGTCACAAAGCCAAAGGCAAAGGGCGAATGAATGCCGTAGCCACAGCGATGGCGGAAGCGCAGCAACCAGTGCCAGCAGCGCGAAAGGCGTTTGATGAAGGATTCTGTCATGAGCAAGATGGAGAAGTTAGCCGAAGCAGCCCACACACACGAAATGCCGGCCATCAACGGTCGGCAGGGCGCTTCATGCAAGCGAAGTTACAATTTTTTTGTCACTGAAAAGCGTTAGAATGGTGCGTTTCTGACTAATTATTGTTAAACACGGGGCTAAAAAGCATTTTCGAACCCGAATTTGTTGTATATTTGTACGAATATTGCCTTATTGGCTTTTGTAGCAAGAAATAGCTTTATGAGCAAAACACGAAAAAAGAAGCGGCGTGTGGGGCGTTTTGCCACCATCACCACTTGTATCAGTACCACCCTTGTGCTGGTTTTATTGGGAACCGTGGTGCTGTTTGTCAGCATAGGCACAAACTTCAGCCGGCAAATACGCCAGGAACTTACCATCGAAGTGTTGCTGAACGACAGCGTGACGAATGAGCAGATGCTGGCCACCCAGGCCAAACTGCGCCAGGCACCCTACGCCCGCCTGGTTGACTACATTTCGAAGGAACGAGGCACGCGCGAAATGAACGCGGCGTTGCAGGGCGACCTCGAAACCGACTTTTTGGGCGGAAGCCCCATTCCGGCTGAGTTCGAGGTGTATTTGAAAGCCGATTATGCCAACCTCGACAGCATAGCCCACTACGAACCCAGCGTGAGGGCTTTGCCGGGCGTGACCGACGTGATTTATCCGCGCGACGTGATGGGCAACCTTGACCGCACCATCCCCATTGTGGGTGCCGTGTTGCTCGTCGTGGCCGGACTGCTTACACTGGTGTCGTTCTCGCTTATCAATAATATTGTGCGCATGAACATCTACGCCAACCGTTACAGCATTCACACCATGAAACTGGTGGGTGCCAGCTGGGGCTTTATTCGCCGCCCCTTTATTTGGCAAGCCTTCCGCATCGGACTGTTTGCCGCCATACTGGCCGGCGGATTGCTGGGCGGCACACTCTACTATTTGCAGTTTGGCACGGGCGAAGGCGACATTTACCTCAATCAGCTCGTCACCCCCGAAGTGTGGATAGCCACCATGGGCGTGATATTTGTTTGCGGCATTCTCATCACCATTTGGTGCGCCTACATCTCGGTAAACCGACAGCTCAATTTGCGCACTGCCGACGTGTATCTGAAGTAGACCGAACGGCGCAGCAACTGCATTTACCCACCCCCTATCCCCGAAAAAAGAAAATACAAAGAACTCTATATCTTACCCCACAAAATACGTAAGTATGAACGATTTGAAAAACGAAAGTGCCGAACCGAAAGCACCTGTGAAGCGCGTATTTGCTTTCGATCGCATCAATTTCATCCTGCTCGCAGTAGGTATGGCCATTGTGATTATCGGCATGGTGCTGATGTCGGGTAGCGGTTCGAACGAAACCACGTTCAACCCCGAAATTTTCAGCGCACAGCGCATCAAGGTGGCCCCGGCCGTATGCCTTTTCGGCTATCTGTTTATCATCTATGGCATTATGCGTAAACCCCGTAACTAACTCATACACATTTTCTACATACTGTAAATAATGAACTGGATAGAAGCCATTATTATAGCCATCGTTGAAGGGCTTACCGAATTTCTGCCCGTATCGTCAACGGGGCACATGATTATTACCGAAAGCCTGCTCAACGTGGAGCACGACGCCTTTGTCAAGGCATTTACCGTAATCATTCAGTTTGGTGCCATTCTTTCGGTGGTATGCCTGTACTGGCGCAAGTTTTTCTACCCCGAAACCATGCAAACCAAGGGTTACACCTGGTGGCAAGCCATTTGGCGCTTTTACCTCAAGCTCATTGTCGGCGTGCTGCCCGCTGTGGTACTCGGCCTGACGTTCAACGACTTTATCGAATCGAACCTCGGCAATGTCAACCTCGTAGCCGTGATGCTCATCGTCGGCGGTGTGTTCATGCTGTTTTGCGACAAAATATTCAACAAAGGTTCCGAAAACACAGCCCTGACCTACAAGCGCGCCTTTATCATCGGTTGCGTGCAGTGCATTTCGATGATACCCGGTGTGTCGCGCTCCATGGCCACGATTGTCGGCGGTATGTCGCAGCGCCTCACCCGCAAGGCCGCAGCCGAATTCAGTTTCTTCCTGGCTGTGCCCACCATGTTTGGCGCTACCTGCCTCGAAACCTACAAACTCATCAGCCACGGCGAGGGCAATATCCTGACGCAGGGCAACAACCTTTCGATGCTGTTATTAGGTTCGGTGGTATCGTTCATTGTGGCCATTGCCGCCATCAAATATTTCATCAGCTATGTCACGAAGTACGGCTTCGTAGCCTTTGGTTGGTACCGCATCATCGTGGGCGCCGCCATTTTGCTGATGGGTGCCATGGGCATGGATTTGGCCATGGTTGACTAACCGATTCTCCCTGATAATCAGTCATTACATTACAGACAAATACTAACAGTGCCGACCGCATGACACAGAAGCAGACGCAACCCATTCACACCCTCACACCCACCGACCTTACGCAAGCCCGCGAAGCCATCGACGCCTGGTACGAAGCCGACGGAAACCGCGCTATGCCCGCCCTCGTGGCAGCATTCGACAAGCCCTACGGCATGACCTCCTTTCAGCTCGTGGCACGCGTGCGCCGACTGCTCACCCAGTACTGGCAGGTGAAGAAGGTGAAAATTGGCCATGCCGGCACACTCGACCCCCTGGCTACCGGTGTACTCGTGATGTGCACCGGAAAGGCTACGAAGTGCATTGAGCAGTTGCAGGCCGGCGTCAAGGAATACTATGCCACGCTGAAACTCGGAGCCACGACCCCCAGTTTCGACCTGGAGCACCCTATCGACGCTACCTACCCCACCGAACACATCACCGAAGCCGAAGTGCGCCGCGTACTCAGCACCTTCAAGGGCGAAATCATGCAAGTGCCTCCCGTTTATTCAGCCTGCAAGGTTGAAGGAAAACGCGCCTACGACCTGGCCCGAAAAGGACAGGCCGAAACCGTGGAACTCAAGGCAAAACCCCTGCGCATCGATGAAATTGAACTTACTGAGTGCCATCTCGACACCCAGGAAATCACCATTCGCGTGGTGTGCTCAAAAGGTACCTATATCCGCGCCCTGGCCCGCGACATCGGCGTGGCACTCGGAAGCGGAGCGCACCTCACGGCCTTGCGCCGTACCCGCGTGGGCTACTTTACCGAAGCGCACACTTTCGATACCGACCGCTTCGAAGCATTGCTCAATGAAATGAAGGAGAAACAGTAGCGTTGAAGTTTTCACGGCTTTGCTGTTTCACACCACTCCGTTCCGAAATAGTTTAACCGAATCAAAGTACGGCCATGTGCTGCGGCTTTCGTTAGTCGTACAGATGGTATATACACATTCCTACAAAAATACAGAAGTTCTATGAAGCTCTCACAATTCAAATTCAAGCTCCCCGAGGAAAAGATTGCAAAATATCCGGCTCCCCACCGCGATGAGAGCAGAATGCTCGTGCTGCACAGAAAAACGGGCGAAATCGAACACCTGATGTTCAAGGACATCCTGACCTTTTTCGATGAACACGACGTGTTTGTGTTTAACGACACCAAGGTATTTCCCGCACGCCTTTACGGTAACAAGGAAAAAACAGGCGCACGCATCGAAGTGTTCTTGCTGCGCGAATTGAACCAGGAACTGCGCCTGTGGGACGTACTCGTTGACCCGGCCCGTAAAATCAGAATTGGCAACAAACTTTACTTTGGCGAGGACAACTCTATCGTGGCCGAAGTAATCGACAATACCACCAGCCGAGGCCGTACGCTGCGTTTCCTTTACGACGGCGACCACGATGAATTCAAACGCTCACTCTATGCCCTGGGCGAATCGCCCGTGCCCCGCTTCGTGGGTCGCGAAAGCGAACCCGAGGACATGGAACGCTTCCAGTGCATCTTTGCCAAGCACGAAGGTGCCGTAACTGCCCCCACGGCCGGTATGCACTTCTCGCGCGAAATGATGAAGCGACTCGAAATCCGCGGCATCGACATGGCCTTCCTCACCCTGCACTGTGGCTTAGGAAACTTCCGCAACACCGACGTGGAAGACCTTACGAAGCACAAAATGGACTCGGAACAGATGTTTGTCAACGAAGAATGCTGCCGCATTGTCAACAAGGCCAAGGACGAAGAACGCAAGGTTGTGGCTATCGGCACCACCGTGCAGCGCGCCCTCGAAGCTTCGTGCAGCACCGACAACCGCATCAAGGAGTTTGAAGGATGGACCAACAAATTCATCTTCCCCCCTTACGAGTTCCATGTGGCAGATGCCATGCTCGTCAACTTCTACCTGCCCTACTCAACCCTCCTCATGCTCACAGCAGCCTTTGGCGGTTACGAGTACACCATGAATGCCTACCACGAAGCCCTGAAGCACGACTATCGCTTCGGCCCCTTCGGCGACTGTATGCTTATTCTTGATTAAGCAGGTGTCTGACTAATTCCTTACAGCCACAGCCATCGTGTGCTAACCGCAAGAAATAACTTACTGAATACTCCCCCCTGCATTGTTCACACTTGATTGCAACTGGCAGGGGGGAGTGTTGCTATGTGTATGCTGCTCATACCGTAAGTACCACAAATCCAAGCATCATGTTCACCTATTATCTGTCGCTCGGAACCAATTTAGGCAACCGAACCGAAAATATTGACTGCGCCATCGACCTGCTCACCCACCGTGTAGGCAAGCCCGTCAGCCGTTCAGCCCTTTACGACACCGCCCCCGTCGGTTTCGCCTCGGCCAACCGTTTTCTCAATGCCGCCGTGGTGCTTCGCAGCCGCCTCACCCCCGACGAAGTGCTGCAAGCCACCCAACTCATCGAACGCGAAATGGGCCGCACCCACAAATCAACCGACAACGGCTACACCGACCGCATCATCGACATTGACATCCTACTGGCCGAAACCCCCGAAACACCCCAGACACCCCACCTCGTAATCGACACCCCACAGTTCTGTCTGCCCCACAAGCACCTGGCCGAACGCCGCTTTGTGCTTGAGCCATTGGCCGAAATAGCCCCCGAAGCCTGGCATCCCCTGCTGCAATGCACCGTCAGCCAGCTGCTCGATGTGCTCAACACCGCCCACATCGCCCCCCTCCGTCCCGACGACGTGACCGACCACACCGCTGCCCAAATCAATGCCCTGTTGCCCCAGCTCTCGGCCAAAGCCACCCCGCTCCGCGCCGAAACCCTGCGCCAAATTGTGTCGCGCCCCAACGTAAGACTCTATGTGCTGCACGACGAATGCGCCCAACTTTGCGGCATGGCCACGCTTACCCTCGATGCCCTCGTCACCGGTACCAAAGCCTGGGTTGAAGATGTCGTTGTGAGTCAAACTTGTCGTGGTCGCGGCTACGGAAGCCAGCTCATTTCCCACCTTGTGGCCGAAGCCAAGGCCCATGGTGCAGCCAGTGTCAACCTCACCTCGCGCCCCGAACGCGAAGCCGCCAACCGCCTGTATCGCCGCCTCGGTTTCGTACAGCGACAAACCAACGTCTATAAACTCACCCTGTAAACAGCTACTTTTTTTGCTGACATAAGCCATGCATACCTGTTTCCCGAAAAATTGATGCAAAAATACTTACTTGCCTACAGTCGCTACTTCAGAACCGCCTGCTCAGCCTTTCATCGCTCCATCCCGAACCCACTCCATGACCCACTATCGCCAACTCTTTAAATCGACCGGCCTTCTCTGCAGCGTGCAAGTGCTTTCGGTGCTCACCGGCGTGGTGCGCAACAAGGTGGCCGCCCTGTTCATCGGCACCGCCGGTATCGGTTTGGTCGACCTTTTCAGCCGCACCATCGACCTCGTGTGCAACGCCACCAATTTCGGCCTCTCGCTCAGTGCCGTACGTCGGCTTTCCGAGGTCTACAATGCCGAGAGCGAAGCACAGCCCGGCGTATCTCCGGCAAGTCTGCCCCAAACCGTTTCCCAAGCCCGCCTCATTCGCACCTGGGTGCTGCTCACCGCCCTGCTCGGCACCCTCATTTGCCTCAGTTTTGCCCCCCTCATCAGTCGTACCGTAGCCGGTTCATCGGCCTACACCGCCTCGTTCATGCAGTTGTCGCTCGCAGTAGGCTTTGCCACCCTTACCGGCGGCGAAATAGCCCTGCTCCGCGCCCTGCGCCGCCTCAAAAGTCTGGCCCAAGCCTCCGCCCTTGGTGCCCTCGGCGCCTTAGTGGTGAGCGTGCCTTGCTATGTGCTGTTCGGCCTGCGCGGCATTGTTCCCGTGCTGCTCGTCACCTCCGCCCTGCTCTTCGCCCTCAATCTGCGCGCCTCGGTCCGCCTTCTCCCCTACCGCCTGGGCAGTTTCCGCCCCGGCTATCTACGCCTCGGTTTGCCGCTCATCAAATTGGGCACCGCCTATATCTTGGCCGGCGTGATGACCTCGGGCGCCGAAATGCTCATACGTGCCGCCCTTATGGATTCGCCCCGTGGCGTAGCCGAAATCGGCCTGTATGCCGCCGGCTACACCCTCACCGTGAGCTACGCCCGCATTATTTTTTCGGCCATGGATGCCGACTTCTTTCCCCGCCTTTCGGTAGTGGTGAACAACCGCCGCGCCATGAACTTGGCTATCAACCGCCAAATCAACGTGCTCGCTGTGCTTATGTCGCCCTTTCTCGTGCTGTTTGGCCTAGCACTCCCCCTCATCACCCGGATACTCTACACGGCCGACTTTCTGCCCATTCTGCCCATGGTGCTTTGCGCCGCCCCCTGCATGTTTTTCAAGGCCATTTACACCCCCATCGCCTATATTCCCCTGGCTCGCGGCGACTCATTCACCTACATGGTGCTCGAACTGGCCTACGACGTTCTGTTCTGCGCCCTTGTCATTCTCGGCTACAGCCGCTATGGCCTTGTCGGTGCCGGCCTCGGCCTTTCGTTAGCTCATTTGCTCGACTTTTTCCTCATTTACGTTGTGTTCTCGCGTCGCTACGGCTACCGCATGAACCGCGCCACCTTACAGCGCGCCCTGCTCTTGCTTGGTTTGCTGCTCAGCGGCTTGGGCGTGTCGGCCCTGCCCACGTTGTGGCTCAAGGTGCCGCTCGGCCTGTTGGTGCTCGGTTTGCTGGTGCCCGTTGTCTGGCCCGTGCTGCGCCAAATACGCAAACGCTGATTGCTGCCCTGCTTCTTCGGGGGCAAAGGAGAGTGTAAATCTCATAGCAAACCGACAAAATTTGCGAACGCACAGGGGTGGTATGTGCTCAATATGTCAAAAAGTACGATATTATAGTCAAAAAACCAGTGCGTTTTTTGTCATATTGTACAAATAAGTTATCTTTGCCAGTGTAATATAAGGCCTTACCGCCGCATAGTCATCTGAAAGTACACGCCGCATGGCTATGTCCTTATTATCACTATGTAAACAAAGATTTTAGCAAGAAATATATTATGGAAAAGGTAGACTTACTTGACTTGAAAATACTCAAGATCATATCCGTCAATGCTCGCATTCCGTTTAAGGATGTGGCCGCTGTTTGCGGAGTTTCGCGTGCCGCCATTCACCAGCGTGTGCAGCGTTTGATCGAGGCCGGAGTCATTACCGGTTCGGGCTATAATGTTTGCCCCAAAAGCATTGGTTACAGCACCTGTACCTATGTCGGAATCAAGCTTGAGCGCGGTTCAATGTACAAGGGCGTAGCTGAGGAATTGGAAAAAATTCCCGAAATCGTGGAGTGCCACTTCACCACCGGTCCCTACACCATGTTGGTAAAGCTCTACTCGCGCGATAACGAACACCTGATGGATTTGCTCAACAATCACATTCAGGAAATTGCCGGTGTGATTTCGACCGAGACCCTCATCTCGCTCGAACAAACCATTAACCGCACCGTGCCGGTAATCCTTCCCGAAAAATAAGCAGACATTCCTATCGGGCGGTCACTGCCATAACATTTGGCGGTTGGCCGCCCTTTTTGGTATGCGCTTGTCAACCTAAGGTCCCGCTGTGCTGCCTTAACCCCGGTTACATGCGTGCCCCCTTTTCGCATCCGCGCAACGGCCATAAATAAGCAATAGGCAGGTGTACGGAATAAACAAAATGAAGGTATTCGAAATTCAGTCACCTAAAACCCAAATCCCCAACAAATCAATGAATTACGCCGGTCCTCTGATTGGATTAGCCACGTTTCTCATTATCGGGCTATTCCACCCCATTGTAATTAAAGCAGAGTACTACTTTGGCACCCGATTGTGGTGGCTCTTTTTGCTGGTAGGCATCGGCTGCACGGTCGGTGCCTTGTTCGTTCAGTCCACCGTGTGGAGTGCCATACTTGGTGTCACCGGGTTCTCAGCCCTGTGGTCCATCCTCGAAATTTTTGAGCAGCGCGACCGCGTCAGCAAAGGATGGTTCCCGAAAGGTCCCGGCCACCGCCCCAAGAAGTAAGCCGCTGTTTTTCCGTGCAATTCTAAAAAACACCCCCTCATGTCATCAGCTTTCAATATCGACCAGCTTACCGACACGCTCTATGCCGAAAGCTGCCCATACAGTGCCTCAGACCGCCGTCCGCTCATAGGCATCAGCGGCAATTATGCCGACGACCGCCTGCAGCTCCTGCCCGGCTACATTCGTTCGCTCGAAGCCGCCGGAGCCGATGTGGTGGTCGTTCCTCCACGTCGCCACCCCGATGCCCACCTGTTCAGCCTGCTCAACCGCCTCGATGCCCTGCTGCTGTCGGGCGGAGCCGACGTCAACCCCCTCTTTACGGGCGAAGACCCCCTGCCCCGGCTGGGCAATATCAACAGCGAGCGCGATGCCTTTGAACTCGCCCTTGTGCGCATGGCCTACAACCGCCGCCTCCCCCTCTTCGGCATTTGTCGCGGCATACAGGTCATAGCCCTTGCCCTCGGCGGTAAAGTGATGCAAGACATGGCCACTGCCCTGCCCCACACCTCGCTGCTGAAACACAGCCAGGAAGCTGCGCGCAGCGAAGCCACCCACTACGTCGAAGCCGAACCCGATTCAGCCGTGTCACGCCTGCTCGGCACCCGTTTTGCGGTCAACTCCTTTCACCATCAAGCCGTGGCCGAGCCGGGTCCGCTGCTCCGCGTCACCGCCCGTTCGGCCGACGGCATTATCGAAGCCATTGAAAGCACCGACTTCCACCCCGTGATGGGCGTGCAGTGGCACCCCGAATGTTTCCTGCCCGACGGCGATGCGTGTATGCTCCCCCTGTTCCGCCACTTTGTGGGTCAGGCCGAACGCTACCGCGCTGCCCGTCAGGTGCACCACCGCGTGCTGACGCTCGATTCGCACTGCGACACCCCCATGTTCTTCGACCGCGACATCGACCTTTGCCGTCGCGACCCCCAACTGCTGGTAGATTTTGTCAAGATGCGCGAAGGTCTGCTCGACGCCTCCATCATGGTGGCCTATTTGCCCCAGGGCGAACTCACCCCCGAAGCACGTCTGGCAGCCACGGCAAAGGCCGACAGCCTGATTGACGAGCTTGAAGCGCGTGTGGCACAAGCTCCCGGCGTGTGCATGGCTGCCACTCCGGCCGAACTCTATGCCCACAAGCAAGCCGGGAAGCTCAGCATTATGCGCGGCATTGAAAACGGCTATGCGCTGGGTCACGACCTGGCGAATGTGGCGCGTTTCCGAAAGCGCGGCGTGGTGTACATCACCCTTTGCCATAATGGCGACAACGACATTTGCGATTCCGCACGCCGCTCGCAACAGCTGCACGGCGGTCTGTCGGACTTTGGCCGCGAGGTGGTGCGCGAAATGAACCGCGTGGGGCTGATGGTCGACCTCAGTCATGCCGCAGAATCGTCGTTTTACGATGCCCTCCGTGCCAGCCGCACGCCCATTGTGTGTTCGCACGCTTCGAGTCGCGCCCTGTGCAACCATCCGCGCAACCTTACCGACGACCAGCTGCGTGCCCTGGCCGCAGCCGGCGGTGTGGCGCAAGTAACGCTTTACCACGGTTTCCTGCGCCTCGACACCGACCCCCAGCCTGCCACCGTGGCCGACGGCGTGGCGCACCTCATGCACTTTATCGACGTGGCCGGTATTGATGCTGTGGGCATAGGCACCGACTTCGATGGCGACGGCGGTGTGCCCGGCTGTGCTTCGGCATCCGACCTCACCGAACTGACGTTGCGCTTGCAAGCCGAAGGACTCACCACGGCCGATTTGCAAAAGGTGTGGGGCGGCAATTTCCTCCGCGTCATGCAGCAATGTCAGGACTGCTCCGAACCTGGTTTTTAGGTAAAAAATATAGACATTCTCAAACTGCTGAAATAGCATAAAAAAACCTTTCTGACTCCCTTTTCGGTCAGATTTCCTTGTTCAGAATTCAAAAACTCCTATTTATCATGAAATATCCCCTTTTGGCCGCCCTTGCCCTGACTGTGCTGAGCATGGGTAGCTGTAAAAACCAAAAAACGTCGGCTCCGGCTGAAGGCGATGCCGACACTGTGGCGCTGACGCAGGTGAAGTTTCAAGCCGATTCAGCCTATGCCCATGTCGAGGCGCAGTGTGCCTTTGGTCCGCGTGTGCCCAATTCCGAGGCACACCGTGCCTGTGCCGACTACATTGTGAACCGCTTCAAGCAGTATGGCCTGCAAGTAACCGAACAAAAAGCCGACCTCAAGGCATGGGACGGCAAGGTGCTGCACTCGCGCAACATCATTGCCGCCTACCGCCCCGAAGCTACCGAGCGCATTTTGCTGTGTGCCCACTGGGACAGCCGCCCTTGGGCCGATGCCGACCCTGACAGTGCCAACCACCGTAAACCCGTAATGGCGGCCAACGATGGTGCCAGCGGTGTGGCTGTGTTGCTCGAACTGGCCCGCCTCATGCCGCAGCTGAATCCTGCTGTGGGTGTAGACTTTATCTGCTTCGACTCCGAGGACTACGGTGCGCCCTACTGGGCCGAGGACAAAGCTCCGCACGATGGCTCCGACTGGTGTTTGGGTTCACAGTATTGGGCGCGCAATCCGCATGTCGAGGGCTACCGCGCACGCTACGGCATTCTGCTCGACATGGTGGGCGGCAAGGATGCCCGTTATTGCTACGAAGGCATTTCGTTGCGCTATGCCCGTGAGGTGGTGGTGCGCGTGTGGGACGCTGCACAGCGTGTGGGTGCCGGAAACCTGTTCTTGCAGCAGGAGGGCAGCTATGCGCAAGACGACCATGTGCCCTTGAACGAAATTGCCGGTATCCCGACCATCGACATCATTCCCTATCTCGACGGTACGCACACCTTCGGTGCTACGTGGCACACCGTGAACGATACGCCCGAAAACATTGCGCCTGCTACACTGGGTGTCGTGGGGCAGACGGTGCTGCAGGTGTTGGCTGAGGAACAGTAACCCCTTTTCATTAGTCTTTTCAATATTCGACAACAAATTCAAAAGCTATGACTATCAACGAAATACAAGACGAAATTATTGACGATTTCAGTGCGCTCGACGACTGGATGGACCGCTATCAGCTGCTCATTGACCTGGGCGAGGAACTGGAACCGCTGCCCGAGGAGGACAAAACCGACCAAAACCTGATTGACGGTTGCCAGAGCCGGGTGTGGATTGTGTGCGAGGAACACGACGGACTGCTCGACTTCCGCGCCGAGAGCGATGCCCTCATCGTCAAAGGCATTGTGTCGCTGGTGCTTCGTGCCGTGACGCACCACACACCGCGCGAAATTTTGGATTCCGAACTTTACTTCATTCAGCGCATTGGCCTCACCGAGCACCTGTCGCCCACCCGCTCAAACGGCCTTTTGGCCATGATTAAGCAGGTGCGCATGTATGCCCTGGCTTTTGAAGCCAAGTTGCAGGCTTAAGCACCCCATTTCCGGCCGGATTATTCGCTGTTATCCGCGCCGAAAAAAAGGATAAAACCGCCTTCTTCCGTACCTACTGAACGGAGGAAGGCGGTTTTTGTCGTAAACTGACCATGACCTTAAGTTTTAGGTGAGCTACCCACGCCTAAAGGCATGAGCTTCGAAGACTGATGTCTCCTCTCTTTTCCTGCTTCTTCCTGCCACGGTTTTTTAGGACACGAGGTCGGTCA
>OCHI01000164.1_pt1 | contig 85497 bp, 79 predicted proteins | sample 1538691 | NCBI WGS metagenome assembly OCHI01 (sample SAMN04571718, study PRJEB22368) | human gut metagenome | biome: human gut; material: stool | host: Homo sapiens | place: Luxembourg | collected 2012-09-21 | reverse complement strand
ACGTTCAAGCCACTTTTCTATAAATGTATTTTTGATTTTATTTCGGCAAGAGCAAATCTGCGATTCGGCAAACCCTTTTGTCACTTCGTGACATTTCCCCTGTAAGGGGAATCTCCCTTGCCCTACGATACGTCGAATGGAATTTCGTTTTATAGCACGGCACGGTTTAGCCACTTTATCGACAGTCTGGCCTAACTGAAAATAATTCGGTTAGGTATTTTTTATGCTTGACAAATATGGTCTATTGTTGTAGACTATAGATGAGGTCGATACTTGTAGACCAAAGGAGTGTTAATGAAATGAATTTAAAAATGTGTGAAAGCGATTATAAATTTATGAGCATCATTTGGAATAATGAGCCGGTTCGTTCAGGCAGGCTTGTTGAGCTTTGCGCCGAGAAGCTTAATTGGAAAAAATCCACAACGTACACCACGCTAAAAAAAGTATGTGAAAAAGGATATGCAAAAAATCAAAACAGCATTGTTTCGTCAACAGTTAAAAAAAGCGAGGTGCAGGAGTTTGAAAGCAGGCACGTTATCGACGAAGCATTTTCAGGCTCACTCCCCAATTTTTTAACTGCGTTTTTTTCAGGCAAAAAAATCAGCAATAAGGAAGCAGAGGAATTAAAAAAACTGATTGACGGTTATAAGGAATAGGTGAAAAGAATATGAGCAATTTATTTTATACTGTTTTAAATATGAGCATTACCTCATCAATAATCATTGCTTTAGTAATTATCATAAGGCTTTTCTTTAAAAATCTGCCTAAAAAATACAGCTATATTCTTTGGAGCGTAGTAGGATTTAGGCTTTGTGTGCCGTACTCATTTAAATCAATTATAAGTCTTTTTAATATCGGCAGTGCAATAAACGGCAATCCGATTAAAACAGATAATAACAAGCTAAGCTATGTTGATAAAGCAAGCATAATACCGCAGAGCATCGGCAGCTCATCGTCCACTTCAAATACAGGTACAATTACCCTATCAAATGCCTTACCTTATATTTGGCTTGGGATTGTATTAATTATTTTAACTGTCAGCATTATTAAATATTTAAAATGCAAATATATGCTTAAAGACGGTGAAAAATTCAGCGATAATATTTATTATTGCGATAAAATAAGCACACCGTTTATATTCGGTATTACAGCACCGAAAATTTATATACCAAAGGGTACAGACAGCGCTTATCTTGAATATATAATTGCCCACGAAAAATACCATTTAAAGCGAAAAGACTATATTATTAAAGCGTTTGCATACCTGCTTTTATGTATTCACTTTTTCAATCCGCTTTGCTATGTTGCATTTAGGCTTATGAACAAGGATATGGAAATGAGTTGCGACGAAAAGGTTATTGAATCGTTCAAAAGTATAAAAAGAGAATACTCCACCGCCCTGCTCGGTTTTGCAACAAATAATTATAAAGCATCACCGAGTCCGTTATGCTTTATTGAAAATGACGCCAAAAGCAGAATAAAAAACATTCTCAAATTCAAAAAGCCTAAAAAGGCAGTCAGCATTATTTCAATAATACTTTGCCTTACTGTTTTGAGTGCCTGCGTTTCAAACCCTGTCGACGTTAAAAAGCAGACTGATAAAATAAGCATAAATTCAAATATATCTTCAACGCAAAGCAGCAGTTTCAGTGATGATTATATTTTAGGAAAAGTGATTTTTGCAAGCCCTATACTTTCAAGCATACTGATTGACGGCGGCAACACAACAATCAAATTTGACGGCAAAAAGCTAATCAGAAGCAATGATGAAGAGCAAACAGAATACAACGACAAGGTTGAAGAGTTGGAATATACCAAAAAGCAATTTTCAGAAAAATATTCCAATAAAGACGATACGCTCACACCTGTTATTGACAAAAAATATTTCAAAAACGTAAAGCTTATTAAAGAAGTAAAATACTATAAAGATAAAAGTTTTGTTTCCATAATATACTTTGATAATAAGCCTGCTTTATATGGCTCAGACGGAATCAGAATTTATGAGATTATGCCAAATTCAAATGGCTTTGGCAAGGCAGTATCAAACGAAATTTTGAAGCACACATCGCCGAATTCTGATTATGAAAAATACAAAAGTGAGGCACATTATATTTACCAAAAGGAATACACAGGCGATGACACGATCAGCGTATATTTAAACTTTTATGCCGCAACTTATTCAACAAGGTTTGGCTATGTAAAGGATGAAAGCGCTTGGATGAGTGACGCAAAAATCGATTTAAAGCTTAACAATAATTCCGACTACAGCGTTGTTAAATTTACTGTGCCGCAGGACGGAAGTGAATACAATAAGAGCATAAAAGAAATGTTTTCAAATGACGTATACGCCTATTATTTTGGCGACAATGCCAATAACAATGATAGCATATCAAAAGAATTGACAACTCAAGCAATAAAAAGCTTAGTTAAAAGCAATAAAGATATTGATATTAACAAATCAATTGAAACGCTGATTAAAAGAATAGGAAATATCAATTTGATTGATAATGACTATAACGAATACTTCAACCTTCTTATTGACTATGACGAATACGCCGTTCGCTACACATTCAATAAATACAAAAACGGAAAGCTTGGCGAGCCGGAGGGAAAAATACTTCAAAGCGCATTTTCAAAAATTGCAGAAGATGAATACGTCAAAGCAAGTGCAAACACAGGCAAGGAATACTTTGACGCTTTTGATAAACACGCAAGGAATTTAAAAAATCAAAACAAACTTGATTATGATTTTAAATTGCTATATCCTTACACATACTTATATTTAACCGAATATGCAAAATAAACTTTTGAATTACAATACATAAAAAAGAAGAAAGACATTCAAAATTCGGAATGTCTTTCTTCTTTTTATTTAAACACAATTTTAACAGCGTTCTTTTTATTATATTTTTCAAGTTCGTCCTTTAATTGAGCAAGTTCATCTTGATTAATTTCCTGCTTATCCTCAGGATAATCCCAATTAGAAAAAGGGGTTTTCTTAGTACAAAGCATATTGCCGCCGTCAAGCACCCAAGGAAGTGCAAGGATTTTTCTTTTATTTTTCACATAAAAGAGAACACCTGTACTGCCCTTAGACACGTTTTTAAAATACACAAGCCCTTTAGCCTCTTTCATAATAAGCCTAATCTGCTGGTCAGGCTCAAGATTTATAAACTGCCTGCGATTGATAAGTGGAAAAACAATTATGCCAAGCACAAGGATAACAACAACGAGAATTATTATTTGATTAACTGTCATTTTTGAATACCTATTGTTATGATTTCAAACGGTTTATATTCAAGCGTATCTACAGCCTCGCCGATAACATTTTCAAGCATATCGAGAAGTTTAACAGACTTAGAAAGCTTAATTTTGCCACGCTTGCCGTCCTGTTCACTCAAACGAATAACCGTCATTGAGCCATCCTCGCTGTCCTTCATAGCCTGCAAATAAAGAGGTTCGAAAGTATCGCCGTTATACGATACGTCGGACTTTACAAGTTGCTCGTTAAACTGAAACGCAAGTTTATTAACGCCTGCCTCAACAGCACCGTTTTCGTGAGGATAAATCATATAGCTAAAATTATGATGGCCCATATCCGAGGTTACGTCAGGGCGAATCGTTGCACGAAGAAGCGAAAGCGACATAGTATTTTCATCAAAGCCGATACCGTACTTGCCGTCATTGATAAGTGCAACACCGCCGTCGGTTTCAGAAAGGTCAGCCCATTTGTGGTGACATGTTTCAAACCTTGCCTGCTGCCATGTGGTATTTTTATGAGTGTCACGTTCAATAAAACCTGCCGAGGTGTCGCAAAGTGCCTTGCGTGTAAGAACATTACAAGAAAATTCAGCCTTTGCAAGCTTATGCTTTTCGTTCCAATCTACTATATTTTCAACCTCTATGCCACGGCTTCTTCTAAAGAATCTTATAAGCATAGTCCACGTTGATTTATCGGTTGAAAGAACGGTTTTAAATGTTGCACATTCACCGTCAAGTTCACAAAGAGATAGCTTTTCACTCACCTTAATTTCAATCTGTTTATCCTTATAGTTAGGAAGAATATCCCAAGCATCATAATTACCCGGACAGTCTGTATAAATCTTAAGTTTGTTGAAATCGCCGTCAACCCACTGCCTATCCTGCTTTTTATCAACAAGAGAAGCAATAGAGCCGTCGTCATTAAGCACGGCTTTATAAAACGGAGTTTCTATATTATTGCCGTTGCAGTTAAGCCATTCGTCATTAAACTTAGTTGCACGAAGTGACGCTGAGGAAAGCGCAGGAATATTAGGAATAATCCAATTACCTTTAACGCCGTAGCGAGTAGCTGTACCCTTTTTGTTAGGAACAAAGGTCAATGCGTCACGTTTGAAATTAAGAGTGTTGAAATATTTTGAGCCTGTGCCGATAAGCGAATCGACAGTCTTTTCAATCTCGGCATAGTCTTTCATTGCGTCCTCATATACAGGGTGAATATGAGAGCCGGGAAGAATATCGTGAAACTGATTGATAAGAAGCTTTTTATAAGCATCTGTTATAGTTTTTTTATTATCCTCGCCACGTAAAACAGAAAGAATTTCAGCGTCACGCAGTTTATATTCAAGACGTCTGTTAGCACGTTTCATATTTGACTTGGTTGTAAACGTACCCCTGTGCATTTCAAGATAAAGTTCGCCGTCCCAAGTCTGCAAACTATCATTGTTTTTTAGATTTTTTTCAAGAAATTCCTGACCGCCCATATGCTCGCACTTCGGCATAATTGAAAGCTTATCAAACCTGTGCATAAGCTCAATCATTTCTTCTGTGCAGCCCGAACCGCCGTCACCGTAGCCAAACATATTCATAGTTTGACCGCCGCTGTCCTTATCGATATAAGCCTCCCAATTTTCTTGAATTTGAGACGGCATATTCCATGTGATAAAGTGAGTAGGCGGAACGCAAGCCAAAACAGACGTGCCGTCAATACCCTTCCAAATAAAGTTATTGTGAGGAAAACGGTTAGTGTCATTCCATGTTGACATTTTGTTGGAAACAAAATAATCAACACCGCTCTTTTTAAGAATTTGCGGCAAAATCCAGCTATTGCCGAAAACATCGGGAAGCCAAGCGTTATTAACTGTTTTTCCAAACATTCTCTTATAAGTTTGCTGACCGTAAAGGCATTGCCGAACAAGGCTTTCAGCTGTAGGAATATTACAATCAGGTTCAACATACATTGCGCCTACAGGCTCAAACTGACCGTTTTTAACTTTTTCTTTAAGTTCATCAAAAACGTCGGGATAATATTTTTCAAGTGTTTCATAAACATAAGGCTGAGTATGAGTATACTTGAAATCGGGATATTTATCCATAAGCCTAAGCTGAATTAAAACGGTACGAAGATTTTTCTGCACAGCGTGTATTCTGCGCCAATAATATGCTATATCAAGATGAGAATGTGCAATTAAAGCAACATCGCCGTTGCCTTTATAATTATCATTAGCAAAAACAACATCATCAAGATATTTTTGACATTCATCAATGCCGTCAAGTTCTTCGCTGTCGAAATCGATAAAATTCATTGCATTGTTAAGTTCTTTATTAAGAAATGCACGGTAATCTTCGTTAAACAAATCGCTCTTTGCAATATCCAAAAGAAGTTCAAAATCCCATACAAGGTCCTGCACTTTATGATTGACAGTGCAAATATATGCGCCCTCAAAAATCTGACGGCAACCACGAACTGAAAGTGATTCGGGATTACGCTCGTCATCCGGCTTTGAACGGTTATAACCCATCATTTCAAAATGAAGAGTTTTAGTATCGTCAACGTAAGGAGAAAGAAGCATTCTTTCTCTGTTAGGGTCAACACCGCCGACGTATTTGCCGTTTACCTTAACGCAAATTTCAGCCGCAGTTTTAAGTGAAAACCAAAGCTCTTTGCCCTGAAGTTCCTTAGGAATATCAACGTCTGCCTTAATAAAAGCAGTTCCGTCGGGAGTGAAATACATATCGCCTTTGTTAAGCGGTCTGTAATCATCGCTGTAATATTCAAACTCCATTTCTGAAATTTGACGTGCATCTTTAATCATAAGATTATTTATTTCCCACTTTGAAGAATAAATATATCTTTTAAGCCAGCCAAAGCGCAAATCTGTCCATTCCTCAGGACGCATTGAACGTCTGACTACTTTAATGTGTGCCATATTTATCCCTCCCTATATATCCTGAAAATAAGGCTTTTTACGAATTGCATTAACCTTAACACTCTTTTTCAAATCTTTTTTTATCTGTTCTTCAATCCAAGCTGTGCAACGATTTAAGATAAGGCATTTTGAGCACTCGCCCCTGAAAATAAGAGTAAGCTCATCACCGTCAAGACCGACAAATTCAACCCAGCCGCCGTCGCCCTGAAGTTTCGGCTGCAAAACAGTTTCAACATAATTTTTAATTTTTTCCATATTAAACTCCAAAATTAAGCATTAATAATATTTTTAATTTTTTCTCTTATAGTATCAAGGCGCTTTGCCGCATTTTCTTTAGACGGGTCAACAATTGAATAATAAACCTTAATCTTAGGCTCTGTACCCGAAGGACGAACAGCAAGCCATGAGCCGTCATTCCATATATATTTAAGTACATTTTCCTTAGGCAAATCACGAATACCGCCTGAAAAATCAACGACTTCTTTAATGCCGTCAAAAAGAGAAATGCCCTTACTTCTGAATTCAGTCATAAGGCTTTGAATTTTTTCTGCTCCGTCTTTTCCTTTCAATACGAATGAATCAAGGAAATCAAGATAATAGCCGTATTCATTATAAATCTCATTAAGCCCATCGACGAGAGTTTTGCCCTGGTTTTTATACCAAGCTGCCATTTGACAAATAAGCATTGAAGAAACAACGGCATCCTTATCCCTTGCGTGGGTGCCTACGAGATAGCCATAGGATTCCTCATAGCCGATAACAAATTCCTGCTTGCCGGACTCTTCATACTTATTAATCTTATCGCCGATATATTTAAATCCTGTAAGCGTTTCTTCAATTTTAAGTCCAAACTTTCTGCCTATATTAGCGCCAAGTTCGCTTGTAACAATTGTTTTAACAAGTGTTGACTTTTCATTTAAAGTATCCTTTTTCATAGTAAGGACGAAATTAACAAGAAGCGCACCTGTTTGGTTGCCTGTAAAGAGCTTATAATCGTCACCGTCTTTAACGGCAATACCGACTCTGTCGCAATCGGGGTCAGTACCTAAAACAAGGTCGGCACCGATTTCCTTAGCCTTTTCAATGGCAATATTAAGCGCATCCTTTTCCTCAGGGTTGGGAGAACGAACGGTTGAGAAATTGCTATCGGGAAGTTCCTGCTCCTTAACAACAGTAACGTCCAAACCTTCAAGCATTCTTCTTACAGGAATATTTCCTGTGCCGTGAAGCGGAGTATAAACTATTTTCAAATCGCTCTTTTCTTCATAAAGCGATTGCTTTTTAACCTCATTAAGAAATGCATTAAGTTCATTTTCGCCGATATAATTAATAAGTTTACTTTCCTCTAAAAAAGGAATTGATGAATAATCGGTAATATCATTTATAAAGGCGATTGCATTTTTAGCGTCCTCGGTGCAAAATTGGCATCCCTTACTGTCATAAACTTTATAACCGTTATACTCCTTAGGGTTATGAGAAGCAGTAATCATAACGCCCGCAGTGCAGCCCAGATAATGAGTTGTGAATGACAAAACGGGAACAGGCACAATCATTTCATAAATGTTAACCTTAATTCCCTGAGAAGCAAACACACCTGCAGCAGTTTTGGCAAAATATTTTGAATTGTTACGAGTATCATAAGCAATAGCAACGCTGATTTCCCCGTCATTTTTGCTTTTAAGGTAACGTGCAAGACCGAGTGTTGCTTTACCAACGGTGTAGCGGTTCATTCTGTTTGAGCCTGCGCCCATAATACCTCTCAAACCGCCTGTACCAAAAGCAAGATCTTTATAAAATCTATCCTCAATTTCCTTATCGTCTGTAATGCTTTCAAGCTCGGATTTTGTATCTTCATCCGCAAACGAAAGCCACTGCAAATATTTATCCTTATAAGTCATAATAATACCTCGAATAAAATTCATTATATTTATATTTTTTTATTTATTACAGATTGCGAAGAAGTAGTCAGAATTGGATTTTTAGTAAAGGGAGCTGTACATGGGTACTGCCCCTTTGCCAAAAACTCAAAGCGCCCAACATTTTGACGCCATATCCCTTAGGATATTAAGACAAAATGTTCAAGTGCTGTTGATACGGTTATCAATAGTTTAATAATTGTACTATTGAAAATCAATATCTGATAATTACAAATATCGGGCGCAGTTATGGCTGCTTATTCACAATCTATTTAAAGTACATATAATACTGACATTTAATCATTCCGTTATATAACTTACGGCGCTTGTCCGCTTTTCTGCCAAACTCACGTTCAAACTCCTCATCCGGAGAAATGATGCCGTAGCTCCAACCGTGTTTTGAAACGAACTTTTCACCCATAATATGATAAATATTCTTAGCTGTTTTGACATCAAGCATTCGCTCCCCATAAGGCGGATTTGTAATAAGTGTGCCCTTTTCGGTGGTCGGGTTAAAATCTTTAATATCTGCCGTTTCGAGCCTCAAGAATTTATCGACTTTAATCCTCTTTGCATTTGCCATAGTAAGCTCAAGAGCATGAAAATCAATATCCGAGCCGAAAGCAACAAAATCCGTATCGGTTTTAATAATATCGTGGCAACGCTCTCTCTCCTGCATCCAAGCCTTTTCAGGAATAAATCCCCAGCGGTCGCACTCAAAATTACGGTTAATTCCCGGTGCGATATTATGTGCCAACATAGCGCCTTCAATCAAGATAGTTCCGCTTCCACAGCAAGGGTCATACATTGTATGATAATGCCTGAGCCTCGAAAGAGAGCAAAGTGCGGCGGCAAGAGTTTCTCTTATCGGTGCATCATTAGCTTCGGGGCGATATCCTCTTTTATGAAGTCCCCTTCCGGTAGTATCAAGCATAATTGTAACTTCGTTTTTCATAATAGAAAACTGAATTTGATGAACAGGACCGGTTTCCTCAAACCAAGATATGCCATAATCCTCTTTAAGCGACTCAACGACTGCTTTTTTTATTATCTTTTGGCAATCGGGAACGGAATGAAGAGTTGAATTAATACTGTAGCCCTTAACGGGAAATGTATCGCTTGAGCCGATAAATTCCGACCAAGGAAGCGATTTTACCGATTGAAAAAGCTGTTCAAACGTTTCAGCCTTAAACCTATCAAGAACAATAAGAATTCTTTCTGCAAAGCGGCTGTTAATATTAGCTCTTGCAAGCATAGCCTCATCGCCCTCAAAAAAGACACGTCCGTTTTCGGCTGATACGTTTTCAGCCTCCATAAATTTAAGTTCATCTGCAACCAAGCCTTCTAAACCTAAAAGGCAAGGCGCTGTCATTAATAAATGCATAATCTTTTCCTTACTCTATAACAAAAATAAGGGTGTAAAAATACACCCTTAAAATGAATTTTACTTACCTGATGAAATATCGTAAAAAACGATTTCGTCACTTTTAACGTAACCCTTTTCCCTCGCTTTTTTCTCGATATAATCGTCTTTATCCTCATTATCAAGCACAGCCTGAAGTTCCTTGTTTTCCTCCTGCTGCGCATCATATTTGGCGCCTATTTCAGCCTTTTGCTTTTCAAGCCTGCTGATGTCTGCATTTTGATTAACAACGCTGATAGAAAAAAATGCAAAAACACCGACAAGTAATAGACCGACAAGAATTTTGCCGACGCTGTATTTGCCGATATATAGCTTTTTAGACTTGCTCTTGCTTTCCTTTGCCAAATTCGTCACCTTCATATTTTTTACGGTTAGGTTTTTTAATGATTTCTTTAATATTATAATATAACATCCTCGGCAATTGCAACACTTTTTTAAAATTTTCTAATGATTTTTTTACTTTTTTTAACCGAATTTTAACCTTTTTGGCAATTCTTTTTTCAAGCGGCAAAGAAATCTTGCCAATACTTATAATATAGACTGTAAATCCGACAAAAATAAATGCAAGAAAAATGCCTTTTATTGCACCGTCATTAAAGATTAAAAGATATGAAAATGAAACAAAGGACGTTATAAGCCAAAAAAGCAAATCAAAAAAGAGTGAGCCGCCGAAGGAAAGGCGAAAAAAGCGCATTAAATCATACAAAAAGCCAAGCCCTGTACCGACAAAAAATGCATAAAAAAGCGCCTCAACCACCGAAAAGCCTCTTTAAAAGTGAGGTGGAGGAAAACTTTTCGTTGTAAAGAAGCGAAGTAACCTTTCCGCTGACGCTGACAGTTCCCGCCTCCAAATTAAGCTCCTCAATATGCAAAAGTTCGCCCTTAATCGTAAGCTCACCGCAAGGTGAAATCGCATTAATTTCCTCCTCGTTAAATGAGTCTACGTCACTTATTCCGGTTAAAGTTAAATGCTCCCTGTTTTCAAGAGTGAGCAAATGGTTCATATCAACGTTATTATCCATAAAATCACCTAAATAATTTTATGCAAACGATGATATAAATATAACAAAAAGAAAAGCAGTACGCCCCTTATAGCACCTCGTACATTTTGGCAGCGTCCTCTTTAAGAGCGTGCTCATTAATTGCAAGCACCTTATATGAATTTCCTCTTGCACCGAGAGTGATTTTGATTGTATCGCCCACTTTAACGTCGTACGAAGCACGGGCAACCTTACCGTTTACCTCAACCTTACCTGCATCGCAAGCTTCGTTTGCAACAGTTCTGCGTTTAATTATTCTTGAAACTTTTAAATATTTATCTAATCTCATAATTCACCTTAAAAAAATAGGGTGTCTTTTCAGACACCCCAAAAAATCGACAAAATTACTTTACAGCATCCTTAAGAGCTGAGCCTGCCTTGAATGCAGGAACCTTTGACTCAGGAATTTCAATTGTTTCCTTTGTACGTGGGTTAAGACCTGTACGAGCTGCACGAGTCTTTACTGAGAAAGTACCGAAACCGATAAGAGAAACCTTATCACCCTCAGCAAGAGCATCCTTAACTGAATCGAAAACAGCGTTTACTGCTGCTTCTGCATCCTTCTTTGAAAGTTCTGCCTTTGCAGCTACTGCTGCTACAAGTTCTGTCTTGTTCATTTTAATTTCCTCCATTTATTGCCGAATTATCGGCTTTTAATATTTCTTTTGCCTTATCCCACAAGGCATCAAGCTCATCAATAGAAGAATTATTCATATCAATATCATTTTCATCTGCTAATTTTTCAACTATTTTGAATCGTGTTATAAACTTATCCGTAGAAGCCTTTAAAGCTTCTTCACTGTCAACACCGATAAAACGTGAAATATTGACGCAGGAAAAAAGAACATCGCCGAATTCATCTTCAATTTCAGCCAGATTGTTATGCGATAGCGCAATTTTCAACTCGTTAATCTCTTCATTAAGCTTTAAAAAAGCACCGTTTTGATTATCCCAATCAAAGCCTGCCTTTGCAGCTTTGGACTGAACCTTTTGGGCACGCATAAGAGCAGGAAGCTCAATAGGAATACTGTCCATCTTGCTTGAAGCGGTTTTAGTACCCTTTATGCTTGCTTTAACACTGTCCCAGCTGTCAAGTGCTTCTTTGGTATTATTTGCGACCTTGTCACCAAACACGTGAGGGTGACGAACAATGAGCTTTTTGCAAAGTTCGTCGCAAACGTCGTTAAAATCAAAATTGCCCTTTTCACTTTCCATTTCACAGTGAAGTGCAATTTGGAGGAGCACATCGCCCAATTCTTCCCTTAATCCTGATATGCTGTTTTTGTTAATCGCTTCAATAACCTCATATGTTTCCTCGATAAAATTACTCTTAATCGATTCATGAGTTTGTTCACGGTCCCAAGGGCATCCTCCCGGTGCTCGAAGCAATGTGATAAGCGAAATTAAATCATTGATATCATATTTATCCTTAAATTCAAAATTCACTTTAACACACCCCTTGATTAACTTGTCAACTAAGATAATACTATAAAGTTCCCAAATTTGCAAGTATTTAGGCGGATTTTTTATATTATTTAGCTGAAATTATATCGCTTATACGCACACATTTAAACAAAACGAGCAAAGAAGCAGTCAAAAAAGAACATATTATGCCGCAAATTGTCAAAGTGAGCAGAGAAGAAGTTTGAGTAAAAAACGCTTCTTTAATAAATTTTACGGCAAAATAGACCGTACAAGAGCAAAAAATCGGCTTAACAAATATGTCTTTCACCGCAAATGAAGCACCTGTATTTTTAGAAATAATAATCATATTCCAAATAAGAATTATCAAAAATCCCATAAAATTTGAAATGGCAACGGCCGATATATTAATTGTCATTTTAGGTATAAGAATAATGTTTGTTATCACTCTTATGCCACCCGAAACGGCAAAGGGTAAAATTGTTTTTTTAGAAAGGCCAAGTGACTGAGCACAAAATACACAGCTTGAGGCAAGACAGCACGGCAAGACTGTTACAGCAAGATAAAACAAAATATCACTGCCGAATTTTGCAATATCGCCATTGGAATTGCCGTAAAAAAGCGACAATATTTCGCTTGGAAAAAGTGCAAGAACAATTCCTGAAAAGCAAGAAAGAATGCTTGTATACTTTAAAACACTGTTTATTAATAAATTGAATTTCGGCGAATCACTTTCATAAGCCGAGCTGATTGCCGGAACGGCTGTCACACCAAGCGCCATAACCATCCCCGGAATAAGATTTTTAAAATCAAGTGCAGAGGAATAAATCCCGAACACATAAGTAAAAATATCGCCGTCAAAATAATTATACGCTTTTGAAAGCACGGCCTTGTCGCAAAGAGTTAAGGCGTATTGAATTGACGAGGTATCAAAAAATTGAGAAACACTTTGAACAGCCGTTGCAAAAAGAAGCGGAAGAGAGAATTCGGCAAGTTCGTTATACATTTGTCGAGTTACCGATTTATCGGGTTTCGGCATTTTATAGTGGCTGCCGACATAAGCACTGACATAAACCCACCCTGCAAAACCTCCGAGGCTGACGCCGAGCATAGAGCAAGCAGATGTTAAGGGATAAATTGCCGAAAGTGCCTGCCTTTCGTTTTCATACGCTGTACCCAAAACCGTGCCATACTCATAATAATTTGACATAAAACAGCCCATAGAAAAGCGAGCAAATAAAAGTCCAAACACCATTTTAAAAACCGCTTCGATAATTTGGCAGGCTGCGGTTGGTTTCATATCAATAAACCCCTCGGCAAAAGAGCGCTTACCGGCGCCAAGGCAGCAGAAAAAAACACTCGGCGCAAGAGCAAAAATTGTATAAATACTCTTTGGAGACGAAGAAATAAGCTCGCTGTATGGCTTTGCACCAACAAGCATTACAAAAAGTCCTGCAAAAGCCGCAAGAAAAAACAGTTTATTTCCTGCTTTTTTCAATCCGGAAACTCTGAGTTTATCGCCGCTTGCGTTATATTTACTGACGAGTTTTGACATAGCGATAGGGAAAGCACCCATAGTAAGTGCATGAATAGGCAAGCAAAGATTATACGCTATTGAAAAATATCCCCTGCCTGTTGCGCCTATATAAGAAGTTAGCGGAATTTTATAAAAGGCAGAAATCATCTTAACTATTACAGTTGATATGAGAAGCAAAAAAGCACTTGAAATATACTTTTCTTTAATACTCTTTTTCAATAAAATCACCCAAAGAAAAAATAAAAGAGCAACCAAAATGATTGCTCTTTAAAATTCCTGTTAAATTTTACTCGTCGCTGTCTTTAATCTCGACATCCTTTGCTTCAACAACCTCAACTGCCTCAGCCTCAGCTTCGGGCTTGGTATTGAAATCAGTTGAAAAAGCCTCCTTGGTTTTTTTAGCCATATTAGCCATAGACTCATTAAATTCTGCCTTTGCCTTTTCAATCTCAGCCGTATAAAGTTCAATCTTTTCTTTATTATCGGCAATTGCATTTGCACAGTCTTTAATTTCATCTTCAGAAATTTCATCGCCTATATACTTTGCATAATTAAGCTTGCCGAATTTTTCATAAAGTTTTGCAAGCTTAGCCTTAGCATCAAGAAGTTCAACCTTTTTACGGCTGATTTCAAGCCTTTCGGCACTCTTTTTACTCATATTTTCAGCAACGTCTTTAGTTTTATTAAACATTTCTTCCAGTTTTGGATTGTTGAATGCTTCATCCATTGAACCAAAAAGATCACTTAATTTTATAGCCATTATTACCACCTCGCACTCATTATATTACAATATGTAAATCATTGCAATACCGTTTGCTATATTTAATTATTAGTTTGCATAAAATTTTTCAATTAATTTTTTACGCTCAATAATTTCATCAAATCTGTCAATATATTCATATGGATATTTAAAGTTATATATGCGCTCAATTTTACCGGTGTCCTGATTTTTAAGCCTTGTAACGGCACCTGCACCGACAGCAAAAACAGAATGAGTTTCATCCATCATATAAACATTATAAAGGCAATCCATATTATCCTTGCACCAGCCGACGTTTTCTAAATTGCCGACAGACTTAGACTGGCGGTACATATAATAAGGATAATAGCCGCCCGACTTAAGGCAGAAATTTGAATATTCCACCATATCAAAGGTTAAAAGTTTATCTGAAATATCATAAGCATTCTCTCTTGTGACCATATAAGCTGCCGATTTCATTGCAAGAGTATGAACAGTTACGCTTTCTGCCCCGAGTGATACGGCAGTGTCAACACTGTTTTTAAATGACGAAAGTGTATCTTTTGGAAGCCCTGCAATAAGGTCCATATTAATATTATTGAAACCGCACTTTCTTGCAAGGGCAAAAGCATCAAGAGTCTGCTTAGATGTGTGACGTCTGCCGATAGAGTCCAAAACTTCATCGTTAAACGACTGCGGATTGATTGAAATTCTGCCGACACCTGCACCCTTTAACGCCATAAGCTTATCCTCAGTTACGGTATCCGGTCTGCCTGCCTCTACTGTATATTCACGAAGAGTTGACAAATCAAAATTCTTCTCTATAACGCCAAACAGCCTTGAAAGCTGCGAGGCTGAAAGAGTTGTAGGTGTTCCTCCGCCGAAATAAACGGTTTCAAGCCTTAAGCCAAGAGCCTTTGCCACCTGACCTGTTTTTTCAAGCTCCTTGCAAAGAAGGTCAACATAAGGCTCAAGAAGCTTATGCGTTTTTTCAATAGAATGGGAAACAAAAGAGCAGTAAGCACATCTCGTTGGGCAAAACGGAATTGAAACATAAAGCGAGAAAGAATTGTGAGATGACAGGGAAATAATTTTATTTTCGTGGTGCATAACTTCAATTGCCAAATCGGTTTTTTGGGGCGTCGCAAGAAAAGTATTGATAAAATAATCTCTTGCCGCTTTTTCGCCCATTTCGTCTGTAAAGCGATGCATAAGTTTAGCGGGACGAACGCCGAAAAGGATACCCCACGGCGGTTTAAAACCTGTAAGCTCGCTCAAAACATTATAAAGCAGAACTGACATTTCAGTTTGAGCGTCCTCATTTTCTTTTAAAATATGTGTTTTAGAAATACTTTTATCAAAAAGACGGGCGCAAACGAAAAATTCATTACCCTGCGCCTTAGTTTCCACCTCAATATTATCCTTTCCATCGTCGTTAATCTTCTCCCAAGGGAAAAAGACGGTGCAAAGATTTTTCATATCATATATAAAATCGTGGTTAATTACTTTTAAAATCATAAATTATGCCCTATTCAAAAACGGATTATTTGCACGTTCAAAATCAAGTGTTGACTGACGGTCGTGGCCGGGATAAACGATTAGATTTCCGTCAAGCGAAGCGATTTTTTTAAGGCTTTGCACAATTTCAAGCGGTGAACCACCGGGAAAATCAGTTCTGCCGCAGGAGCAGAAAAACATAGTATCGCCCGTAAATATTTTGCCGTCGCACACATAGCAAAAACCGCCTTTGGTATGCCCCGGAGTTGCAATAGCCTTGATTTCACTTTCACCCAAAGTGATAACGTCGCCGTCAGAAATCAAAATATCAGCCTCTATATTATTCTGCACACCGCCGCAAAATGCCGCAAGGCTTAACTTTGACGAGGTAAGCATAGGCTCATCCTCTTTTGAAATCACAACCTTAGCGCCTGTTTTTGCTTTAACGGCTTTAACTCCGCCGATATGGTCAAAATGGCCGTGAGTAAGCAAAATATATTCAAGGTTTGCTCCTTCAATGAAATTCATCATTTTATCGCTGTCCTCTGTGCAATCGACAAGTGCGCTTTTATTTGTTTTTTCATCTGTAATAAGATAGCAATTATTTTCAATAGGGCCGAATGTAGCCGATTTAACACTTAGCATTATTTTAATTCCTTACTGTCTAAAATTATGGTAACCGGGCCGTCGTTTAATAAGTCAACCTTCATATCAGCGCCGAAAATTCCTTTTTTAACGGATTTTACACCTGATTTTTCAAGTTCATCAGCGACGTATTCATAAAGCGAATTTGCCTCATCAGGCGGTGCGGATTTTATAAAACTCGGCCGCCTTCCGTGTGAGCAATCTGCGCAAAGGGTAAACTGAGATACAAGAAGAATTTCGCCAAACACATCAAGAAGTGATAAATTCATTTTGCCGTTTTCATCTTCAAAAATCCTCAAAACAGGAATTTTTTTAATAAGTTTATCAGCATCCTCCTTGGTGTCATCGTCCATAACGCCGAGTAAAATCATAAAACCGTTATCAATTTTGCTTATTAGTTTTCCGTCAACGGTGACAGAGGAATGTTTTACTCTTTGAATTACTGCTTTCATAAATTAAAATGCCGACCTTTCTATATGATAAACACCCTCAATTTTACGAAGAGATTTTTCGATAGAATCAAGATGTTCCTTTGAATTGACCGTAATGGTCATAGTAGTTAAGCAATTGCCCTCGCTGATAGGACGGGCATTGATAGAATGAATTTTAACGTGAGCCGTAGCCATACAAGCGGTTATATCAAGAACTACTCCGTCACGGTCGATAGCATAAACGTCGATTGTTGAACGAGCGTCAACTTTAACATTGTTGTCCCAATGAGCATTAACCCAGCGTTCAGGCTCCGGGCAATTTTTCAAATCATCCGGTACGTTTACACAGTCCTTTCTGTGAATTGTAAGCCCTGTTCCACGATTGATAAAGCCGACAATTTCCTCACCGGGGATAGGAGAACAGCAACGTGCCATTTTAATAAGGCAATTATCTATTCCCTCAACCACAACACCTGAGCTGTCCTTAGAGGTGCGAGGCTTATCAAGAGTATTAGTTGTCGCAACGGCAGGCTTAGGAGGTTCTTCCTTTTGCACTCGCCAATTGCGGTTAAATTCGTCCTTAATACCGGGCATAAGACGAGAAATCTGTATTCCGCCGTAGCCGACAGCGGCATAAAAATCGTCTATATTTGTAAAATGCTGCCTTTCCGCAATGCGGGTAACGAATTTAATATATTCCTCACTATCCTCAAAGCGGATAAAGTTTCGCCTAAGCTCACGCTCAACCTCAGCCTTACCCTGAACAATATTTTCGTCACGCTTTTCCTTTTTAAACCAAGAGCGAATTTTACTTCTTGCCTCACCTGTTGTAACAATCTTAAGCCAATCACGGCTTGGACCCTTGCCCTGCGCATTAGAGGTCAATACCTCAACAATTTCGCCCGTTTTAACCTTATAATCAAGATGAACGATTTTGCCGTTTACCTTAGCGCCGACCATTTTATTACCGACGGCGGAATGAATTGCATAAGCAAAGTCAATAACCGTTGCTCCTTTAGGAAGCGCCTTAACATCGCCACGAGGAGTAAATACATAAACCTCATCACTTGACAAATCGCCTTTAATTGTAGTAACAAGTTCCTCGGGAGTATCGGTTTCGTCGCCATGCTCAATCATACGGTGAATCCACTCAAGTCGGGAGTCGATACTATCCTTGCCTCCCCTGCCGAGCTTATATTTCCAGTGAGCAGCGATACCGTATTCGGCAGTGCGATGCATATCCCATGTACGTATTTGAATTTCAAACGGAACGCCCTTATCTGAAAGCACAGTAGTGTGAAGTGACTGATACATATTAGGCTTAGGCATTGAAATATAATCCTTAAACCTGCCCGGAAGCGGTTTAAACATATCGTGAACAATACCGAGCGCATTATAGCAGTCAATCATTGTATCAACAATAATTCTTACTGCATAGATATCAAAAATCTGTTCAAAATCCTTACCCTTGATATAAACCTTACGAAAAATTCCGTGAACTGATTTAACACGTGAGGTAATTTGAACGTGTTTCATAACAGGGGTAATCTTATCGCTTATTTGCTTTGTTATATCGGCAAGAAATTTTTCGCCCTGCTCTTTTTTCATAGATAAGTTTTTTTCAATTTCCTTATATGCAATAGGGTCAAGATAATAAATTGCCAAATCCTCAAGTTCTTCCTTAATAGGACGGATACCTAAGCGGTGAGCAATAGGAGCATAAATTTCAAGCGTTTCAAGGCTTTTTTCCCTTTGCTTATAAGGCGGCATATGCTGCAAAGTACGCATATTATGAAGTCTGTCGCAAAGCTTGATGATGATAACACGAACATCCTCATTCATTGCGATAAACATTTTTCTTATATTCTCAGCCTGTACTTCTTCTCTTGTAGAAAGCGGAATTTGACCGAGTTTAGTTACACCGTCAACAAGAAGTGCAACCTCGTCGCCGAACTCCTTCCTGATATAATCAAGGTCATACTGCGTATCCTCAACCACATCGTGCAAAAGTGCACCAACAATACACTCATTGTCCATTCCGAGCTTATAAAGAATTTCAGCAACGGCTACAGGATGCATAATATACGGCTCACCCGAACGCCTACGCTGATTTTTGTGAGCATCACGTGCAAGGTCATAAGCTTTTTTAATCACTTCACTGTCATATTGCGGATTTTTCTTTATATCTTCAAAAAATTTATTAAAGCCGTCGTCATAATCATCCGTATATACACTTTGTTCCTCGTTTACCAATTATAATCTTCCCTTCAAAACCATAAGAGTATCAGTTCTCTCAAGGTTTGCTTTAGTTTTAACATCATTTAAAGTAATATTACCCTCACGCTTTATCAGCCCTGCCTCCTCAAACGCATCAAGCGCAAAAGCAAGCTGACCGTATGTAAGGTAATTTGCAAGCTCAAAATATAAATCGTCAAATGTATATTTATATCCCTTTTGGCTTTTTAAATATTTATAAACGACAGCGCAAATATCCCTATTAGGATAAAGCTCTGTTTTATTTTTCTTTCCGAGTTTAAACAGGAGGTAGTCATTTTTTTCCCGATAATATTTATCAATATCAATTCCCGATTTTCTGAAATCGACTATTTGAGCCGAAATATAATCTTTATTTTTAAACGTGCTTTTTGAAAGTTTCACGGCGAAATCGAGAGTATCGCCGATTTTATGCGGAAATTCGTCAAGCGTAGTCCTAAATTTAACCATACGTACGCTTTTTCCTTTTTTAGTAGCCTCTATTTTTAAATGCTTGCCGTCACCGATAGCGGCAACGTTAGTCAATGTAAGATTATAAAGCCCGAAAACAGGCTGTGCGTTATCCGTTCCGTAAGGCTCTAATTCAGCCAAATTATTAACCAAATCAAGCGTCAGATAATAAGGAGAAAGCTTACAGTCGATTTTGAGCGTCTGAATCGGCATAACGGGATAATTATTTTTTGCAAAATCATTAATTCTTTTCCTGAATGCCGCTATATCCTTAACATTAAGCCCCATACCGGCAGCAAGAGGATGACCGCCGAAATGAGTTAAAATATCCGAGCAACTTGAAATCGCTTCAAAAATATTAAAACCGTCAATACTTCTTGCCGAGCCTGTTGCGTTTCCCTCGTCATCAATGCCGATAACTATTGCCGGCTTAGAATAAAGTTCCACAAGGTGGGCAGCGCAAATACCGATAACACCCTTATGATAATTATGCCCTGCAACAACTATAACTCTGTCGGTTTGATAAGCCCTGTCATTAGCCATAATTTCGGCAATATCCTTATCAATCTTTTCCTCAACCTCGTGGCGGTGAGTATTTTCAAGATTAAGCTGTTCCGCTTTATATTCTGCAATTTCATTGTCCTCACAAGTGAGCAAATCAACAGCAAGATTAGCCGTATCCATTCTGCCTGCCGCATTTATCCTTGGGCAAATTTGAAAAGCCACGTCAGTTGCAGAAAAATGCTCTGCTTTTGAATTGGTACTCTTTTTAAGAGCGGAAATGCCGATTTTTGCATCTGTATTAATAAGTTTCAATCCTGCTTTGACTATCGCTCTGTTTTCATTTAAAAGAGGAACCATATCGCCGATTGTACCTATAGTTACATAATCCGCATAATCCTCAAGCAAATCCTCAACATCACCGTCATACAGGGCGCACGCAAGTTTAAACGCAACACCTACTCCGGCAAAATCACGAAATTCAATTTCATTATCTTCTCTGTGAGGATTAATAACAGCTTCGGCACGTGGAAGGTTTTCACCTATTTGGTGGTGGTCGGTAACAATAAGCTGCATACCGAGAGAATAAATATAATCTGCTTCTTCAATTGATGAAATACCGTTATCAACCGTTATAATCAAATCGGTACCGTCAGCCTTAATTTTATCAATAGCTTTAAAATTCATTCCGTAGCCGTCTGTAGCTCTGTTAGGGATATAGTAGCTTACAAAGCCGCCGAGAGCGCTTAAAAAAGTATAAAGCAAAGCAGTTGAAGTAACGCCGTCGCAATCATAGTCGCCGTAAATACAAATGCTTTCTCCGTCGTCAAGAGCACGATTTATGCGTTTTACCGCCTTATCCATATCTTTTAACAGATAAGGCGAAGAAAACCTGCACCCGTCGGACAAAAATTCCGAGGCTGCAAGCTCATCATCAATTCCTCTTGAAACCAGCAAGAAAGCAACAAAAGCGTCAATATTCAGTTTTTCACTCAATGCAGAAGCCCTAGCCTTGTCTATTTCTGCGTTTACCCATTTTTTATATGACATTATGAATTTTTATCTACCACGTGAAATTTTTTCAAATTGCCTGCCTTTTCGGCACGCTTTCTAAGTTCCTCGTCAACGTCGTCGGGAGTTATTCCCTCATTTGCCATCATAACAAGGGTATGGTAAATAAGGTCGCAAATCTCTCCGACTGTTTCGTCCTTTACTCCGTTTTTGGCGGCGATAACCATTTCCGTTGACTCTTCGCCCACTTTTTTCAGTATTTTATCAAGCCCTTTTTCAAAAAGATAGCAGGTATAACTACCCTCCTGCTGTGCTTCTTTTCTTTCAAGGATAGTTTCATAATCGTTTCTGATATAATCCATTTTTATTCTCCGTTATTTTCAAGTTTAATTTCGTTAAAAAAGCAAGAGTGATTGCCCGTGTGGCAAGCCGCACCCGTTTGTATAACCTTAACTAAAAGCGTATCATCATCGCAATCACCGTAGATTGACACAACTTTTTGAAGATGGCCCGAAGTTGCGCCCTTATTCCAAAGCTCCTGCCTTGAACGTGACCAAAACCAAGTATATCCGGTTTCAAGCGTTTTTTTCATCGACTCACGGTTCATATAAGCAAGCATAAGCACCTCGTTTGTGCCCTCTTCCTGAACTATTGCAGGGATAAGCTCGCCTTTTTTAAAATATTTTTCTATATCAATCATTGCATGCCTCCACTGCCTGTTTCAAATCAAGAGTTCCCTCATAAATGCTTTTGCCGCAAATTGCACCGTAAAGATTTTTGCTTTTTAATTTACGAATATCATTTATATTTGTAACTCCGCCCGATGCGGTAATATCGCAGGAAACGGCATTATTAATTTCAACAAGCTGTTCAAGATTAGGACCCATCAGAGTACCGTCACGTGAAATATCAGTAAAAATTATATTTTTAACACCAACATCTTCCATTCTTTTTGCAAGGTCGGTAAAATAAACGTCACTTTTTTCAACCCAGCCCTCGGTTGCGACATATCCCGATTTTGCATCAATTCCTACTGCGATTTTGCTTTCAAATTCTTTGACTGCTTCTTTTACAAGTTCGGGATTTTTAAGTGCCACAGAGCCTAAAATAATACGTGAAATTCCATTGTTAATGTAAAAATCAATATCATTCATCGTTCTTATTCCGCCGCCGAGTTCAACCCTAAGCCCGGTTTCTTTTGCTACATTAATAAATGTTTGGGCATTGACGGGTTCTCTTTTAAGCGAGCCGTCAAGGTCAACCATATGCACCCATTTACACCCTGCCTTTAAAAAGCCAAATGCAGTTTCAACAGCATCGCCTGCCACCTGATGAGCAGTGGAAAAATCGCCTTTAAAAAGCCTGACGGGTTTGCCGTCGATAATATCAATTGCAGGAAAAATAAGCATATTAAAGAACTCCTTTTGTTGAAAGCACTGCGCCGTTTTCATTTCGCTTTACGGCAACTTTAAGTGCGTGAGCCACAGCTTTGAATATTGCCTCAATCTTATGATGAGAATTAGTACCGTAAGGTACATCAATATGAAGCGTGATACCTGCATTCATTGCAAAGGCTCTGAAAAATTCCTCTGTCATACAGTTTTCATAATCGCCGCATTTTTCCTGCTCAAAGTTTGCGTTAAAAACAAGAAAAGGTCTGTTTGAAATATCAAGCACACAATTAGCCAAAGCCTCATCCATAGGGATTGAAAAAGAGCCATAGCGCTCAATGCCGCTCATATCGCCGAGTGCCTCTTTAAAAGCTCTTCCGAGCGCAATGCCCGTATCCTCAACCGTATGGTGAGTATCAACCTCTAAATCACCGCTTGCATTAATTTTTAAGCCGAAGCCGCCGTGAACACCGAAAGCCACAAGCATATGGTCAAAAAATCCTATGCCTGTTGACACCTCAACATCTCCGCCGTCAAGGCAAAGGTCAATTTTTATTTGTGTTTCCTTAGTATTTCTTTCAATTTGAGCTTTTCTCATATAAGTACCTCTAAAATATTATTCAAATCTAACCTTAATTGAATTAGCGTGAGCCGTAAGCCCCTCTGTATCTGCAAGCTTAACTATATCGTCCTTTGCCTTTTCAAGTTCATTTTCGGTATAATAAATAAACGAACTTTTCTTAACAAAGCTGTCAACCGACAAAGGTGAGAAAAATCTTGCCGTGCCGCTTGTAGGAAGAACGTGATTAGGACCTGCAAAATAGTCACCGAGCGGTTCGGGAGAGTAATTGCCGAGGAATACGCTTCCGGCATTATCAAGCCTGCCGATATATTTAAGCGGTTCTTCAACGCACATTTCAAGATGCTCCGGTGCAAGCTCATTTGCAAAATCAATAGCCTGGTCAAGATTTTCGCAAACAATAATTTCGCCGTAATCGTTAAGCGATTTTTCTATAATTTCCTGTCTTTCAAGGAATTTAATCTGCCTGTCTATTTCTCTCGCAGTTAATCTTGCTACTTCCATTGAAGTTGTAAGTAAAATTGCAGACGCTCTTACGTCGTGCTCTGCCTGACTCATAAGGTCAGCGGCAAGAAATGAAGGCTTAGCGCTTTTATCGGCAACAATAAGAATTTCACTCGGACCTGCAATCATATCGATATCAACAACACCGTAAAGAAGCTTCTTTGCAGTAGCAACAAAAATATTACCGGGGCCTACAATTTTATCAACCTTTGGTATTTTTTCAGTTCCGAAAGCTAAAGCGGCAACAGCCTGAGCACCGCCTACAAGGAATACCTTATCGACACCTGCAACAGCGGCAGCAGCCATAATATCAGGATTTGGATTACCGTCTTTACCCGGAGGGGTAACCATAATAATTTCCTTAACTCCGGCAATTTTAGCAGGGATTGCATTCATCAAAACAGATGACGGATAAGCAGCAGTACCGCCCGGAACGTAAATACCTACTCTGTGAAGTCCACGTATTCTTTGCCCCATAATAACGCCGTTTTCCTTAGTGGTGAGCCAAGACTGCTGAGCCTGGCGCAAATGAAAATCGTAAATATTATTTTTAGCCTTGATTATGGCATTTTTAAAGTCCTCGTCAACCTCATCAAGATAAGAATTAAGCTCGTCCTTTTCAATCACGGTCTTTTTAGGTACCATACCGTCAAATCTGACAGTAAATTCCCTTACTGCTTCGTCACCCTGCTCTTTAACGGAATTTATAATTGTAGTTGCGGCTTCAACGATTTTTTCATCGGTTTGGCCCGAACGCTTTTTTAAATTTTTAATCAGCTCATACTCGTTTTTGCCGTTTGCTTTTGTAATATTCATCACTTATACCTCATTTATATCAAACTTTAGATGCAAGTTCTAATTCGTTTAAAAATTCCTCAATCTCTTTTTTACGAAGTTTCATAGAAGCCATATTGACTATAACCCTTGCGGAAATCGGCATAATTGTATCAACAACCTCAAGCCCGTTTTCCTTAAGAGTTGAACCGGTTTCAACTATATCTACAATTCCGTCTGCAAGTCCCAAAAGCGGAGCAAGCTCAACACTGCCCTCAATTTTGATAATATCAACATCCATACCCTTTGACTGAAAATATGACTTTGCAACCTTAGGATATTTACTTGCAACAACCTTTCTGCGATGGCCCGAAAAGAAATCCGTCCCATTAGGGCACGCAAGAGCAAAACGGCACTTGCCGATATTAAGGTCAATAACTTCATAAAACGAATTGCCGTGTTCAACAATAGTATCCTTGCCGACAATGCCGATATCGCAAACGCCGTGTTCAACATAAGTTATAACGTCAGGCGCTTTTGAAAGCACTGCCTCAAAATCTCCGACAGGAAGAATAAGGCGTCTGCCTTTATTTTCAAGTTCGCTTGTATCAAGCCCCATTTTTTTGAAAAGTGAGATTGATGATTTTTCAAGCCTGCCTTTAGTCAGCGCTATGCGAATAGGTCTGTCAACATTAATTTCCTCTCGCATAACGTCGCAAAGCGCATTAACATTAACGCCGAAGCCGACAGCCGGAGCGTCAAGCCCAAACTCGCCAATAAGGTTATCATATCTGCCGCCTGAAACGATGGTAAGACCGCTGCCCTCCGCATAGCCACGAAAAATAACGCCTGTATAATAATTACTTCTGTTTACAAGACCGAGGTCAATGGTGATATTATCGCCAAGCCCCATATCGCAAAGCTTTTCATAAACGTTTCTTAAATAGTCAAGTGCTTCGTTTGATTTTTCATCACTATAAAGTTTCTTTGCTTCGTCTATAACGCTTACGTCGCCGAAAAGACGTGGTAGCTTTTTAATAACATCTGCCTCACGGCTGTCATCAAATTGAGCAAGCATATCACCCAAAGCGGCATAATTTTTGCCCTCAATAAGTTTGCAGATATCAGCTTTTTGAGTTGAAGTTATATTCATTTTATTAAGAATTGATTTAAAAAATCCCGCATGGCAAAGTTCAAGTTTAAATGAGGAAACATTATTTCTCTTAAGTGCCTCATAAGCCATAGAAATAACTTCAATATCAGCATCAATACTGCCGTCGCCTATAAGTTCAATACCGCTTTGCTCCGTTTCGTCAGTTCTGCCGGCAAGGCTCTTATTGCGAACATAAACATTTTGATTATAATAAAGTCTTACGGGAAAATCCTCTTTAGAGAGGCGGGTTGCAACAAGACGTGCAATCGGCGCTGTATTATCGGGGCGAAGAACGGTTGTTCTGCCTTGAGAATCAGACAGTTTATACATTTCTTCAGCCTCAATACCAAGGTCATTTTCAGCAAAAACATCGTAAAATTCAACAGTCGGAGTCATAACCTTACGGTATTTATGTTCCTTAAACAAAGCTGAAAGGATTGCTTCAACATTTCTTCTATCGTCACATTCCTCAAATAATAAATCTCTCGTTCCCTGCGGAATAAGCTTTGAATATCTTTTCATAACAATAAATCTCCTGTCACTTTAGCGTAGTAGAGTGTTAATATGCTAACATACTACAACGTCAATGTCAAGATAAATTAATAAATATTTATATTTATTACATTAAATAACGGATTAAAAAAGCGAAATTTGGTTAGATTCAGGCATATCGCCGAGCGCACCTGCATTTTTGAGCGCCTCGCAAACGCTCTTGCCGACACCTGCTCTTGCCATTAAATCGTCATAGGACAAGAAGTCACCACCGCCGTCCTCACGTGCTTTTGCAAGAGCGACAGCCGCATTTTCACCTATACCGTCAACCGCACCAAACGGAAGCCTGATTTTTCCATCCTCAATCTTGTAAATTCTTGCATCTGATTTATAAATATCGACAGGTAAAAATTCAATACCTCTTGCAAGCATTTCAATAACGATTTGAAGAACAATATATGTACTCTCGTCTTTTGCGGTTTTATCGTTTCCCTTAAGCTTAATCTCCTCCATTTTCTTTTTAACAGCCGCCTTGCCCTGAACTGCCGCAACAGCATCAATAGCACCGCCACGAACCGTAAAGTAAGCGGAATAGAAATGGATTGGCTTATGTATTTTATACCATGCAAGGCGCAAAGCAGCAATAACGTAAGCCGCAGCATGAGCCTTAGGGAACATATATTTAATCTTATAGCAGGAATCAATATACCACTGTTCAACGCCTACCGCCTTCATTGCCTCCTCATAAGGCGGAAGCTCCTTAGGTGCTTTACCCTTACGGGTATATTCCATAATCTTAAAGCAATCCTTCTTTTTAAGCGGTGATTCCTTACCCGTTTCTCTTTCATACTTTTCAGCCTTATGGAGAAGATAGGTCATAATATCGTCACGGCATCCTATAACCTCGGAAATCGTGCACGTACCGTTTTGAATAAGCTCCTGAGCATTACCGAGCCAAACGTCTGTGCCGTGGGAAAGGCCAGAAATCTGCAAAAGGTCGGCAAATGTTTTAGGCTGAGCCTCAAGAAGCATACCGATAACAAACGGCGTACCCATTTCAGGAATTGCAAGAGTACCTGTTTGGCAATCTATATCCTCAGGCGAAACACCGATAGGCTCGGTAGATGTGATAAGCTGATACAAAAGAGGATCTGACAAATCAACATCCATAACGGGAATACCCGTTGAATCTTCAAGATATTTATAAAGAGTAGGATTATCGTGCCCAAGCTCGTCAAGCTTCAAAAGTGTATCGTGAAGCGAGTTTTTAAAGTCAAAGTGGGTTGTGTATGTACCCTTAGATTCGTCATTTGACGGATACTGAATAGGAGTGAAATCCTCAACGGTGTATTTATCGGGAACAACAACCATACCGCCGGGGTGCTGACCCGTTGTTCGCTTAATGCCCGTACAGCCGACCGTCAATCTGTCAATCTCGGCTCTCGGAGTAACGTTTTGAATACCACGCTCGTCAAGATATTTCATAACATAGCCGTAAGCGGTTTTATCGGCAACTGTTGCCATAGTACCTGCTTTGAACACATATTCCTTACCGAAAAGTTCCTCTGTAAATCTGTGAGAACGGGACTGATACTCGCCGGAAAAGTTAAGGTCAATATCAGGCTCCTTATCGCCGTCAAAGCCAAGGAAGGTTTCAAATGGAATTTCGTGGCCGTCACGCTTCATAGGAGTGCCGCAATTAGGGCAATTCTTGGAAGGGAGGTCAAAACCCGAACCGTATTCGCCGTTTAAGAAAAATTCGCTGTGCTTACATTTTTTGCAATAATAATGGGGTGCAAGCGGATTAACCTCTGATATACCGCCGAAGTGAGCAGCAAGCGACGAGCCGACAGAACCTCTTGAACCGACCAAGTAGCCGTTTCTTTCACTTTCCTCAACAAGACGCTTTGCGATAACATAAAGTACGCCGAAACCGTGACCTATGATTGAATCAAGTTCACGCTGAAGCCTGTTTGCAACATATTCGGGAACAGGGTCGCCGTACAAATCCTTAGCCATATTCCAGCATTTTTCTGTAAGTTCCTCATTAGCGCCGTCGATATGCGGCTGAAACGTTCCCGGAGGAATAGGCGGAATATTATCCATAATGCTGTCGGCAATTTTTTTAGGATTATCGATAACAAATTCTCTTGCTCTGTCCCCTGCCCAAGCGAAATCATCAAGCATTTCACGTGTGGTTTTAAAATAAAGCGGGGGTTGATTATCCGCATCGTCAAAGCCCTTTGAAGCCATAATGATTGCACGGAATTTTGCGTCGTGTTCGCTCAAGAAATGAACGTCACCCGTAGCAACAACAAGCTTACCGAGTTTATCGCCCAAAGCAATAATTTTCTTATTAATATTTATTAAATCTTCTTCGCTGTTTACTTTCCAATAGCGATTTTTCTTTTCCTCGCCACGCTTATTAGTAACGTATTCCTGATCGCTCGTCCTGAGCATGAAAGCGTTATTACCGTTTGGCTGAATTTCAAGATAGTCGTAAAAAGATGCGATTTCCTCAAGCTTGTCCTCGTCTACATCATCTAAAATTGCCTGATAAACCTCACCCTGCTCGCATGCAGAGCCAACAATAATGCAGTCTCTTTTCTTTCTCAAAAGAGATTTGGGAATAAGCGGACGTTTTTTGAAATATTTAACATTAGATGCAGAAATCATTTCATAAAGATTTTTTCTGCCGTATTTTCTTTCTTCCTTAGGGATAGATTCATCCATAGAAGTATCCTCTTTAACAAGGAAGATAATATGATAGCGTTCATATTGATTTGTTTTCATATTAAGGAAGTCGGGATATTTTTCGTCATCAACAAGATATCCTTCCATACCTAAAATAAGTTTAATTTTACTGCCCTTGCCGGAAGCGGCATAAGCCTCAGGAAGTGCCTGAACTACGCCGTGGTCAGTTATAGCCACAGCCTCATGCCCCCATTTAATAGCTTGCTTAACAAGAGCTGTCGGAGATGAAATGGCGTCCATCTCAGATAGCGAGGTATGCATATGCAGTTCAATTCTTTTTTCAGGCTCATCATCTGTTTTCTCCGCCTTTTTAATGCTCGCAATTGCGTAAGGGCGAAGAACATATTGATTTGAAAATGTATCAAACTGATAGCCGCCGGAAATAACAAGAGTGCCTGCCTCGTTTATTTTTTCAACAAGTGGGTCAATAACACGCTTATCGTCAAACATTTTAACTGTAATTGAGGAGGTGTAATCGGATATATCAAAATCGAAAATCTTGCTTGTTCCCCTCTTTGTTTCACGTACCTCTGTTTTAAGCACATCACCCCAAACGGTTATATAGCCGTCCTCGGTTGAAACATCGGCAATATTCTTCGGCTTTTCGTGAATTGCCTTGCCGTATATTTTTTTAAGTGTATCTTTAAAAACAGGAAGTTCGTCCCAAAGCTCGTGGTTGACGTTTTTTTCTTCCTCTTCCTTTTTATGCTGCTCCTCTGCTCGTCTTTCTTCAACAGCCTTTTGCACTGCCTTTTCGATATCAAAAGCCTGAACTTCAAGAAAAATAACAACAAAATCCAAATCGAAAAGTTCATAAATCTTATTTGCAATCGCACGGTCAACCTTTTGCGATTCAAGAACATCCTTGCCGCCTTTTTTTAGGCAAAGGGTAAGCGTTCTGTCCTCAAGTTCCGCCTCGCAGCCGTCAAAAAAGCCGTTAGCCGCAGGAGATTCATGCCTAACATATTCAAGTATTCTTTCAATATTATCAAGCGAGAACTCACTTTTCGGAAAGCGTGGGTTGATATGAACTTTTTTTAGTTCCATTGCCCTTGCAATTTGGTTTTGAGAATTTTCAATAATGCCGTAATCAATAAAGCTTTCCAAATTTAGACCGACTGCAAGTTCCCTGTCTTGACGTGACACGGTAAAGGAAGTAATATCACCGTTTCCTATATATGTAATTGTATCGTCATTAACGTAATTTGAAAAATAGTCTGCAAATCTATTCATTATAATTTATCAATTTCCTTCATTAACTCATCGAGTAAATCTTTTTCATCAACCTTGCGGAGAATTTCGCCTTTTTTAAAGATAAGCCCGCATCCGTCGCCGCCTGCAATTCCGATATCGGCTTCCTTTGCCTCACCGGGTCCATTAACTATACAGCCCATAACGGCAACCTTAATCGGTTTTTTGCAGTCCTTTAATCTCTCCTCAACCTGCTTTGCAAGGCCGACAAGGTCAATCTTAGTTCTGCCGCAAGTCGGGCAGGAAATAAGATAAGGGCTGTCATTTTTAAGACCGATTGCCTTTAAGATATCAAATGCGGCAAACACCTCTTTAACAGGTGCGTCGGTAAGGCTTACACGAATTGTATCGCCGATACCGTGAGTAAGAAGAGAGCCTATACCGACAGCGGATTTGATAATTCCCATTCTTTCGGTACCTGCTTCCGTAACACCGAGATGAAGCGGATAATCGCACTTTTGCGCCGCAAGCTCATACGACTTAATCATAGTTTCAACATTAGAAGACTTAATAGAAATCACGATATCGTCAAAATCGAATTTTTCAAGAAGATTAGCGTGATAAAGCGCTGATTCAACCATAGCCTCAGGTGTAGGCGAGCCGTATTTTGCAAGAATATGCTTTTCAAGCGAGCCTGAATTGACGCCGATACGAATAGGAATATTTTTCTGCTTGCAAATATCGGCAACTGCCTTAACACGTGAATCATCACCGATATTGCCGGGATTAATTCTGATTTTATCAATTCCTCTTTCAGCCGCACCGAGTGCAAGCTTATAATCAAAATGGATATCGGCTACCAAAGGAACGTCCACAGCTTTCTTAATAGGTTCAATAAGATTTAATGCGTCCTCATTGGGAATTGCAAAACGGATAACCTGACAGCCTGCTGCTGCAAGTTCCTTAGCCTGCTCCACGGAACCGTCAATATTACTTGCGGGGATATTGAGCATACTTTGAACAAGAATGGGGCTGTCACCGCCGATAAAGGTATTGCCAAGCTTTATTTTTTTACTTTTTCTTCTTTCCATAACAGTCACCTGAATTTAAGTTTAAAACAATTTTGTTATATCGCTGAAGGTTACAAAGCACATCAATAAAAGAAGCGTCGCAAGACCGACAGCGTTAATTAAATACTCCGCATTTTGCGGAAGCTTTTTCCTCGTTATTCCCTCTGCCAAAAGTACAAACAAGCGCCAGCCGTCAAGCGCAGGAATAGGGAATAAATTGAAAAGACCTACATTTACAGTCAAAAGAGCCATTATTCTGAGCATTGAATACATTGAGGTTTTAACAGCAGTTGAAACAACGCTGACCGTACCGACCGGACCGCTCATATCGGATATGCCGTAGCGACCGACAAGCAAATCGTGAAGGGATAAAAATACCATTCTGGCATAAGAAACAAATTCCTTACCTGTTTGGAAAATAACATTTGCAGGAGTTTTTTTAACACCCCTGAGCCAAAAATCCATAACTGTATAAGTATGGCCCTCATAATCCTCTGTATTAAATTTAACTTTAAGCTTTACATCCTTACCGTCACGCTCAACAACAAGATTAACATTTTCATTAGAGCATCTTGAAAAGCCTGTAGTTACGTCATTTGTGGTATAAACACGCATACCGTCAATGCTTTTGATTTTATCGCCCACCTGCAAGCCGTAAGACTGACTGACTGCATTATCGTCAAACTTAGCGACCTCGGTAGTGCCGACAAGGTTTTGCGAGCAAACAAGAATAAGAACGATTACAAGGCCCAAAACAAGGTTCATCAATGCACCTGCGATAACGACGTAAATTCTTTGCCAAACCTTTTTATTGACAAAAGCATTTTCATCGTCGCTTTCCTTATCCTCACCCTCCATTGAGCAATAGCCGCCAAAAAGGATAAGCCTTAAAGTATATGTTGTTTTTTTACCCTTATGCTGCAAAAGCTTAGGTCCCATTCCGACAGAAAACTCATTAACTTTAATTTTCATAAGCCTTGCCGCCGTAAAATGGCCCCACTCGTGAATTACTATTATAAGTTCAAAAAAGAGAATTGCCACAAGCACCGGGTAAACGCTGTTCCAAATAGAAGTTATATTCACTTAACCGCCTCAATTACATAATCTCTTGCTGCCCTATCTGCTTCAAGGACATCATCAAGAGTAAAGTTTTCTTTTTCAGGGGCTTTTTTCATTGCCTCATTATTAAGATATGCAATATCTGTAAATTTAATTTTACCGTTTAAGAAAAGTCTTACGCTTTCTTCGTTTGCGCCGTTTGCAGCGGCAGGATGAAGCCCACCGAGTTCAATAGCTTCTTTGCAAACATTGATACATTTAAAAGTATCATAATCCGGTTCAAAGAATGTAAGTTTTCCGTAATCCGTAAGCGAAAGCTCTTTAACAGGGCTTGGCTCACGTTCGGGATAAGTCAGCGCATACTGAATAGGTATTCTCATATCCGGAACACCAAGCTGGGCAATCATTGAATTATCCTGATAAACAATTGCGGAATGAACAACACTTTCTCTGTGAACAACAATTTCGATATCCTCATTAGGCATATCGAAAAGCCATTTTGCTTCTATAAATTCCAAGCCTTTATTCATCATAGTAGCGGAATCAATGGTTATTTTTGCACCCATATCCCAATTAGGGTGCTTAAGTGCATCCTTAGCAGTTACATTTTCAAGTTCGTCAAGAGTTTTGCCGAAAAACGGACCTCCCGACGCTGTAAGGATAATTTTTTTAATTGCTTTTTTATTAGGCATACCCTGCATTGACTGGAAAATTGCGGAATGTTCGCTGTCAACAGGGAGAATTTGAACGCCGTTTTCCTTAGCCAAATTAGTAACGAGGTGACCGCCTGCAACAAGCGTTTCCTTATTTGCAAGGGCAAGTGTTTTCTTAGCCTTAATTGCCTCAAGAGTCGGTTGCAAGCCAACCATTCCGACAACGGAATTTAAAACGGTATCGGCTTTATCGTAAGTTGCACATTCGATAAGCCCGTCCATACCGCACACAACTTTAGTATTTGTATCGCTGATTTTACTTTTTAATTCCTTAGCGGCAGCTTCACTCATCATACAAACCATATCCGGCTTGAACTTACGAACCTGCTCTTCCATAATATCAACTCTTGAATTAGCCGTTAAACATTTAACGTCGTAGCCGTGCATTTCGCACACATCAAGGCTTTGCGTTCCGATAGAACCCGTTGAGCCTAAAAGAGATATTTTTTTCATAAGGTATCACCTTTCAATAAACAATTAAATAAAATCTTAAAATATTTTACTTGCAATAAGAGCAATTGCATATGTAACAGGGAGAGTGAAAAGAGAAGAGTCCATTCGATCCATTACTCCGCCGTGACCAGGAAAGATTTTTCCGAAATCCTTAACTTCAAAATTACGCTTTAAAACAGAAGCGGAAAGGTCGCCCATCATACCCATAAATGAGGTTGGAAGTACCATTGCAAGAAGAAGCGTTGCCATATTTTGAGGGATAACATTAACTGCTAATTTATTATAAAGAGTAAGTGCGACTGCGTTTAATACCATACTGAAAATCAAGCCGCCGAAAGCACCCTCAACAGTTTTTTTAGGGGAAATATTCGGTGCCATTTTATGCTTGCCGAATGCCATACCCATTAGCTGAGCGCCCGTATCTGTAGCAAGGGCACAAATAAGTGCATAGAAAATAAGATAAATACCAAACTGCTCGTCAACATACATATCACGAAGCCTGATAAAAATTGAAAATCCGAAAGGAACTGCAACGCTTGCAAAAATAGATACGCTCACATCCTCAAACGTTGTGTAAGCGTAATCCTTGAGCATTGCAAGGAAAAATACAAGGCACAAAATGATGATATAAACGATATTAGGAACAGCGTCAATAACCTTGCCCCATATTGAAGCGCTTACCCAAGGCTCAAGCACTTTTGCGCTTGCAAAAAGCTGGAAACAGGCTGAAAAGATTATGCCTACAACCCTTATAAAAGTATTTTCAACCTTAGCACATTTCATTATTTCACCGCTTGCAACAGCCGAAAGAAAAGCAACGGCAATAAGCAAAACGGGTGTATTTATTTGCCAAACAACAACTGCAAGAACTGCCAAAAGGCATGCAGCGGTAATAAGTCTTTGTTTCATAGATATTTTTTCCTTTTGTTTATTTTATTAAGGCAAACAATGTTCGCCCCTATGGTTAATGATTTAATTTCGGCAAAAGCAAGTTATGCCATACAATTTATCCGCCGAATCGACGGTTTCTTCTTTCAAAATCACGAAGCGCTTGGTGAAGGTCATCAATTTTGAAATCAGGCCAAAGCACGTCGCTGTACCAAAATTCACTGTAAGCCGCCTGCCAAAGCATAAAGTTTGAAAGACGCTGTTCACCTGACGGACGAATAATCAAGTCACATTCAGGGGGAGTAAAAATGTTATCGCTTATATCCTTTTCAGTAATATTTGTTTTACCTTCGGCTATAAGCTTATTTACCGCATCGCAAATTTCAAGCCTGCCTCCGTAATTGACTGCAAGATAAATTGTCGTTCCGCAATGCTTGCTTGTATCTTCCTCAGCTTCGTCCATAAGTTCAAGAAGTTCCTTACTCATACCGTCACGTTCGCCGATAAACTTCATTTTCATATCACCTGCGGCGGTGATATCACTTTTAGCCTCAAGAAGATAATCCTTAAAAAGCCTCATAATAGCGTCGACTTCTTCCTTAGGTCTCTTCCAATTCTCCGTTGAAAAAGCATAAAAGGTTGCGCTTTCCAAGCCAAGCCTGCCGCATTCCTTACTGATTGTGCGAAAGACCTCGGCACCTGCCTTATGGCCTGCGCTCCTCGGCAAAGCTCTTTTTTTAGCCCATCTGCCGTTGCCGTCCATAATTATGCCGATATTTTTAGGGAGTATTTCAAATTGAACGTTATTATCGTTATTTTTTTTGCCGAAAAGAGCCATAATTTCCTCCTAAATAAAAAGCAAACAAGGAGCTGCAATCAGGCAGCCCCTACTAAAAAGTCTAAGCTATATTGAAAGGATTTCTTCTTCTTTCTTCTTCGTGATAGAATCAGCCTGCTTTACAAAATCATCGGTGATATCCTGGAGTTTCTTTTCTCCGTCCTTTTGCTCATCCTCTGTGATTTCGTTATCTTTTTTAAGCTTTTTGATATCGTCCATAGCATCACGGCGAACGTTACGAATAGCTACCTTTGCTTCCTCGCCTCTCTTGGAAATATCCTTTTGAAGATTCTTTCTGTGTTCCTCTGTAAGCTGAGGAAATGAAAGTCTGATTACCTTACCGTCATTTTGAGGGTTGATACCGATATCAGCGGTATTAATAGCCTTTTCAATTTCTCTAAGTGTTGATGCGTCCCATGGCTGAACAACAAGAAGCCTTGCCTCAGGTACACTTACAGCTGCCATTTGGTTAATAGGAGTAGGAACTCCGTAATAGTCAACCATAACCTTGTCAAGTACGGCAGGGTTAGCTCTGCCGGCTCTGATTGCGGCAAAATCTCTTTCAAGTGAAGTTAAGCACTTATCCATTTTTTCTTTAGTTTTAGCAAATACAGCTTCCATTGTGAATACCTCTCTATAGTAAATGTTATTGTTTTGTTCGGGCGAACAATGTTCGCCCCTACGGTTTTAAAAAGTCCGATTAAATTTAGTTTTGAACGAGTGTTCCGATTGCCTCGCCCGATACAGCCTTAACGATATTTTCAGGGTCTGTAAGGTCAAATACAAGGATTGACAAATCGTTATCCTTACAAAGCGAAAATGCAGTTGAATCCATAACTTTGATATCCTTTGCAAGAACCTCTTTAAATGTTACATTATCAAACTTAACTGCGTCGTCAAATTTATTAGGGTCTTTATCATAAACGCCGTCAACATTTGTAGCCTTAAGAAGGACATCGGCATTAATTTCTACCGCACGCAAAGCAGCGGCAGTATCTGTTGAAAAGAACGGTGAACCTGTACCGCAGCCGAAAATAACAATTCTGCCCTTTTGGAAATGACGTATTGCCTTGTTGCGGATATAAGGCTCGGCGATTTGGCGCATTTCAATTGCCGTTTGAACTCTGACGTCTGCACCGAGTTGTTCAAGTGCGTCGCAAAGTGCAAGTGAGTTCATAGCGGTTGCAAGCATACCGATATGGTCAGCCCTTGTTCTGTCCATATGCTCGCTCGTTCTGCCACGCCAAAAATTGCCGCCGCCGACAACAATGCCGACCTCGACGCCCATATCGGCAATCTTCTTAACAGATTTGCAAATAGTAACTACAGTATCATTATCAATACCGGTTTTCTTTTCGCCTGCAAGTACTTCGCCGCTGAGTTTAAGTAAAATTCTTTTATAAGCAATGCTCATTTTTATACCTCCGATTAAAAGAGTCGTTTTTCTTCTTTTATATAATAATATAAAATTAACGTAAAGTAAATATTAATATTAAAATATATTATTAAAAAATAGTTACAAACACAAAAAATTCCAAAAAAATACCGACAAAGTATAAACTCTGTCGGTAAAATCTGTTTGAATTATCAGTTTTTCGTCTTTGATTTTGACGTCTTAACCGCCTTATTAAGAACTGCATAGTCCTTGGCATTAATCACACCGTCATTTGTAAGGTCATAAAGATAGCCTGTTGCAACGTCTGCTGTTTTACTGTTTACAAACCTGATAAATGCAGCATTAACAACCAACGGCGCAACCTTATTTTCATTGCCGCAAACCGAACAAGTATAAACAAGCCTATCAGAAGCTGCGTCATATTTAGTGTAAGAATAAGTATGCTTACCCGTCGCCTCAACGGTACGTATTCTCTTTTCATTACAGTAAGTGCAGGTATCCTGATACCTTGCGGAAACGGTACAGCTGCCTTGAATAAGTGTTTGTGTTGTATACTCGCCCTCTATCCATTCTGTATGAACAAAGCCCTGAGATTTAACATTTTTGCAACGTGAGCACGCAGTCATTCTGTAAACATGACCGGGATGTTCCTCAACCGGTGTATCATTATCGACATAATCGTGACCGAGCGCATCAAGCACAACATCATATTTCTCACCGCACCTTGCGCAAGTAGCATTTGCTGCACCCGCCGTGGTGCATGTCGGCTCGGTGGTTACAACATAACTGTTCTCTGCAGGCGTATGGCCCAATGCCGTGCTTTCTACCTTAGAGGTTGCGCCGCAACGTGAGCATTTATATGTAGTATATCCGGCTGTGGTGCAAGTAGGTTCAACAACAGATTGCTGAACATTATCATGGCCTAAAGCCTCAATATTTTCACTCTTGGTAAGATTACAGTTTTTGCATCTATAATAAATTTTACCTGCTGCGGTGCATGTAGGGGCAGTCCTGCTTGTTTCCTCCCAAACGTGTTCGCCGTTAGCAGGAAGAGTTACGTTTCTAACTTCTTTACAGATTTTGCAGGTGTCAATTTGAAGTCCGTTAATTGTGCAGCTCGGCTTGGTAACAACAGTTGAAGTATACTGACCCTCAACCCACGCAACATGGGTAGGAGTAGACTCCTTTTGATTGCATACGGTACAGGTTTTCACAACATAAGTATGGCCGTCAACAGCGGTATTATCAAGTGTTTCGGTTACATCTGAAAAAGTATGGCCGAGAGCGGGAATGGTTTGCGTTACCTCCTTCCCGCAGACAGAGCACTTGCCCTTTTCCTCGCCTGCCTCGGTGCAGGTTGCCGCTTTGGTTACGGTTGGATTTTCAATCTTATGTCCTGCCTTTGCAACAGGATTTCGTTCAACCTTGCCGCAACCGTTAACCTTACAGGTTTTCTTTTCAATGCCCGGCATTGTGCAAGTGGCGGTACAATCATAATCATAATAGCCGTCAACAAATGCCACGTGAGTAATAACGGTATTTTCATTGTTGCATACAGAGCATTTTTGATATTCATATTTATGCCCGTCGACAGCGGTATTATCCTCTGTTTCAACAGTTTCATAAGTGTGTCCTTTTGCAGGAAGTTCTGCTTTGGACACTACGAAACCGCAGTTGTCGCACACCTGGGTAGTAGTACCTTTTTGGGTACATGTCGGTTCAAGAGTAATAACCTCATGAGTAGAAGCGTGGTCGCACGCATCAATACTTACAAATTTATAGCCCTTTGCTTTAGCATAAGCTTGGGCAGTTGAATTTGAGTGCCCCTTAACAACAAGGCTTTGCTGAGAGCCGTTGAAAGGGTCTTTACCGCCGCTTGCATCGGCTTGACCGATACCGTCAAATACGCAGTTTGGATTATGAACCGTAACCTCCTGCAAAGCGGTACAGTTTGCAAAACCACGAATATTAATTTTTGTTACGGTTTCGGGAATTTCAAGTTTAACAAAGTTACAGCCATAGAAGCTCCACGGTGATATTTCGGTAATTGTTGATGAAAAATTAATTTTAGATACGCTTGCATTTCTGAATGCCAGATTACCTGTTTCGGTCATACCTATACCGTAAGTAACGGTAGTAAGGTCCGTGCAGCCTTCAAAAGAGCTTAATCCGATAGAAGTAAGGCTGTCCGGAAATTTAATTGATTTAAGCGCAGTACAACCGTTAAACGCATAATCGCCGATAGAAGTAAGCTTATCATTTAAAATAACTGTAGTAAGCGCAGTACAGTCAAGGAAGCAATACGAACCAATCATTTCAAGATTGGCAGGCATTGTTACAGACTTAAGTGATGTGCACTCACGGAATGTACCGTATTTTGGAACTTTAGTATCGCTCATCTTAGTAAGCGTAGACGGCAGGGAAACGCTCTCGGCAACAGTACATTTATTGAAAAGAAGCTGACCGAGTGAAGTAATGCCCTCACCTACTACAATACTCTTAATCAAATCTCTTGATTCATTCCAAGGAGCAATCCCTTTAAGTGCAGTTTCGCCGTAATCCTTAGTAGCGCCCTTGCCCGTAAGAGTAAGAACACCCGTAGTTGTGTTCAAAGTCCACTTAACATTATTGCCACACGTACCGCTCGTTGGTTTAGCGGCAAATGCCGACGTTACATTAAAGCAAAAAAGAGTAGTCACAAGCATAGCAAGAACTATAATCAAAGAAGTAATTTTTTTCATCATAATTCACCCAAGTAAATAAAATAGACAGTTTAAACGTAACTATACACATAAAATATAGCATATTTTGACAATATATTCAAGCAATTTAACGGCAAAAACAGAAATAGACAGCCGAAATTAATCGACTGTCTATCATTTTATGTATATTAAATATACTGAGATTAAGCCATAAAGGAGCGAATAACTGCTTCGCAATCCTTCTTATCCATAATCTTAGGTACAGGGTAAAGCGGATTACCTTCCTTAAGAGCACGCTCAATAAGAATAGGTAAATCTTCTTCCTTAATGAAATCGAACTTTTCAGGAATATTCATATTCTTGTTAAGAGTTCTGATAGCCTCAATAAATGCCTTGCCCTTGCCTGCTGTGTCAAGTCCTTTGCCGACGCCTACGATATCTGCAAGCTTTGCAAGCTGAGGATAAGCTGCGTCTGCATAGTAATCGAGAACATAAGGTAAAATAACTGCATTAGCCAATCCGTGAGGTGTGCCGTATAAGCCGCCGAGATTATGAGCAATAGCGTGAACATAACCTACATAAGCGTGAGTAAATGCACGACCTGCAAGGTATGAGCCTTTAAGCATATTACCTCTTGCCTCAAGGTCCTTGCCGTTGTTGTATGCCTCTTCGATATTGTCAAAAATAAGCTTTGTAGCTTCTTCAGCTTCCCTGATTGTGTCCTTAGTATTACTCTTACCGATATAAGCCTCAACTGCGTGAGTGAGAGCGTCCATACCTGTTGTAGAAGTAATATGAGGCGGCAAGCCTACTGTAAGCTCAGGGTCAAGTACAGCGTACTTAGGTCTGAGACAAGTATCGTTAATGGCATTCTTCTCGTGAGTTTCAGGGTCGGTAACTACTGCTGCTACAGTTGTTTCCGAACCTGTACCTGCTGTTGTAGGAACAGCGAAGAACGGCGGAAGTGCCTTATGAACTTTAAGCTGACCTCTCATAGCACGAACAGACTGCTTAGGCTTTACAACCCTTGCACCTGCTGCCTTAGCGCAGTCCATTGAAGAACCGCCGCCGAATGCTATAATGCCCTGACAGTTGTTTTGAACATACATATCCTTACATTCTTCAATGTTAGGGATAGTAGGGTTAGGCTGAACACCGTCATAAACAACGTACTCTACTCCAACTTCTTCCAGTTTCTTGAATAAAGGATCAAGAAGATTTAAGCTCATAAGCCCTTTATCAGTCACGACTAAAACCTTGTTGACACCTTTGCTCTTTATGAACTCAGGCAATTTAAGAATACTGCCTGCGCCTTCAAGAAGTTGAGGCTCGGACCAATCCATAAAACACATTGCAACCTTAAAAACTCTCTGGTAAATTCTGTACCAAATCTTTTTAAGTTCCCAAAGCATATTACAATTCCTCCTTTTCTTTAATATTTCCATTATATTGTAACTGTTTAAGGAAAGATTTTCAAGTGTTTTATAAAATACTCTTTCAAAAAAATTCAGCTTATGATATTATAGTTTCAGAAAATATTTTAGAGGTCTTAATTATGAGCGGTGAAAAAGTAATATTTTGCGGAAACAATCCTGATTTTTTAGACGAAAAATTAGCAACGCTGAGCGACACTTCAAACGGCGGAAATGCGTTTCGTATTCCAAGCCTTATCAGAAGCGGCAACACGCTTATTGCTGCTATTGACAGGCAAAGCTGCGGTGCTGACTGGGGATATATTGAGCTTGCGATAAGAAGAAGCGAGGACGGCGGAGAGACGTGGAGCGACATTCAAATTATCGCTATACCGCCCGCAAGAAAAACAATGCTCAGCGACGAGTGTTACGGCTCTGCTTTTTACATTGACCCTTGCATGGCAATTGCTCCAAACGGCGACGTATTGCTTTTGGTTGATTTTTATCCCGAATGCAAAGGACTTCACAAAAGAAGCATACTTGACAAAAAGAAAGCGCCTTATGCGCTTTACAATAAAGAAATGCGCCCTACTCTTTATGACAGAGACGGAAAATTTTACGTTATAGACAAAAGCGGTCACGTGCTAAACCACCGATACACAGATACGGGTATGACCGTTGACTATGAAAGCGGAGAATTATATAGCGGTGAGGCTTATCTCGGCAATATTCATTTAAACGGCAAGTCGCCGTCAAATATTAACGAAGCCGGGGCAAAAACAACATTCGGTGCACCTCTCAAGGCACCGAAAAGAAGTTATTTATATCTTTTGAGAAGCTCTGACAACGGCAAAACCTGGAGCAAGCCGAAGGACATTACAGGTCAGGTTTTAATTAAGCAGGACGGAACATTTTTAGGCGTTGCGCCGGGTGTAGGACTTACCACTCACAAAGGCAGAGTTATCATGCCGCTTTACGTTGACAGAAAGCAGACTGTATCAATTTACTCAATTGACGACGGCGAAAATTGGCACAGAATGGCTGGTCACCCTTATGCCGAAAATGTTGACGAATGGCAAATGGTGCAAGCGCCGAGCGGCGCAATAATCGGGCTTGGCAGGGCGAAAAGATACGGGAAAACGCCTATGTCAATCTCCTACGATGACGGCAAAACTTGGATAAACGCAGGCAAAACAGACCTTTATGCCCCGAAATGCCAAAAGAGTGTAATCAGCATCGGCGACTATGTTTTTTGCTCGCATCCCAATGACAAAACACGTTCAAACGGTGTGATTACCGTCGGCAAATTCTACAAGGCTAAGGGCAGAGTGGCAGGCATTAATTGGTACAGCGAAACCGAGGTAAACAAAGGCTTTTTTGCCTATTCCTGCCTTACAAGAATTGATGATGAGCACATAGGAATTTTGTACGAATCCGAGCCGAGTTCGTTTATTTTGTTTAAGAAATATAAAATCAAAGATTTGATATAAAAAATAGACAAAATTAACTAAATACTTATTGAAAATAATATAAATAAACATTATAATATACACGAAAAATCAGAAAAGAGAGATAGATATGAACATTTTTGAAGCAATAAAATCACTTGTTAAATACGGCATTGACAATAAAATGCTTGAAGCAGAGGACGAAATTTGGGCAATCAACAGAGTTTGCGAGGCTTTAAAGCTTGACACTTACGAAGAAAGTGAAGCAAAGGAAAGCGACCTTGAAAAAATTTTAGCCGTTATTCTTGATTATGCGGTTGAAAACGGACTTTGTGAGGACAGCGTTGTTTACCGTGACCTTTTTGACACTAAAATTATGGGTCTTATCACTCCGAGGCCAAGCTATGTTATCAACAAATTCAACTCTCTTTATGAACAGTCACCTAAGGCGGCTACAGATTTTTACTACAAATTAAGCCAAGACAGCGACTACATAAGAAGATACAGAATTAAAAACGACTTAAAGTGGATTACTGAAACAGAGTACGGCGACATTGACATTACAATCAATCTTTCAAAACCTGAAAAGGACCCTAAAGCCATTGCCGCTGCGCTTAAAATGAAAAATGCATCATACCCAAAATGCCTTTTATGCAAGGAAAACGAGGGCTATGCAGGACGTATTAACCATCCAGCACGTCAAAACCACAGAATTATTCCTATGGTACTCGGCGGCGACGATTTCTTTATGCAGTATTCGCCTTATGTATACTACAACGAGCATTGCATAGTATTTAATGCCGAGCACACACCTATGAAAATAGACAAAGGCGCATTTGAAAAGCTTCTTGATTTTGTTGAGCTTTTCCCTCATTACTTTGTAGGTTCAAATGCAGATTTGCCTATTGTTGGCGGCTCAATCCTCACTCACGAGCATTTCCAAGGCGGAAACTACGAATTTGCAATGGCTAAAGCACCAATTGAAACAGAGGTTAAATTTAACGGATACGAAAACGTTAAAGCAGGCATAGTTAAATGGCCTATGAGCGTTATAAGAATTGCGAGCGAGGATAAGCTTGAGCTTGTTGAGCTTGCAGATAAAATTCTCACCGCTTGGAGAGGCTATACAGACGAGGACTCATTCATTTATGCTGAAACAAACGGTGAAAAGCACAACACCATCACCCCGATTGCAAGAATGAGGGACGGCAAATTCGAGCTTGACTTAGTTTTAAGAAACAATATTACCACTAAGGAATGTCCTTTAGGGTTCTACCATCCGCACCCTGAATATCACCATATCAAAAGAGAAAACATCGGTCTTATCGAGGTTATGGGCCTTGCAGTGCTTCCAAGCCGTCTTAAAGGCGAAATGGCGCTTCTTAAAGACGCAATGGTATCGGGTAAAGACATTGGCTCAATTGAGGCTATAGCAAGCCACAAACAGTGGGCTGATATGATTATGAATAAGTACGACATTACAGCAGACAATTGCGAGGAGATTTTGCAAAAAGAAATCGGAATAGTATTTACTTCTATTCTTGAGCAGTGCGGCGTTTATTCTCGCAATAACGAGGGTAAAGCAGGCTTTATCAAATTTATCGAAAGCGTGAAATAAATGTTTAATCTTCACACCCATACGTACCGTTGCCACCACGCAAAAGGCACTGACGAGGAATATGTAATCAAAGCAATTGAAAACGGATATGATTTAATTGGCTTTTCCGACCATGCACCGTATCTTTTTCCAAACGGTTATGTCAGCAGTTTCAGAATGCTTCCGAGTGAAGCACAAAACTACGCTGACAGCATAAAAGAACTTCGGGAAAAATACAAAGGAAAAATTGATATTAAGCTTGGCTTTGAGCTTGAATATTATCCGAGGCTTATTGACAGGGAAATTGAGTTTTTAAAAAGTCTTGATTACGATTATTTGATTTTAGGTCAGCATTATGTTGACAATGAATATGAGGATTATGCAATATATTCAGATTCACCTACTAAGTCGCCCACTGTGCTTGACAAATATATAAGTCAGGTAATTCTCGGCGCTAAAAGCGGACTTTTCACATATATTGCGCACCCCGATTTGATTAATTTCAAGGGCGACAATAAGCTTTATGTTCAAAAAATGACATATATGGCAAATGAGCTTAAAAAGCTTGATATTCCGCTTGAATTTAACTTTTTGGGATATACGGACAAGCGAAATTATCCTAACAATGATTTTTGGCAGATTGTAAGCGAAGTCAAAAATGACGTTGTTATCGGCCTTGACGCTCACAATCCTAACGTTTATGATGATAAAGAAAACCTTGAAAGAGCGAAAAAATATCTAAAAAGTTTAAATATAACCCCGCTTGATAAAATTGAATTGTAAAAAGAAACCGAGTAAGTCTGAGACCTACTCGGTTATTTTTTTATTCTATTATTTGCTTTATTGAGTTAACAAAATCGTCCATTTCATCGAATATAACCTCAACAATTATTGACCAATTAATTCCCTCATAATCGTGAACCAATCTATGCCTTAGACCTGCTACAATACTCCAAATAATATCAGGATACTGTTTTTTGGTATCATCGCTGATTTTATAAACCTGCTCACCGATATTATAAAGCGGAGTAGTCACTGCCCATTGCAAAAATTCATCATTAAGCAAATTTTCTTTAGTTATTGAATGTTCTTTAATTTGCAGCTGTAAAGAGGACCAAATATCAATAATCTTTTTAATTCTTTCATTATCAGATTTTTTCATGCTATTTTAACGCCCTCCCTCATAACATTTTCATAAAAAGGAGTTGATTTATCAACCTCGCAAATTTCAAAAGCGTCAACACTTTTACCTGTTATTCGCCTAAGTTCTTCGGCAAATGCAAATATATTTGACTTTTTAAAATTTTCTCCGCCGAAAACGAGCACGTCAATATCGGAATTTTCCGTCTGCTCTCCCCTTGCGTACGAGCCGAAAAGGAGCGCATATTCCGCATTGTATCGAACAAGAAGTTCTTTTATTGATTTTTCAATTTCATTTTTAGTAGGCATAATATCGCTCCTTTCTATATGATTGTCTAAGTTAATTCTTACTATACCTAAAATCGTATTTATCCTTTAGGACGTTTGGGATTTTTCTGCCGTTGATTATGACTGTATCATCGTCCAGCCATTGAGCCTCTGCGCTGTCGGTATTATTTTCCCAATAAATATTGCGAGCGTATGAGGAATCGGACTTTTTGCGCAAAACGCCGAGAACTGCATAACCAGTAGTTGCGCCGCCGTCATTTTGATAAATTTCAACGGTATAAGCTGAATTTGGCGAGGGGTATTCGTCCATAAGCTTTTCACCTTTAATTGCCGCAGTTGAAAAGAAAAAATGATAAATGCAAATTAAAGCCGCCGCAACAATCGCAATTGAAACAGCACTTATTGCAATTTTCTTTTTAGTTTTGCTTTTCAAAACCATTCCTTCTTGTTTTGAACGTAGGTTTGATAAAATTCTGCGTCTGACTTTGTTAAATAAAGTATGCCCTCAATAAGCGAAATTACAGCCATAACAGGTGCGCCGACTCCAAAAGTAAGAAGTGATACAAGAAGCATAATAATGCCGCTTTTAGTATATCCGAGATAAAATTTATGAATACCTAAAGTGCCAATTAATATTGCAAGCAAACCTGCTACAATCTTTTCCTTAGTAGGCTCAGTATTCATCTGCTGAGGATTGTAATTCATATCCTGCTGCTGATATTGATAATTAGGTTGCTGCGTATTCGGCTGACCGTTGTAATAATATTGACCGCCCTGCTGTGCATTTGGGTTATAATATTCATTTTGGCTTTGTTGGCTGCCATGAACCATATCATTAGGTGCGCCGCAGTACGGGCAGTAAGGGGCATTGTCATCAAAATTAGTTGAACAATTTTTACAAATCATAAATTTACCTCTTTTCATTGTTATATTGTCTATTATTCAGTCGGCAATATCACACTGAATAGTAGGTGTTAACTCATAGTAAGTGTAACATATATAAACACAATTTGCAAGACGAACGGTAGAATGAAAAAACATTGAAAATGAAAAAGCGCACTTAATTACGAGCAAATACAAATATTTAACGAGAAAAAGAGAATTTATAAAAAGGCTGAAAAACCCAAAAAAAGCAATATAAACCACGGCAATGGAATACTGATTGTTAAGGAAATCTCATCACTCTATAAAGGAACATACAACGCAACCAAAAACGATGATATTTGGATTACAAAAATCTCAATTCCAAATGTAAAAAACAATAAAATGCCATAAAAAAACAGCTTCGCTGCCAACTGATTTTAGCTGACAGCAAAGCTGTTTTTATTTTATCAAATATTTTTAATAAAATGGATTAATTTTGCACTTTCCTCAAATCCGCTTGAAAAATGAAGTTTGATGCTATCCAAATTATCAATTTCACAATCAGATGCAATTTGAATAATTCCCTGCTCTTTAGCCCATTTTTCGCACAGTTCTATCAAATGAGTTGCTATACCGAATTTTCGATATTCTTCTTCAACATAAATTGCTTCAATATAGGCAACTTTTTCGCTTGTTGCACCCTCTACATATTCAGACCTTATCGAACAATGAACAAACGCAAGCATTTTTTCATTATAATAAGCAGTATAAACTCTGTTATTTTCTGTTTGTACAAGTTCCTCAAATTCGATTTTCAATTTATCATAATCACCATTCCAAAGTTTAGTTGCAAGCTTTGCCACATTATAAGCATCCTGCTTTCGGCAATAATAGAATTTTAAATTATACCAAATCCACTCTAAAGCATCCACTCCGTTAAGGGAATAAAAATACACCTTGTCCCAAAGTTCGTACATAGACTTTCCGTCAAAAACTTTAGCGTTTAAAATTTCATCGGCAGTATTATACTCATACGCATTATTGCCATCGGGAGTAATACCAAACCAATACGGTTCTTCAAACTGATCATTAAAGCCAATCCAGCAGTCATCATACTTATCAATACCGTCTATATAAAAATTATTTTCATACATATACTGACCCTTAATTAATTTATCTTTAAATAAATCAAAAGGAATCTTTCTTCCTAAAGGGTAATTTGTACTGTCCATATTATCACCTAAACAGATAATAACATAAAAATTAAATTTGAGCAAGAAAAAAGAGCACCTCGATTGAGATGCTCTTAAATGTTTAATTAGCCGTTGATTTGCTTTGCAAAGTATTTTTTCAAAATCCCTGTATTCATAAGGCTTTAGACTAATCGAGATAATCAATACGCATTCTTTACGCAAAAACTCAAAACTAAATACGCAAAAAAATTTTTACGCAAATTCATATCATAGATTATCGCAACTTATCATAATGCAAATCAACTAATATTTTCAACTAAAAATCATACAAAAGAACCTGCCAAACTGATCTGTTGGTCGTTTGATTTTTTTAGCAAATGAGTATAGGACAATGTAGTTTCATAATTACTGTGTCCCATTATACTCATAATGAAAACAGGTTTCAAGTTTTTCTCAAAACATCGGGTTGCAAAAGTATGTCTAAATGAATGTGGATGAATTTTCGGAAACTTTTGTGGTTTTCTATTTTCCAGTTCTGCCAAATACTCTTCATTTTTATCTAATATACTAACTATTTTATTTATATCATTTGAAAGAACATATCTTGTTAATGGTGAACCCAAAGAACTTGTAAAAACCAAGTTTTCAAATTCTTTAGGCAATCTCCATCGTCTACCCAATTCTTTTTTAGCTTTATCTTGTTTTTCTTTCCAAGAAACAAACAACTTTTCAACACCGTCAAACATAGGAATATCACGAATAGAATTAGATGTTTTTGGTGTTGTCATATTTAAAATTTTCTTACCGTTAAGATAAGCCGATTGCATAGAGTGCCTGATATGAATTTCTTTATTTTCAAAATCAATGTCATCCCATTGAAGTGCTGTCAATTCGCCTATTCTCATTCCTGTAGACAATAGTATTTGATACACCTCACTGTAATATCTGTATTTGGCAATATTTAAAAATTGCATTTGCTGTTCATCTGTCATAACTACACGCTCCGATACAAGATTATCATTTTTAACAACTATATTTGAAGACGGATTTCGGCTTATCAAATGATTCGTCACAGCTGCATTAAAGGCTTCCTTCAATGAGGAAACGCTTTCTCTTATAAATTTTGTACTGTAGCCAAAATCATCTATTAAAGAATTAGCTGCTTTTTGTATTAGTATTTCTGTTATGCAACTAATTCTTCTGTTTCCTAGCAGCCTACCAAAAGCATTTTCGTAACGAACAATATAATTGTGACGATTAACTTCATCTTTTAGATACGGCAATTTATATACGGGAAACCATTCATCTTTATACCATTGATTTAAACTTATATTAGGTCTGGTAGAATAATCATCTCGTAAAACCTTCAATTTTTTTGCTTCTAAATTCTTTTTCAGCAATGACAAATTATAATCATATAAATTAATCTTCACACCATTTATTGTTACTCTTGCATTATATCGTCCGTCATTTCTTTGGGTAATTCCCTTCCCCAGTTCTTTACCGTTTATATCCTTTCCCATAAGATAACGCCTCATTTCGCTTTATTTGAAATATCGATATTACACTACAAATAATACTCATTTTTTCAAAATCAGCAATTATGCGATTAAATATCTGTTTTGTTTTTCGCACACTTGACTAAGTAATCATCAAAAAGTTTCTTGTTTACATACAGTCTGTTTCCTACTCGTATTGTAAAATCACTATCACTTCGCTTCAAAATCTCACGAGTTTTGGTCATTCCCCACCCTGTATACTCACAAACCTCTTTGATGCTCATTAAAACCTTTTCCATAGATTATTTTTCCTTTTAATTATTTTCATTATATTATAAAGACACATCCCTATCATTAAATCCTAAGCTAATCAATATAGCCTCATTAACGCCGTCAATATTCTTTTGACTTAAATGACCTATATATGAATCAAGTCGTTTTTTATCAATTGTTCTAATTTGTTCAAGCAAAATAGTAGACGGAGCTTGGAGTCCGTCTTCTGTGTTTATGAAATAATGCGTAGGCAGCTTCGCTTTGATTCCGACTCTACTTGTAATAGAAGCAACAATTACTGTAGGACTGAATTTATTACCGACATCATTTTGAATAACAAGAACTGGTCGGTAGCCTTTTTGCTCCGAACCTACACCTCTGCCGAGATTAGCGTAAAACATATCGCCTCTGAGTATTTTTTTGTCTTTCATTTTATATACCTCCTTCATAGACTCTTGTCTATGTAAAAAGCCAACCACAGAATTAACTATGGTTGGCTTTTATCAGAAGATAATATAATTTGTCCCCGACACCCCAATTATCAAAAGGAAATCATCAAACGGTCTGTTGCGAGCAGACTCCACAGGAGTTTCACCTCTCCGAGTTCATCCGAGCTGCTCTCATTAGTTGCGACGGTTTTATCACGCTCGACTTGTGACTGAGCAGGAGTATCATTATACCTGCTGCCTGTTATTGCCGTTTCGGTAGCAGTCCGAATTTTATACCGATTATTTGTCGCTCAGCTAATGCGTCTTGGCGTAATTGATAAAGTGGCTTGTGCTTTGCACAGCAGTAGAAAAGTATCTGATGAATGCGTATTAAGTTGTACGAAAGGATGTCCTTTCATAAACTTAAACTTGTTGGGGTATTTTTGTTGGGGTGTTTGTCCAAATATTTTAAAAATTTCTTTTTTCCTGCTTGTACAGATTCATAAATTGACTTGATATTTCTACTTTCTATATCGGCTATTTGGCGATATGTAAGGTTATCTATAAAATACATTTTAAACCTGCGTCTTTGAACAGGTTTTAGATTTAGCATAAATTTTTTTAAGTGAATTTAAAATTCTTCATTTTCTAACGATTCTCCTATATCAATTTCATAAATGTGAGAAACATCACTCTCAAGCCTTTTCGATTGCCTAATTTCTCGCATTTGATGTTTAGCTTCGTTACGTTTATATTTGTTGTTAATTTCAAGATATTCTTGCCATTCGGTGTTATTAAAAACCATAACTTCTTTTAGTTTTGTATTTAGTAATATCGAAATGATTTTATCTTTTTCAATATCGCTGACAATTATTAAAACAGTACCTGTTGGCATTTCATAATCTTTGGAAATATCATATATTTCATATATCCTTTTCATCTATATTCTCCTTGATTTTTGATTTGTGAATTTTCAAAAATCAAGAATTATGGATATTTAGCTATGTAACATAACCACATACAACTAAAAATGAATAAAAAAATACGCCTTGTGAAAATTCATCAGGCGTATAGCTTATTTATATGTGATTTTAATATCGTCTATATCTTGCCATAAAAGCTTTTGACCACAGCTGGAGCAGTGATTTGTATATTCTCGCTCTATCGCTTTATGACATCTCGGACAAACTGAAAACATCAAATTAGCTTTTGATATGTAAATAGCTTGTTCAATTTTCATAGGCGTTCTGTATTTACATTTTTTCATTTTGCAACGAGTAAGAGCAAGCCCTCTATGCCTGAGAGCTTGCTCTTTTTTCGTTGTACACCTTTTTAATTTTACCTGTGCCAATTAGTACACCTTCAAGTATTAAACTTGCACAACACGGTGCAAATACAACATTAAATTTAAAAATAAATGATACGATTATCGCAACAATAATCAGCGATAATATTATCCAAGATATTTTGCGAAAATATTTATATTCCTTATCACTTAAAGGCTTTTCAGGAGTATCAAGCGGGCAAAGAATGAATATTAAAACAGCAAATACTAAAGATATACTAAGTAATGCAATTCTAATATCGTACATTTTTGACAGCTTGATAAGCACTATACAGCATAAAATTGATAAAGTTGATAATATTTCGCATCTTGTTTCAGTCTTGGCATGAAAGCCACCAGCATATCTCCTTATAAACTGAAAGGCAATATAGAAGATAACGCTTTCAAAAACTGATTTAAATATGGATCCTAAAATAATTGCAATTATTAAATATAGTATCTGCGAAAGTAAAATAAAGAATCCATATTTGTACAGTTCTTGTTCATCATCTGATATGTCGTGTTGACAATACAAACAATCAACTAATTTTTCTGCTAATTTCGAAATCATTAGTCAATGTGCTTTTTGAATTTGTCAAGAGAAGCCGGTGCTTTAGGCTGATATACGGCTGTACAAGTAGTTGAATTAGCATCTCTTTTTAATGCAATTTCAGCTGTGTTTCTTACCATTTTTGTAAGAACCGATTTAAAATTCTTCATATATCCTTCCTCCTTTTTCATTATTGTATCATTAAAAAAAGATATTTTCTACTTTATTTGCAAACTGCAATAAAATATGCATTAAATGCAAAAATTCATTATTTTAAATTAATTGTTAAATATTTTAATGATAATTACCGATTATATAGATATATTCTGTTTTACTTGTTGGTTTATTTTTTCTTTAAATGATAGCATAACCATAAGAGGTGATATATTATGGAAGTAAACGCTAAACTTGTTGGTATAAGAATAATGCAAAAGAGGAAAGAATATGGTTATTCACAAGAAAAATTAGCCGAATTAATTGATATTTCAAAAAATCATTTATCCAGTATTGAATGTGGTCATAATTTACCAACTATTAAAGTGTCCACTAAAATTTGCAATGTTTTAGGTGGTACACTCGATTATTACTATTTTGGTAAAATCGAGCAACAGAACAAAGAACAAATAATACAATTATTTCAGCAACTATCGCAAGATGAACAAAATATAGCTATGGAACTCATAAAAACATATATCGATAACAAATATAAATTTGACTAAAAAAGTTAATCGTGTTAAAATCACTCTTGCCATGAATTTGGCAAGAGTGATTTTTTTGGTGGTTTTGTTATGAAAATAGTAATATGTGATGATGAAAAGAATAATCTTAATCAATTAAAAATACATATAGAGGAATATATGAAGAATCATTATATGAAGGCAGAATTTTTCACTACAACTAATCCAAGTGAAATTTTAGCAACTGATATTGTATTCGATTTTGCATTTTTAGATATTCAAATGCCTGAAATTGACGGAATTACTCTTGCGAAAGAATTAAAAAGCAGAAATAACAAGGTTATATTATTTTTCATAACCGCTTTTGATGAATATCAAGATGAAGCGATGGACTTACATATATTCAGATTTTTTGATAAACCTCTTAATATTGAACGCCTTTATTCAGGACTTAACAGAGCAATAGAATATCTTAATGAATCATACATTGATGTGTATATCGAAAATAAGAACCGACACATAAAAGTTTCTGTAGATGATATTAAATATATAAAGCGAGAAAACAGAGAAAACACAATTGTCACTAATAACGAAATTTATACTGTGCGTTGCAAATTTGACGAATTGATAAGCGCTCTGCCTAATACATTTTTCTATTTAGTTCACAAATCATTTTATGTTAATCTACACTATATAACTGAATACAGCTATAAAGAAATTTATATTGATGACACAAGAATTTCTGTTGCAACAAGGAAGCAAGCTGATTTTCACAAGTATTGGTTTAATTATGTTAAAAGGAGATAATTATGGCAAGTAATATTGCTATTTGTACAACTTATTTTATAGAAATGCTGATTGCATATATATTCTTTTCACAAATCGGAGAGAGAAAGCATAATTTTTGGCTTTGTTGCATTATAGGTACTGTTGTTTTTGAAGTCGGTGCCATAAGTGATATTATTTTTTCTAATACAATATGGTTAAATGCGTTAATGTTTATCATAATTAATTTTTTATTTGCAGTTTTATGTTTCAATATTAAAATAGCCAAAATATTATTTTACTCTATAATCTTAGACATATTTTCAACCGCACTCGAATTTGCAGCAATATTCTTGATATCAACATTAACCGGCACAAAAGTCAATGAATATGTAAATAATTTAACTTTCTTTATAATTGATGTTTCCATAAGCAAAATACTGTATTTCTTAACTTGTTTGATTCTGTCGGCACTGATTAAAAAAGAAAAAAGAAGTGTAAAAATTCCAATAGCATTATATTTTTATCCAATTGTAATTACTTTGGCGCTGATTTTGTTTTGGAGTATTTGTGCCAATTACAAATTAAGCAATACGCATCAAATATTATTATCTATAACAAGTATGCTGATGTTCTTCTCAACGGTAATGTTATTTATCGTTTATCAAAATAGTGTCGCAAAAGAAAATCAATATTTAATCATTGAACAAGAAATAGAAAAAGCGAATACAGATAAGAAGTATTATGATATTCTTGAGCAGCAAAATAACGAATTGATGATATATGCTCATGATACTAAAAATCACCTAAATGCTATTAAGGCTCTTAATCACAACGAACAAATTGATAAATATTTGACTAAAATGACAAATGAATTAAAAGCACACAGCAGTGCTTGTCATAGTGGTAATCATACGCTTGATGTTATCATAAATAAATATATTACAGAATGTGAAATAAAAAATATCAATTTTAATTTTGATGTAAGATTATCCAACTTGAAAATTGTTGATGATTACGATTTAGTAACCATTTTAAGCAATATACTTGATAATGCAGTTAAAGCTGCATATAGCTCAAAAAATAAGTATATATTACTTGAAACAAATAAAGTTAACACTTATGATTCAATAATCGTAACAAACAGTTGTGATACACCACCCCAAAGTGTAAACGGAGAATTAAAAACTACTAAAGAAAACAAAAAATCACATGGTTTAGGAATAAAAAGCGTCAGAAAGGTATTGAAAAAATATAAAGGCGACTTGGAATGGGAGTACAATAACAAAGAAAGACAATTTACAACTACAATTATTTTAAAATAACAATTACTAAAAGCGATTTGACTATGTCAAGTCGCTTTTTTATTGCGTTTCGTCAAAGATTTATTGCATTTCATCATTAATGGTTAAATAGATAACTAAAAATGATAAAATAAAAATGATAAAATAAAAATGTAGTATCTGAAATTCATATTAGGAGATGATAAAAAACAATAAATTAACAAATACTTTTTAAACAAAGGAGAATATTAAGGAGAACATCAAATGAAAAAGAACTTAAAAAGATTTATGTCAATTTTTCTTTCTACAGCTATGGCAGTTACAATAATTCCTTCAACTACCTATGCGATGGAAGAATTTAAAAACGATTATGAATTTTCACCAGATAATGTCTCGATTGAATATGAAATTGAGAGTAAACGTACAGAAAATTCAAAAACCTATATGACAGACGATGGAGGATATTATCAAATATCTGCAGGTGTTCCTATTCATAATAAAGTTGACGGTAAATGGGAAGAAATTTCTGAAATTGATAAAAACATTAAAACTGCAGAAGATGCAGAAAATGAAGTTAGTAAAATCGCCGCATACTCATCAACCGATTCTGCAAAGGTCGGTTTTTATGAGAGCGAAGCATTAACTATGTATACGAATGGTGATACCAAGCATATGAAAATTGCCGGTATTGATGCTTTAAAAAGCGACTTCAATAGTTGCATATATGTTAAGCCAAATATAATTACCGATAAACAGGTTTTTATTAATAATGCAACATTAACATTAGAACTTGATAAAGAGAATACTGAAAGCAACAGTAATTATATTGAAGTACGTCAATTAGAAGACGAATTGCCAAATCCTGATAATCCAAATGACAAAAAATTAGGAAATGCCCCTTTAGGTGTTGTTGATAATGCTCTTTTCGATAAACAATATGCATCAAAATATAATGCTTGCAAACTTGACATTACTGCATATGCCCATAACACATCTTTAGGTTTGTATAAAAATACAGGTCTTGCACTTGAGCCAGCAAAAACCTCAACATTAATAGGCGTAAATTCGATTATTCTGGGAATTTATTATCGAGAAATCGGCGACGTTGATAAGACTATTGAATCTGAAACTGTAGACTTGGGCAGAGCCGGAACATTATATGTTAACGATTACACTTGTTCTCCTTTAATTGTCAGAGATGATTTAAGTGTTTATGACGAACTTGCACAAGTTAATATTCAAACAATAATCAATCCGGCGGCAATAGATAATAATCCTTCAGATGGTATTAATACCCGAACAAATTATTATAGCATTCTCCAATACGAAAACGGAGAATATTATTGGAAAAACTGCGAAGGCGAATATGTGTTTTTCACATATAGCAGTGGTAATAATTTTGTTGGTTCAAATAGCTCAGGCGATAAATATATTTTAACTTCTGCTAATGATAGAACTGATTATAACAGAATAGAAATAGAAAGCGAAAATGATAATACAACATATTATTTTTCAAAAATTGGTTCTTATGGCTATGTCACAAAAATCGAATACGTATTTACTGATGAAAATAAAAAGCCATATAAAAATGAAGTAGGTATTGTTTATGAAAATTCAAACATTTCATATATTACTGATGGTACAAGAAGAAAATACAAATTCAATTACGACAATAACATGCTGACTTCAATCAGTATTTTTTACAATAATAACGGTACGCAACAACCGGTAAAAATAAATAACGAAGATATAACAATCCAATATAGTTATGATGAAAATAACAGATTAGAAAAAGTCACTTATCCGGACGGATATTATGTATCATATTTCTATGATACATATGGTAGAATTATTCAAGTCATTGCATATGGAAGTGACAATTTAAATATTGCAGCAACAGAACTGAAATTACAATATCAAACTGGCTCGAACAAGGCAAATGTTCTTTCAAAATATATTTTAAAAACTAATGGAGTTGTTTCTAAAGAAATAGAAATCAATTCCCCTATTGACAACACATATAATCGTGTTTTTTCAGATTTGTTAAATAAGTCTGAAAAAATAATGCATTACGATCAGGATTCCAATCTCATTCGTTATAAAAACTATGATGGTCAAGAATATTATTTGAACTATACAAATAAAGAACTGCAACATTTAATTTTTGACGATTCATCTTCACAAAACATCATTACTAATGGAGATTTTGAGAGCAATAATAACTGGACATTAACAGAAGGTGCAGCAATTGTTAAAGATGCCCCATTAAAGGAAAACGGCAGCACAAATAACGGAGTTATATCGTTTATTGCTAATAATAAAAGTGGAACAGCTACACAAACAGTTAACGTAACTCCGGAAAAATCATATGTACTGTCTTGTTCTGCTTATTGTAAACAAGCACTACCTTTTAAAAATGATAGAGATAATACGCGATATTATTCAGTAAGAGTTTATGGTGCAGTAAGTGATACTCTCGTAGGTGAAACATATTTTGATTATAATATCGTTAAGAATTGGCAAACATCAAAATGTGTGATTACTATTCCTTCAACTATCACTAAAGTAAAAATAGAAATAAATAGTTTGAACATGCCGGGAGAATGCTATTTTGATGATCTCAAAATGTATAGTGCAACTCCTGATAATAGTGATAACATTCCCAAAAACCCAATTCCAAATTATGAAATTGTAAGAAATGAATATGGTCAGATTACAGATATTATCAAAACGAAAAGCAATGACAACAAAACTATTGGAAAGCATTACGAATATGATAATACTCATTATAAATCACAAGTTGAAGAGGCAGGCAAAACTACATACTACAATTATGATTGTGGCAGTGGTTTACTCACTTCAAAAGGTAAAAATACAGATCCTTCAAAAAACACACAATATACTTATAGTGGAATAGGTGCACTAACAGCCGTTAAACAAGCAATAACAAATGCTAATGGGGATACTGTTAATCAAACTGTTGATTATAAATATGATACGAATGACAGAGTTTCATCAATTTACCATAACAAGTTTCTTTACAAATTCAAATATAATAAAAATGGCAAGCTTGAAAATGTAAGTGTTAAAGAAAGTGATGATAAAACATCAAAAACAGATTATTCTGTTTCCTACGAATACAATGTCGATAATGTCGGAAAAGTTACTTTTGGTAATGGTGCAACAATTGAATATGTATATGATGGAAACAACATCACAAAAACCATTTTTGATAATGGAAAAAGTGGTAATGACAATGAAAGATATATTTACGAATACAAATACAATGATGATGGCTCTGTATCAGAAATGAAAGATAACATTTCCGGAATCACTACAACTTACACAGAAAAAGGTTCTGTTGTTACTAAAAACGGTAAAACAATTTATTCTAACACCGGAAGTAAAATCAATCTATTTGGAACTTCGCTTTCATATTTGCAATCAACTTCCACATCAAAAGATAAATCCAAAAAAACTGTTAAGGATAACTATACTGTTTCTTTGACAAAAGGACCTATTGTAAAAGCTGAAACAGTATTAGATCCTTTCGATAGAACTCTCAGTACTTCTGTAGAAAACAAAGGAACCACCAATACTGACACTCATTACAGATTGACTTCATCAACAGAATATGTTGACGGTAAAGATAATAGACAAACAAATCTTGTTTCTCACTATACAACAGAGTTGTCAAAGAGAAGCAATAAAATCTTGCCTGAAAAATACGAAAATACTCGAATCACTGCTGAATATTATTATAATTATGATAATGTTGGAAGGGTAACTTCTGTATTTAAAAAATCAACTAACAACATTACATATGCTCCAACTAATAAAACATCATATTCTTATAATGAAGGTGATTTAATTCATTATTATAAATACGATGAAGGTGGTCAAGTTTCTTTAGATGTTAATTTAGAAAGTAAAATTGCAACTTTATATTATTATGACGAAGGTGGAAACATCTCTGAAAAAGTGACCTATTCAAAAATATCTGATAGAGATTATTCATATGATTATAATTCTGACACATTAATTTTCACTCCAAAAACTAATGGAGAGACAACAAAATTATATTATAAATCAAATGGTATGACGGATTATCTCACCAGTTATAAAGGTAACAGCATAGAATATGATGCTGCGGGTAATCCTGTAAAATATGCCGGTACAAGCATAAACAACGAGCTAGCTGCCGGCGATATGACATGGAACGGTAATTTGTTAACATCATTTAAAACCAGTTCTAATCTTTACCAATACACATATGACGGTGATGGTAAAAGAACATCAAAAATTTGTTATGATTCAAATGGTAAAGACTTGGTATCAGAAATTGTATATATTTGGGACGGAGATTTAATTACCGGTTATAGAGCCAAATTTTATGGCGAAGCAGAAGATGGAAATGGAACAGTTCTTTGCTATGATAAAACCATAAAAATCATTTATAACAATAATGAAATTGTTGGAGTCTGTGTCATTTCAAACGAAGGTGAACCTTCAAAAGCTAATAAAACTGCCAATATTACAGAAGAAGGTATAGAAACTTTTGGTTGGAAACAATCAGCCAATTATACATTTGTTAAAGACGGTCAAGGAAACATAACTGAAATTTACGATCCAAGCGAAAAAGTGGTTATTTCAATGTCATATGATGCTTACGGAAATATAACACCAACATACATGGGCACATTTATTCAGGATATGGCAAATAAATATAAACCTAGTGATTCTGTATGGGCAGATATAATTCAAAGAATTGCAATTGCATTAGTTGTTTCTTTGTATTTGAGTGGTGTATTTATTAGTGTAGAACAAGGCTTTAAAGGATATATCTACGATGTTGAAACTGGTTTATATTACGGTCAAAAAAGATATTACTCACCTTCTTGGGGTCGTTTCATTAATGCAAGTGATCCAACCACTTTAACTGAAAATATGAGTAGTGTTTATAATACGAATTTATTTAATTATTGCGGAAATGATCCGGTTAACAATATTACAAAAACAGGATTTAATGCACCTGATCAGATAATCAGTGATGCTTTTGTTCCACAATTGGTAAACAGTACAAATAATCTGATTAAAGAGAATCGTTCAACTGCAAAATACTTTGGAGAAATATCGACAGGGCTAGACACTCTTAGCCTTGGTTTGAGAACAACATTAGATGCTGATGCAAAATACTATTGGGATAAAACATTAAACAAACAAAAAGATGTTGTCGAAAACGGATATGGATTGAACTATATAGAAACTGCTATTAATAAAGATACATCTTCCGTTACTAAGTATTCTGTAGATAAACAAAATACACCATATAAAGTATCAAAATCGATTGATTAAAATTCGGATACAGATATGTCCTTGGACATATCTGTATCGTTTGGAAAGTGGTTAAAATTTTATGAAAAGAATTATTAGTTTAATGCTGACATTGGCAATATTCACTTCAGTAATATATCCTTGTCAAAGTGTAATCGCACAGGAAGTAAAGTTAAATAATATCCTTTCTATCGGACGAGATGTAGCAGAAATGTGTGCCGAATATGACAAGTACGATAATTTAGATGATACAACTGTCAGTAACAGATTAATTGTAAAAACAGATACTGCTATTGATGAATATGGGGCTGTCGACAGTATTTATGGTTTTGGTTATGCTTTTTTGCAGTACACGAATAATATCGCTGCAAAAAAAGCACTGAATTATTACAAAAATTCAGGATATATTGTTAACTATGATTCACCGGTCACCTGTATGGATTCAGCTGACCATAACCAATGGGGCGATGAATGGGCATATGAAAGAGTTGACTCTGATTCGGCGATTGATTATTACAAATTAAAAGTAAAATCAAACATAAATATTGCAGTTGTTGATAGTGGTATAAATTATAACCATGAATTATTTAAAAATAGAATTATTCGAACTAAATACAACATAAGTACAACTGGTACGAAAGATGATGAAATAGATGATTTAGGACACGGCACTGAAGTTTCAGGCGTTATCGCTAACAGCACACCAAGTAATACAAAAATATCATCGTATAAAGTTATTAACAATTCAGGTAAAAGTAACTATTCAAAAGTTATTTCTGCATGTGGTTACATAATGGCACTTAACAATAAACCTAATGTGGTTAATTTTTCTTTAGCTTTAAAAGACGGTGGGACAATTATGGAAACTGTAGTTGATGAACTTGTAAATTCAGGAATTACTGTTGTTGCTGCTGCCGGCAATGATAATCGTGAAGTCTATGAAACACCTGCAAAATGCGAAAATGCTATAACAGTTGCCGCTTTTAATTATTATGATAAACCTTGTTCATTTACAAATCATGGAAAAGTCATAGATATTTCAGCTCCCGGAGAGTACATTTACACAGCAGATATGTCAAGCAACAATTCATATACATTTTCACTAGGCACATCTCTTGCAACACCATTTGTCTCGGCAGCCGCCGCTTATGTATTAATGGAAAATAAAGATTACACACCTGAGCAGGTTAAACAAAAACTTGTTGAAACTGCAATCCCATTTAAAAAGAGCGATTGCTATTATGACCGTTACGGTGCAGGAATCGTTAATTTTTCTAACATCATAAACGGTACAAGGTGCAAGGATGTTACTGCTAATTTGCAAAGCGGTGTTTATCGTGATGATATAAGTGTCGAACTTAAAAGTGCAAATACTCTTGCTGATATTTATTATACAACAGACGGAACTTTGCCGAGCAAAACAAACGGCACAAAGTATACCAAGCCTATCAAATTGACTGAAACAACAAGAATAAATGCAGTGGCTTTTGCAAGAGCAGGAACTCCGTTACACAGCAAATTCACAACCCTTGATTATTACATATTAAAAGACGGTGAAAGTGAATTTGTTGTAGATGACGGAACTTATCGGTGTGGTATAAAAGCATATCTCGGAAATGATACAAATATTACTATTCCTGATAAAATCAACGGTATTGAAGTAGGCTCAATTAATGAAGAGTGCTTTAAAAATTCTAATATCGAAAATGTCACATTACCAAGCAGCATTGATTCAATATTTACTCGAGCATTTTATGGTTGTTCTAATTTAAAAAATATTAATCTCTCTAATGTTCAACTTATAGGACCTGAAGCTTTTGCCAATTGTCCATTGCTTACCGATAATATTGATTTATCATCGGTAAATCGAGTTGATAATAAGGGACTTGCAGGAACTTATTTTAAAACGATAGATTTGCCGGCATGTGAATCTGTAGGCGACTCGGCTTTCGAAAGTTGTATTGCACAGGAAATCACATTAAATAAAGCAACTGATTTAGGAGATAATGCTTTTAAAAACTGTTCAAATTTAGAAACGCTTTATATTCCTATGGCAACAAGTTTAGATAGATGTGACGGGTGTACAAATTTGCAAACGATTTTTGCTCCGATGCTTGAAAGTATAATAGCCGGAATACCTAATAATACTACTATATATTGCACCAGATTTTTGTCACATGTTACATTCCCCGATGATTTTTCCGAATATAAGTATACATTTGTCAGTCCTCGTCATACAAGTGGACTCATTGTTGCGAACTATAATGGGTATCAAGACAGATATAATCATATTTGCAGTGACTCAATCGGAGAAAGCCTTGGTGCTCAAATTCGTACAAGAGATAATGGCTTGCGTTTTGGTTTTAAACTTGATGATAATAATATAGGCTTTGATTTCAAAAAGTATGCCAATACTGTCGATTACGGATTTGTTTACACATATAAATCGTTTAATGATAAAGATGAAGATTATATTAATGACTTTTTACAAGAATTTGACGATGAATCATCAGTTAAATCTGCTACGAAAAGGAATGTTAACGGTACTGTTTCAACATACAACGCCGTGTTTACCGGTATTCCTGCAGAACATATCAATGACGAAATATCTGCAAGAGCTTATGTAAATATTGACGGAATGTATTTTTATTCGCCTGTCATTACACGAAGCTACAGCAGTGTTGCAAATGCCGTTTTGAATGATGATACAGTAGAACAAAATATCAAAGACCAAGTTAAATTATCTCTTAATAAGGAGGCATAAATATGAAAGAAAAATATGCAAAGCCGGAAACATTAATTGAAGAATTTTCTGTATTTGATGTAATTACCACAAGTGATTCAGGAGATAATTCTCCTGATACAGACATTCCATGGGGTTCATAATGAAAAAAGCAATATTAATTATAATATCTGTTATAGTTATAATTTTTTCTTTTGTTGCCTGTGAAAATAACAGCAGTAGTGAAATAACAGCCACTACTGCTGTTACTAACGAGCAAGGAGCTACTCACTATTACAAAGCTATTACAGATAAAAATAAAAAATTTATCACTAACAAAAGTGGTGAAACTATTACAACTGAAATATCGATTAAAAATACATCAAAAAGCGAAACAACTATTTCATCTAAAACGAACACTAAGCAAACAGATTCTGCAATGCGTAAAAGCAATATTCCCACAAAAACTTCAACAAACGGAAACGCCGTGAACACACAAAATACAAATATAGCAAGCACAACACAAGCAAAATTGTCAAATCATGAAAATAGTACAAACAAAACTAACACTACCCTATCCCATTCAACAACACACAAAAGTACAACACATACAAAATTCACAACACAAATCAGTACTACTCAAAAAAGCAGTCAAGTTATTACTGATAAAGAAGGTTGGGTAGATAAATGGTATTAATTCAGAATTATAATGAGGTAAAACAATATAAAAAAACAATTATTTTAATATTGTGCTTAATAATTTCGTTGTCTTTGATTTCATGTACTAAAAGTATCGAAACAACCAATACCACAAGCGAAAGCAGTTATTCAAGTAACGATAATGCTAAGAAAGAAAGCACAACAAAGCCACGCAGCAACTCTAATGAACAAAATGAGAAAAGTATAACATCATTATATGTTTCATATGGTGGAATTAAAATAGATATTACTTCTGACCAAGATGAAATTGACGAAATAGTTGCAGCAGAAAAAAGCTCAAAAATCCCTGAAACAAAATTAGTAACTATATTTGCCAATGTGTTTGCAACGTATGACGACAATTCGCATAGCCTTTTTGGAACAATTTATATAGGAGAAGATAATTGCTATTATTTGAAATTCAAAAATAGCGATATAGAAGGTGCTGCATTTAAATTACCAGATGAATCAATTTCAAATTCATCATCTTAATATTTCACCAACCAATCTATATAATAATATCAAAATACATTTAGAAAGATTTTAGTTATGTTCAAGAATTCATTATTAAAAAGTCATTATAGCAATCAACAAGCAAAGAACATTAAATATCCCGTTCTTTCAATATTAAATATTCATTTTTTGGACAATCTTCAAAAACTAATTTTAAAATGTGGAAACCCACTTAAAATCGAGAAATCGAATGATCATATATGCGTTTACTATAATATATTCATATTTGAAACAAATGTATTAATGTGTTGTAGTTTGGATAAAAACAAACTATGTTCCGTGAATTTTGCGGCAGAAAAAATATCAAAAGAATTTATATATAATTTTGAAAATGAAATTAACAATGATTTGATGGAAACATCAGTAATCTATGAATTCAATGGTAAAAAATATTGGGAATTAACGGATGGTGTTTCAAATAAACATATTACTATGTCATTTCAAAATGATAAAATTAATATTGATTTGAAATTTTTCAATAATTAACTATTTCAAACCAACAAAAGCATATACATGATAATCGAAAGGAAAATCAAATGAATAATAAAAATAATAATTCTGATTACAAAACATTTTGCGATTTTAAATATGTAAAAAAATTAGGCAATTACAATTTCGCCGAAAAAGATTCACCATTTCCTATTGTAGATTCACGTATGACTGTACCTGATGGAACAGCGTATTTTTGCTTTAATGAAAATGATGTCGAATATATAGTTTTAAAATCAATTTTTAAAGATATCTTTTCTGCTAATGCTTACATTAACATTAATGGAAAACGCAAGCTTATTGGCTATGCTGAGTTTTACAATTCAGGTAACAAAAATATATATCTAAATCGTCTTCGGGTAAATAAAGATTACAGAAAACAAGGAGTTGGTGGTAATATACTTTTAGCAATGATATTGATTGAATACAATGTTTTGAAAGAGGCTAATATATATGTTCACTCATACGCAAGTTCAACCCCAATAAATAATCGACTTACTCAAACCGAACTTGATAAGTTTTATGAAAAATATGGACTTAAATGTTGCGATAATGAAGAGAGTGCTTTAAAATCTGAACCGGTCGAACAAACAATCAGAGAAAATTTAATGTATTCGAGAAAACTCGCAAAGAAAAAAGCTTTAAAAAAATATCTATCAATATTTTCATTGTTTGTATCAAAATGACTTTTTACATAATCAAACAAAAATCATATGTTGTTTTAGATTATTAAACACAAAAAGTCACAATTAAAAACTTCTAATATTGATGAATAATAAAAAGTGAAAAACGGAGAATAATATGCCAATTATAAAAAAATCAGTTCATATTATTGATTATGAAGCAAAAAAAGTTTACCACAGAAATATACCCGGCAATTTTGACGAATATATAACAGAATTGGTTGACTTTATTAAGTCGAACAGCAATACCAGACCATTCAAAAGTACATCTGATTCTACACAAGTTATATTAGAAACAAGAAGAATTTTAAAAAGTAATGATATTGACGAAAATTCTAATAGTTTTGAAACTATTGCAAAAAAATTATTAGATGCTGAAATTGATGTTCAGGAATCAATTGGGCATTTAACTAATGTTAAGAAAGGCAGTTTGATACAGGCTTTAATTTTTGATCCATTTGAATCTAATTATTCGTTTCTTTTGGCAAAAATTGAACACAGCGATTTTATAGATGATAACGACTTTAGTTTTAAGACCGGTTTTTCTAAAGATAAAAAGAATATTTGGAAATCTTGTATAATTGATTTATCTAATCCAATAGACAATATATATTATTCTGAAATATATTCTGATACATCAGCAAAATATTGGAGTAAAAAATTTTTAGAATTTGTTGAACAAACAAGTGATGAAAATAATACGAGTAAATCCTTTACCGAAACCGAAAAAGTTTTAAAAAGAAATTTAAAGAAAAGAGCGCCTAAAGATTTTGAATTACTAAGAAACAACCTTATTGGTTATTATAGAACTCACCCTTTTATTACATATAGAACCATGGTGAATGAAATATTTAATAATTATGTACCTTGTGATTCTTCATCTATTACATCGGAAGCTTTAAAAAATACTGTTGCGACATTAAATGAGTTACCTGAAAAAAAGGGATTTGACGCACAATTTAATTCAATTCCAAAAGAACTCAAAGCAAAAATGAAACATATTTTTAAAGTTTTTGACGGAATCGAAGTAAAAGTAATGTATGACATAGATTCAAAAACTATTAGAAGTGCAGAAACTTCTACCGGTGAAAGACTAATTCTTATAAAAACCAACAATTCTGAAATATTCAATACTTATTACGACGAAAATATAAAAGTAATTATAGATGGTGATTAATTTTGAATATCGTAACCGAAATAGAAAACATATTTGGTGTTGAGGAAGAAAATTTAGAGTTTTATGAAAAATCGAAATATGTAAATATTAATTTTTGTACACAAAGAAATAATTTACCACAAGTTGATTCTTTATTAAGTTTTTTCAATAAAATACCAAACCGTGATTTAATTGAATTAACAATTAATTTTTATGATGATGAAATCAAGAGATTTTCAAAAGTTCACTTTGAAAATGAGTTGTACATTTCTTTTATTGAATTATTTGACCTTCACGATGAATGTAAAATTAATATAGAAATCAAAAAAAGAATCGAAGAGTCAATGTTCTCTGTATATCTATTAGAAGTTTTTGCTGAAAACATTTCAAAAGACAATTTCATTAACAACCTAGAATTTTTTTCTTCATTATTAATTAATCAAAAAAAATTATATTTTCAATGCTTAGAATTTGATGATTTGTTTTGGAAAACAAAAACCATTGCGTTTATTGGATTAAAATCTAAAGAAAAGTATCGCTTAAAAAACAGGATATCATTGTTAACAAATATAAAAGAAAATTGTAATTGCACAACATTAGAAAAATATCATTTGCTTCCTGAAGATTTTAAGATTGATATAGATATTGTAGATAACAAATTAAGTGCTCTTTTCAGTAAACTCGCTACATTTTTATCAATAATATATTTATCTTCATTTTCCACAATCAATAAAGAAAGCTTTAATTGTGAAATAATTGGTCAGAGAAACATCGTATTTATTGATGATTATAATTCATTAAAATATAATGAACAATTATATAAAATATATGAATGGGTATATACTGAAGGAAATATTATAGATAAATTATTAATTGCCAGAAATGTGATTAGTTTGCATTGTAAATATGTCAAATTAATTGATCTTGATGAAAGAACCTTTGAATCAATAAAAGCAAACCACCAGCTTTATTTAAAAGATAACGTTTCAAAATATATAGAAGCAAAAGAATCGGTATCAAAATTTATTGTTGATATTGTTTCTCAAATTGATGAAAACATTTCAAAATTAACCGGTGAATTAAAAAACAATTTTATAGCTCTTGCAGGATTTTTTATTACAGTATTTTTGGTAAATGTCGCCTCTGAGCAACCACTAAATAATATTGTCACTAAAGATGTAACTAAAATTTTTGAAATTATCATCATTTTTTCGATAGCATATTTATTTCCGTTTTTTATTCAAAATCACGCTACAAAAGGCAAATTAAAGCATTTGATTTGTTGAAATATAATTATGCCGATTTTCTATCAGAATTTGAAACGAATGAAATCTTCAACCAAAATAAAGAGTTTTTAAAAGTCAAAAAAGATTACAAAAAACATGTAATTATTTTGTCTATTATATGGGCTGTTTTAATATTAATAACATTTATTATTACAGAAAATATAGGTGATGATTCATTTTTAAAATGCTTGTGGAACATTTTAAAAAAGAAGTAATTCAAAAAATCGAGGATGAAGAGTTCAACTGAACTGCCACAGATTGTGCAGACAGTACAAAACAGCCTAATTGGTAGAAAATTAAATTTTAAGTAACAAAATTTTCGAACTGATTATAGGCATTCCAATTGGTGCTTTGATATCTTCTTTAGTCGATAAAAATGATACTTTATTACACACTAAAATCATTTTAATATTAATGTTGGGTATTTCAATTTATGTAATTATAACAACAGCAAAATACATTTCATATTATACAGAAGGATATTGAAAAGATCAGCGATTATTAGATGCCGTAATGGAAATGGAATATTATTTTTTTATAATGGAAGATAATAAAATTGAAAAGGAGGTAAAAAATGAGAATAAGTCATAATGATGCAATCGTTTTAGAAAGCATTGTAAGAAAAGTACATTTATGCGACCGTTTCGGAATGGGTGGCTATATAGATGCCGATCATTTTGAGACAAATCCATTTGATGCTGCTTTGATTGCAATTGCTCCAATTTGGAAAAATCTTAACTTTCAAATGGTTGAGGATTTTTTGTTCCGTTGGGAAAATTCATTGAGAAATGAAGAAATAGCAAATATTAATGAGTTTATTGAAGAATTGAATGAATTAGTAAATTATTAATATGAAATTATAATTGTTGCAAATCAGAAAGTACAAAAATTACAACGACCGACGGATTTGCCAATAAAACTATTTTCTTAAAAAGAAAAAACAATGATATTGTGTTTAAAACAACTTTTTATAAAGTTTAAAATTGTCAAATGAAGAAAGGAGAAAACTATGGAAAATAATTTATACAAAACGAAATTATGGAAGCGCATATTAAGCGTAATTCTTGCAGTGATAATCGGTTTTGGCACATTTGTTACAATGACATTTTCAAATGTACTTTTATCCGATTATGTTGATTTAAAATCCATGTTTACGGCTAATGCCGCAACACTTAATCTGGTTCCTTTGTACTACAGACATGGCGAGCTTATCGGTCTTTACAAAGTAGATTATTCCGACAAAAGAAAGTTACAGTATAAAATAGGCGAAAACGGAAAGTGGACAAACTATTCCGTACCATTTGCTATTCCTGCTCATAAAACCACTAAAGTTTATACACGAATCGGCGAAACGGGAAAGATTGCATATTATAACTTATCCAACACCAATAAAGCTCTCGGCGTGTATACCGAAAGCAATACTGATTTCTCGTTTTCATACAACGGAATTGATTTCGGCTATACAAGAATATATAACAGTGCCGATAAAAATTGGTTTGAATCAATCCACAGTAAAGTTCTTGTTACCGACAGCAGACTTGAGGTTACTCTCCCTGACGGCTCAAAATATCCTATGATTAGAAAGGATTCAACAACTTATGTTGACGAGCTTAACGGATATACCTTAACTAAGACAAATAATAATTATATCTTCGATGACGGAACATATAAATATTATTTTGCAATCAAGGTATTAAACAGTGTTGCATATCTCAGTGCTATTGAGGATAACAACGGCAATAAGCTTAATCTTAACAGAACTACAAACAGCAATGAAATTTCAATTTCTGACGCAAGCGGAAGAAAATTCAGCTTGTCCGATTATCAGGCAATTAATGCACCTGACGGAAGTGACGTTAAGTATTACAGCCAAAAAGAAATTACAGACCCTAACGGTAACAAACTCAAATATACAACTAAACAAGACAAATATATTGAGATTAAAGACCAAGCAGGCGTAATCTTAGGCAAATATGAATATACTAATAATACAACCGATTTCACTCTTGTTAAAAGTAATGATAACAAGATTGAGTATTATTCAAACGGTAGATTAAAGCAAATCACGTATAAAAACGGTTCTTGGATAAAATATACTTACACGGACAGCGAAAAAACATACACTACTCTCACTTCATCGGGCGAAACAACAAAAACGGTGTATAACGACGCTTTCTATCCTGTTGAGTATACTGACGAATCAGGCACTAAAACAGAATATACATACGATAATCATTACAGGGTTAAGACTGAAAAATCAGGCGATGAAACTACTACCTACACTTATGATTCAAAAGGTAATGTTATTTCATATGTTACAAGTAATGAGAAAAACAATACTTACTATACCTATAACAGCGCCGGTAAGGTTATAAGAGAACAGACAGGCAATGACTATACCTATTATACTTATGACGCTAAGGGTAATAATCTTGTCCTTGCAACTCTTAAGAAAGACTACCAAGGTGAAGCTCCTGCTCTCTATGATTCAAGCCTTACTTGCTTTGATACTACAACATATACTTATGACAGCAAAGGCAGAGTGGCTAAGGAAGAAAACAGCAACGGATCATCTGTATCGTATGAATATGACGCAAGCGGTAATGTAACTAAGGAAACGAATGTTACAGTTGAAAATGATAAAACAAAAACTACCGTTACCACATATACGTATGACGATATGGGCAATCTCCTCACCACTCAAAGTGAGGGCGACTCTGCGACATATGTTTATGATAAAGCAGGTAGAACACTCCGTGTAACACAAAACGGTGAAACTACCCGTACTCTTTATGACGATGAGGGCAGGACTGTTCAGGAAATTGCGTCTGAGGATTATGACAGTTCTAAGGACGGTTTGCCAACATCAAACACATACGCAGATACAAATGCCGGTCATAGATATGTATATAACCAAGCTACAGGCAATCTTGATAGTGAAACCAACCGCCTTGACGTAACCACAACGTATAAATATAACGATGTCGGTGCAAAAATTCAGGAAAAGTTTGACATTTATGAGTTCAACTACATTCCTCACGGCGAGCTTGAAAGCGTTAAGGTATCGGGCAAAATCAAGGTTTCATATTCTTATGACGATGATAATAAATTGTTGTCAGAAAATTATGCAAACGGCGATACTGTCCGTTATGAATACGACGATAACGGCAATCTTGCAAGGCAGTACCACAATGATGATACATCACCTTATGTAGCTTATTCGTATAATACTGATAATGAACTTATAAAGAAAGTAAATCACGACACAGGATTAAAGTATATTTACGGCGAAAACAATAGCGTTGAGGTTTATAGGCTTTCTGACGATACCCTTGTTCAGTCGTATACAGAATCAAAAACGGAAGCTGATGAAGAAAACGGCATTGAATCCAAAACCGATGTAACCGAATCCCATTTCGGCGATAATTATTCTTATACAACTAAGGATAATTCAATTTCATATCAATACGGCGATAATTCTCTCACATATTCCGCAAAGTCTAATGATAAATCGCAGACCGTTTCAGATTCTGTTAAGTTCGATGGCACAACAGCGGTTGAATCAAAGTATTCTCATGACGAAAATGGTAATGTCCTTACTAAATCATACGGTAAAAGCACTTCAATAGCCAACACCTATGACAGCAAAAACAGAATCACATCTACTGCATATGCCGGTAAAACGACAAATTACACTTATGATTCCAACGGTCAACTTGTTTCTGCCAACGATGATACTTATACTTATGACATCAGAGGAAACATAACAAGCAAAACAGAATCCGGCACAACAACCACATTCAACTATTCTAACAGCTCTTGGAAAGACGAACTAACCGCAGTAAACGGCACTCCGCTTACTTATGACGAAAGCGGAAATGTTCTCACTTACGGAAACAAGAAATTCACTTGGAATACCGGCAGAAATCTTGAAAGTATAGTTGACGGAAACAACAAATACAGTTATACTTATGATGAAAACGGTATCAGAACATCAAAGACTGTCAATGGCAAAACGACTTACTACAATACTAAAGACGGAGTTATTTTGTCACAGACTGACGGAACAGATACCCTTTATTTTCAATATGATAATACAGGCTCTCCTCTCGGTTTTATTCGGAACGGTACACAATATTTGTATTTAACAAATCAAATGGGTGACGTTATATCCATAACTGATACCTCAGGTACAGTAGTCGCAAACTACGAGTACGACGCTTGGGGCAAAGTTTTAACCGCCGATACCGACATTGCAAAACAAAACCCAATTCGTTACCGTGGATATTATTACGATAACGAAACAGACTACTATTACTTGCAGTCTAGATATTACGATAGCAATATTTGTAGGTTTATAAATTCCGATGTGGCAGAAATTTCAAAAATATCAAAAGAGATTACTGCAGGCACTAATCTCTTTGCTTATTGTAATAATGATTCCGTAAATAATAGTGATCCAAATGGCACAATTTCAATAAGAAGTGCTTTTAATACTATTCTAAATGTAATAAAGCAACGCATATCTAATTACTTCAAACAATTATTTAGTGTAAAAAATGGCAGAGTTAAAATTGCTGTATCACTATTTGCTGCTTTTATTAATGGTATTATATCAGCATTAATTTCAAGAGTTGTTTATAAAGGAATAACAAGCTTGTTAAAGGCAACTGTAAAATATGCTTCTAATAAAGCTCCACAAAAAATAATAACTGCAATTGAAACAGTTGTTAAGCTCATGGAAACAAAAGGCTTTTTCAGAATAGTTGGTAGTATGCTGATAAAACGAGCTCTCAAATTGCCTGGCGCTTTAGGAACTTTTGCTGGAGACTTAAAAGACAATGTATTATATAGTGGTCTATTAAGCCGTTATAGAATTTTGAACAGAATTTCACCTGTTGTTTCAATGTTTTCATCAATAGGTGGATTTATAGCTACAATAATAGATGTAATGGATGGCTGCTGGGATGGATACTTGATTTTTAAAGTCATCAAAAGAAAGGTAATTTTATTATGACAGTTATTTTAATCAATAAAACTGATAAACGAGTAATTGTTGAACTGAACAACAATAAGTTTGAATTAAATAACAATGAAAAAATAAATATTAGCCTTGAAACAAACAATATACAGCTGAATTGTTTTTCTGACGAAATCAGTACATTTAAATATTTACCGTTATCTAAATCTGTAATCGTTGAATATGATTTTGTTTTGGCATCTTTGTACGAATTAATGCTCTATAATAATTGTGAAATAACATTAGTACAAAAACAAATTAAAGGTGATAATTTAGAGTTGTATAAATATGTTGATTTGCAATTTAACAACGGTTGCATTAACAATAAAGCATTCTATGTGCAAGATGAAGCATCAGCAAAAGAACAACTGGCTGTTGCCCGAGAAAAAGAAATCAAACTCGAAAAGAGGTTGAAAATAATAGATGCTCTTCAAACTATTTGTTATATCGGTGTTCCTGCACTAATCATTTTTTTAGGCATATGGTATTTTGTTGATTTTAAGAATGCAATTAGCGTTATCATTATTTTAGGCATTGTAGGAATTGTAATTGGATTATTACTAAAAAAAGTGATTTCTAAATTCAATAATAAAATAGATAAAGCAAATGCAAGATTTGATAACGTAAATCAATATGTTGATACTAATTCTTTTTTTGACAGAGCCTATATTTTAAGTGTATTGAATGACAAAAATTAGAAGTTAAAACGAAATCAGCAAGAAATATCAAATTAAATCGTGCACAATAAAACCTGTTTCGTTACCGTGGATATTATTACGATAACGAAACAGGCTACTATTATCTCCAGTCACGCTATTATGACCCTGACATTTGCAGATTCATTAATGCGGATGATACTGAAATAGCTAAAACTTGGAAAAATGATAAATTTAGTAACAATTTGTATTTATATTGTAATAATGATCCGATTAATTATTCGGATTATACCGGCTATTATAGTGCAAGAAATGCACAAACATATGCTGACAAGTGGTGGAGCGGACATAATCCTAATTACAAATCAAACGAAAATAATGGCGGTGATTGTGCAAATTTTGTCTCTCAATGTTTATACGCTGGCGGTTTATCTAAAATGACTGGTTCGTTTGGTAGTAGCAAAGGGTGGCATCATTTAAAAAGGTTAGGAAAGTTTCAAATATCTAATGCGTGGGGAAATGCAAGCTACTTATTTTCATGGCTATGTGATAATAATTTTGTACAGACAACGTATATTTTGCAGACTAAAAGTGATGTAGAAAAAGCGGCAAAAAATATGAAAGCTATGAGTAGGTGTACCAGTGTAATATTTTTTGACAGCAATAAAAGTGATGGTAAAATAAATCATGCTACAATAAATGGAATGATATCATATACTAGTTCAAGAAAGGATATTGCATATTACGCCCATACAGATAAGAAAAATGGTACATTTTCTGGGGACTACCGTTCTTCAGTAAAGGATTATCTGGGTAAATCAAAAGGCAACAAAATTGTATACATTTTTGTTATATCATTTACATTTGGATAAATAGGTGAGTTTTATGAAAAAAACATTTAAAATTATTTCTGTGATTTTGGCTTTTGTAATAATTGCAGTTTCTTTAAACTATATTTATGTTTTTTATTCACGGCAAAAAGTCAATGCATATATTAAAGATATTGTTATTATTAACGAGCCGCAGGAAACAGAAGAAATTGCGAAAGTTTTAAATACGACAATTTCAGATAATTTTGATTGGCAGGATAACGCATCGTTTGAAAATCTTTCCGACGATGAAAAGAATATGGCATATAATTTAGACGATTATAATGTGTACCGAGTGGATACGATTTTTGTAAATAAAAGTAATATTAATGTCAGCGTCTCTGTTAAAGACTATTGTTCCATAGATAAATATATGGCTGTACCTACAATATTCGGCTATAATGCAACAGCAAGCGGAGAAAGTGAAACATACTCATACTATTATTTTATATCTAAAGATTATTCACTTGATGAAATTCAAGATTACTTGAAAAATAATGGGATTAATTATAATGCGGTTTTTGAAAGGGAACGCTCCGCCGGATCTTTTAATCTTTATGCAAAGCAACAGTAGAATTTAATGTTGTTTTGCCAATGAACATTCTAATGCTAATGTAGGTCACAGATATGTATATAACGAAACAACAGGAAATCTCGACCGTGAAATCAACCGTCTTGATGTTGTAACCGATTATGAGTATTACGAAACAGGCGAAAAGAAAAAAGAATCTTTTGATATTTATGAATATAATTACAATATTAAAGGTAATTTAACCAAGGTTTATGTTGACGGTGTGAATACTTTATCATATAATTATGATGAGGATTATAACTTAACAAGCGAAGTCTATGCAAACGGTCAGTCAATTCGTTATGAGTATGATGATAATGGTAATCTTATAAAGCAGTATCATAATGATGATACAACGCCGTATGTTACCTATTCATACAATACCGATAATGAGCTTACTGAAAAAATTAATACCGATACGGGTTTGAAGTATGTCTACGATGGCGATAATGTTGAAGTTTACAAAATATCGGATAACACCCTTGTTCAGTATTATACGCAAACCAAAACAGAAGCCGATGAAGAAAACAGTGTTGAAGCAAAAACGGATGTAACCGAAACACATTTCGGCAGCACCTATTCTTATACAACTAAGAATAATTCAATTTCATATCAATACGGAAATAATTCTCTCGCATATTCTGCAAAGTCTAATGATAAATCGCAGACCGTTTCAGATTCTGTCAAGCTTAACGGCACAACAGCGTCTGAATCAAAGTATTCTTATGACGAAAATGGTAATGTTCTTACTAAGTCATACGGTAAAAGCACTTCAATAGCCAACACCTATGACAGCAAAAACAGAATCACATCTACTGCATATGCCGGTAAAACGACAAATTACACTTATGATGTCAACAGTCAGTTAACTGCTGTAAGCGGTACTAATTATTCTGTTTCCTATGCATATGATAATCGTGGCAACATCACAAACAAAACCATTAACGGAACAAGCACAACATTCACATACTCAAATTCCGACTGGAAAGACGAACTAACCGCAGTAAACGGCACTCCGCTTACTTATGACGAAAACGGAAATGTGCTCACTTACGGAAACAAGTCATTCACTTGGAATACAGGCAGAAATCTTGAAAGCATAATTGACGGAAATAACAAATACAGTTATACTTATGATGAGAATGGTATCAGAACCTCAAAAACTGTAAATGGTGTTACTACATACTATAATACAAAAGACGGTGTTATTCTTTCACAGACAGATGGTACTAATACAATGTATTTTCAGTATGACAACGACAATACTCCTGTCGGGATTGTGCTAAATGGAACGCAATATTTTTACATCACAAACCAAATGGGTGATGTTATCGGTATTACCGATACACAAGGAAACGCACTTGTTCAATATGAGTACGATGAGTGGGGTAAAATAGGTTCTATAACCACTACAAATAATACTGATGAGGAAAACACTCTCGCCAATATTAATCCTTTGCGTTATCGTGGATATTACTATGACAATGAAACAGGTTATTACTACCTTCAGTCAAGATACTATGATGCCAATCTTTGCAGGTTTATCAATGCTGATGATTATAACTATCTGGACAAAGACATCGTAGATGGATTAAATCTATTTGCTTATTGTAATAATGATTCTGTTAATAGGTTTGATTTGGATGGGTGTTATAGTGCAAGTAAGGCACGCACATATGCAGATAGTTGGTGGAATGGAAGGAATACTAAAAAATACAAATCAAACACATCTGATTGTGCTAATTTTGTTTCGCAATGCCTTTATGCAGGCGAATTAAATAAAATGACTGGTGTCGTTGGCAGTTCATCAGGGTGGCATCATTATCATGTGCTGAATAAGTTTCAAATATCTGATGCTTGGGGAATTGCTGATAAGTTATATAGATGGATAGCGAGTTATCATTGTTCATCTGTAAGTAAATGTACAACAAGAGGTATGGTGGATAGTTATGCAAAAAAAGCATATGATAAATATGATAGCTCTTATTGTAAAGTTGCTATATTTTTTGATTGGACCAATGACGGAAAAATCGATCATGCAGCATTAATGGGATTTGTCCAAAAAAGCGGAAAAAAATATTATATATATTACTATGCTCATACAGGTAATAGAAGTGGTAAACCTCAAAAATATACAGTCGATAAAATGCGAAATGATGAAGTTCAGAAAGGTACAAATGGAAAGGCATTAAAAGAAACTGTGCTAATGGATGTATCATTTACATTTACACAGAGGTCACATCCTGCTATATATTTTTGTATTCTTAAATAAATTTTGAGGTATTGATATGAAAAAATATATTTGTTTATTCATGATTTTAACTACTTTAATTTCTGCATTTTTTATTGGATGTCAGAAAAACACTAATCAATTGGAAAAAGTAGATATTATAGTCAATTCAGAAAATGAAACAATTGATAAAAATACGAATAGTGTAAGCGTAAATTTTACTGTAAACAATAACTCAAACAAATATATTGTAGTCAGTTATTTTGATGATGTATATGGTGAAAGTTATTTAACAGTCGATGAAGCTCCATATACTATAATAGAGCCGCAATCAACTAATCCCGACTTTGGGTATGGTTATGAGTATTCTAACCAAAAGGAATATGAAGAAATAATATCAAAAATTAATAAAGAATATCATTTTAGAGTTTATTTGTGTGACAAGGATTATTTGAATAGCGATAATCCCATTCATAACGATATATACAGGGATATTACGGTTGAATTACAAAACTAATTACGACACGACACAAGGGACTGTTCTTTTGTGTTATTAGCAATCATCACTGCCGAAGAAAACAATGAGGAAGACTCTTTTGTGGCCGTGATTAATTAATCACAATAGGCAGTGGGCAATTTTGTCCACTGCCTTATTTTTATACAAGGCTCATATTATTCTCCCAACCCCAAGCAAAGCCTTTATAAGTTTTAATCCAATCCTCAATAGGTTCTATTTTAATATAGCCTATGTTATGTGCAACCATACCGTTGCCGATATAAATGCCAACATGACCGTATTTACTTGAAGAATATCCATAGATTGCTGCACCAACAGGAATTTTGCTCCAATCACTTGATACTGCCCACATATCAGCGGCACATAAAGCACAATGTGCAGAGCCTCTTGAACCTGTAACAGCTTGATATACATCTGCAACCCAAGCCTGACAGTAACCCGAACGGGCAGAAATACCGTATTTAGCCGAGTTGGTTGCTACTGCAACTATTTTCTTCTGCGTGTCATTGACCGTTTCGTTTGAAAAATCAAGGTCTTTAATGTCAATACCGCTACCACCTGATACTCCGCCGATATTATAGATAAGCGATGCCCAAAGCTTGTTGTTTTTGTCACTCATCAATTCGGCTAAATATTTCTTTTGAGTATCATTTAACGAGTAAGTAGCTGACATATCCTCAGCAGTTTTGCCGGTTAAGGTTATTACAAGATAATTCTTTTCAACTTGCTCTGTTGTTTCGATTGTATTCCCCTGCCCGTCGGTTGATTCTTTCGTTACCGTTTCTGTCCGTGTTTCAACAGATTTTGATATGTTGTTCATATCCCAAAAGATTGATGATAAAATCGACTTTTTGTTTTCGTCAACTGTTGCGACTTCCATAGGGTTGTTTTCATCGGTAGTAGTCTTAACTGCATAAATAGATAAAACATCTTTCCAATTAGAGCGACTGCCGATTACTTCTACTCCGTCAAAACTGCCCGATGATTTAATTTCGTCAATCTTGTCATCAAATTCATTGTTGATTTGCTGAATTACAGAAGTTATGTTCATACCGCTTTGCGATGTTTCGCTTGAAAAGAATATACCGTAAAATGATGAACACAAAGCAGCTACAAGGCATATTAAAATGATTATTACAACAGATACCCAACCGCCTGCAATAATCGCATTAACAAGTGCCTTGGTGCTTTCAATCATAGCTTTGATTGCCCTTTTAGTTGCTCTTGCAGCTTTCTTTGCACCTTTTGCAGATTGCTTTGCCGTTTCTTTAGCTATTTGAGATGATTTGTTAATGGCTTTTGCTGTGTCTTTAGCAGATTGTTTACTTGCCTTTATGATAGGTTGTTGTGATTTAACGGCAGATACGGTTTCTTTTGTTTTGATACTGCTTGCACTACGAACTTTGTTTTGAGTATTCTTTGGTTCGTTTTTAGATACAATATTGTCGGTCTTAACTGTATCATCAGGTGCTTTGGGTGTATATCTATCAGGATTGTTTACCTTTCTTTTATCTTTTTTAATTTTTCTTCTTGCTCGAACTTCTTCAATAGATTGTTCGAGCTTTTTTGTACTTTTAACAGTTTCGTTTACACTCTTTTTACCTTGCTGGTTAAAAAGATAAACTGCGTCCTCCGATAAACTTTCAACATTATCCTGAACTTTATCAATAGCATAATTAACAGGGCTTTCGGAATTATCGCTGACATTTTCCGATACCTTTTCTTTCGCTTTTAAAGCTATCCCTTTTGCCTTTTCTGTCGCTATACCAAGATTGTCGGCAGTTTTAAGTGCTTTCTCGGCAACCTTTTTGATTTCAATTTCACACATATCAGCACAAATAAAATTCGTCATATTCTTGAAGAAAATCATCCGAGAAACAAGATGAATTTGTAACACTCCCCTATCGCCTATTTAACGGCATTTTTGCTTGACGCAAAAAATACTTCGCAGAAGGTAAATTTGCGTAAATTTACGCAAATCTTTACGCAACTTTTACGCAAAATAGGCTGAAAAGTTATGATATTTTATGATAAAATACGGCAAGTGAGAAATTCCATAAAAATAGCAAAAACCCGCTAAATCAGTGCGTTTTAACGGGTTGTGATAGGTTATGAAATTTTATTTGAAATTTCGATTAGCCGTTGATTTGCTTTGCGATTTCCTCTGCGAAGTTTTCTTCTCTCTTCTCAAGGCCATCGCCCTTCATCATTCTGATAAAGCCGTTAAGTTTAATCTCTGTGCCGAGTTCCTTAGCAACTGAAGCTACATAGCCCTTAACGTCGCCCTGGAAAAGGTCGTTTCTTACGAATTCCTGGTCAACAAGGCAGTTTTCTTTATAATACTTGCCCATCTTACCTGCAGCAATCTTTGCAAGAACTGCTTCAGGCTTAGAAGCCATCTTAGGGTCTTCCTTCATCTGAGCTGCAAGAATAGTCTTTTCATGCTCAACAACCTCAGCAGGAACTGAAGCCTCGTCAAGATAAGCAGGGCTCATAGCAGCAATCTGCATAGCAACATTCTTACCCATAGCATCAAATTCAGCAGTAGCTGCCTTTGACTCATCAGCAACGTCGAAGCCAACCATAACGCCTACTGAGCCGCCGCCGTGAATATATGTTGAAACAATACCGTCCATTCTCTCAAAACGACGAACTTTCATATTTTCGCCAATTGAAAGGACAAGGTCATTAAGAGTTTCTGTAACTGTTCTGTCTGTGCCGTCGAACTTTTCTTCCTTAAGAGCCTCAACGTCAGCAGGGTTTGTTGCAAGGATAGTCTTTGCAACGCCTTCAACGAAGCTCATAAATTTCTCGTTCTTAGCAACGAAGTCTGTTTCTGAGTTTACTTCTACTACAACGCCCTTCTTAGCTTCAGCATCATAATAAGGAAGAACTACGCCCTCAGCAGCAATTCTTGTTGCCTTCTTTGCAGCAGCTGCAAGACCTCTTTCACGAAGAAAGTCAACAGCCTTATCCATATCGCCATCAGCCTCAACAAGAGCCTTCTTACATTCCATCATACCAACGCCGGTCTTCTCACGAAGAGCCTTTACGTCCTGAGCTGTAAATGCCATTATATTATCCTCCTAAAAATAGTTATATGTTATATTAAATTATTCAGCAGCCTCTTCGCTTGCTTCTTCTGTAGCAGCTTCTTCTGCTGTGTCGTTACCGTCTCTACCCTCGATAACTGCGTTTGCAATAGCGCCTGCGATAAGCTTTACTGCACGGATAGCGTCATCATTACCAGGGATAACATAGTCGATTTCATCAGGGTCACAGTTTGTATCAACGATAGCTACGATTGGTAAACCAAGCTTCATAGCCTCTGATACAGCGATTCTTTCCTTACGTGGGTCAACGATGAACATTGCGTCAGGAATCTTCTTCATCTCTGTGATACCGCCAAGGTACTTCTCAAGCTTCTCGATTTCAAGCTCAAGACCAACAACTTCCTTCTTAGGAAGAAGGTCAAATGTGCCGTCCTCTCTCATAGCCTTAAGCTGAGCAAGACGAGCAACTCTGCCACGGATAGTCTTGAAGTTTGTAAGCATACCGCCAAGCCATCTTGCATTAACATATGGCATAGCGCAACGCTCAGCCTCTTCCTTAACTGACTCCTGAGCCTGCTTCTTTGTACCTACGAAAATGATTGAGCCGCCTTCTGCAGCGAGGTCACGAACGAACATATAAGCCTCATCAAGCTTCTTAACTGTTTTCTGAAGGTCGATGATGTAAATGCCGTTACGCTCTGTGAAGATGTATTCAGCCATTTTAGGGTTCCATCTTCTTGTCTGGTGTCCAAAGTGAACACCTGCTTCTAAAAGCTGTTTCATTGAAACTACGTTTGCCATTATTATTTCCTCCTTTAAGGTTAATTCCTCCACACCGAGTATGGCAAAAGCCCATAAAAATCACCTAAGGCTTAACTCATGTGTGTGCGTATTCGCTTGTATTTCTACGAATGCTGGGATATTATAACAAAAAAGGCTTGAAAAATCAAGCCTTTTTTCAATATTATTTGGTTTTTACAGTCTTAATCTTTGACCATTTTCCATAGTAGGTTTTATTTTTTCCGTTAATCTTTACAGTTTTATATGTTCTCACTTTAACATAATATTTCTTTTTTGATTTAAGCGATTTAACCGTTTTAGATGAAGACGATGAAGAAGCCTTGGCCGTTTTTGAAGAACTCATATTTTTCTTAGTGCTGTATTTCACCTGATATCCTGATACATTTGAGCATTTTTTGAAATTAATTTTAAATGATTTTTTCTTAGGCGCAAGTTTTTTAATTGAAGTGTTCGGAAATGTAGGTTTATAAGATAGTATCAAATCGTATGTTTTTCCACTTAAAACATGTTCATTATTTGTAAAAGAATATTCCATAACAAAAAAATACGTTCCTGAGTTAAGTTGAATATCACATTTATAATAATAAATGCCCAATCCTGAATCTTCATTGCGTGAAAGTGATACTTTGCTTATCGGTTTAGACGTATCATTAATTGAGTAAACATATGCGCTATTAGTAAAATACTCCCAAAAAGCAGACTTTATATTAACATTTATATTTCCCTTTTGAGGCACAACAAATTTAAAAGCATCACAATTAAATGTTGCATACTTATATCCACTCCCCGGTTTTGTTGTCGGATCGTCAGCATTCCATCCTTCGGTATAAATTGTATCAAACTCAACCTCTTGTGCCGAATTTACCCAACCACCTGCAAGAGCTGTTGAATTAAAACAAAAAAGCGAGCAAATAATAATTGATGTTGACATTATAATTGATAAAAGTTTTTTCATTGAAATATCTCCTTTAAATTAGATTTGAATATATTTTACTGCAATTTGCGGTATTTGTCAATACAACAATATGCAGTAACGTATAATAACAGCGGTGATATTATGTATAAACGAATACGTGATTTAAGAGAAGACCACGATTTAACGCAAAAGCAGGTAGCAAAAATACTCAATTGTTCTCAACAGGTTTATTCAAATTACGAGTTGGGGCAAAGAGATATACCGACAGCGATTTTAATTAAATTAGCCGATTATTATAATGTTACAACCGATTATATATTAGGCAGAAAATAAGCAAAGGCACTATGACGCAAATCATAGTGCCTTGATTTTTATAAACATTAGTCATTATTATTTGCGTTGTCAAGTACGGTATCAATCGCAAGAACGACTGCGAGAGCGGTTATTTCGTCGGTATCATCTGAAATATCAAGCTCATACGTATCGCCCCAGCTCATCCATGCCTTATGGATTGAAACGATTTCCTCATTGCCCGAAGTGATAACATAATCGTGGGCAAACAGTTCGCCGTCAACGTCCCAGCCCAAGCCGTCAACATAATACTTAGGTTTAAAAAGAGTAAGCTGCTTAACTATTTCTGCGACCTCCTCGCCGCCGACCTCAACGGTAAACTTAGGCATAAAGGTCAAAAGCTTTTGGCGGACAAAGGCAACCTCGCTATTATTTATATCATATATATGCAGTTTCCTGCCGAGAGTTAAAATTTCCCCCTCAACAAAATATCTGTCATTGCCCGCCTCGTCTTTAACTGAAAACTTAGCGCCGATTGAAAACACTTTTTGCTTAATATAAAGCTTCATATTTTTCTCCTATTTTATATATAGCTTCATAACCTGCGCCCTTGCCTTATCCTCTAAATCATCATCAAGAGGTTCAAGTGTGCAAGAGCCGTATTTATTTTTAACTGCCAAGGAAATAAGCAAATCTGCAAGTTGCGGATTTTTAGGCAAAACAGGACCGTGAGAATATGTGCCGAAAGTGTTTTTATACCTGACGCCCTCTGTGCCGTCCTCGCCGTTATTGCCGCAGCCTTTAATCATTTTGCCGAGTGGCTCAACACCCTTGCCGAGATAAGTTCTGCCGCTGTGGTTTTCAAAGCCAACAACCTCTATTCCCTCTTTTGTTTTATAAGCAAAATTGCCTATCATACGTTCCTCTTTGCCCTCGGTATAAAAATCAAGAGCGCCGATATATTCAAGCATTTTGCCGTCATAAGTTTTATAATATTTGCCGAGCATTTGGTAGCCGCCGCAGATAGCAAGCATAACCTTGCCCGAATCAACAGCACGTTTAATTTCCTTATCCTTGCCCTTTTTCAAGTCCTCAAGCAAAACGTCCTGCTCAAAGTCCTGACCGCCGCCGATAAATAAAATATCGTAATCGTCGGCATTAAAGGATTTACCCATAGTAATTCTGTCAACCTGAGTAGAAATACCACGAAGTTCCATTCTTTTAGTAAGTGCAATAATATTACCTCTGTCGCCGTAGAGATTGAGCATATCGGGATAAAGGTGTGCAATTTTAATCATCATTCCCAAAAGTCTTTACCTCCAAGTCTTTTAGCGATTACAGGGCGCATAGCCATCATTGAGGTATAAGTCGGAACAATATAAACGTCCCTGCCTTGACTTGTTGCAATATCAACAAGTTTATTATAATCCTCGTTTTCAATAATCTTAATTTCTCTGTTTCCTACGCCCTCATATTTAACACGAACTGCCATATCATAGCAGCGCTTGCCCGTAACGTAAATTTCTTTAACATTAGCCTTTTCAAATATTCCGGCAAAATCGACGTCCCAAATCCAGCTTATATCTCTGCCGTCTGCGGCATTATCGTTAAGCGAAAGAATGAGGGTAAAATCATCATCGATATTTTTAAGGAAATTCATAGTTTGGCTGAAGCCTGCCGGATTTTTAACAAGAATAAGATTAACTGTATTATCGCCTGCTTTGAAATGTTCCATTCTGCCGAAAGCGCCGTTGAAATGTTCAATAGCGTCAATAACGGTTTTTTCATCAATGCCGAATGCGGTAAGAGCAGCGGCACAACCGATAGCATTATAAATATTATAAGCGCCGCCGATATTAACTCTGATTATATTTCTGTCGCCGTTGAGATTTGCAACAACAACGGAGTGGTCGTTTTTCATTTCCTCTACGCTTTCAACCGCAAAATCGGGCTGAGGTCTTTTATAACCGCAATTAGGGCAAACAAAGCCGCCGAGGTGACCGTAGGTGTGATAAGTATAATCATACTCGTGCTTACAAAAGATGCAATACTTAGCGTCGCTGATTTCAGGTGCTTTTGCATTCTTATCAAAAGGAACATTAACGCCGAAAGTAATAATTTTATTCGGGATTTCCTTAGACATTGAATAGGTAAGTGAGCAATCGGCATCAAGGCAAACTATAGCATTAGGTAGATTTTTAACAGATTCCTTAATAGCATTTAATGTATGGGTAACCTCGCCGTAGCGGTCAAGTTGGTCACGGAAAACATTTGTCACAAGAATAACGTCGCAGTGAATATATCTTGAAACCTCTTTAAATGCGTTTTCGTCACATTCAATAATGGCATAATCCTTTTTGCATTTGCCCGTGATTGTTGAATTCATAATAAACGAAGCGGTAACGCCCGTGATAAGATTAGCGCCCGATTTATTGATAAAGTACGACTTACCCGCCTTTTTAAGTCCCTCTTCAAGAATACGGCAGGACGTGGTTTTACCGTTAGTACCCGTAACTACAATAACCTTAGTATTTTCAGACAAATCTTTTAAAACATTTCTTTTGACTTTGAGTGCGACCTTGCCGGGCATAGAGGTTGCACCCCTGCCAAGCTTATGCAACACAAAGGTAACAATTCTGCAAACAAGACAGCTTAAAAAAACTCGCATTTCTCTCTTCCTTTTCTGTTTGATATCAAATCAATTTTAAACTAAAGGCGATATCAAGTCAATAACTATATCAATTTTTATTTTAATTAATATTATTTTATGATATACTTTATATTATGAGGTATAGCTATGGAATATTTAAGTTTTAACAAGTATTTAAAAGATAAATTCGGTCAAAAGGTATATAAAATCAGCTTAGACGGCGGCTTCACCTGCCCAAACCGTGACGGAAAGACAGGCACACGAGGCTGTATTTTTTGCTCCAAAGGCGGAAGCGGAGATTTTGCCGAGAGCAGAAAAATGAGCATAACAGAGCAAATTGAAAACGGCAAGAAAAGAGTAGAAAAGAAAATAAAAAGCGGCAAATATATTGCATATTTTCAAGCCTTTACAAACACGTATGCGCCTGTTGAAACACTCAGGCAAAAATACGAGGAAGCGATTAATCACCCTGACATTGTTGCGCTTTCAATTGCGACAAGACCGGATTGCTTAGGCGATGACGTGCTAAGACTTCTTGATGAAATGAATAAAATAAAACCCGTTTTCGTCGAATTGGGGTTACAAACCATTCACCAAAAAAGTGCAAAATACATAAGGCGAGGCTACGATTTAAGCGTTTATGATAAGGCAGTAAGGGATTTAAAGAAAATCGGTGTAAACGTTGTTGTTCACGTAATCTTAGGACTTCCAAATGAGAGCGAAAACGATATGCTTGAAACGGTTAAATACGTTTGCGAAAGCGGTGCGAACGGAATTAAATTACAGCTTTTGCACGTAATTGACGGCACCGACCTTGCAAAAGATTATGAAAAAGGGCTTTTCAAAACGCTTAAATTTGACGAATACGTAAATCTTATTGTAAAATGCGTTAAAATTATACCAAAGGATATTGTTATTCACAGGTTGACGGGTGACGGAGCAAAAAAAGATTTGATTGCACCGCTTTGGTCAGCGGATAAAAAGAGAGTTTTAAATGCGATTAACAAGGCGTTGAGGGAAAGTTAATCAAAAACGCTTGCCGATGTGGAATTTTATTTTGAAGTTAAATAGAAAAGAATACAACAAAAGACAGCCTAAAAAATCAGGCTGTCTCAGCGTGTAGAAAAAGTCCAATTACAAATTTCTACACGCTGTCAGACTTCGAGAAAGTGAGATAAATTTCGTATTTTGCGAGCGGGAGCTGTACGTTGGTACTGCCCCCGAGCAAAAGACGGAAAGTGCCAAAAGTGGCTTGAACGTAGTGTTCA
>OCHI01000135.1_pt1 | contig 94921 bp, 94 predicted proteins | sample 1538691 | NCBI WGS metagenome assembly OCHI01 (sample SAMN04571718, study PRJEB22368) | human gut metagenome | biome: human gut; material: stool | host: Homo sapiens | place: Luxembourg | collected 2012-09-21 | reverse complement strand
GACGGCTGTTGAATTATCGTCCGACAGCTGTCGGACGATAATTCAACAGCCGTCGGACGATAAGGTTACATATGTCGGACGAATACTTTCTAGTAAGAGGAATATTTGTCCATCGTAATGCCGGAAAGAATCCGTACCTCCCCTCCAAAGTGTCTATATAAGAAGGCCATGAAGAGGGATAGAATAGAGAATCTAAAAAAACAAATAAAAAAACCGCCGCAAGCTATTGCAGATTCCAAAATAATGTCTACCTTTGCAACCGCAAAACGAAAACGGGTAAGTCCTATACGGCCAGCTCCCTTCGAATCCTCCAGGGCTTGATCGCAGCAAAGGTAGTTGGTTGTAGCGGCGCGATATAGTAAGCTTACCCACCCGCCTCTTTAGCTCAGTTGGCCAGAGCACGTGATTTGTAATCTCGGGGTCGTTGGTTCGAATCCGACAAGAGGCTCAGAAAAAGAAAAGGTGATACGAAATGTATCACCTTTTCTTTTTTAATTAATAATGAAAAATTAAAGAATTAAAAATTAAAATCTGCACATCGGCTTGCCCTTGAATCCAACTATATTTGTACCTTTGCACATTATTTCTAAGAAAGATGACAGAAAATAGAGGTTACATGCAACGATACGCAATGCTGTTCGGTACCTATATGGGAGGTTTTTGGATATTGAAGTTCATACTCTTTCCGGTGGGACTGTCGGTTCCTTTTTTACTTTTCCTTTTCATGGGACTCACGCTATGCGTACCTTTTATGGGATATTATTATGCACGGATGTATCGTAATCAGGTATGCGGAGGCGGCATCAGCTTCCTGCATGCATGGATATTCACCGTTTTCATGTATATGTTTGCCGCGCTGCTTGCCGCTGTGGCACACTACATCTACTTCAGGTTCATAGACCACGGATATGTGATAAACACGTGCGAAACGATGGTAGACACGCTTGCCCAAAGCAACATGCCGGAAATGGATTCGTACATCGCCACCTATCAGGAAGCTCTGGAGACAGCCCGACTGCTCAGTCCTATCGACATTACACTACAGATGATATCGTCCAATGTGTTTTGGGGTTCGATACTGGCTTTCCCCACCGCCTTGTTCGTGATGAGACGCAAGAAAGACAACGCTCCGGCAAAGTGACGGAACAGTAAAAAGAAATGTTATTTCAATTGTAAATAGAAAAATCATACATCAATGGATATTTCAGTTGTCGTACCACTATATAATGAAGAAGAATCACTCCCCGAACTGTTCGCATGGATTGAGCGGGTGATGAATGCCAACGGTTTTTCATACGAAGTGATTTTCGTGAACGACGGAAGTACCGACCGTTCCTGGCAGGTAATCGAGCAATTGCAGGCGCAAGCTCCGGACAAGATACGGGGCATTAAGTTCCGCCGCAACTACGGGAAGTCGCCGGCATTGTTCTGTGGTTTCGAACAAGCACAAGGCGACGTCGTGATAACCATGGACGCCGACCTGCAGGACAGTCCCGACGAAATACCCGAACTCTACCGCATGATTACCCAAGAAGGCTATGACCTCGTATCGGGCTGGAAGCAGAAACGTTACGACCCGTTGTCGAAGACCCTCCCCACCAAATTGTTCAATGCCACCGCTCGCAAAGTATCGGGCATCAAAAACCTGCACGACTTTAATTGCGGACTGAAGGCGTATCGCAAAGAGGTGGTCAAGAATATAGAGGTTTACGGCGAAATGCACCGCTACATCCCCTACCTGGCCAAGAATGCCGGCTTCAAGAAAATCGGCGAGAAAGTAGTACACCACCAGGCACGCAAATACGGAAAGACCAAGTTCGGGCTGAACCGTTTTGTAAACGGGTATCTGGATTTGCTTTCCCTTTGGTTCCTTTCCCGGTTCGGCATCAAGCCCATGCACTTTTTCGGATTGCTGGGTTCGCTGATGTTCATCTTCGGCTTCATAGCCGTGGTCATAGTGGGTGTCAGCAAGTTGTACTACATGCACCATGGCATGCCCTACCGCCTTGTGACGGACTCTCCCTACTTCTACCTCTCGTTGACCTCCATGATTATCGGCACACAACTGTTCGTGGCAGGATTCCTCGGAGAGCTGATTTCACGTAATGCCCCGGAACGAAACAAATATCAAATAGAGAAAACCATTTAACGATGAAAAAATTAGTCAGACTTGTCATACTCGGAGCTATCCTTTGCCCGATAATAAGCATAGCTATCTCCTGCTCGGAGGAGGCAGATTGCTCCATGACGGCACGCCCCATGGTGAATTGCATTCTTTATAGAGTAGACCCCGAAACCCAATACGTGGAGAACGACACGCTCGACTCGCTCACCGTCACAGCATACGGCACCGACTCCATCATCATCAACAACCAGAAGAAGGTACACGACATCTCCCTGCCACTGCGCTATACGGAGGATTCCACCAAGCTGATATTCAAGTATAGCCGGAATAAGAGTGACACGATGGTGATACGCCACACCAACACCCCCTATTTCCTATCGATGGATTGCGGCTATCAGATGAAGCAGGCCATCACAGACGTAACGTGCACCCGCATCTCTCTGGACTCGATATACATCAAAGACAATGAAGCAGGCATCTATGGAAAGGAAAATCTTAAGTTATTCTATTAGTCTGGCACTCTGCCTGCTGATGTTCCTCCCCCTACGGGCGCAGAACGGGAATCCTACCGTCCCCCCCCAGGGAGCACCTCCCAAGAAGGAGAAGAAGGACGCGAAAGAAGAAGTGCACTATCCGTTATACAACGGCATGTCCGTCGGCTTGGACTTGTGGGGAATCGGAAGTTCCGTATTTGGAGGAGATTTCCTGAGTTCCGAAGTGGCCGTGGATGTAAACCTCAAGAACCGCTTCTTCCCTATTGCCGAACTGGGATATGGCTCCACGGACACCTGGAGTGACAAAGGCATACACTACAAAAGCAACGCCCCCTACTTCCGCATAGGAATGGACTATAACACGCTATACAAGAAGCAGCACGGACACATGCTACTCGTAGGCTTGCGTTACGGTGTAAGCAGCTTCAAGTACGATGTAGACGCCTTGGGACTGGACGACCCGATATACGGTGGCATCGTAGGCAATCCGAATCTGGACGACGAGATATGGGGAGGCAGCCTGCCCTATAACCATAAAGGAATGAAAGGCTCCATGCAATGGGCGGAATTTTGTGTCGGTATCCGGGCGCACGTCTGGAAGGCATTGTACATGGGCTGGTCACTACGCTTCAAGTTCAAATTGTCTGCCTCGGCCAATGAATACGGTGACCCGTGGTATGTGCCCGGTTTCGGGAAATATGGCTCCAACACGATGGGAGTAACCTATACGATAACTTATAAACTACCTCTTTAAGCGACTTATGACAGGGTTAGAGATTTGGCTACTGGCCGTAGGACTTGCGATGGATTGTTTCGCCGTTTCTATAGCCAGCGGAATTATATTGAAACGCGCCCGGCTGCGCCCTATGCTGGTGATGGCCATCAGCTTCGGCTTTTTCCAGGCTTTGATGCCTCTGCTGGGATGGATAGGCGCCAGTTTTTTCAGCCACCTGATAGAAAGTATTGACCATTGGATTGCATTCGGTATCCTTGCCTTCCTGGGCGGACGCATGATAATGGAATCCTTCAAGGACGAAGATTGCAAGCACGAGTATGACCCTACCAGCCTGAAGGTGGTGCTCGCTCTGGCCGTGGCAACCAGCATCGATGCATTGGCGGTAGGTGTTTCGTTTGCATTCCTCGGTATCAAGCAATTCTCGGCTATTCTTTCCCCCATCGGCATTATCGGTTTTGTATCATTCGCCTTGTCGATGGTCGGCCTGATGTTCGGCATCCGTTTCGGATGTGGCATAGCCCGCAGACTGCGCGCCGAACTTTGGGGAGGGATTATCCTCGTCATCATCGGTACCAAGATATTGGTAGAGCATCTCTTCTTTTAATTAAAAAGTAAAAACTCAGATAGGATATGGAAAAGAAAGTACAACGGAATTTTTTATGGATTGCCCTACTGGTACTGGGAACCATCTGGATACTTGCCCGCCACAACCAAGTCACTCCTTATCAGACGGATAACGGACTGATATTCGGTACGGTATATAAAGTGACTTATCAATGTGACCAAAATCTGAAGGCAGAGATAGAAGCGGAACTCAAACGTTTCGACGGTTCCTTGTCCCCTTTCAATGACACGGCGACCATTACGCGCATCAACCGCAACGAGGACATTGTGCCCGACACATTCTTTACCAACGTCTTCCGACGTAGCATGGAAATCTCCCGGGAGACCGATGGTGCCTTCGATATCACCGTTGCCCCTCTTGCCAATGCCTGGGGATTTGGGTTCAAGAAGGGTAATTTCCCCGACTCTGCCATGATAGACAGCCTGCTGGAGATGACAGGATACGAAAAAGTAAAATTGTCCGATGAAGGGAAAGTGGTGAAAACAGACCCACGTATAATGCTCTCGTGCAGCGCTGTGGCAAAAGGATATGCAGTAGATGTCATAGCCCAACTTCTGAAGAAAAAGGGTATCCGCAACTTTATGGTCGATATAGGCGGAGAAGTGGTTGTTCACGGGCAAAACCCTCAAAATGGACCTTGGCGCATCGGTTTGAACAAGCCGATAGACGACTCACTGGCAGTGAACCAGGAACTGCAAGCAGTGCTGCAAGTTACGGATTTAGGCATGGCTACATCGGGCAATTATCGCAACTACTACTATAAAGACGGAAAGAAATATGCGCATACCATCGACCCGCGTACCGGCTATCCGGTACAGCACAGCATCTTGTCAGCCACCGTCATTGCCAAAGATTGCATGAGTGCAGACGCCTATGCCACGGCATTCATGGTGATGGGGCTGGAAGAAGCAGAACGCGTGGCGGATGCACATCCGGATATCGACGCCTGCTTCATTTATACGGATGAAGAAGGAAAGCTTCAAACGTTCTTAACAAAAGGGATGGAGAAGTATATGAAATAATGCGCAAATGCGATTAACCCATCATTTATAAAATACAAAATATACCGCCAGTACCAGACATACAAAAGCGGCAAAATGATTCCAATGCAGCGTTTCTCCCTTGAAAAGAACTGTTGTGAACACCGTAAAGATTATCAAAGTGATTACTTCCTGAATCACTTTGAGTTGCATCAATGAGAACGGGCCTCCATTGCCTAAAAAGCCTATCCGATTGGCCGGAACCTGACAAGAATACTCAGCCAGAGCTATTACCCAAGAAAACAGCACCACGGCATACAACGGCCAGTTGGAGATGACTTTTGTCTCTTGTAGCTTCAGATGCCCATACCAGGCAAACGTCATGAAAATATTAGATACAATCAATAGCAAAATGGTATAAAATGCTTTCATATAGTGATTAATGATTAGTGATTAGTGATTAATGATTAATGATTGCAGGCAGCAATTCCTCTTGCACATTCGTCATACTCCCCCATAGACTATAGCGTGCCTCAGGATTCATTTCCTCCAACTGTTTCAGAATGCCTTTCATTGCACTACGGCTGGATTGTGACTCATACGGACAATTCTTCACCTGCTTACGATACCCCCTCACTTGCGCCAACTCCATCAAATCCGCCTCATGTACCAGACACATCGGACGGATAATCGTCATATCAAACTTCTTCATTACCAGCCGAGGAGGCATGGAGCTGAACGCTCCCTGATAGGTGATATTCATCAGCAAGGTCTCTAGAATATCATCCATGTGATGGCCTAACGCGATTTTATTGCATCCCTGCTCCTTGGCTACGGTAAACAATGCCTTCCGCCTATTCCAAGAGCAAAGAAAACAAGGAGACTTGCGGGTATCTGTCGTGGCATCAAACTCCGTTTCAAAGAGAACAAAAGGCACTCCCCACGACTCTACGTACTCCCTCAGATAGTCCACATCGCTTTGATAAGGTATATTCTTCATCACTACATGTACGGCGACAACGGAAAAACGGGGTTTATAGACACGGACACGCCGTGCCAACAACTCCACCAGCGCCAAAGAGTCCTTGCCTCCCGAAAGCCCGATAAGAATCTTATCGCCGTCCTCTATCAGTCCATATTCCACCACACCTTTGCTAAACCGCTTGTCTATGCGGCGCAACATCTTTTCTTCTTCAGTAAATTGTGCCATTGATACGAGTTATGAGTTATAAGTTATAGCTCTTCCGGCTGCAAAAGTAAGGCAAAAGAACGATTTAAAGAAGAATTAACAAAATAGAATTACGGAAACCAGCTTTATTCACGATAAATTTGTATTTTTGACCTTCTGAACAAATCAGCATGTATCAATATGAATAAAAAATATATCCTTTTCTTTCTATTCGGCCTTTTGAGCATAACAATTTCCGCACAAAGCCTGGCAGAAGCCAAAGCCTTGTACGAGAAGGGAGAATACGAAGAAGCCAAGCCCGCCTTCAAAAAACTCGTCAAGACACAACCTGGCAATGGAAATTACAACCTATGGTACGGTGTATGTTGCCTGGAAACCGGCGAACCCGCAGAAGCCTTGAAACACCTGGAAAGCGCCGTCAAGAGACGCGTCCCCAGCGGGCAACTCTATTTGGCCCGGGCATACAATGATTTATATCAGTTCGAAGATGCCATCGAGACTTATGAGACCTACATTTCCGACCTGAGAAAGAGAAAACGCTCCACCGAAGAGGCCGAACAATTATTGGAAAAAAGCAAATCCAACTTGCGCATGCTGAAAGGCGTGGAAGAGGTCTGCTTCATCGACAGCTTTGTGGTAGACAAGGAAAAATTCCTGGATGCATACAAAATCAGCCCCGAATCGGGCAAACTGTTCATGTACGACACCTACTTCAATGATTCCGGTAAGGAAGGCGGAACGGTATACGAAACGGAGCTGGGCAATAAGCTATATTATAGCGAAATGCAACCGGACAGCACCCTCAGTATCCTTTCGCGCAACAAGTTGCTGGACAAATGGAGTGATGGCAGCTTGTTGCCCGGAAGCATCAACGAGGCCATGAATGCAGACTACCCTTATGTACTTACGGACGGTATCACTATCTACTATGCCTCGGATGGCCCTGGCTCGATGGGAGGATATGACATTTTCGTCACCCGTTACAATACGAATACCGACTCTTATCTGATGCCGGAAAATGTGGGCATGCCGTTCAATTCGCCCTACAACGACTATATGTACGTCATTGACGAATTCAACGACTTGGGATGGTTTGCCTCCGACCGCTACCAGCCGGAAGGCAAAGTGTGCATCTATGTATTCATTCCCAACTCATCCAAGCAAGTGTACAACTACGAAGGGATGGACCCGGACAAGATGATATCATTGGCGCAACTTCACTCTATCAAGGACACATGGACGGACACCGATGCGGTAAAGGCCGCCCGAGAAAGGCTTCGGACCGCTGCCAACGCAAAGCCGCGGACCACCAAGAAGCACGATTTCCAATTCGTCATTGATGACCACTCCACCTATTACCAGCTGGACGATTTCCGTTCCCCGCAGGCCAAAGCCTTGTATGGCAAATACAATCAGCTGGAGCAGAGCCACAAACAACTGCAGGAGAAACTGGAAGATATGCGTTCGGAATACTCCCGAGCCGACAAGCAGGAAAAGGACAAGATGTCCGCCGCCATCCTCGACCTGGAGCAACGTGTACGGCAATTGTCCACTGAGATGGAGCAAACTGCCATTCAAGTGCGCAACCTGGAAAAACAAGCCACCAAATAAAGACAACTATGGATATACTCATTATCGCCTCATTGATTATAGGAGCAGTAATCTTGTTCTTAGTGGAATTATTCGTAATTCCGGGCATCAGCGTTGCCGGTTTTCTGGCAGGAGGTTGCATCATCTTTGCCAACTACTATGCCTTTGCCTATATGGGCACCACGGCAGGTGTCATTACGCTTATCATATCTGCCCTGGCTTGTATCGGCTCGTTGGTATGGTTCATGCGTTCCAAGACACTCGACAAAATTGCATTGAAAAAAAACATCACCTCCAAAGTAGACCGTAGTGCCGAGGAAAAAGTCAAGGTAGGTGATATAGGCGTAACCACTACCCGCCTGGCTCTTATCGGCTATGCCGAAATCAACGGAGACATCGTGGAAGTAAAGTCATCAGACGGCTTCCTGAACGAAAAGACTCCGATTATCGTAGACCGTATTGCCGACGGAGTCCTCTTAGTGGAGCGGCTCAAGCAGTGAAATTTCAGAAATCAACCTATTTATAACTAACAATTAATATTTAATCTCATGGATCCAAGCACAATGTATTTAACCGCCTTCCTCATTATAGGAGGCATTATTTTCCTGGTACTTTTCTTCCATTATGTACCGTTCTTCTTGTGGCTGTCTGCCAAAGTATCGGGAGTAAACATCTCGCTGGTACAACTTTTCCTGATGCGTATCCGTAATGTTCCTCCTTATATCATTGTGCCCGGCATGATTGAAGCTCATAAAGCAGGATTGCAAAACATCACGCGCGACGAACTGGAAGCGCACTACCTTGCCGGAGGTCACGTAGAGCGGGTGGTACACGCACTGGTATCCGCCTCTAAAGCCAATATCGAGCTGCCGTTCCAGATGGCAACCGCCATCGACCTTGCCGGCCGTGACGTATTCGAAGCCGTACAGATGTCCGTTAACCCCAAAGTAATTGACACTCCTCCCGTGACAGCTGTTGCCAAAGACGGTATCCAGCTGATTGCCAAGGCCCGTGTAACGGTGCGCGCCAATATCCGCCAATTGGTGGGAGGTGCCGGAGAAGACACGATTCTGGCCCGTGTAGGCGAGGGTATTGTGTCTTCCATCGGTTCGTCAGAGAATCATAAGTCTGTATTGGAGAATCCGGATTCTATCTCCAAACTGGTATTGCGCAAGGGGTTGGATGCCGGAACAGCATTCGAAATTCTGTCCATTGACATTGCTGATATTGACATAGGTAAGAATATCGGTGCCGCCCTGCAGATAGACCAAGCCAATGCCGACAAGAACATTGCTCAAGCCAAGGCAGAGGAACGCCGCGCCATGGCCGTAGCCACAGAGCAGGAAATGAAGGCAAAAGCCCAGGAAGCCCGTGCCAAAGTTATCGAGGCAGAAGCGGAAGTACCCAAGGCCATGGCCGAAGCATTCCGCAACGGCAATCTGGGTATCATGGACTATTACCGGATGAAGAATATAGAAGCCGACACTTCCATGCGCGAAAACATTGCCAAACCGACGACGGGCAATACCAGCCAGCCGTTGAGTAAATAACCCGAAAAGTAACTGACGAAACGCCGGAACCGGTGAACAAGAATCGGTTCCCGGCGTTTCTATTTATAAACAAAAGATTAAAGCCTCAAGCATATGAAGAAATATTTCGCCTCTTCCGAACTGATCATCAATGAAGACGGTTCTGTATTTCATCTTCACGTAAAGCCCGAATGGCTGGCAGACAAAGTCATCTTGGTAGGCGACCCCGGACGGGTGGCACTGGTTGCCTCCCATTTCGAGAACAAGGAATGTGAAGTGGAAAGCCGCGAGTTCAAGACTATCACCGGTACTTACCAGGGGAAACGTATTACGGTGGTTTCCACCGGTATCGGATGTGACAACATCGATATCGTGATGAACGAACTGGATGCCCTGGCAAACATCGACTTCGAGACGCGCGAAGAAAAGCCCCGCCTGCGTAGCCTTGAGCTGGTACGTATCGGCACCTGCGGCGGCTTGCAACCCTACACTCCGGTGGGTACATTTGTATGTTCTGAAAAATCCATCGGTTTCGACGGTCTGCTCAACTTCTATGCCGGACGCAACTCCGTGTGCGACCTACCCATGGAGCGTGCCTTCCTCAACCATATGGGATGGTCCGGCAACATGTGTGCCCCTGCCCCCTACGTCATTGATGCAAGTGCTGAACTGATAGACCGCATCGCACAAGACGACATGGTACGTGGCGTAACGATTGCCGCCGGGGGCTTCTTCGGACCTCAAGGACGCGAGTTACGCGTGCCGCTTGCCGACCCACATCAGAATGAGAAGATTGAAAAATTTGAATACAACGGCTACCGTATTACCAACTTCGAGATGGAAAGTTCTGCCCTGGCAGGCTTGAGCCGTCTGATGGGGCACAAGGCCATGACGGTATGCATGGTCATTGCCAACCGCCTGATAAAAGAAGCTAACACGGGATACAAGAATACGATAGATACTCTTATCAAAACAGTACTCGACCGTATCTAAGTATCCTTCAAGAAATGCTCCTCCCTTTCCTTCAGCCAATCCTAGGAGTAGGGTTTAGTAATGACTTCATCACATCCTGCCTGACGTGCCCGTTGCTGGTCTGTATAGTGTAGCAATGTCCTGCTATACCCACAATGGGCACAGAGGCGGATTAGGCTTTATAAGCATCTATCCATTATCGATTTGCACAAAGTTACGATAAAAGCCCATAAGTTGAATCACCATCTCTCTTTTTTGTAAAGAAACCATTATCTTTGCTGAATAAAAATAAGCCGGATAAAATGAACCAAGATACCATTTGTGCCATAGCCACCGCCCAAGGGGGAGCCATAGGATGCATCCGTGTCTCCGGACCGGATGCCATAGAGATAACATCCCGCATATTTACCCCTGCCCGGAAGGGGAAGAAGCTGAAGGATGCCAAGCCATACACACTTACCTTCGGTCATATCCATGAAGAAGAAAACATCATAGACGAAGTACTTGTAAGCTTATTCCGTGCCCCCCACTCGTACACGGGCGAGGATAGCACGGAAATCATGTGCCACGGTTCGAGCTATATTCTTCAGAAGGTGTTGCAACTGCTCATCGGTAATGGTTGCCGCCTGGCCGCTCCCGGTGAGTACACGCAACGGGCCTTCTTGGGTGGCAAAATGGACCTAAGCCAGGCCGAAGCCGTGGCCGACCTCATCGCCTCCACCTCTGCCGCCACTCACCGCCTCGCCATGAGCCAAATGCGCGGTGGGTTCAGCAAAGAGCTGGCCTCACTACGCGACCAATTGCTGCACTTCACATCACTCATAGAACTGGAGCTGGACTTCAGCGACCACGAAGAACTGGAATTTGCCGACCGCTCCGAGCTATGTCTCCTAGCAGACGGCATAGAGCAGGTAATTTCCCGTTTAGTACAATCCTTCAGTGTAGGCAATGCCATCAAGAACGGCGTGCCCGTAGCCATCATCGGCGAAACGAACGCTGGTAAATCCACCCTGTTGAATGCACTACTAAACGAGGAACGAGCCATTGTAAGCGACATACACGGGACAACCCGCGATGTGATAGAAGACACAGTCAATCTTGGTGGGATAACTTTCCGATTTATTGATACGGCAGGCATACGCGAAACGAACGACACCATCGAGAACCTAGGAATTGAGCGAACCTTCCAGAAATTGGAGCAGGCGGAAATCGTGCTCTGGATAGTTGATGCCACGAATGCCGTCTCACGGATACCACAACTAACTACCCAGATACTTCCCCGTTGCGAAGGGAAACGGCTCATTCTCGTATTCAACAAGACCGATCTGGTGCAAGATGCCTCAACCATCCCCAACTCCAGTTTCACCGTGGCCGCTACTAATGTGCAATGTATCTCCATCTCTGCCAAAGGACGTACCAACCTCGACAAGCTTCAGCAAATGCTAATCTCTGCCGCTAACCTGCCCACGGTTACCCAAAACGATGTCATTGTCACGAATATACGCCACTACGAGGCTTTGACCCATGCCTTGGAAGCCATCCACCGGGTTCAACAAGGACTAGCAGAAAATCTATCCGGAGATTTTGTTTCACAAGATATCCGCGAATGCATTTTCCATCTAAGCGATATTGCAGGGGAAGTTACGAACGATATGGTACTTGGGAATATTTTCGAACATTTTTGCATCGGCAAATGATTTGTTGTAAACAACTGTAACTAATTAGAGTCAACTATAAGGAAGTCGCTGAATTTCAGCGGCTTTTTTGTTACACATATTCCAGATAAGTCGGGTAAACACCCGTTTTTCACCATATTTTTCTACCGTATTTCTACCGCGGAACATTTACCGCAATATGGCCGATGTCACACTAAGGCATTTGATGACATGTGTGTACAATGGTTTACGTAGAGAGACAAAATGCGAAATTAAAACTTTATGGTTTCATTAAAAATATGGAGAAAATAACATGGAAGTAAAAAGAATTTGTCAATGGTGTGGTAAGCCCTTTATAGCGCAAAAGACCACCACTAATTATTGCAGTCATCAATGCTCAAGCCGAGGTTACAAACATCGGATGAAAGAGCGAAGAATGGAACTCATCCACAGTCAGGAAATGTTGGAAGTAAAGAAGCGATTAGAGAGCCAAGAGTACTTTACTTTTTCACAAGCAGCCAAAGTAATGGGTGTATCTCGTCAATACATCTACAAATTAGTCAAGGAAGAAAAGTTAAGAGCATCAAGAATCAGTTCAAGAATGTCTTTTATACGCAGAGCTGATATTGAGTTAATGTTAAAATCCAAGCCTTATGAACGAGTAGTAACAAAAGTCGAATTTGATATTGCCGAGTACTACACTGCAGAGGAAATAGCAGAAAAGTACAAGGTAAACCCTAAATGGGTATGGACATACACTCGTGAGCATAACATCCCAAAAGTAAAAATCCGTCAGTTCAATTATTACAGCAAGAAGCATATCGATGCTGCTTTTGCTAAGTATAAGGTTGATAATGACCTTACCGAATGGTACACTCCCGAAGAGATTCAGGAGAAGTACGGCATGACCCGTGTAGCCATCCGTTCGCAAGTCTATCGGAATAACATACCATCTAAGAAAGAACACGGACAAATATTCTATTCAAAATTGCATTTCGACTTATCCAAATCTTCCGGCCAAGAAAAAGAAGCTGAATACTACACAGTACAAGAAGCAATGAAGAAATTCAACCTTACCAGAGAGTCCGTTTATAACACTCTCCGCTTCCACGAAATCAAAAGAGAGAAGAAAGGACGCTTCGTGAAGTTCTTGAAAGTGGACTTTGACCGCGTAATGGGAGTGAAAAAATAGCAGAAATTCCAAATGACTACAGAAATTATAAAATTATTTCATGCTGAATGATTTCTGCATGTTTTCATTATTCACCTTTGCGACAGAAACAAACAGAAAACCCTAGTTATTAACAATTTAATTTTATTAAGTATGGCAGAGTGTAAAACTGTAACTCTTAGAACGCGTCCATTAAAGAATGGAATGATTTCCTTTTATTTGGATTATTATCCTGGTTATCGTGAACAAGAAACAATGAAGACTATTCGTCATGAGGGATTAAACATTTATATATATGCCAATCCCAAGAACCAACGTGAACGTGACTTCAACACCACAATGTATGAGAAGGCTGAAGCAATCCGTTGCAGACGTTATGAAGCTATCGTAAACGAACGTTATGATTTCTTCGATAAGCGAAAATTCAAAGCCGATTTTTTGGAATATTATCGAAATCAACTTGGAAAGCATGATCAGAAATGGGGATTTGTGTATCAGCACTTCAATAATTTTGCCCATGGTAAATGTACCTTTGAAGACATTGATGTAGACTTCTGCAACAAATTCCGAGAATACTTGCTATCCGCAAAACAACTTAGACATCCCGACAGAAAGGTTACAAAGAACTCCGCTTCGGGTTATTGGTCAACATTCAGAGGTTTCTTGAAGATTCTATATCGCAGTAGAATGATCAAGACCAATGTCAATGATTATCTAGATAAAATTGAAACCGAAGATGTAATCAAAGACTATTTGAGTGTAGAAGAATTGTTTGCTCTGGCGGAGACTCCATGCAAAAAGCCCGTACTAAAGAACGCATCACTATTTTCATGTCTGACCAGTTTGCGTCTTGGTGACATCCTTTCGCTTCGTTGGGAAGAGATAATTGATTTTGCAGCTGGCGGGAAATGCGTACACACCATTTGTGAAAAGACAAAGACCGAAGACATCATTCCTATCAGCGATGAAGCTTTGGAACTCATTGGATATTCCCCAAAGAAAAAAGGCAGAGTATTTGAGGGTTTGAAAAGAAGTTGGGTTCAACAGCCAATGAAAGAATGGATTCGTTCGGCTGGTATTACCAAGCACATTACCTTTCACTCCTACCGCAGAACATTTGCTACCCTTCAAGGTGCAGCTGGAACAGACATCCGTACTATACAAAGTATGATGGCACACAAAAGTATTACAACTACCCAAAGATATATGAAACCAGTGGATAGTAACAAACGTGAAGCAAGTAACAAAATATCATTGACTAGAAAGGAATAAAAGGTCATAAATCTACGATTAAAATGCCCCAAGTATGACTTATAGTACCATTTTAGAGTACCATTTCATACTTTGGGCTATTTTTTGTTAAAATTCGAACGATTTATTGCAGTTAATTATCACCAATGAGAAACAGTAAATAATTTTGTGATAAATAACAACATTAAATATCAACAGACTATGGCAAATTATATTCAAATTCGAGCAAAAAAAGCAAGTGATGTAATCGGAGCAGGCGTAATCTCCTATGCTTTAATTGGAAGTTTTTTACTCTATAAATTCCATATAAATTTAATGGAATATACAACACCTATAATACTAGGCTTTGTTGTAATAACTGTGTCTTTTGCATGTACAAAAAGATTATTCTACCATATTATGATGGAGAACTCTAATCTTTTATCTTTTAGCATGCAAAAAGAATTCATCTCTGTTTCCTCTACAATAAATGAACCCCAAAATGAACCCCAAAGTGAACCCCAAAGTGAACCCCAAAAAGCAAATAATGAAACTCAAGAGAATGAAGTTGGTGGACAAGAAACATTGAAAAGTGGACAAGAAATCCCGAAAGTGGACAAGAAAAGTGGACAAGAAACCTTGAAAGGTGGACAAGAAATCCTGAATGACACCCAAAATGACACTAGAAATGATACCTCAAAAGATACTAGCTATTCCTACCTTGATAAGTATGCGATGCTACAGGAGAACATCGAAAAGGAAAACATTAAACGCAAAGTACTCATCATGGAGGCTGTACGTGAGTATGTTACCTACACAGTAGCACCATATCTAAAGAAAGAGGATGTTTTGATTTTATTGGAGAACATCAACTGTATGGCAATAGGTCATACAAGTTCATATAAAAGTATTCGCTCTGATTTAAACAATCCATTAAGGTCGCCCGATTTACGCCATTTGGCATGGAACATTGGCGAAAGATTAGGAATTCCAAATAGAGAACGTGCCATTTTTATTAAGGCTTCATTTCCATTTGAACTTCGTGATGCAACTGTTGAGTATCTTGAAAGGAATCTCCGTGATGTTATTCCGGCATCAATTCCAATAGATAGACCAGCCAAGGGTGACTACAAATTCAACTCAATGAAGAAGACTATAGCTGCTTAGTAATAATTTACTTGTTCAGCAAGATAATTATTCCAGTCTGCACTATTTCTGCGATTATTCATTATATTCATTTGCACCATGTTAAACCTCAAAGTTAAAAAACATGGTAACAAAAGAATTTACATTTAACGACCTACCAACAGTTGTAGGTGAGTTGTGCGAGAAAATCGCAAGTCTGGAAACAACGATTAAAGAGAACATCAAAAATCGTAATGAGGTAAAGGAGAACACGCATGTACTCATGAGCGTACAGGAAGCGTGCGAATACCTTAAAATGCCTCTGTCGACCTTTTATTACAAGGTGAAGAATGATGGTCTTCCTGCTATCAAGCAAGGCAAGCATCTTTTAATCTATCGGGATGAACTCGACAAGTGGCTGGAACTTTCTCGCAAGAATCCGGTTCCCTTGACAGCCGAGGAAGAGAATGAGAAACTTTCGGCATCGTTCCGTCGCAAGGCAAAACCCTTAAAGTGGTAGCATTATGGAATACAAAGAAAACATCCGTAAGATGCTGCCCGATGAGTTGGCTGCTTGCATTGAGGAATCTACTATTCACATGTCCGATCAATACACCAGTTCGCCCGAAGTCTTGAGAGTTGGGGAGGCTGTTATCGGGACTCTCGGAAATTTCAGTGCATCCATCGGTAAGGCAAAGAGCAAAAAAACTTTTAATGTCTCTGCCATAGTTGCTTCTGCTTTATCGAACGACGAAGTGCTCCGTTACAATGCCGATTTCCCATCGGACAAACGAAACATCCTTTACATTGACACCGAGCAGGGACGTCATCATTGCCAAAAGGTACTGAAGCGAATTGTCCGCTTGGCTAATTTGCCAATAGACATTGAGCCCAAAAACCTGAAGATATTAGCACTTCGCAAATATACTCCAGAAGAACGATTGGCTATTGTGGAGTATGCTTTGAATATAATACCCAATATCGGGTTGGTCATCATTGATGGCATCCGTGATTTTGTCTACGACATCAATTCTCCAAGTGAAGCCACAAAGATCATCTCCAAACTAATGCAATGGACTGATGACTATCAGATCCATATTCACACCATTCTTCATCAGAACAAGAATGATGAGCATGCTCGTGGCCACATCGGAACTGAACTGAACAATAAGGCTGAGACCATTATGCAAATTGAGGTGGACAAAGACGACAAATCTGTGAGCGTTGTGGAAGCCATCCATATCCGCGACAAGGAGTTTGAATCATTCGCTTTTCGCATCAACGACGAAGCCTTGCCTGAACTGGTAGAATGCTATTCGCCAAAAGAGAAGAGAGTCGGCCGTCCCAAAAAGGAGGAATTTGATCCATATCGAGACATCCCCGAAATGGTACATCGCCAAGTTTTGGAAACAACTTTTGCCAATGGCGATATTGAGGGTTATGACAATGTACGGCAGACATTACAGACTGCCTATGCCAATGCTGGTTATAAACTCAGTTATAACAAATCGGTAGCCGTGCTAAAATTTCTCACCAATAAACGGATGGTTGTGAAAGAGAAGAAGGGTTATCATTTCATGTCCGACTACCACTATTAAATCACTTTACTTTATTCAAGGGGCGTAGATATAGGAATAAAGCAAAACTCTACATTTTGTATAATCCTATAGCTTGCTGAGCAGAGCACAACAGGTATCTGTTGCGAGATATGCCAAGGTATAACCTCACTTACGTTGAGATTCTACTTTGGCCCTCTCGCCAGCTCTGTTACACAGCTGGTACGCTACTCGCAAGCTCGCACCCCATTCACCTTTATATTGATATTCCTATGACTAATCATACAAATCAAAAGAACTCCTCTCCCATCACGAAGAGAAGTGTATTCATTGGAGCCAAAGTAACTCCACAACAGAAAGAGGAAATCCATGTCCTTGCCAATCAATGTGGCATGACCGTCAGTGATTATCTTCTAACCAGAGCCTATAACTATAAGCCAAAAGCCAGACTCACCAAAGAAGAATCTCTCCTCTTACAGAACCTGGATAACTGTCGAGCAGACTTGGTGAATTACGTATCAGCTTTGCACGGCATGAACAATAAACAACGATTGGAGATGTTCAACCGAATACCGTTTATGGTTGGCTGGCTTCAAAAACTGGGAGATGTAGCCGAGGCTGTCTGCCAGTTCCTCGAAAGCGTGAGAGTGCCTAACAATATTCCGTCCAACAACCAAAACGATGACTTATGATAGCAAAGGCCAAAGCAATATCACATGGGATAAACGGCATCCGTTACATAATCGGTGAATCGCACAACAAAAAGCATCCCGAAAAGATTCATCGGATTATGGACAATCTGCTTCCCTCTCATCTTGATGCTATGGGAATCTGGAACTCCATGTTATTTACACTCTCAGCGTACAAGAACATGAAGAATTCGGTCATCCGCATAGAGCTAAGTCCATCACCCGAACATACCAAGTATTTCAATTCTGCCGATTGGAAAGACCTTTGGCTTGAGTTTCTTGCCGAGTTTGACAAGCAAAAGATTCAGGATAAGAACGGCAAAATCATCTCCAATCAAACACACCTGATGAATAGTAAACATACAGTGTGGCTGCATACAGAATCCAATGGAGGAGTACCACATCTACATGGCGCTGTATGTCGAGTGGATGAAGATGGCAATATTAACAACGATCACCATATCCACCTTCGGGCACAGTGTGCAGCCGAACAGGTAGCCTTGCGCCGAGGCTGGACAACGGCAGCACAGGTGAGGAACAACAACATTCACCAAGTAAACAATGACTGCATGGAAATCATCCGAAGTATGTCCTCATGGTCATGGGTGAGCTATAAGGCAGCTCTCATCCGAAAAGGATATTCTGTCCTTGAACGAAGAGATAGTAAAAATATCCTTCGTGGTTATATCCTTCAAAAAGGGAATGCCAAATACAAGGCCTCCGAATTGGGTGTAGGTAGAAACCTAATGGCATCAAAACTATATCAGACCTGGATGAAAGAACATCCCGAAAGCAATCAGTCACAAAGAATGCGCGAGTCTAAATCTGTAACGAGACCCAGTGTGGGATACACTCAATATGAACATGTAACAGTTCCTTATCGCCTTACCACCAATGGAGATGAACATAGATTCTATATCCCTGAAAAGGTGCTTACGATGTTTGATGATGAATTCGACTACCGATTTATCAGCAATGCTCAGGAACTTACCGATATGGCTGTTTCCATTTTTGTCGGCTTGCTTGCTGCTCAGGATGTAAATGTTGGCAGTGGCGGTGGTGGTTCACAAAGTGACCTACCATGGAGAGATAAAGACGATGACGACTTGAAGTGGGCACGCAAATGCGCACTTGCAGCCAGTCGCTCATTGGGAAAGAAACCTAAAACCGGATTCAGACGATAACTTATGAAGAAGAAATTTGATTTTTCAGCAGAGATTGAGAGTGCCGAAGCCCGTACCAATCAAGAATATCGGGAACCAGAAAGTACTTCTGATATTGTGCAACTGCTTGACAATATTGTCTATAATCTGAAAGACTTGTCCTCATTGAACCACACTGTGATACAACTTAGGCGTACTCTGAAGAATTTCCTTGAGACAGTTCCTTTGGTCAGCGACCATGCAAAAGAACAAGCCATTAAGCAGGGGCAAGCTGACGCTGCTCAAAATTTAACCTTGGCAACAAACCGACTTGTAGAACGCATTGATTCTAAGTGCAAAGAGACAGAAAAGAGAATAAGAGATATAGACGACCGTATCGTAATATCAACGACCACCTTCTATATTGCGTTGGTATGCCTGTTGGCTCTATTTTCCTTTTTTCTTTGCGTGCTTTTCCTAAACATAGAATTCCTGCAATCACCCCTAATTTGGAAATGTTTAGGAATGGCTATAGGTATAGCTGGTTTAGGAATTGTAATCGCAATATATACACCGATATGGATAGAGAAGTTGCAGAAGAAGTAAAAATGAAATACCCCAACTGGTTGGCAATACTAACCAGTTGGGAGTTCGAATAATCGTACTTTATAACAATATATTTATTCCCTATTGTATTCTGCTCCTGTCATATATGCATTGTACATTGCTCTAGCGTAATCATAGCCTTTATATTTGTATGAGACATAGTCTATAATACCTAACAATACCTGAATAATCAAACTTAACAACAATATCTTGGTATATGGCATACCTAAGATGACATTTGAAATAAGTGCTATGACAATAGCACCTATAGCATATACGCAAGCTCCGAGGTAATTACGGCAAAAACCGTATTTCCGATTGTATTGCTGTAGATTCTCATTTTTGCGAGTAACCTCCCTAATCTTTCCAACGGCATCAACAATAGTTCGTTTTGCCTCAGGAAGATTAGCAATTTCTTCTTCCTTGGTCAATAGTTTAATACCGAAATCTTCAAAAATCTTCCTCGCAATCTGTCTTATCTCAACTTCAGACTTTCTCTTGTCACTTGTCCAGAGAAGAAGCTTTGTTGTTGGCATTTCAGTTTCGTCTTCCTTAAACATAGGAAACTGAAATAAAATTTTAGATGCATCAATAAAAAGTTGACGAATCCAATAAGCCAATGCACTATAAAACAACGCCACGGGAATAAACACCTCTATTTTTTCGATTATAGAGTCCCATACACAAATGGCATCTGGCATAAATGTTGAAATATACAATGTATTCAGGATTGACGGTATTATCATTCCCACAATAGCAGGATAGACTCTTGCTTCTTTTTCGTACTTATTCATTATTTATTGAATTAAAATATGTGATTATACCATATTACGGCCTTTATAGCTATGAGCGTTGAATTTGTTGGAAGTAAATCGTAGTATTTTATATCCATGATACTATATTAAATAATTAATGTGCCTGTATAATACCACTCAATAATAGTTCTTCCATATACAATCTTTGTGATATTTTGTTTCCCTTGTTTGGTTTTGAGACAAGTAGGTTTATTATCTATTTTATTTTTAGTATAAATATGTACCTCGTTACCATCATTTTCAAAATAAATATCTCCTGCCGTATTTTGAGTGATTGTTTGTCTAGAATTACCATAGTCAATATGCTCTGATGGGGCATTACCTATAATTATTAATTTAGGGTTTAGTGCCTTTAATAAATCATGAGGGATACTTCCACTCTTACGACCATGATGAGGTTGAAATAATATATCAACTTGAGGAATACTATTTTTATATTCCTCATAGTAAGCTTGTTGCATATCTGTTTCCAAGTCACCCATCCACATATATGTTGCGCCATTATTAATACTATATGTAAAAATTGGACAGATATTATTTATTTTCTCGCCATTAGAGACAAACTTAAGAGCACTTTTAAACTTCTCGTTATTTACATCTGGCCATAAAAAATTTATACCTGAACTATTATTTTCATTATTAGAGTCATTAAGCCATGCACGTTTTATGCCGCGCTTAATAGGGTAATTTTTATTAGTCAGTAACCAATGATAACGCGACAAACTACTATCATTTCTGTCTGTAGGTCTACTATTTTCAACTGCATAGAAATTTAGAATTTCCCAGTTGTCATCTAAGTAATCGATACCAGCAATGTGGTCGTTATCTGGATGCGTTGATATGAAACGACATGTTCGACCAGACGACTCATTTTTTATTTCAGCAACAATTTCTTCTTTACGAGCATTTTTATCATTACCATCTTTTAGATAGCAATCTATAACTGTAAAATTATTTGTACCATGTTTAATATAATACATGTCACCTCTGATTTCCCCATCTGGGAATGAATAGGACTTAACAATAGACATATAGGTTACTCATTTTATAATTAATAATACATCTCAATATATTGATACGCTCGTTCAAACACATCATTGTCTTTTATTTGATACTTAACCCAAAGGATAGAACGGAGTTTCTTCTTTATCTCCCTACGGGCCGTTACGCTTTGGAATGCATCATTAAACTGACGAACAATGTTAACCACCTCATTATCGATGTCGTTCACAACCTGCTCAACGATAATAGGAGTCTCTTCTGTTTTGATACTTTGGAAGAGATCGGTCAATGCTGCACGTGCTTGAGCACGTTTATCTTGTGGCTCTTCTTTTTTCTTCTCCTCTTCGAGTAAATCCTTAGCTAATGCAAGCAGCTGTTTCAAGAAATCAATGCTACTTATTAAATTCTGAGCCATTCTTTCGCGTAGCTCATCCAACTTTTCGGCAAACTTCTTAAAGTTAGGGTCACCCTTATGTTCTCCTAATCTCAAGCGTAGCATTTTTTCTATTTCAACAATTTTCTTTTCACGAGCTTTTTCATCTTCAAGAACAGCATCTATCACATCTGCATCAACCACAAGATCTTCTAATGGAGTACCAATATCAATAGTTTCAATGTTTCTATGAATAATCTCAATGGTCTTTGCTCCAAGTAATGTCCAAATGAGGTTACCACCGCTTACAGGACGTACACTTTGATACACCTGTGCCAACCAAGTATAGTCACTTTGGTATTCTGCCAAGTATGTATCAGGTGAGATAATTTCCCATGCTTTATTCAAACGTGCAAATTGGCGACCGAAATTTGTTTTTACCCCATCATCCTTTAGACATTGTTGAGCTGCAGTTAATCCTTCCCAACCTCCAATAGTCCTGTCCACACCAGGGAAGAATTCAATACATTGTTGCATGAATGTAGGAATAAGACTTTTAATCTCATCTATATTCTGAACGATCGTCTTAACAGTCTCTTCATCAAAAGCAAGACTCTTGGCAACGTCCTCAAACACACCAACAAAATCGACAATCAATCCACATTTCTTATTCTCATTGTATGTACGATTGGTTCTGCAAATTGCTTGCAACAAAGTATGATTCTTCATCGGCTTATCCAAGTACATGCACTGAAGAATTGGCGCATCAAACCCAGTGAGTAGCTTACTTGTTACGATGACAAACTTTAGCGGAGAGAGAGGGTCTCTGAATTGGTCGAGCAATTTCTTTTCTTCATCGCGGCTTCGTTTGTATGCTTTGTATTCATCCGCTTTATCCCCCGCGGTATGCATTACAATAGTTGTTTGGTCATCGGTCCCAAGAAGGGCATCTAAAGCTTTTTTATATTTGATACAACATTCTCTATTATAAACCACTACCTGAGCCTTCATGCCTGTTGGTTCTACATACTCTCTGAAATGAGAAACAATATACTTACAAACATCATTGATTCTTTTTTCAGCGGTAAAGAATGCATCCACGCTTGTTCGTCTTACCAGCTCATTCTTATCCTCTTCACTAATTTGATCGGTCAGTTCGTCAAACTCTTTTTGCAACTTCACATCATCCAAATGCATCTCAACTGGAACGGTCTTGAAATTAAGCTCAAGAGTAGCTCCATCAGCTACAGAATTTTGGAATGTATATTTTGATATGTATCCATATTTATCCTCCTCGGCTCCAAAACATGCAAATGTATTGTGGTCATTACGGTTAATAGGCGTACCTGTCAAACCAAAAAAGAATGCATTTGGTAATGCTGTACGCATCTTTTTACCCAAATCTCCTTCTTGCGTTCTATGAGCTTCGTCCATCAATAGGATGATATTGTCGCGTTCATCAATAACCTCACCATCATTCAAATCACCAAACTTAAAGATTGTAGTAATCAAAATCTTTCTTTGATGGATTTTTTCCTCAAGCTCTTGTTTGGATGATATGCTGTCAATGTTAGGTATTTCTGCACGAGTGAAATCTCCGGTAATCTGGTCTTCCAAATCTATTCTATCGTCCACAATCACAACAGTTGGCGCTTTTAGTACTTCTTGACGACGAAGTTTTTGAGCTGCAAACACCATCAACCACGACTTTCCAGAACCCTGAAAATGCCATATCAAACCTTTGCGAGGACCAGCCCCCTTTGTATATGTAGAGAGAACACGTTGAACAATAGCCTCACCACCCAAATATTGTTGGTAACGACATACTATTTTTATCTTTCTACCTCCAGAGGTTCCTGTAAAAACAGAATAGAAACGATATATATCCAACAACCTCTCAGGAGTCATCAATGATACATAGTTATGCTCCACATCTTCCAATGTACCATGCTTACGATCTTCATCAGCAAACCAAGGTCCCCATTTATCAATAGGGCAACCGATACCAGCATATTGTAACTCTCTGCCCTCGCTCGCAAATGTTAAAATATTCGGAGCAAACATTTCAGGGATACTCTTCTGGTAATGCATAATATCAGTAGCACCATCAGCCCATGTTACAGACGCCTTAACAGGAGTCTTTGCTTCACCGACAACCATAGGTATACCATTGATGACATATACGAGGTCTAAACGCTTGCCACCTTCCTTACTCTTTCTAGGATACTCCCACTGATTAGTCACTATGCAACGATTCTTATATTCATCATCCTTGGCTGCAAAGAAACGAATGTTAATATTATCGCCATTATCACCGAATGGGTATGAGTTCTCTTCAAACAGCAACTTGCGGAACTTATCATTAGCTGTGATTAGTTCATCAGAAGCGCCACCACTTGTAATACAAGCTCGAAGTTTATATATAACCTGTTCTGCTTGTTCTGGAGTAATAGGATTCAATGCCAACAGAGCCTCCATGAGCCATTCAACGACAAGAACTTCATCTGGAAGTCTTGGTACAAATTGCGGTTCTACATATATCCAACCGCATTGACCTGCTGCATTAATGAGCATTTGCTCAACCGTATTTTCTTCGTTAAAGTATGCCATATGTTATTATATTTTTATTTCTAATTGTAATATTCTGATTTATCGGCCTGTCTATATATTGTCTCAAAGGTTTCTTGTTCGCTAATTGATGGTAACCCAATCATGAAATTTTCAAGGAACGCTGCTCCAACTCTTCTTTGTCCTCCAGTTCCTGACATGTTTTTAGCCGCACACTCTCTAAAAATTGGCATTCTTGTTAATGTTAATAGCCAATAAGGATTTGATATTCCTTCGATTGGACGTAGTACATGAAACTCAGTTGAGCCCATACCAATTCCATTTGTAAGTGCTTCAGCAATTGCTCCTTTACCGTTTTCCATACATGGTGTAATCTTGGCAAATAGAACATCGTTATTCTCAAAGTAAGTGAATCCTTTCTTTACTTTACCATATTCTTCATTTGTCGCTCCATCGATATATCCATCCTCATTTACTGCAGGCATAGGTACAAATGATACCAGATCACTATCACTAATTGATACACTTGGTCTTCTGGGATTAATCTGACAGCAGTCTCCTAATTTCTTCAACTCATTTTTTTGTATTGAAGAAAGAGGGTTTCCAAACATCTCGATAAATTGCGATTTGAACCCAACAAATTCTGATTTATCGGCCTGTTCAGCAACCTTTTCAAACTTCAATTGTTCCTCCATAGGAGGTAGGATACATTGGAAGTTTCGGAGATCGTTTAAAGGCATTCTTGGCATCTTAGTACCTGATGATATAGTGTTAGCGTAAGTAACGAAATCATCACCTCTCAACAAATGACTAAAGAATGTTAGATTCAGATATTCCTGATTAGGCCGTAGAGGAACCAACTCAGTTGTTGCATACCCCTTGCCTTTAGGAATTACCACTTTGTTTAGGTATGGTCTTAATTTTGAATACAATACATTACCTTCGTCAAATGGAGCAACAGATAACAAGTTTGTATCTTCATCATAAACTTTGTCGATAATCTTGCCTGTATGACTCTCTATCATGTCAAGATTTAGAATCCAGACAGTACCAGTTTGTCTTTCTCTACTAGGCTCTTCGGGCGCAACTTGTTTTAATGCCATTGTACTCCAACCTTTATTATTGGCAACTGGATTACCAAACATCTCGATAAATTGCGACATACTAACCAATGAATTTATGATGAGACAATTTAACATTATTCTGATTCACCATTGCATATTGCAATGTCGTATCGAGACTTTGATGCCCGAGCAAGTGTTGCACCTGCTCAATAGGCATACCCTTATCTATTGCCATTGTTGCCAATGTTCTACGGAATTTATGTGGATGCACCTTGGGTATATTCAAATCTTTTCCCATCTGACGCAGTCTAATCTCCACCCCGCTAATCTGCAATCTTTCATAAGGAGCCAGGAGTGAGACAAACAACGCTTCATTGCCGTCTGCACGACTGTTTATGTATTTCTGCAAATGAATCTTAGTACGAGCATCAAAATATACCTTACGTTGCTTATCCCCTTTGCCAGTAACAATACACTCCCTATTATTGTAATCTATATCTGAGCGATTGAGCTTAACCAATTCTCCAACACGCATTCCTGTTGATGCCAATAGATCTATCAATGCCAAATCACGCGGATTTGAGCAATGGTCTCGCATCAATTCAAGAGATTCATCAGTATATGTTTCCTTAACGGTTTTACCCACCTTTACTTTATGGATTCTTCGTACAGGACTCTTTACTATATAGTTTTCTTCTTCTAACCAAGAAAAGAAACTAGATAGTATTCGTCGGATATTATCTACCGTTACTTTGCTCGCGCCACTTTCGCTTTGATATGTATTTAAGTAATGTCGTAAATCATCAGTAGTTATATGGACAACCTCTTTATTCAACTTAATCAAAGCATTATTTATAGTGCTACGATAATAGGCGATTGAATTAGGAGAACATCCTTCAACTTTTTTTGCTGAGATAAAGTTGTTAACCAAAATCTGATTATTACTTTCTGCATTGACAGCATCTTTTTCAGTCACGACAATATTACGAAAGGTGTAATCAAGCACCTTCCGCAACTGGGCCAACTGCTCATTGTTCAATGAACCGAGCATAGCCTGTTCTATTTCGTTAATCAAGTTCTTAACCATAATCTTACTATATTATAAAGTTAGTCAATTAACGCGCGACCTAATTATTCATACACTACATTAATATCAACTTAGTCACTCAAGAGTGACCAAGTAAAGTGACTAAGTCAATGCTCGTTTGTATTTTTGGTCTCGGCTATTAGGCTTCTCAGGAATAGTCATAACCAAAAAACCTCCCTCTATGAGTGGGTCTATATAGCGATGTTTCACATTATATCTATGTTTAAGTCCAAGACGCTCCATGATTTCGGCCATACTTCGAGGAGTAGAACAGAAATCTATTATATCATTAAGTGTGTCATTTAACTTAGTCACTGACTTAGTCACTTTTCCTTCATCAGTGACCAAGTTAAGTGATAAAGAAGGCCTCACTATAACCTCAAAAGCAGTAACCTTATCCACATTGAACACGGGTTCAGGATTACCATTCTCTTGCAACAAGTTCTTTACACGTTGAATTCCACGATTGAACATGTTAACGTACTTCAATCCACGCATGGCCTCTGCAACAATAGGATTACGATAATCATTTACCGTTGGAAAGTTCTCTGGACGAGCCTCACCATACAATCCACCAGCATTAAGAATCTCAATACGATCTTCATATTGATATAGTCGTATTGGCATATTAGACTGATAATCCCTATGCATACATGCATTCATCAATAACTCTCTCAGAGCTAAATCTGGGTAGTTCAACACATTCTTCTCACGCAACATGCTAATAGGCATAGGACGAGAAGTAACCACCGCATCCCGTACAAAGTTCTCCAATTGTGGCAACATCTTGCAAAGGCTACCTTTTATCTGTCGTTCATTGACTATTTCGCTCCCTCGGTCTTTTCCAGCAAAATGAACATATTGTACATAGCACCCATGCATATAATACTGAGGGTCTTTACCAAAAAGAATCATTGCTGCATTCGTAGGACATTCATGCGTGAGGTCATACAAATGGATTGCCGCCAATTGTTCCTTAATATCACGAGTATCATTAGCCAATACTTCGTTATCAATAATCTGAGGCAGGTACTCCCTCCTGATAAAGTCTGTATTAATATCCTTTATGGTTGCACCAAAGCAGGGAGTGGCATCAAATGTTGCCATATACGATGTGCGGCGTTCATAGAGTATGCGTTCCTCACTCTCGGAGGCTATATCTCTGCGAGGACCAATGCGAATAAATGTCCTACCTCGATATCGTACAGGAGGGACCAAAGAAGGAGAGACCTCTGCAACGAGCAAATCTCCATCCTCATATTCAAATCTTTCAACCGACATAATAGGAAGAGGTAAAATATTACCATTTGAACGAATGGCTGAAATCTTTTTTAGTAAATCATCATCTACTTTCAGTCCCGATAAAGTCCCATTATCGTATGCACCAAGAATCAGATACCCATTCTTTTTAGAATTTGGTAAATCGTTTGAGAAGGCACATATTGCTTCTTGAAACTTGTCCATATCACCTGTTGATGTGGTACGCTCAATTCTATATGTTTCTGTGCTCTTCAACAGCTCACGTACTTCTTCTTTTGATATCATATCTTATTCGCTTTATTTTCGTTTAATCTATTTTGGGAAGGTATTCCTGCAGTGCCTTTACAATATCACCTCTTTTTTCACCTTTCATTAAGTCAAGGATTACTTGCGGATATTTCTTTTGAAGACCGATAATACCAGTAACTCGTTGACACATTCCTTTATGATTAAACATATTCAATAGTTTTTTATAATCCCTTTCTGTAATTATACTAGAGATTATTGCGTCAATCTGAACAAAAAATTCATTCACATCAAATTCAGAGATATGCTTATTCAAATCGTTTTGTATCTCTTCACCATTATTACCTTTAGATGAAAAACAATTTAATTTGTGTCTTATTTCTTTTATACAAATAGAGTTAACTATGGATTGTTTATTTTTCTCCATTTCTTCAAAAAGGACATCGCTAACTTTTTGGAATACTTCATTCTCGTCATTACCTATTTGCTTAGCCGCAAGTTTGATTAGAGGTTCTATGAGAAATAAATTCTCCACTTCTGATACATTCAATGTATGTATATTTTGTTTCAAATAACTTTCTTTTTCTGCCTCAGTTAAAAAGTCATGGTCAATCAATCCCATTACATCGTATGTATGTAAAGATTTTACTTTGGGATTATTAAACGCCTTTGTTAATTCTATTACTTTTTGACAATTATCACAAGGTATAACTAGATAATTATCAAAAACTTCTTTATATAAAGGCAAGTCATAACTAGTCTTTCCTCCTTCTACAAATAAGACTGGACTTCTAGTTCCTAAGACTTCCAAAAAAAGAGCTTCTGGAATATCATCATTATCTTCTATCTGAGAAATTTTCCAATTATCATGTCCATCATATGATTGCACCCATATCTTGGTAGCAGTTTTTCTTGAAGTCGCAAAATTAAGATCATGGGTTATATAGACAAAAGTTTTATCAGGACAATATCTTTCAATTTCATCCCAAAGTTTTTTCATGATAGAGGTATGCAAATGAATTTCAGGTTCGTCAATAACGATAATATGATTTTCAGGTGTTATTAAACATTGAGAAATGAGATAAAGACATACTCTTTCACCATCTGACATAGAGCCAGCCTTGTATAATTCTTCTTTGTACTTCGCTTTTGCTTCAAATTTTTCAATTATAAGTTCTCTTTGTGGAAGTACTTCAGTCCATATTTTTTTTATCTTCTCTACAATAGTTTCGTATCCGTCAGGTTTATTACCCTGGTCGCATAAATCTTTAAAACAACGAAGATCATTGGATTCCTTTGAGAAGACACTTGACAATACACTTTCATAATCATTAATCAAAGTAGAAGTATATTTTCCCCACTGCCACTTATAACCTTTATTTGTTTCAGTTGGATTTCCATAAAATATCTTTCTCCAGGCAGCATCTTCATTAATAATATTTATCGTATCAGGGATAGACAAAGCTCGTTGTGCTGAAATACGCAAAACATTATCGTTGTGTTGCTCAATCCAAGCACCCAAATGACTTTTTCCACTACCATTAGCCCCTACAAGTACATATGATTGTGTACTTGATACCTCACCTAACTCTGGGAAGTTAATTGTTCTGTCAATAATCATATGCTATATTTCAATTATTTATCAAACTCTTTATTACTTGGTCTATTGCCTCTATCGATTTACGGAGTTCAAATTCTGATTTATCGGCCTGATTGTAAATGCTAGCAAACTGCTCCTGCATCTCGATAGGCGGAATAATAATCTTAGCATTTCCGATGGACTCTTTGTTAAGAGTTTGTCCTTTTACAGCTTGCTTTGCACCAAGTAGCCAGTTCTTGTTTGCAATAAGAAAATGCAGGAAGTCGATATTGAATTTCTTCTCATCAAAATCAGCAAATGCCATTATTGCCTCGTTAGTATATATATCTTCTGAAGTAATGGCTGTCCTTCCAATGGAGAGCTTAAAACTCATTATAATCGTTCCTTTGGGCACAGGTTTAATTCCTGAATCGGCTATTGCATAGTCTGTAATGTATTCGCTAGTATCCCCAGTATAGCGTGCGTATGAAGACATATCAGATATAGAAACCCATTTATGGTTTCCGTTATCCCAACACTCAGGGTTATTACGTGCAGGAGTTTTACCCATCGATAGCTTAAATTCATCTTTAACTAATGATTCTGACCAACCTTTGTCGTTAGTATTCTGATCTCCAAACATCTCGATAAATTGCGATTTCACCATTTCTTGGGTAGCGGTGAGAAGTTTCTTATATGATTCCTTAAGTCTATATGCAGCCCACAATTTATCTGCTAAAATACGCTGTTCCTCTATTGGAGGAAGGTCGAATTCATAATCGGCTAACTGCTTCCACTTGATGCGACGAGTGAGGCCGCCATTGGAGTTTGAAACAATAAAATCCCAAAGGCTCTTTTGATAGAGCACATAAATAAGGAAACCATCAGCGATAACACCTTTTTTCTCTCGAATAGTCAAGATGTCAGCAGAGCATACTCCATCAAAATCAGCTCGAGGTGCTCTTTCTCTAAAATCGCTTCCATACAAACTTCGACGAACTAACAAATAATCCCCTTCTTTGAACAGTTTTTGAGCGGAGGTAATGGTACTTGCATCACTCCTTTTGTGAATTCGAAAATCATATTGTCCAATACAATCAGATCCAATATAAAAATCATATTCCGATAGAGAAGGATTGTCTATTCTAACCGAATATTCTTCTGCCACATCTGAAAGTCTCACTCGTGCCCAATTATTTGATTCTTTATACATCAAATTAGGTGATGAGAGTTTAGGCATCTCAGAATCTACAAAACAAAGTTCACTCAAAGTATCACTTAAGATATTTTGATGTTCTATATACTTGTCCAAGGAATCTTCAAGAGTTAATGACTCATGACTATCTATAGACTTAACATATGACTTGATGTTCAAATTACCTTCATTCAAAAGAATATCTTCAGTGGATACAATATGAGAAAAACCAGGTATGTCTTCATCTGAACGGTATGCTTCTACGATTCGGTTTATATCTTCAGGGAAAAGGTATGCTTGTTTTCCAGACTTATGAGTACACTTCTCAGCCTCGATGAAGAGAATTTTTCCTTTCCTATTTTTAGGCTTACAATTACTGCATATAAAGATAAAACTCTCTAATCCCGAATTGTAAAACAAGTTTCTACCCAATCCGATAATAGCATCTATAGTATCAGACTCTACATGCTTTTTTCTGATTTCTTTATCCTCTTCTCTATTAAGCACTCCATGAGGAAGAAGGGTGGCACTTCTGCCTGTTCCCTTATCCATAGAAGAGATTATGTGTTGGATAAAAGCATAGTCAGCTCTCGCTTGAATGGGGGCTCCCCACATATTTCTGCCCCATTTATCATTCATAAACGCGTCTCTATTCCATTGTTTGATAGAATAAGGCGGATTTGCTAAAACAATATCAAATGAACGAATTTTTGACCCATCAAAGAACATTGGTGTTTCCAAAGTATCACCTTTAGCAATAGAAAAATCTTCCACGCCGTTAAGATACAGATTCATTCGGGCAATGGCGCTGGTAAGCGCATTAATCTCTTGACCGAACACTTTTACTCCTTGCCAAGGTTCGCCCTTCTTGCGAAGAAAGTCCAAACATTTTACAAGCATCCCCCCCGAGCCGCAGGTAGGGTCATAGATACTTTCACCTGGACGTGGCTGAAGTATCTCTGCCATTAAATCTACTACAGTACGATTGGTGTAAAACTCCTGTGCAGTGTTACCTGCATCATCTGCAAACTTACCCACAAGATACTCATAAGCCTGTCCCATTTCATCCGCAGGACACGCTTTGAGTGATAAATTGTATCGTGAAAAATCTTCTATCAATGATGTGATGATGTGGTCGGGCATCTTTGCCTTGTTGGTCCAGCCATCTTTAGGGCCAAAGATACCTTCCAAACCTCCAATCACACGACCATCAGCATGCTCGCCTGGATTGGCTTGCTCAATAGCGATAAAAGCCTCTACTAATCGCTGACCAACATTCTCTGTACACTCACGTACATCACGCCAATGTGCACCATCAGGGATACGAATCACCAATTCTTGGGCTTGGGCATTGGCATACTCTATACCTCCTTCGCAAACATAGCCTTCAAATTGCTCATCGTACACATCAGAAATTCGTTTGAAGAATAGCAAAGGGAAAATGTATTCCTTATAACCAGCTGCATCAATCTGACCACGAAGACGAGTGGCTGCTCCCCATAGGAACGATTTCAAGTCTTCCAATGAAATAGGCTCATCGGGATTTCTATAATATTTTACAGATTGTTCCATAGGGTTATAAGTTTAATAGTTTTCTAAATTCTTCTTCACATCTCACTACCTCCTCGTATGCCGCCTTGAATTCAGCAAGAACTTCTGCATATGAACGGATTTCCTCTTTGTGATATTCCACATATTTATTAGGTGAAAGGTCATAATCCTTAGCTGCAATATCATCGAGAGTGACCACTTTAGCGAAGTCTTCAACATCCTCATAATTGGTGTACAGTTCGTAAAGACGGTCTACATTTTCTGGAGATAGTATATTCTGTGCACGCTTGACGGTAAGAATCTTTGTGCCATCAATCATCAGTACTCGCGCACTATGTGCAGCTGGTTTCAAGCGACTCAAAATCAAGAAACACGGAGAAAGGCCTGTACCATAGAAAAGTTTATCTCCTAATGTCACAACAGCTTCAACCAAATCACTCTTTACCAACTTTTCACGTATGCGTCCCTCTTCATTACCACGGAACAATACGCCTTGAGGCATAACAACTGCCATACGGCCATTGCCGGATGCCATACTTTTCACCATGTGCTGAATCCAAGCATAGTCACCACAAGAATCGCTAGGTGTTCCCCAGACATTGCGACCATATTTATCTGAAGACCATTCTACTGAGCCCCATTTTTCAAGTGAGAAGGGCGGATTAGCTATAACGCAATCGAATTTAGCAATCTCTCCATTCTGCAAAATCTTAGGTGAACGAAGTGTGTCGCCTTGCATGATATTAAAGTCACTGGCGCCATGCAAAAACAGATTCATTTTGGCAATGGCTGAGTTGACAACATTCTTCTCTTGTCCGAATATGCTTCCACAACAAAGGCTTGAATGATTCATGTGCTGTACCGCCTCTATCAGCATACCGCCACTACCGCATGCCGGGTCATAAACAGTTTCACCTGGTTTCGGGTCGAGGATACGTACAAGCAGGTTTACAACAGAACGAGGCGTATAAAACTCTCCAGCTTGAGCCTTACTGTCATCGGCAAATTTCTTCAGCAATATTTCATATGCATCACCCATTAAATCAGCTGGGTAATCATTGTTGCCCAATCGACGAGTGGATAGATGCTCTATCAAATCACGAATCTTACCATCAGAAAGGTTTTTCTTATCGGTCCATTTCTGTGCGCTAAACATCGACAATACGCCATATAGTGTATCCGGATTAGCCAACTCTATACCTCGCATTGCACCAACAATTGCAGCACCAAGATTCTCGGAGCGTTCGCGAATATCACTCCAATGACAACCATCTGGAATTACAAAACGATGTTGTTCAGGCAAGGATGCATACTCCTCGTCGCCACCACTTTCTTCGAGTGCAGTTTGAGTTTCTTCGTCATATACATCAGATATACGCTTAAAATAGAGAATTGGTGTTATATAATCTTTGAAGTTATCTTGACTCACAGGACCACGCAATATATTGCATGCCTCAAACAGGAAGTTGTACAGATTCTGTACGCCTTCCATTTTAAGGGTTTTCTCGTCTTTGGGAACCAAAGATTCTTCTTTATTTTTCTTTTTTGCCATTTAGTAAATTCTTATTTTACCACATTCTCAAAGCGAATAAGTTCTTTCATATCCACTTCCAATAACTGCGCGATTCTAACCAAAGTCTTTAAATCAGGCTGACAAGTGTTTGTACACCACTTTGAAACCGTACCTTGGTCTTTTCCTAATTGTTCTGCTAACCATTTATTGGTTCGTTTTTTTTCGACCAATACAACTTTTAACCTATTTAAATCTTCATTTTGCATACGCTAATCTGTTTTTCTCATACAAATGTACTGCTTTTAATTTAAAAGCCATCATTGTCCTCAAGTTTTTATTAAGATTCTCTATTTATTGAGTCAATTTCAATCCTTAAAAGATGTAGTTTTAAAAGTTTTACCAATAAAAAAGCCCGATATATGATTTATCGGACTTCCTTATTTGCTATCAATTTTATCTCACCATTCAATGCATCTTTCAGAATTGCTTTTACAAAGTCTTGCGCATCAATAGCGATGATTTTCTTTTCATTTTTGTATTCATATTCATACTTGATTTCGTTGATTTTAATCTTCCCCCATCGAGTATTTACATATGCATCTTCGTATTTGAAAACAATATCCGAATCAGAATCTTTGGGAAGTTCTTCCTCAATTTTTTCAAGCGTAGTTATTGTTGTTCCATTCGAATTTATAATGTTTCTATCAATAAGTTCTAAAGGGATGTGCGTTGCATTAATCCAAGATGATTCATTATTAAGACTCATCCAATCTAGAATATGCTTATACTTTGATACGCTAAATTTTTCTGTTTCTGAATAATCCGCATCTACTAAGAATAAACATCGTCTAACAGAAATGTCGAAATTCATTTCAACTTCGCCAATAATAGCTTCACCCGGATTCGGAGTTCTAAGTTCTTTTAGTGATATTCCATATTCAGATGCATATTCTTTAGCACCTTTTTGGTATCCAACTTTTGTAACCATTATTCCAGCTACATTATTCAAATCGTGTAAAACACCATAGAAATCACGAACCTTAGCTATTCCAACAGTTTTATTATAGTTTTTACATTCTATCGCAACCTTATGCTTTGTACCTGCGATTTCATACTCCCAATAAACATCTATCTGATGTTCTTGTCCCGACCTACCTTTCAACTTAACATTATGCTGAACCTCGGTCGTTTTTAAGACATCTGCATTAACCAACTCTTGATATATCTCTTGAGTGAATTTTTCGTATTCAATATTGGGGTTCATATATAGTGTATTGTTATAACTTTCCACAAAGGTACAGATTTATAATTAAGGTGAGGACTAAATGAGTAAAAAACAAATATCTCAACTATCCAATAATTTCGGATAGTTCGAATCTATATTGCCATGAAACGTTGATCTAACGCATAGAGAGAGTATATACCATTTTAACCGTTTGGTCAATATGGTGGTAAAACAAAGGCTTTATTTATAACAAATTGAACTATCTTTGCATTCAATTATTCAATATTTTGTAATAACTCAGTCATATAGATATTGCATCATGGAAATAGTCAATCTACTACACTTTGGGAATCGTTCCGAGCTTCGCCAATGGCTCAAAGAGAACCACAACAAAGAGAAGTGTTGCTGGGCGGTAACTTATCGTAGTAAGCGCCCATCCGAATGGCCTGCTATTCCATACATTGAAGTGGTGGAAGAGGCACTTTGCTTCGGATGGATAGATAGCACACTTAAACGGCTTCTCGATGGTCGGTTGGCTCAACGCCTCTCTCCTCGTCGAGCAAAAAGTCATTGGACTCAGCTGAACATGGACAAATGCGTGAATCTTGAAGACAGAGGCTTGATGACTGAAGCCGGTAGACAAGCGTTTGAGAAGGCATTCGAGTACAAGATTATTCCACCAGATTCTGAGTTAAGCCAAAGGGTAAAAGAGGAGGCCAAACTCAGACGACCTGGGATGTATAAAGAAAGTTGATATCCTATAATTTTGAATTCACACTGAAAAATAAAGGAGCAATGCTTACAACACTACTCCCATTTAGTTATATACTTACATAATTATATAAGTACATAATATCATAATTCAATAAACTTATCGCCCTTGAAATATTGCAGATGCTCACCGTAGTACACATACCCCATTTGATTGCTAACAATACGAGTATTTCCGATAGTTGCATCAATGTTGGCATGTGAATGGCCATATATCCAAACATCTATTCGGCTGTCGGCAATAAAATCACCCAGTTCGGTTGCAAAGGCGCTGTTCAACAGGCTTCCTTTATGCTGGGGTGCGACAACCTCTAATGTAGGGAGGTGGTGGGTAACCAGCACTATGTGCTTGGCATCACTTTCTGAAACACTTTGCTTGATAAATGCCAAACATTTCTGGTGCTCGACATTGAAATCATCGGTGGTGAATCTGCTCCCACCATACAGTATCTGCCTGAAATCATTCATGCCACGACTGACAAGATATTCATCTTGTGGTGGTATATGCGACCACAAGGTTGAAAGGATGAAGTCTGTATCATCAATGCGTACCACTTTATTCTGATGGTAATGGACATTGGGAAGAATCTCCCTGCTCCAACTATCGCCATAAGCCAGCACATCGCCATTGCCATAAAACTCATGGTTGCCAGGAATTAGTAGCACCTCACGGTAATTGGCAGATACCCATTTCCAAAACTTCAAGTTCGGCAATGTTCTATCCCGTAGATAGCCAGTGTCACCAGCAAAGACCAGAACATCTCCAGCCACCTCAAATGGCATACTCTTTATAAATCTTGAATTATCTGACAGCTCCAAATGTATGTCAGATGCGTATTGTATCTTCATAATCTCTTTAATTTTAGCTTTTTGTGTAAATCAATTCATAATTTTCCGCGTTAGAATCGTTATCTATGATATCCTTCGCAAAATTGAACTTATCGAACAAATACTTATAGTGATTAAGTTCTTCCGTCCAAAAACTGATGCTTTGGTTACATTCGTATATATCTTCGTTGATTTTATCATACAACTCCACATTTGCTTTTACTATACGAGCTTCCAACCTAACGATATCTTCCTTCTGTTCTTTTAGAGCCGTTTTGCACCTATCTATTTCTTCTTTGTAAAAGTCTATAACCTCACCAAGTAATTCTTTTGTCAATACTTTAGGAGAAGGATTCCAAGGAAGAACTGTCAGCTCTCTGCTTGGAGTGGTTGTAAGGTAAAACAACTCGCATCCCATCGACCTCTCTACATTTCTATTATGTTCTTTTCTTTCTTCTTCAATTTTATTTATTTCGTCATCAGAAAGGTCTTTAAATTCATTCCACGATGGATGTTCTTTGTACTCCAACAAAGGGGTCGCCTTATTTCTCAAATAAATGGTTGTGTATTCACTCATGACTTCACCTCCTATCTATTATTCTTGTTAAATTGTTCTACCTGCTTCTGTATTATAGCCTTTACCTGGTCAAAAGAAACAGGAGTAAAGTTATTATTGTCTACGCCCACATCATATTGTGTAGGGAAAAGCATATTCAATCTTGATGCATCCTTCCCTGTGTTGTTCTTACTGGTGTGAACGTGGCCAAACAGCTGCCATGTATCCTTGTATGCACCACCATAGCACAAGAATGGACAGTGATTCAAATAAATCTTCTGCTTGCCAATCTCTATATGCATCTGCATCAGAATCCCTTCAAACCTATCGTAATATCCTTGTCTTAGGTTCTTGATATCGTGGTTCCCGACGATGAGATAGATTTTTCCATTCAATCTATTCAGTACATTCGTCCATTCCGCAGAGCCTCCTAAGCAAAAATCGCCAAGGTGAAAAACGATATCGTCCACTCCTACTACACGATTCCAATTCGTAATAAGTGTTTCATTCATTTCTTCTACATTCTTGAACGGCCTACTGCAAAAATCGATAATATTTGCATGGTTAAAATGAGTATCTGATGTAAAATACACCTTTGCTCCGTCAAACTTGTAATTCATAGTCTCTTTTTCATTTGTACGCATCACTGCGTGGTTAATAATTGATTTGTTGATTTCCATTGGACGGAATAGACGGAGAGGAAGACGTCACCAATGGGTATAAAAAAATCGTTGGAAAGTTTGGTAGGGACTCTCCAACGATTCTTATCTGATTATCGAACTAAAATATTTGCATCTATAATATTCGCGTTCGCATACGTTTCAATTGGATAGTTTCCCCAATAGAGGCTGTTGGTTCAATGCATGAAATAGTGGTATACAGCATACCCTCAAAGCATTTTGTGCCTCGATCAAGAGTGGTTGCTAATATGTTCATTCTATTTTGCTGCATCTTTAACTTTTTACAGATTATACCTAAATGGACTGCAAAGGTAATGCTTTTTTCTTCAATTTATCAAAGCATACTCGCACAATTTTCAAGACGTAAATTGCCTGATAATGGGTTATATACAGAGTATATAAAAAAGTTTATGTGAGTTCTGATTCTAATTCTTGATACAATGCAACTGGCCCTAAATGCCATGTCTTTGTACTTTCAATCTTAAGTTTTTTGTACAAATTAGAAGCATAGACCTTTTTAATGGCATCAACAATGCTCAATCCCTTATACTCAACAAGCATGCTTGCCAACCAACTTACCTTTGAAGGTAATAGCAGATACAGATTGCCTTGATTAATTTCGCCTATCATAATGTGACCTCCTTAGCTTCGATGAATTTTAAGGCCTTTAAAGCCTTGTCTGTATGAAATAGATATTGATCTACTAATTTGTATGCTCTTAATTCAGAGATAAGATTCTGCTTATCGATAATACCTCCTTCATAGAGTGCAAAAGCGGCATATACTTTATCATTGGCAACCGGACCATATACAATATCAAAATCGTGATTAAAATCTTTGTTAGTGCGGTTATCCATCACAAAATCAACCCATTCTTCAGTGGGTGATTCAAAAAGCAAGGATTTAAGACCCTCAATCATATTCTCGTCAAATTCATACACATTGACGTAACCAGTGTGAATGTTTGTATTCAATTTCCGTTTAACCCAATCTTCAGCTTGTTTAAAAGATGTTGTTGTATAAAACCCTGAACCATAATCCAAAGATCTGCTTGGGATACGAATCTCTGGATTATCAACAATTTCTATACTTCCGTGATAAAGAATCATATGCTTATTTTTTTCTATCGTTTATAAATTCCTCAATATCCGCAACAAGCCATTGTCTACTTTGAGTGTGGAGAACATCAAAATAATCTTTCAAATAATCAAAAACACCATACTCTGAGAATATCGAGATAACTTCATCCTCGTTTATACCTTTTTCATTCATGTATTGTTCAATACAGAACGAAATGAAATATGTTATATCTTTCAGATTCTTATCCATAAGCTATACTGTTTTCTTGTTGTCAAACAAAAGTTCTCTTACACTAACTGACAATATTTCAGATATTTTATAAAGCAATTCCAAGGATGGCTGTTGCCTATTACAACAATAGGCATTTATTGTGCTAAAACTCATTCCCAACTCATTTGCCAATTTTGTTTGGGACATATCTTTTTCCACTAAAACAGTCTTAATTCTATTAAGTTTCATACACGACAATTTGACTTCCAATGCAAAGATAGTAATTAATTCTCTAAATATAGCAGATTTTCGCATATTTATATTGTTTTATCAGTATTATACACTTAATAATCAGAATTAGGAGTAACACTTCCAAAGCAGGCTAATGGAATACCGAAATATTGCAAATAAATCGGTATAAATCATCGTAAATCTCACCTATAAGCTTCGCCATACACTATAAATTACATATATAACAACCTAACCATAAGCATATTACATCTCTTTTTGATATTCATTGCAAGAACAATATTTGTAATACCGGAATATTGCAAATAATTCGGTATTGTCACCTTATAGAATGCTTTCTTATTTCTATAGCTCATATCAAAATCAAGGAGAAAAGAAAAGATTCATCTAATTAGATCGAAAAGCACGCTGAAACTGTTTTTATCAACTCAGGGGTGTCATATAGCAACAAATGGACATAGCTATCTGATCGAACTATTTCTAATCTCCAATGTAATATCCATATAACTTCGCTTACCTTCGATGTAGTCGGCATAGAGCATTTCGGCATCCCTACCTTTCAGGATACGGCACTTGCCACACGCCTCGCAATCGTGCAGGCATTTCCAGGCATCGAGCACATAGGCTTGACGCTCTTCTTTAGTGGAGTTATCTATCTTCGGAGGTTGCATAGTTTCTTCTTATTAAATGATAGCCACCTTAATCACTCCATCCAGCTTGTTCTCAAAGATGCGGTAGGCTTCCTCAATCTCACTCAACGGAAAACGATGCGTGATGAGTGGAGTGGTGTCAATCTTTCCTGCTTCAATAAGGCGAAGAACTTCCTCGCAATCGCATCCATCCACGCCACCAGTCTTGAAGGTGATGTTCTTGCCGTACATGTCGGGTAAAGGTAGAACTTGTGGCTTGTCGTAAAGGGTAACCACCGTTACAATGGCATTGGGGCGGGCACACTCCCACGCGAGGCGGAAGGTATCATCGGCTCCTGCGACTTCGAGCACTCGGTCGGCTCCACCATGGTCGCTATTCTTCATGATAAAGTCCTGGCATTCTTCGGGAGCGGTGAGCAATACTTCGGGATAATGTTCTTGTACAAACCGACGTCTTTCTTCTGACTTTTCGCACACAATGATACGCTTGGGCTTATGAAGCAACACGCAAAGAAGAGTACAGATTCCCGTAGGTCCTGCTCCTATGATCAGTACCGTATCGTCTTCGGTAATCTCAGAAATGCGAGCTGCCCAGAAGCCTGTGGCCAAGACATCACCCACAAACAAGGCCTGTTCATCGGTCACGCTATCGGGAATGTGGTTCAATCCTTGATTTGCAAGCGGTACACGAACATACTCGGTTTGTCCACCATCGATGCGGCATCCCAACGCCCAACCACCATTCGGGTCAGTGCAATTGTTTACATAACCGTTCTTGCAGAAGAAACACTCTCCACAGAAGGTCTCTACGTTTACGGTTACTCTATCGCCTGGCTTTACATTGGTTACCTCAGAGCCAACTTCTTCAACCACTCCCACCATTTCGTGACCCACGGTAACGCCTGGAACGGCACGAGGTACACTGCCATGCTTGACATGCAGGTCACTAGTGCAAATACTGCTCATTGTTACACGAACAATGGCATCGGTAGGTTCAATAAGTTTAGGCTTCGGTTTCTCCACCAAAGCGAACTTTCCTTTTTCTATGTATGTGTATGCTAGCATAATCTCTAATAATTAATCGGGGTAAATTCCATTATATCAAGCATTTTGAACAACACTCCTTCAATAGAGGAATGCCATGACTGATGAAAATGGCCATAATACCAATGCGTAAGAGGGTGAGCATCATAAACAAGGCGGTCATATAGCTTTGTCATTGTCGTTCGTTCATCCTCTACGTCTTTCAATAAGTTTTCATCCGAAGCAGCAAAAGAATGCAATCCGTTCTTGTTTATCTGTTCACAAAAGTCGGGAGCTGTATGAGTAATTACTGTATCGATAGCAAACTTTTGGTTTATCAGAGTGAGCATTTCATCATTATAAACCGGAGCTTCATCGGACCAATAAAAGTTCTTACCAAACTTATCCTCTGTATTAGGACACATTCGATTCTTTGCGCAATATTTCTTCCATTCCTCCATACGATAACGTCGGTCAATTGAAATTCCACCACCAACGCAAAGTATTGTATGTTTACAGGCCAAAAGAATAGAATAGTCAGGAATAGCAATAAAGCGTTTGTGTTTGAATTGCTTGCCATCAAAATAAAGAGGATTGTCATGATTGCCACGCACGAATACAATCCAATTATTGGCTTCGTTCATTCTTTTAGCATTACGCCTTGCCATTTGCTCGTAATACTCCTTCTTTTCAAATCCAAACCCACAATCACCAGCCACTATTAGCACGGTGTCCTTCATTTGATACTGCACACAAAGTTTATACACCAAGAGATTAAAGTCTCCATGGATATCCCCTGAGACAAAAGCATTTCGGGCTTCTGGAAAAGATAAAGTATAAACCTTATTCATAATATTCTCAAATGCTTTCAAATCATCGACATTATCCGTCCTTCTGCCTTAACAAACATATCGGGATAGCGACAAATCACCGCATAAACCTGATTGGACGTAACAGGTTGCCCATCCTTGCGGATATGCAAGCGTTGGCGGTTAATCATCTCCGCAATCTGTTCCGTTCGCATTCCTCGGTTCTGACTTGTGAGGCAATAAAGTATAGCTTCTTCGATTTTCATCTGTTTTTTTATCATATCTAGCCAAATCTCACTTTATTTAGGCGATTTGGCTGATTATAACCATAAATCCATCCTATTTTTTCAAAATTTTATGTCTTATACGTTGTGCTTTCTTTTCATTTCTTCGCATAAGATAAGGTGATGGGGGTAACTCTGGTAGTAAGTCATCTAAATAGTTGATTTGTCCAATCACTTTCAGCAAAAGAATGAATGTTGACAATGAAAGATTACCAGCTGTACCATTCTCGAACTTGTGTATAGTAGTAAGGCCAACACCTGATAGTTCCGACACTTCTTTTTGAGTCAGATTGCATCGCATTCTATATTCCTTGAAGCGTTCACCTAACATACGTACTAGTTCGGGAGTAGAGTATTCGTATAAATCTTTCATAAGCAATTGTATCTATCATTATACTAATGGTTATCTACATAAAATAGGGTTTATATGTATTATACTGATATTTATAACACAAAGCTACTCATTTCTTTCTTTTGACGGAATATTTCAATCGAAAAATATGATTTAGAAGTCGTTTTTAGACCTTTTAAGCATGTATTTCACATAATCCGCCCCTAAATATGGGTAGAATTTCACATTTTCCATAATGATTACAGCCAAAAGAAAAAACAACTTTACTTTAATCTCGTACTCATATATACGGGTAATAAAGTAAAGTCAAAAGAAGGGAAAAGAAGAAATGGCTTCGCCATAGAATTTTTCTTTTCACCAGCAAAATGAGATGATTGTTGACAATAAAGGTGGTATGTTCATTAGGGACACCCCTCAACGAAGAAGTCAATCTGTCACCTTTATTAACGAAGAGAGGGATGTTCTAAAATCGAACACCCTATCACAAGTAAAATTTAGCATTAGGATACAGAAGAATCTAAGATACTACTGTTCAACATGTAGATGAAAGGGATGTAACCAAACGTTACACCCCAGCTCCTGCGGTGAGCAACTGATGACTTACATCAACGAATCTGGCTGCAAGATTCTAAATAGAAGTAAACAGGTTCGGGAATCACGACCTCAAGCCAATCACGTAATTAACTTGCTTTAATCACGTGCATAGCGTATTATTAAATGATGATAGGATGAAACGTCCCACCACTATCACATGCCATGATTTTTTCTCTTTTTGAAAAGAGAGTTTGCGTATGCAACAATTCGTTACGATGCCCTAGTCAAACCACCGTAGCGATTTGCGACATTGGTTCGAACAATCTCTTACTTTTATATTGACGCCCTAAAACAGGGCCCCATACTATGAATCAATAGATTTTCTTTTCACAAGCATAATGAGATGTATATCGATGAGAAAAGTGAACTTGGTTGTGCAAAGGGATAACTGAAACGGTCACCCCTGGAGGTACAAAGCTAACCACCTTCTGCAGAAGTTAGAACCCGAATATGGTTGCCTTTATCATCATGCAGAATCTAAAGACTCGATAAAACACCGAGTAATCGATTTAATGTATCTACAGAAACAATCCGTAGCCAAGAACGATAAAACCTGTACCTTGATTCAGGGGAGTAGTTCGAACTACACGACTAACTTTACACTAAATAAGATTTCATTGCCATAATTCTCTCTTCCAAAAATCAGATTTACTTTAGTCATACATTCAAATGGGGGATGCACTAAAACAGTGCCCCCCTACAACAAGACATTAGATTAAATAATACCTCTCAAGCTATTCGTCTATACGGAGAAGATAACGACAAATTAGTGCTAGAAATTAGCATCACTTGGAGGAGCCATAAATCTACTTGATATAATTGCTTATCATGTTGACTTTGATGGACTCCTCAATGATCATGGATTCAACATTGGAACATGTAGAATAGGATGACCCCGTAAAACGAGGAGTCATAGATGTAGATAAAATTAAACGACATGTTGGAAAAGAATACAAGTTGCCATCGTGATTCACGATTGAAGGTCTATAAGTGAGAACGTCCTGCAATTAGTTGACATAATCGGCGATATTCTCACGTATATTTCGTACCTATATGCACTTGCCGTGAAAAGAAAAAATCAACTTTACTTTAATCTCGTACTCATATATACGGATAATAAAGTAAAGTCAAAAGAAGGGAAAAGAAGAAATGGCTTGCGCCATAATTTTTCTTTTTACCAGCAATATCAACTTGTAATTAGACTACTTTTTCTCTTTTCGAGGAGAGAATATACTATCTCAATACATTTAGTTGACAACAGTTGGCGATAATACGCAAAAAAAGAATCGCTCCTCTGTACTAAGAAGAGGTGCGATTCTTGATTCCTGGTGGTAATACTTACATACACTCAAACTATGCAAATAGATCCTCTAGTGTAACTTCGCTTTGTATAATTCCAGAATGAGAGTTCTGACGAACGCCGTAAGTTGTTACCATTGTAAGATGAACTGCCTTGCGTGTATTCGTTGAATGAATGAAGGCCGATTTCTTGTTGCGTAGATTAAGTTCATATTCCGCATCGATAGAAAACTCTGACAAAGAATATTTCATTTCACAGACATTAATCACTTGGTCATTGCGATCAATCAACAAGTCTATCTGTGCACCATCGCTATTTTCATCTGCTTCTTTTCGCCAAGAATAAACATTACTTAGGACTCCAGCAATACCCAATCCAGCTTTTATTTGTTGTACATGTGCCAAACATAAGCGTTCAAAAGCCAATCCGCTCCAAGCACGATGCATTGCAGAATCGATTGAGGCTGACCAAAAATGTTCGTCATTGTTTTCATTTTGTTGGATGAACTTAAAGTAAAACAGTGTATAGTTGTCAATGAGCTGGTAAATGGTTTGTTTTGACTTTTTACCAAAGCCATTGTATTTACGAATAAATCCGCAGTATTCCAACTCATCGAGCACCTTGCTCAAAGCTCCACCACTTTGTTTATCAGTAATCTCTATTATCTCGTCGCGAGTCATTCCTTTTTTCTTCTGTCCAAGTGCAGTTACAACATCTATATATTGTTCAGGAGACTTAAACAATGATGCATAAAGTTGCTTGAATTCATTGGTCAATTTGCCATTTTTTGCAAAGAAAATCTTATCTATGTTTTGAGCTAGGCTGAGTCCCTTTTCAAGCATGCTCCAATAGAAAGGTATACCTCCCAACACCATATAACATTCGGCAATTTGATACCGGCTCATTTCAAGACCTCTGTTTTGAACAAACATTTCACACTCACGCAAAGTAAACGGCTGAAGTGCTATGCGTTGTGTAACACGGTTATGAAGTCCGCCATGATCGTTAATCACTTTGTTGATAATCCATGATGTAGCAGAACCACAAATAATCAGAACAATATCCTTTCTAGCCGAGGCCCAACCATTCCAGAAATGTTCAAAAGCCGAAATGAAATTTGAGCGAGGTGTATCCATCCATGGAAGCTCGTCAAGGAAGATTATCTTTTTCTCATCTGTCGAATTCTTCAAGAAATGAGATAACAGACTGAATGCCTCCAACCACGATTGCGGTATTGGACAATCGTCGTACCCGGCATCACGAAGTGAAATGGCAAAACTGAATAACTGATCTTTTGTCTTACCTTTTGCCAAACCTGTATGTTGAAATGTAAACTTATAACCGAAAGTCTCACGTATGAGATAGGTTTTACCTACACGTCTACGACCATAGACTGCGATTAATTCTGAATACTCAGATGCTGCCGCAGAAAGCAATATTTTCTGCTCTTCTTTTCTACCGATTAACATAACTCATGAGATTTGTTTACGCAAAAGTAAAACAAATATCTGATATAATCCGCCAAATCTATAAAAAAATATCACGATTTGGCGTATTATAAGCATTTTTAGTGGTTAAAGTAATAAATCTAGTATGAAGAATCGCTTCAGAGTAGAATATGCATTGTATCTATCACTATAATAATAGTTATCATTGATATATAAATATATTATTCACTATAATGATATTTATGTACTAGTAAATTATTCCAGTTATGATGTTGCCACCAAAAGAAAAAAACAACTTTGATTTCTCGAACTTGCTACCGCTCGGCAAAGCAAGTTAACTTTCTTTGCTCTCACTTACCCGCAACTTTACTTTAATGTCGTACTCATATATACGGATAATAAAGCAAAGTTAAAAGAAGGGAAAAGAAGAAATGGCTTTGCCATAATTATTTTCTTTTTACCAGCTAAATCAAAACTCACTTCATTACTTTTTCTCTTTTCGAGGAGAGAATATACTATCTCAATTCATTTAGTTGACAACAGTTGGCGATAATACGACAGAAAAATCGTACCTTTGCATATAGAAAAAGAGGTGAACTTCTGGATGGAAAACTCTGTTTTTCCATGACTCAAGAGAACGAACGTTGGAACGGCAAAAATGGCGGATTTTTCTACCGCCTAGAAGATGAAAAAAGGTTTTCTACCGTTTTAAGCGTAAAACTCTCATAATTAAATAGTTCTACATGTTGCATCGGCAAGTAAAGCTAATCATATATACCCAGTTATCCCCAAAACAAAACGATGAGAGATTTTCCTTTATAGCTAGCTTAGGATGTTCAGTTCTCCTATCTCCCATTTCAAAACAAAGGCTGTCCATTATCTAATATGTGACAGCCTTTCTATGAAAGTTTTCTTCAGATAAATATCATACTTTTTTCATAAACTCCTTCGGTGTTTTTCCAAAATACTCCTTATACCTGCCTCTGAAGTTTTTCAGATTTCGCATACCCACCATTTCAGCAACCATAGTCACAGAAAATTTTCCGCTTTCCAAAAGTTCCCGTGCCTTCTCCATCCTGATTCTCGAAATCAAATATTTGGGTGCTTCTCCCGTCAACAACTTCCACTTATTATAAAAGGTTGTCCGGCTCATGCACATCCTGGAGGCAATATCATCTACTGTCAAATCCTCTTTATCCATATTCTCCATAATGTAAAGCTTCACTTCATTCAAAAATGCCAGATTGGCATCCTGCTGAGCCCGCTCCATAGGTTTCGTTAAAAAATCTTCTCCAAAAACTTTCTGAAGAAATGTCTTCCGAAGAAAACGGCTATTATTTATCAATATGGATATTTCCACTTTAAGGTCCTCCAGATTAAAGGGCTTACATACAAAGAGATCAGCCTGAGAAGAACAACGCTTTTCCCGCCGTTTCACATCAATGTGCGACCCCATCAATATCACCGGAATAAAGGAGGTGTCCCTCGACGTCTTCAGTTTAGAAGAAAGTTCCTCACCGCTCATACCTTTCAACATGATATCACAAATCACCAAATCCGGATACTCTTCACATATTACCTCCAATGCTTCCTGACCGTCATCAAAGTTCCTCACTACAAAACATTCCGATAAACGTTTCTCAAGATAATCCTTGAATCCCTTGTCATTATCAGCAAGTATCACTAAAGGTCTATCCATATTTTTTTTCTTCGAGAAACCATGGAAAGCCATTTCCGATTCATTCACCTGAAAAGTGTCCGGAATATTTAAGGATGTATACACCCCCGAAACCGCACACGAACATCTTATGGGAAATCGAAGCAGAGCCTCCTTTTCCAAAGTCAGTATTTTCCCGTCACATATATTCATCAACTTGTCAAAAAACACACCGCCCATGCCATACTGCTTGCCATGCAGAGGTCGCAGAATAGGAAGCCGCGACGAGTACCATCTGCAACATTTCAGAAATCGCTTGTTGCCTGTATCCTTAATCCTGATTGCCCAGTAATCTCCCTTCAACGAAACCTGCATCGAGAGATGCGTTTCCGGCAGAGAACACTCGATGGCACTCAATACAAACCGGTCGATAACCGGAGATATCTTTCCCGGATCAAACCAAGCGCTTGCATAGTCAAAATCCGGAACCAAATCCAGCTTCATCTGCAACCCATCCACATGAGACTGTAAAAAAGACACTTTCTTCCTCATAAATGCGCCGATTTCATGTTCTGCAACTACCAGGCTACCAGAATTGCCAAATAGTTGTTTCAACCCCATCAACGCTATCAAGTGCTGCTCCAGCCCGCCTATATGATGAAGTGCAACAGCCAGTTCCTTCTTTATGTCTTCCGGACAGTCTCCTTCGTAAACTGCCCCTAACGGTGTCTTAATCAAAGAAATGGGATTACGTATGTTTTGAAAGGTATCAATGAAATACTGATTTCCCTCTTTCAGTAAATCTCTTTCTTCACTGATACAGAGTAAATGGAACAAAAGCCAACATAATATACAGATTCCACTAGCCACTATTGGCAGAACAGACCAGGGAACCTTATGATATACGCCGATGGATAGCAGGAAAACGCATAATGACACTACTATTATTATTATCGATAAATGTTTCATACTATTATAAGTTTAAGTAATAATGATTCGTACTAATATATACCCGAGTTTTCAGTCAATAGCAGGATAATCCCAAGTATGTCATCAGGAGGCGGTCTAATGGGGGAACGGCAGGTTCCTTGAATCATCGAATTCACCTTACCAACCCTCGTTTGCTAGCAGAGCCTGCATTCCGTCCACCTGCATTTCATACCCAGCAACTCTCTAAACCATTCATTTCCCATGCCCAACGTATCTTTAAATATCAATACAACATTCCGCTTATCCAAGATAGCTCCAATCAATTATTCTCAAACAAAATAATAGTATAACAAACGGAAAGGCTAAAAAGATGATACCACTTCACACATATTCTTATCATACTCACATATCTTGCGCATGAAACAGAAAGACATTATCTTTGCAGCATGAAACAAGAACTGAAAGAAAACGGAGGATTACCGGCACATATACTCTGGACACTTGCTATCGTAGCTGGCGTGTCCGTAGCCAACTTGTATTACAATCAACCCCTGCTTAATATCATGCGGCATGAATTGGAAGTTTCTGAATTCAAAACGAACCTCATTGCCATGATTACACAAATCGGATATGCGCTGGGATTATTGTTCATCGTCCCATTAGGAGACCTCTATCGACGCAAGAATATCATCCTAACGAATTTCTTCCTACTCATATTTTCCCTTCTAGCCATTGCCATGGCACCGAACATCTACATCATCTGGGCAGCATCACTCATTACCGGCATCTGCTCCATGATACCCCAAATATTTGTACCGATTGCCTCGCAATTCTCACGCCCCGAAAACAAGGGACGGAATGTAGGTGTCGTCATCTCAGGATTACTGACTGGAATACTTGCATCACGTGTTGTCAGCGGATTTGTGGGTGAAGTGCTTGGCTGGCGTGAAATGTACTTCATCGCCGCTGGAATGATGTTACTATGCGCTATCGTTGTATTAAAGGTACTACCGGACATACAACCGACTTTCCAAGGCAAATATTCCGGGCTGATGAAGTCTCTTTTCTCATTAGTAAGAGAATACCCCTCTCTACGAATCTACTCGATACGTGCAGGACTGGCCTTTGGCTCATTCCTTGCCATGTGGTCCTGCCTTGCATTCAAAATGGGAGAAGCCCCGTTCCATGCATCCAGCGATGTCATCGGCATACTAGGGCTCTGCGGCATTGCCGGAGCCTTAACCGCATCTTTTGTAGGAAAATATGTAAAAAAGGTAGGCATACGCAATTTCAACTTTATCGGTTGCGGAATGATTCTGCTTGCATGGGCCTCGCTCTTTTTCTGCGGAAACAACTATGCAGGTATCATTACCGGTGTCATTCTTATAGACATAGGCATGCAATGTATCCAACTCAGCAACCAGACCAGTATTTTCGACATCTACCCGTCTGCCTCCAATCGGGTAAATACGATTTTCATGACCACTTACTTCATCGGCGGCTCTTTGGGTACCTTCCTTGCAGGAAGCAGTTGGCAGACTTGGGGATGGAGTGGCGTGGTCGGCACCGGCGTTATTTTAACAATAATATCGTTGTCCATCACCCTTTACAGCAAGAAATAACAAGGATACTATCATTTTTCCAAGCAAACGCAAAGATTTGATAATTTTTATCATGCAAAGGATAAGGAAGATATTGAACAGAATTGTTATACCTTTGTCGCATCAAACTATAAACGACAGATTGATAATAGATTCGTCAACCAGGCATAGTCAAAAACAACCCTATGAATTCAGCAAAGAAAATACCCTCTCCACTCGTTTCTCTATTTCCCATCGCTTTTCTCGTAGGAATGCTGTTCGCCACCATCCATACTTTCGGAAGTGACGCCTTGAGTGGAGGAAGCCAGATTTCCCTGCTTGCCACCACTGGTATGTGTGTCTTTATCGGCATGGCTTTCTACCGCATCCCTTGGAAAGATTATGAACTTGCCATCACCAACAACATTTCAGGTGTTGCCACAGCTATCATTATTCTATTGATTATCGGTGCTTTGAGCGGCACATGGATGATAAGTGGGGTGGTACCTACCCTTATATATTATGGTATGCAGATTATCCATCCGAATTTTTTCCTTGCTTCTACCTGCATTATTTGTGCATTGGTATCAGTAATGACGGGAAGTTCATGGACCACTATCGCCACCATCGGTATCGCCCTTTTGGGCATAGGTAAGGCACAAGGTTTTGAAGAGGGATGGATAGCCGGTGCCATCATTTCGGGAGCCTATTTCGGAGACAAAATTTCACCGTTATCGGATACCACAGTCCTTGCCTCATCCGTAACGGAAACACCGTTATTCAGCCATATCCGCTATATGATGATCACCACCGTCCCCTCTCTCCTCATCACCCTTGTCATCTTTACAGTAATGGGACTCACACACGAAACGAACAATACACAACAGATCGCGGAATTTACGGCAGCATTGGACGCCAAATTCAACATTACTCCCTGGTTACTGGCTGTTCCCGTGATTACGGGAATACTGATTGCCCGGAGAGTGCCTTCCGTCATCACACTCTTTCTCTCCACTCTGCTGGCAGGGATATTCGCCTTCATCTTCCAACCGGGACTACTGAATGAGATAGCGGAAGGTGGGAATATGTTCAAAGGGATAATGATGACATTCTATGGCAGTACCAGTCTACAAACTGACAGTGACATGTTGACAGAACTGATTGCCACACGAGGTATGGCAGGAATGATGAATACCATCTGGCTCATCATCTGCGCCATGTGTTTCGGTGGAGCCATGACGGCAAGCGGCATGCTAGGAAGCATCACTTCCCTATTCGTCCGCTTCATGAAGAATACAGCCAGCATGGTAGCATCCACCGTATGTTCCGGATTGTTCCTGAACCTTGCCACGGCAGACCAGTACATCAGCATTATCCTCACCGGAAACATGTTCAGCAACGTTTACGCAAAGAAAGGCTACGAAAGCCGGCTACTTAGCCGTACCACGGAAGATGCCGTTACCGTCACCTCCCCGCTTATCCCATGGAATACCTGCGGCATGACGCAAGCCACCATTTTGAGTGTACCCACACTGACCTACCTTCCCTATTGCTTCTTCAACCTTATCAGTCCGGTAATGAGTATCTTTATTGCTGCTATCGGATATAAAATAATTAAAAAACCGGTGAACAATCCTGGATAGGCATTGTTCTTGCAATAAACTTATAACGAACAATTTATTTAAACCTAAACAAAAAAAGATTCGATTATGAAAAAGTTTATTGCATTAGCAGCAGTAGTATTGGTAAGCATGGCAACAACGACCATGTATGCACAAGAGAGTAGAGCTGAAAAGCGCGCAGACCGTAAAGCCCAAAGAGACGCAGAACGTGCACGCCTGAAAGCTGAAGAACAAGCACAGGATGCCATTTCGTACGATGACGCAATGGCGGCCTTGAAAGCTCACCAGTTCGTAATGGAGGCAGACCAAGTGATGTTCCGCAACGGACAGACCGCATTTGTAAACTCCAACACCAACTTCGTATTGGTCAACCAAGGACGTGGCACCGTGCAGGTAGCCTTCAACACCGTATACCCAGGTCCTAACGGCATTGGCGGTGTAACAGTAGACGGAACCGTATCGGACATCCAAATGACTACCGACAAACGGGGCAACGTGAATTGTAACTTCAGCATCCAGGGTATCGGCATTTCCGCCCAGATATTCCTTACGCTGACCGATGGCGGGAACAACGCAACCGTAACCATCAGCCCGAACTTCAACTCCAACACCATGACTTTGAGCGGGAACCTGGTTCCGCTGGAACAATCCAACATATTCAAGGGACGTTCCTGGTAAAACCCTTATATAAATATATATATTCCCACTCCGCCACAAATCACACTAAAAAGTGTACATTTGTAGCGGAGTTTTTTATATACCAATGTCATGAGAGAATTTATCATTGCAGACAATCAAGATATCACCAAAGCAGGCATGATGTTCCTATTGGGCAGACAGAAAGACACCTCCCTGCTGCTGGAAGCCGACAACAAGGCAGAACTGATACAGCAACTACGCCTGCATCCCACCGCCGTTGTCATTCTGGACTATACCCTTTTTGATTTTTCGGGAGCTGAAGAGCTAATGGTACTTCACGAACGCTTCAAGGAAGCCGATTGGCTACTCTTTTCCGACGAATTGAGCCTACCGTTCCTGCGCCAGGTATTGTTCAGCAGCATGGCATTCGGCGTAGCGCTGAAGGATAATTCCAAAGAAGAGATACTGACCGCACTACAATGCGCCTCACGCAAGGAGCGATTCATCTGTAATCACGTCAGTAACCTGCTGCTCGCAGGCAACGGTTCCTCCTCCCCCACTCATCCTACCATCAAAGATGATTTACTGACTACTGCCGAACGGAGCATCCTAAAAGAGATAGCCCTGGGGAAAACAACCAAAGAAATAGCTGCCGAACGAAACCTCAGCTTCCATACGGTAAACAGCCACCGGAAGAATATCTTCCGGAAACTGGGTGTAAACAATGCGCACGAAGCCACCAAATATGCCATGAAGGCAGGCATCGTAGACTTGGTGGAATATTATATATAAATCTCCCCGCTCCCGACACACAGCCGGGCATCAGCATCATACACCACTCCGAACTGGCCCGGAGCAATGCCTTGCAGCTTTTCTTCCGAAACAATGCGGTAACCCTCCGCCTCCTTTTGCAACCTGCCTTTGACAAACTCCGGCGTATGGCGTATCTTGAAAGTCACCTCCACCTCTTCCTGCGCTCCCTTCCAGGGATTATCCGTAATGAAATGAAAATCGTACATACGGAATTCATAGCCGTATTGCAATGCCGTATCACATCCGCGGGACACGTAAATCACATTCTCCTCCACATCCTTGCGGACAACAAACCACGGTCCTCCACCCAACCCCAATCCTTTACGCTGGCCGATGGTATGAAACCAATAGCCCCGATGCTTGCCCAACTTTCTACCCGTTTCCAACTCCACAATATCCCCTTCCCTTTCGCCAAGGAAACGGCGCACAAAATCATTATAATCAATCTTTCCCAGAAAGCAGATGCCCTGACTGTCACGACGTCTGGCGCTGGGCAATCCGGCACGCAGGGCTATGTCACGAACCTCATTCTTCATCAGTCTGCCCAATGGAAACATCAGTTTGGAAACTTGCAGATAATCTATCTGTGCCAGAAAGTCGGTCTGGTCTTTCACGGAATCGGCAGCGGTACCGAGCCATGTCTTTCCATCCCTCAACACCGTAGTGGCGTAGTGCCCGGTTGCCGTGATATCGAAATCCTTCCCCACACGTTGCTCAAAGCACCCGAACTTTATCAGCTTGTTGCACATCACATCCGGATTGGGAGTCAAGCCACGTCTTATTTTATCAATGGCATAAGCCGCCACCTGGTCCCAATACTCCCGGTGCAGGTCCACTACTTCCAACGATAATCCATAACGCCGGGCAATGGCAGAAGCCATCTCCATATCCTCTTCCGCAGAGCAGTCCATATAATCGGCATCGTCCCTCCCTATTTTGATATAAAATAGAGAAGGACGGTAACCTTGTTCGCAAAGGAGATGTACCACCACGGAGCTGTCTACACCTCCCGACAATAATACAGCAATATTCATTCTATCGTATACTGTTATTCTTTTAAATTCTGTCAAATGCCTGGGACAAGTCGTCCAGCAAATCATCGATATGTTCTGTCCCGATGGAGAGGCGGACCGTGCCCGGTTTGATGCCTTGTTCTTCCAATTCCCGTGCACTCAATTGGGAATGGGTAGTGGTGGCAGGATGGATAACCAGGGATTTCACATCAGCCACATTGGCAAGCAACGAGAATATCTGTAAACTGTCAATAAACGTCTGCGCTTCCTTCACACCGCCCCGCACCTCAAACGTAAAGATAGAACCGCCTCCATTCGGAAAGTATTTCCCGTAAAGCGCGTGGTCAGGATGCTCGGGCAGGGACGGGTGGTTCACGGCAACCACTTTGGGATGCTTCTTCAAGAATTCAACCACTTTCAAGGCATTCTCCACATGACGTTCCACGCGAAGCGACAACGTCTCCAATCCTTGCAACAGAATGAAAGCATTGAAAGGACTGATTGTGGCACCGGTATCACGCAACAATACGGCACGGATACGGATGGCATAGGCAGCAGGACCGGCAGCGTCGACGAAACGTACTCCATGATAACTCGGGTCCGGTTCCGTCAGTTGGGGAAACTTCCCCGAGGCCACCCAGTCGAACTTGCCGCTATCTACAATAACACCACCCAAGGACGTACCATGCCCTCCGATGAACTTCGTTGCCGAATGGACTACAATATCTGCCCCATGCTCTATGGGACGAATCAAGTAAGGAGTACCGAAGGTGTTATCTATAATCAGAGGAATCCGGTGACGGTGTGCTATTTCAGCAACGGCATCAATGTCAATGATGTTGCAATTCGGATTTCCCAGCGTTTCAATGAATACTGCCTTGGTATTCTCCTGAATCGCTTTCTCGAAATTGTCCAGATTGCCCGGGTCCACAAAAGTAGTGGTAACCCCGTAGGCAGGCAATGTGTGGGCCAGCAGATTATACGTTCCGCCGTAGATGGTCTTAGCTGCCACGATATGGTCGCCTGCACGGGTGATATTCTCAAAGGCATAAGTGATGGCTGCCGCACCCGAGGCTACGGCCAATCCGGCAACACCGCCTTCCAGAGCCGCCACACGTTTCTCGAACACATCCTGGGTGGAATTCGTCAACCGCCCGTAAATATTCCCCGGGTCCTGCAAGCCAAAGCGGGCTGCCGCATGGGCCGAATTACGAAATACATACGAAGTTGTCTGATAGATAGGTACGGCGCGGGCATCAGTTGCCGGGTCGGGTTGTTCTTGTCCAACGTGAAGTTGTAGAGTCTCAAAGTGCAATTTCTTTGTTTCCATTGTCGTTTGTATTTTAGGTGAATAAACCGTTTCTCATTCGGATGTTGCAAAGATAGAGCGATAAGCCGGGGCAGACAATGACACAGATTAGGGAATTTTATACCACAATTGTGGTAGATAAGCAAGCAATTTTCTATCTTTAGATAAGATAGACTGCATTTCGGCAAAACTTTTTCATGCAAGCATGAAAGTTCTGCACTCAATTTGCACTATCTTTGCCCCCATGAAAGCAAGAAATATACTGATACTCATATTGGGAACCCTGATTCTTCCCATTTATCTGACTTCCTGCGGGGTGGACCGCTGGAAAGAGTATGCCGGACAGACCCAGACAGACCGCTGGATTGACGATACCATGCGTGTGTGGTACTATTGGGTAGACGCTATCCCCCATACCAACGACCTGAACTATTTTCAAGCCCCTTTCACTTTCTTTGCCTCGCTCAAATCCGAAGAAGACAAATTCTCCACCATCGACAGTCTGGTCAGCGTCACCACTACCCGCAGCATCCCCTATACGGATTACAGCTACGGATTCCAGTTCACTACCAACCAGATAGAAGTAGAAGGAGAAGAGAATGCCATTGTTGCACAGATTCTTTACGTTGCCGACGGAAGCCCGGCCTCGGAAATCGGGCTGAAACGGGGTGACTGGATTATGAAGATGGACGGGAACTTTATTACTGAACAGAATTATAAGAAACTGTATGGAAGTAGTGCCATGGAACTTACAGTAGGTTATTACGACGTGGAGAAAAATGCCATCGTTGCTTACGACAAACCCAGACAGATAGCATCGGCGCGTCCCGTCAACGACAACCCGGTGCACTATAAGAATGTATATACATCAGGCAGCAAGAAAATAGGTTATCTGGTCTACAACCACTTCAGTTCCGGCCCCACGGACAACAGTAATGAATATGACAACGACCTGCGCAGCGCATTCCAATATTTCGCATCACAGCAAGTCAACGAATTCATCCTTGACTTGCGCTACAACAACGGTGGATTACTGAGTTGCGCAGAATTGCTGTGTACCATGCTTGCACCTTCCTCCGCCTTGGGACAAGAGTTGGGGTACCTGGAATTCAACAACCGCTTCAATCCGCAGATAGTACCGTTCACCCTGAACTCCGGACTCATCGGAAACGGAGCAAACCTAAACCTGAATACTCTCTACGTACTTACCAGCAGCCAGACTGCCTCCGCCTCCGAAATGGTGATTAACTGCCTCGCCCCGTATATGGATGTTGTCATCATCGGCGGTACTACCGTAGGCAAGAATGTAGGTTCCAGGAATTTCTCCAGCCCCGAACTGATGATAACGATGAATCCCATCGTCTGCAAGATATACAATTCGGAAGGGAAATCTGATTATGAATCCGGATTCCAACCGGCCTACTCGGGATATGTAGTGAATGAGATGAGCGACATGTCACGTTTCCTGCCCTTTGGAGATACCAACGAAGCCTTATTGAGCACTGCACTCGGCGCCATCGACGGAAGCATACAACCGCCCGCACAAGAAGATACCCGTTCTTTAAGAGTGACCACTCTCGCAAACTCCATTGAACGCCGGGCAAGCCATGCCGTACGCATCAAATAAAAAGACCAATAGGATGAAACTAAACAGAAGAGTTACAATCATCACCCGATTTTCGGGAATCATGTTCAGCCTGCTGTTGCTCGGCGGACTGGCAGCTTGCAGCGATGATAACAATGGCAATGATACGCCAGAACCGGAGCCGTCAACCTACCCCACCACTCCTTTCTCCAAAATCGAACTCAAAGAAGTGATAGAGAGCGATGCGCAACCGGTTACTGCCACCCACACCTACCTTTACAACAGTGCAGGCAGGCTGACCAGCTACACCGGCAAACAGAGCTTTACAGCAGGAGACGAACTCTTCGAGATAGAGAATACCACTACTGTCGAATACAAGGACCATCAAGCCGTGATAACCGACGAAGCAGGTACAGTATCAACCTACACGCTGAATGACAAAGGTTATGCCACCACTTGTACCAGTCAGGATATGGCAGGAAATACCCGTACTTACACCTTCTCCTACCTCATCAACACCGAAGACAAATACTATCTGGAAAACATCACAGAAAAGCTGGACGACGGAAAAGAATACTCATTCATTACAATAGACTACAGCAACTTCCGGGCATTGCGCATACAGCAAAAGGTTGACACTTTTGAGCACAACAGTACGGCTACCACACCATCAGGCAATGAAATTGCAAATATCTCCGAAATACCAAGCCTATTCATTACGGACATGTATCCGCTTTCCATGCATGCGGTTGCCATATACGGGAAGATATTGGGAGAACCTGCAAACTATCTGATTACCCAACTCATCCCGGACAGCAACGGAGAAAGTGAAGAGACCACCACCTATACTTATACGTTAGATAACCGGGGTATCGTCACTTCCTGCCATGCAGTCGTCAGGCATATAAGGAACGGCTACGAGCAGGACTACACACGCACCGTGAACTATACCATCGAATAATAAACTACTTACTTCTTAAAGAACTTGTCGAAGAAAAGGACGTGATAGTCTATGGAGTTGTTCCAATACGTTCCGGTATGTCCACCGGGACGGGTGATGAAGTCATGGTCTATCTTCCTTGCCAGCAGCCGGTTGTGCAAGTCCTTGTTCACTTCAAGAAAGAAATCGGCCTCACCGCAGTCGATGATTAGCGCCAAGTCTCCATTTACAATCTTATCCAGCTGGTTGACCACCGTATGCGCATCCCAAGATGCCTTGTTGGCAGCAAACTCTCCCAACTGCTTGTTCATTTCCCAATTCTGGGGAAACGGCCGTATATCCACTCCTCCACTCATACTGCCCGCCGCACCGAACACATCCTTATGACGGATAGCACTCCACAAAGCACCGTGGCCGCCCATACTCAATCCACTGATGGCACGCGCCTTGCTATCGGGAATGGTAGCATAGTTCCCGTCTGTATACTTCACCAATTCCGAGGTGACAAAAGTCTCATAACGGTAGTCAGGATTCTCCGGACTGTCCCAATACCAACTGTTCTTGCCGTCCGGACATACAAATATGATCCCTTTCTCATCTGCCATCTGCGGCAATTCCGGCTTCAGTTGCACCCAGCTCCGCGCATTGCCGCCATAACCGTGCAACAGATAAACCACCGGACAAGCCTGCTTGCCGATAGCCTTATCAGGCAATACATACACAACTTTTACATCCTTATTCATGGCTGCACTTCTTACCAACACCGTGTCTACACGTGCCGCCTGCAACATCACGGCAGACAGACACCACAAAAGCCCCAAGGCAATAATTCTTTTTTTCATCTATTTATTGTTTATTTTTTCTAACGGATGGCAATATTAACAATAAATACTGAAAAATCATTATCTTTGCCTCACAAACTATTCAAAATCCACTATGGAATTTATTATCATTCTACTTTTACTTATCCTGAACGGTATTTTTGCCATGTATGAAATCGCCTTAGTCTCCTCAAGTAAAGCACGCCTTGAAACTCTTGTCGGAAAAGAGAACAAAAGAGCCAAAGGAGTATTGAAACAACTGGAAGAACCCGAAAAATTCCTCTCCACCATCCAAATCGGTATTACTCTTATCGGTATCGTATCCGGTGCCTATGGTGGTGCCACCATCGCTGATGACGTAGAACCGCTGTTCGCCCTCATTCCGGGAGTAGCCGCCTATGCCAAGACTCTCGCCATGATTACCGTAGTAGCCATCATCACCTATCTGTCGCTCATCATAGGCGAACTGGTGCCCAAGTCCATCGCCTTGAACAACCCGGAACGATGGGCCACCATGCTCAGCCCCTTCATGATTGTGCTGACCAAGATTTCCTATCCGTTTGTATGCCTGCTGAGCGCTTCCACCAAACTGATGAACAAACTCATCGGACTGAACAGCGGCGAAGAACGCCAAATGACACAAGACGAACTGAAGATGATTCTGCACCAAAGCTCGGAACAAGGCGTCATCGACAAAGACGAAACGGAAATGCTGCGTGACGTGTTCCGCTTCTCGGACAAAAGAGCGAATGACCTGATGACCTATCGCCGCGACATCGTTGTGCTCCATCCCACAGACACACCGGAAGAGGTGCTGCGTATCATCCACGAAGAACACTTCAGCAAATATCTCCTGGTGGAGCGGGGAAAGGACGAGATTATCGGTGTGGTTTCCGTAAAGGACATCATCTTGATGATGGGCGGCGAACAACCCTTCAACTTACGTAGTATTGCACGCCCTGCTTTGTTTATTCCGGAAAGTTTGTATGCAAAGAAAGTTTTAGAGCTGTTTAAGAAGAACAAAAACAAGTTCGGAGTTGTTGTAGACGAGTATGGAAATACAGAAGGTATCATCACCCTGCACGATTTGACGGAAAGTATCTTCGGAGACATCCTCGAAGAGAATGAAACGGAAGAAGAGGAAATCGTTGTTCGTCAAGACGGTTCCATGCTGGTGGAAGCTTCCATGAATCTGGATGACTTTATGGAGGCGATGGGCATTATGAACTATGATGACCTGAAAGAAGAAGACTTCACCACCTTGAGCGGTCTTGCCATGTTCTTGATAGGACGGGTGCCGAAAGCCGGAGACTTGTTCAGCTACAAAAACCTGGACTTCGAAGTAGTGGATATGGACCGCGGACGAGTGGACAAACTGCTTGTCATCAAGAAAGAAGAAGATGATGAATAACGAACGCTATTGCGTCTTTATAATTAATTTAAACCATTAAAGCAATGAAAAAAGTAATGATGATTGCAGCCTTTGCCGCTGCATTGGTATCCTGCCAATCAAAAGGAACCCAGAACAATGATGCTGTTGCCGTGGACGAAGGGGTAATGGCAGTTGCCGGCAATGACTCGTCTGCCGTGGCCGTATACGAGGGAATTCTTCCTGCTGCCGACGGTCCGGGCATCCAGTATGTATTGAGCGTGGACAGCGTAGGTCCTGATGGAGAAAGCGGTTATACGTTGGTAACAACTTATTTGGATGCCGAAGGCCCCGGAAAAAACAAAAGCTTTACTTCCAAAGGAAAGAAAGAAGTTATCCAGAAAGACGTCAATAACAAGAAGAAAACAGCCATCAAACTGACTCCAGACGACGGCGACACTCCGGTGTACTTCGTAGTAGTGAACGACACTACCCTGCGCCTTGTCAACGACAGCCTGCAGGAAGCAGTGAGTGACTTGAATTATGACATCATCCAGGTGAAATAGTCCATCCATACTTATAAGAAAGAACGGTACAGCCGGAATTACTGGATTCAGTGGTTCCGGCTACTGTTTTTTCAATGAAGAGGCATTTCAAACAAGAGAACAGAAGGCTATATCAAAAAGTTAGTGTTATCTTTGTAGCTTCATCAAAGTATATATAAACATGAAACATTCTTCCGAAAAACCTTTAGCACCTGCCAACTACTCACGCTGTTTCAACAACCAATGCCCGAAAGCCGACAACTGCCTGCATCGCTTAGCTGCCCTTCGCGATACCCCCGAGTACCCGTCCATCCGCATCATCAATCCACTGTGCATTCCAGAGGATAGCAGTCAATGCGCCTATTTCCAATCGACACAAAAGATACATGTTGCGTGGGGAATCAGCCACTTGCTCGATGAAGTTCCCTACAAGAATCTCCAACCTCTGAAAAGCCAGTTGATAGCCCATTTCGGCCGCGGAAAATACTACCGCTTCTACCGGGAAGAATCTTACCTTTCCCCCGAAGACCAGAACTATATCCACAGAACTTTCCACCAATACAACATTCCGGGAGAACCGGCTTTCGACTCTTACAGCGAGGAATACAAATGGTAGAAAGGTAATCTTCAGCCCCCTTTTCATGTCATTTTATCACTGAAAATATAGATAACACTTTAGTTCACAACGGTGAACACTTTGTTACAACAGTAAGAAACAAAGTGTTCACATACTATGAAACAAACTGTTCGCACTCAATAAAACAAACTGTTTTCTTTAACGGAACAAACTGTTTTCTTTAACGGAACAAACTGTTTCCTACTAATGAAACAAACTGTTCTCCATATTGAAACAAACCGTTCTCCTTAGGGAAACAGACGGATTCCCTTTTGAAGCCCTACAAGGGGAATAATTATCGCCTGCGAAAATATAGGAGGAAATACAGCGACATAGTGCGATACCTATTCTCTGCAAAACGGGTGAACGTGTTCGGAAGGATATTGCAGCAACACGGGATGAGGTAAAGGAAAGAGAGGGGGAGATGGTATATTGTGTGGTAAAAGTGGGGAGGTAGAAAAGACGGAAAGGATTACAGTTGAAATAAATTCTTTTTCTTAACTTTGTGAAATAGAAACATCGAATATGACGATGAAGAAAATAAAAATATGAAAACAGCACTATCTATAAATCAACCGTTCAAGGATTGGGTAAACCACCTAAAACAAGACATTCGTAGTGCACAGATTAAAGCGGCTGTACGCGTGAACAGCGAACTGCTTCACCTTTACTGGCAACTGGGGGCAGAAATTATAGAACGGCAGAAAGAAATGACTTGGGGAAGCGGATTTCTCGAAGAGTTGAGTCGTGAGCTGATGGCAGAATTTCCTGATATGAAAGGGTTCTCATATAGAAACATACGCAGTATAAAGCAGTGGTATCTATTTTATAATGAGCCACATACAATTTGGCAACAAGTTGTTTCCAAATTAGGTGAAGAGAAATTTTTCTCCATCCCTTGGGGGCATCATCTCTATATCATCTCCCAATGCAAGGAAGTGAACTTATTCGGAGAAAAGACAGTTAAACAATAAAACCGGAAACATATATGGCCGATAATTATCTTGAAAATCAGTACGAGCAATACCGGGCACGCAAAGCAGCTTGGGAGAAAGCGAAAAAATCCGGTAAGGCACAAACGCTACATAAGCCGACACTTCCCCTCAAAAAAGGCGGAAAGAAAGTGTTCGTTACCGGAGGTGCAGGAGGTATTGGCAAAGCCATTGTAGAAGCCTTCTGCAAGCTTAATTACCAAGTAGCCTTTTGTGACAAGAATGAACTGGAAGGACAACAAACCGCCCAAGCCACCGGAGCACAATTCCACCCCGTCGACCTAAACAGCAAAGAAGCATTGGAACTTTGCCTGCAAAATATTTTCAAGGAATGGGGGGATATTGACATCATTATAAACAATGCCGGCATCAGTGAATTCTCTCCCATCACAGAAACGAGTATGGAGACTTTCGATAAAATATTGTCTGTGAATTTACGTCCGGTGTTCATTACTTCACATGCGTTGGCAGTACACCGCAAAAGTCAAAACAGCACGAATACCTACGGAAGAATCATTAATCTCTGTTCTACCCGCTATCTGATGAGTGAACCAGGCAGTGAAGGATATGCAGCTTCCAAAGGAGGTATCTATTCATTGACGCATGCGTTGGCTTTATCGCTTGCAGAGTGGCACATCACGGTCAACTCCATCTCTCCGGGCTGGATTCAGACACACGATTATGAACAATTACGGGCAGAAGACCATTCGCAACATCCCTCCGGACGGGTTGGTAAACCGGAAGATATTGCCCGTATGTGCGTATTCCTATGTCAAGACGAAAACGACTTCATCAATGGCGAAAACATCACCATTGACGGAGGCATGACCAAAAAGATGATTTACTGGGAATAGCCCTTTTATAAAACAATCTGCCCAATATAATAATTATAGGATATGAACATGAAAAAGTCTTTTATAGGAATCCTGGCAGCAACCATCATCCTCAGCGGATGCGGCACAAGCCAGATGGCTGTAGGCGACCCTAACGCAGTGCTCGCAGGAGCTGCCATCGGAAGTAATGTAGGCGGTGCCATCGGCGGCTTGATAGGAGACAGCAACGGAGGCTGGCGAGGAGGATACCGGGGTTCCGCCATCGGCACCATCATAGGAACCATTGCGGGAGCTGCCATTGCCAATGCAGCCACAGCCCCCCAAAAGCAGGAGGAGTACAGCTACCGGATAGAAAGGACACAGCCCTATCCCCCGCAATCCGGAAGACAGCCGCAAGCATCGGCCATCGACCACTTGAGGATACGGAATATACGTTTCATTGACGACAGCCGCAACCACGTCATCAATTCGGGCGAAAACTGTAAAGTGATTTTTGAAATCATGAACGAAGGAAACAAAACAGCCTACAACGTAGTGCCGGTGGTGGTGGAAACCACGGGCATGAAGCGTATTTACATATCGCCGTCGGTCATGATAGAGCAAATAACTCCGCGCAACGGTGTGAAATACACCGCCAACATCAGTGCCGGAGAACGGATAAAGACGGGTAACGTCACCATACGCATAGCCATAGCCGACGAGTACGGAGACGAATATGACTGGCAGGAGTTTTCGTTGCCCACACAACGGTAGAACAATGTCTTAACAGTAGTTTTTAAAAAGAAATGGAACAACAGCAATCTTCTTTCAAAGAAAAAGAACGCATAGAATTACGGGAACCCCGACGCTTTAAAGTCACCATCTACAATGATGACTTCACCACCATGGAGTTTGTGGTAAAAGTACTCACCACCGTCTTTTACAAATCATCGGTAGAAGCGGAAACACTGATGCTGCAGGTGCACAAGAGCAACTCCGCGGTAGTGGGCATCTACTCATACGACATCGCCCACTCCAAAGTACAGAAAGCCACCCGCATGGCACGCAATGAAGGTTTCCCCCTCCGGCTCACCGTCACCCCGGAGGAAGAAGAATAAGAAGAAAGAAACAATATGGATATAAAAAATACGATATTCGTAAACCAAGCATTCGCTTCCGCACAAAGAAAGGCCGAGTCTTACCGGCACGAGTTCATCATGCCCGAACATCTGCTGAGCGCCATTATAGAGCAGGAACCCTTTATCCACACCCTGCAAGATACCTTCTACAATTATGTGGAGCTCAGCATCTCGCTGGAAAACTATCTGACGGAAGAAGTGGACACTGTCCCCGACAATGTGGAATACGAGTTGGGACTTTCCGTCCAGCTCAGCTCACTCCTGCAACATGCCTATACGGTGACAGAGTATTCCAGCGCCGAAGAGCTGGATGTTCCTCATCTGATACAAGGCTTGCTGCAACTGGAAGATTCCTGGGCATGCCATTTCCTGAAGGAAGCAGTCGGCGGCGACCTGCCCGAATTCCTCAGCCTGCTCATCACCCACTACGAAGAAGCGGAGCTGGCAGAAGAAGCAGGCGGTACGCCATCTCCCGATGAACAAGAGAAAACAGAACCGTGGCGTAACTACGTGACCTGCCTCAACGACCATCTGGCAGGCCACAACCCGCTTATCGGCAGGGAGATGGAGTTGGAGCGAACCATACAAGTGCTCTGCCGCAAAGAAAAGAACAACCCGTTGCATGTGGGCGAACCCGGTGTAGGCAAAACAGCCCTTGCCTATGGGCTTGCCGCCCGTATCGAAGCGGGCAACGTCCCCGAACGGCTTGCCGGCTTCCGCATTTATGAGCTGGACTTGGGCAGTCTACTGGCAGGCACACAATATCGCGGCGATTTCGAGAAGCGGCTGAAAAGTATCATGGAAGGCATCGGTCGTGAGGGAAATGCCATCGTCTACATCGACGAGATACACAACCTGATAGGCGCCGGACGCACGGGTGAAGGCTCCATGGATGCCTCCAACATGCTGAAACCCTATCTGGAAACCGGGGCAATACGTTTCATCGGCTCTACCACCTACGACGAGTACAACCGCTACTTCGCACGCAGCAAGGGACTGGTACGCCGCTTCCAGCAGATAGACATACTGGAACCGAACATTGAAGAAGCCATACATATCGTAGAAGGCCTGAAAGAGAAATACGAAACCTACCACGGCGTCACCTACGAGCCCGACGTCATCCCCTATGCCGTAAAGGCAAGCGCCCGCTACATCAGCGACCGTTTCCTGCCCGACAAAGCCATCGACCTGGTGGACGAAGCAGGAGCTTACCGGGAAATACATCCCACAGACTCCGGAGAACAGACCGTGGACAAGGCACTGATAACCGACATACTGGCACGTACCTGCAAAGTCAATGCCCTCGCCATGAAAGAGGACGACACCACCGCCTTGGAAAGCCTGCACGAACGCATCAGCTCCCGCATCTACGGGCAGGAAGAAGCCGTCCGTCAGGTGGTGGAAGCTGTGCAAATGTCCAAAGCCGGACTGCTGGACGAAAACAAACCGCTGGCAAGCCTGCTCTTTGTAGGCCCCACCGGAGTAGGAAAGACCGAAGTTGCCAAAGTGCTCGCCGCCGAGCTGGGCATCGCCCTGCAACGTTTTGACATGAGCGAATATACCGAAAAGCATACCGTAGCCAAACTGATTGGCTCGCCTGCCGGCTACGTGGGTTACGAGGACGGCGGCCTGCTGACCGACGCCATACGCAAGACTCCAAACTGCGTACTATTGCTCGATGAAATAGAAAAAGCGCATCCCGACGTATTCAACATCCTGCTGCAAGTAATGGACTATGCCGTACTGACCGACAACAAAGGACGGAAAGCCGACTGCCGACACGTGGTCCTCATCATGACCTCCAATGCCGGAGCACAATATGCCCGCCAAGCGTCCATCGGCTTCAACAGTCAGGTCACCGCCGGAGAAGCCATGCTGAAACAAGTCAAGAAAACCTTTAAGCCCGAATTCATCAACCGCCTCTCTGCCACGGTGGTCTTTCATGACATGGACCGCCCGATGGCATCACTTATCCTCGACAAGAAACTCGGAGAACTAGGCAGCAAGCTGTCTTCCCGCCAGGTGGAAATGGTATTGAGCCAGGAAGCACACGAATGGCTGCTCCAACGGGGTTTTATTCCCGAATACGGCGCCCGGGAGATGGACCGCGTGATAGCCGCCCACTTGAAACCCTTGCTGATGCGCGAAATTCTGTTCGGTACATTGAAGGCAGGAGGAAAAGTCCGCGTGCAAGTGGAAAACGGAGCATTGAAACTACAACCCGCAACCGAATAACGATATGGTCTTTCAACTGACGGATAAACTTGCTTTCCCCGACCCTCACTACGGCGACCCCGACGGGTTGCTCGCTGTGGGCGGTGACCTATCCATTGACCGCCTCATCCTGGCGTACTCCAACGGCATCTTCCCCTGGTACGCATTTCGGGAAGAACTGATACAATGGTGGTGCCCGATGGACCGTTTCGTCATCTTTCCGGACGAAATCCATATCTCCCACTCCATGCGTACGCTCATCAACAAAGGAAAGTACGAAATCACCTTCAACGAAGCTTTCCAAGACATCATACAAACCTGCGGAGAATTGCGGATGGAACAAGAAGGAGCCTGGCTCGGAACGAAGATGATGGAAGCCTATACGCACCTGCACGAACAAGGATTCGCCGCCAGCGTGGAAGTATGGGAAGAAGAGCAATTGGTAGGTGGGCTGTACGGAGTGACCCTGGGACGTTGTTTCTTTGGAGAGAGCATGTTCTCACTTGTTCCCAGCGCCTCGAAGCTGGCCCTCATCCATCTGGCCCAATTCTTCAGGGAACATGGAGGCGTCATGATAGATTGCCAGTTCGAAACCCCTCACCTCAAAACAATGGGAGGCAGGCACATCAGTTACGACGAATATATGACATACATCGAACAAGACTGCCGCTTCTAAAAGTAAAAAGGAATAACGAGGGGCTCAGAACTATCCGCGCCTAAATATAGCATAATGAAAGTACTCATATACTTTTGACACTCTCCCATTCTATTTGAAGGCCGGAGCAGGAAGATGCATACCTGCCATCGTCAATTGGTTGTCCTTGGCATATTGGAGGAAATACTTGCGTGCTTTCACGGCAGCTTCCTTATCCATATCATAGGAAGCGCAGTATTCCGGATGCTCCAACTGAAGGGCCGCACCATGGATGAGGTCACCAATCACCAGTAACTTGCCACTCTGGAAAACCGTATGACCGGGAGTATGACCGACTGCCTCCATGGCAACCACATTACCCGGCAAGGTATCGCCAAACTCAAACAGATGCAGCCGTTCCTTATAGGCATCCATCGTCTTTACGACCTGCGCCTTCCTTTCGGCAGGCATTGCCATCCAGGCATCATATTCCACTTTTGATGCGTACACTTCGGCATTCGGGAAGACTACACTGTCTCCCTTCATCATTCCACCGATATGGTCGCCATGGAAATGGGTAAGATACAGATATCCAATATCTGCCGGAGAGATACCCAAAGATTGTAATCCGGGCAACAGACGACTGCCGGGAGCTCCCATTCCCGTATCAAAAAGGATACGGATACCATTCGTATCTACCAGGAAGGTGCTCATGGAAGAAGGAATACCGCCTTGAAGCGACAAACTTTCCATCAATTCATCGCTTGCATCCGGGAAAATCGTTCTCGGCATCAAATGCTCACCAGCATTATCCTGAATCCAAGTGGCCTGCACTCCCTCCAGTTGCAAGGTCTTTACGCCACTGCATGTTACACCGACACTATCCATACTTACATCTTCATTTGTTTGTTTCTTTGTCCTGCTGCCGCAACCCGCCATCAGCAATGCTGCTGACACAACAACCAGGCACGTCCATGTCTTGTTTTTCATCGGTACAGAGTTTTTTATCCATAAATATTGAAGTTCGCACAAATATAGGCAAATAAAATCATTCGGCACACGGATGTCTGAACCAAAAACGGCTGCCGACTCCCAATTCCGACTCAGCACCGATAGTCCCGCCAAGATGCTCAATGATACTTTTACAGATGGACAAGCCTAAACCCGTGCCCTTCGCAAAGGTATTAAGCTTTACAAAGCGGTCGAACACAGTAGCCACGGCATCCGGAGCAATACCCATACCGGTGTCCGTCACAGAAAACTCTATCTGACCGGTACCTTCCACCGGATGATATTCCAAAAGGATCTGCCCTTCACTGGTGAACTTCAAAGCGTTGTTTATAAAATTGGTGACCACCTGCATCAGACGTTTCTTGTCGGTATAGATACGGTAATCGGGCAAGTCGGGAGCCAACAGAACCGGTACAGCCTTGTCTTCCTTTATATCATAGTTGCGCATCACGTCCTTACAGAAGTCACTGACATCCACATACCCCATATTATAATCAAGTGTTCCCGCTTCTATCTTTGCCAAATCCAGAATGTCGGATATCAGTTGCAAGAGCAGTTCCGTATTCTCCTGCATGATGGCAAGGTATTCCTGGCGTTCTTCCCTATCGTCCAGTTCGGCAATGATGCTTGCAAAACCGACAATGGAATTGAGCGGAGTACGGATTTCATGACTCATATTGGCCAGGAAAGCAGACTTCAAGCGGTCCAGATGTTCTGCCTTATCCTTGGCGACCCGCAATTCCTCCTCTATCTTTTTCTGATGGTCGATATCCACACTGGTAATGACATGCGCCATCTGCCCGTCCACCCAAGCAAAGGCTGCACTGAACACGCGAAACCAACACTTGTCAAATGGCCGTTGATAATCCCACGAATAGACTTTGGTGGGGTGTCCGTTTTCATCTATCAAATGCCTCTTTGGGCAGAACTCACACTCCCCCGTCTTGTCCGAGTAGAGGGCCTCCCAGCATTTTTTCCCCCAGAAATGCTCGATACCGCCATATGGTTCCACCATAGACCTATTGACATACAACATATCGTGGGAATCGAAAGAGTTGACGTAAATATCAACGCCCATATTATTCATGATACTGCCTAATGTATTGCTGGCCCTCACTTCCCTTTCCTTATATTCCCTGACCGCAATTTCCTTAGAGAACGAGCCCAGCAAGAGATGAATGATTTGCAACTCCTCTTCCGTGAGATAGGTCTCTTCCTCCCTGCCTGCAAAACCTATGAATCCGATGATTTTACCCTCAGTATCTTCAAAATGCCTGATTAACAAAGAATCCTCACCGTAGAAATCAAGAATGTCAATATCATCCCATGAAGCATCCGCATTTCTGTTTCCATAGAAAGGTTTATCCCGAGCTTTCATGGCATCGACATGCTCCTTTTTCAACTCTCCCATATCGAAACGGGGTTTCATAGTCCCACCTTCATTTCCAATCGTTTCTTTCAATAAGAAATAACGGAATCCGTCAGTCTGATAGATAAACCCTTTCGTAAAGTCATAGTAGTTGCAGAAATCGGTCAACGATTCAATAACTTTCCTTTCATTGGGTTCATTGCTATTCAACCGTTCTAAAAAATGAAGCAAGAATATGTTTAATTTCTCTTTGTTTTTGCCCATATAATCTTTTGAAAAACTTTAAGGCGCTAATATACAACTTTTTAAAGAGAAATAAGTTTCTTTTATATATCCAGGAAGTTTAAAAAACAACCATTCTCCAATAAAACAAAAAAGGCAATAACTTAATTTATTTTACAAGTATCACTAAGACAAAAGCTCTTCATCCGTATTCATACGACGGCATAACATCTAAAGTATACAAAAAGAAGTCTATGGAAGAAGAAAATATCCGAAACAGATTAATAGTCATTTTTTAAGGATAACAGAGTTGCCAATTTATCAAAAACAAAGTTAATTCACACATATATACATATTTGTATAAACGGAGAATAAGTAAAACTTTCCCAAAGATGTTTTTCTCTTCATAAGCGCTACAACCTATATACAACGAAATAAAGATTTGCAGTACAAACGGTCTGTTATAAGAGAAATATAGTATCTTTGCAACATCATGTTGCACCGTTTTACTACTTCCATAACCGACATTCCGCTTCCGGAAAGGTTCACCTATCCTTTCTGCTATACTCCGCACCCATTATGTATATTGGCAGCCAAAGAAGTACAAAGCTATCTTACCCGACAAACTGCATGGAAGGACGAACTGCGCCAAGGCAAAATGTTCGGGGTACTGATTGTACAAACCGAGCATGGAGAAACCGGATATTTAGCTGCATTCTCAGGCATATTGGCCGGAAAGAACCTACATCCCTTTTTTGTTCCTCCCGTATATGACTTGCTACAGCCACAAGGCTTTTTCAAGATAGAAGAAGAGAACATCTCTTCCATCAACCGCAACATCCGGCAATTGGAAAATGACAAAGCATATGCCGCCTTATCAGCAGAGCTTGCCCGGACCATTCAGTCAGCAGAAGACATACTGGCAACAGCCAAAGCACAGTTGAAAGAAGCCAAAACAGCCAGAGAACAGCGCAGAAAAGAAAAAGAACTCAATGCGCAGGAAGAAGCCGAACTGATACGGGAAAGCCAGTTCCAAAAGGCGGAATATAAACGTCTGGAACGTTCATGGAAAGCAAGGATTACCACACTGCAAACGCAGACAGAAGACTGGGAAAGACGGATTTCAGCATTGAAGTCTGAACGTAAAACCCGCTCTGCAGCATTGCAGCAAAAGCTATTCGAACAGTTCGGGATGCTGAATTACCGGGGAGAAGTCAAGAATCTCTGTGGGATATTCGGGCAGACCGTGCACAAGACACCTCCTGCCGGCGCGGGTGAATGTGCGGCCCCCAAACTGTTGCAACAAGCTTATCTGCACGGGTGGAAACCTATTGCCATGGCCGAGTTCTGGTGGGGTGATTCCCCAAAGACAGAGATACGCCATCACGGTCACTATTATCCGGCTTGCAAAGGAAAGTGCGAACCTATACTGCAACACATGCTGCAAGGTCTACAAGTAGAGGAAAACCCCATGTTGAAAAGAATGCAGGTACCCTCCCAAAATTTGGAGATTGTTTATGAGGACCCATGGCTTTCGGTCATCAACAAACCGGCAGGAATGCTGTCTGTTCCCGGCAAGGAAGATGCAGTCTCCGTCTATAGCCTGATGCGTGAGCAATATCCCGAAGCTGACGGTCCCCTGACGGTGCATCGTCTCGACATGGCCACTTCCGGTTTAATGCTCATTGCCAAGACCAAGCGTGTACACCAGAACCTGCAGGCCCAGTTCAAGAACCGCCTGGTCAGGAAACGTTATGTCGCATTGCTCGAGGGTATTGTCCCAAAGGACAAAGATACGGTCGACCTCCCGCTTTGCCTGAATCCACTTGACCGCCCACGGCAAATGGTACACACCGAACACGGAAAGCCCGCCATCACCGATTATCAAGTTCTGGAACGTCTGGACGGGAAACGGACCCGTATCGCTTTCTATCCGCGCACGGGAAGAACCCATCAGCTACGTATACATGCAGCACACCCGCTTGGCTTGCACTGCCCCATCATCGGTGATGAACTTTACGGGGAGAAAGCAGACCGGCTTTATCTGCATGCCGAATACTTAGAATTTACCCACCCTATAACGGGAGAAACCGTAAGGATTACCAAAGAAGCCGAATTCTGACTGTCTACTGATTAATAACCAGCAAAGTAATGCAATAAATGATGATACTCCGACCTACCCCACAAGATTATGACGAACTGTTGACCGTCTGGGAAGCCTCTGTCCGCAGCACACACCACTTCCTGGCAGAAAAGGATATACAGTTTTACAAACCGCTGATAAGAGAGCAGTACTTTCTTGCCGTAGAGCTTTACATCATCCGCAACGAAAAAGAAGAAATTGCCGCCTTTATGGGACTGAGCGATGAACTCATCGAGATGTTGTTTGTCCGCCCCGACCAACAAGGTAAGGGATATGGAAAACGGCTCATGGAGTACGCCGTCTACCAAAAACACATCCACAAAGTGGATGTAAACGAGCAGAACGGACAAGCTTGCCGATTTTACCAACATATGGGATTCCAAGTGGCCGGCTGGGACGAAACCGACCCGACGGGAAAGCCTTTCCCTATTCTGCACCTGCAATTACCAACCCCACCACAGATTACTCAGATTGAACACAGATTATAATTTAGCAAACTTATGAAGATACATCACATCGCCATCTGGACCTTCCAACTGGAAGAGATGAAAGAGTTCTACACACGTTACTTCAACGGGAGCAGCAATGAAAAGTACATCAACCCCAAAAAAGGATTCGAATCTTATTTCCTTCACTTCGATGAAGGAACGGATTTGGAACTGATGAGCCGTACGGACATACAGAATACCCCTATTGAGGAAAACAGACTGGGACTGACCCACTTTGCCTTTGCCTTCGACAGCCAGGAAGCTGTCCTCCGACAGACAGAACGGCTACGTACAGCGGGATATACCATCGCAGGAGAGCCCCGTACCTCCGGCGACGGATATTTTGAAAGTGTCGTCCTCGACCCGGACGGTAACCGTATAGAATGTGTATTCAGGGCATAGTCTCTCAATCAGAGGAGACAAAGCTTCTCAACAATTTTATCTCCTCTGCCCAAAGCGATTCATCGGGCGTCTCCAAAATAATAGGTATACCGTCAAAACGCACATCTTGCATAAAGCGCCGGAAGAAATCCATACCTATCAGCCCCTTGCCGATGCTGTCGTGACGGTCTACTCTGGAGCCGAGTGCTTTCTTGGAGTCATTCAGGTGTATACCGCGCAGATAGCCGAAACCTACCGCTGCGTCAAACTCCTCAAACACCTTGTCATACTCATTCACTATATCATAGCCTGCTGTATACGTGTGGCAGGTATCAAGGCAAACTCCAACGCGAGACTTGTCATCCACCCGGTCAATGATATGTCCCAGCTGCCAGAACTCATTTCCCACATTGCTACCCTGCCCGGCTGTGTTCTCTATGACAGCCACCACATCGTGCGTCTTGCCCAATATAAGATTAATGGATTCAGCGACCTTGTCCAGACACTCTTCCACGGAAATCTTATTCAGATGGCTGCCCGGATGAAAATTCAGTAACTTCAGCCCTAATTGTTCGCAGCGCTGCATCTCATCCAGAAAAGCGGCACGGCTTTTCTGTAACCCTTCTTCTTCGGGATGCCCTAAATTTATCAGATAACTGTCGTGAGGCAGGATATAGCGGGAATCGAAGCCAAGCTTCCCGCAATTTTCCTTAAACACCCTGATACTCTCCTCCGTCAGCGGCCTTGCCACCCACTGACGCTGGTTCTTGGTAAACAAGGCAAAAGCATTTGCCCCTATCTCACTGGCATTGACGGGAGCCGCTTCCACTCCCCCACTGGCCGATACATGTGCACCTATAAATTTCATAATCTTATTGTATTTGCTCTTTCATGAATTCCCACTGGCATTTTTTCATGTCCACACACCCATTCTTTCTGAACGTCACGCCCTCTGCCTCCAGCAAAGCCCGCTGTTCCGCCCAGCACGGTGCCAGCCTGCCCTGGCTGTTCACTACCCGATGGCAGGGCAAACACATGCCGTCGGGCACATTGTGCATAGCATGTCCCACCATGCGCGAACATTGAGGTCTTCCGACAAGATAGGCTATCTGTCCGTACGTCACCACCCGCCCCAGAGGGATTGCGGCCACTACATTATAAACCTCCTGCTGAAAAGTGTCTTTGTCCATAAAAGTCTGGTTTGGGAAGGCAAAGATATGATAAATTCAGCAGGTATGCGAACAGACGTTACAAGAAAGTGGCTGCGCCGAGCGGATTGTATGTATAGGTGACATTACGGGCACGGATGATTTCGCCCGTCGGGGTAAACAATATCTGATATTTCGTCTGGAGATTTGCCATCCCTACCTCTACCGCCACGATGGACTGCCATTTGGGAAACTGTACCCAAGTGACATTCTGCACCATCCCTCCGGAATATTCACTGGCGGCAAAAGCATTGTAAACGGCAGGGGGCACTTCGTCCATTGTCTCCCAGTCCGTCTGTTGCATTACCCATTGCGCCTGCCCGTCAAACCAGACTTTCGTATCAAAACCGTTCATCAGGAAATCTGCCACATAATAAGATTCATCATGCGACCAGGCAACACCATCTGCCGTAGGATACATTTTCTTCAGTGCAGCCTGTACATCAGCAGGTGCCCAATCGGCAGAAGCCGAGACTGATACCATCAGCATCAAAACCAGAAAAGAGAATTTCAACTTACTCATAACTTCATCAGATTATCATGTTATGAGAAGAACGGCGTATGGCAGATTTTGTTCACCTGCAACTCTCAACCATTCAACAGTTAAAAAGAGATATCCATTGTAATTCAATAGAAAATGACTAACTTCACACCAGAAATTCAGAAATATGATAAGAATACATCCCATATCCGGCAACAAAAAGCAATATCTTGACCTGCTGCTGCTTGCCGACGAACAAGAGTCCATGATTGACCGTTATCTGGAACGGGGAGAGATGTTCATCCTATCCGATAATGATACAGTCAAAGCGTCTTGTGTAATCACCTGCGAGGATAAAGGAATCTACGAAATAAAGAGCATAGCTGTCTATCCGGAATACCAGCGCCAGGGATATGGAAGACAACTGATAGCATTCGTTCTTGAACATTATAAAGACCGGTGCCATACTATGCTTGTCGGCACTGGAGACAGTCCGCTAACCATCCCCTTCTATGAAAGCTGCGGATTTGCATACTCACACCGGGTACCCGATTTCTTTATCGATAATTACGACCACCCCATATTTGAAGGAGGCAAGCAACTGAAAGACATGATTTATCTGAAAAGGACGCTTCAACCAAAATAATATTCTATATTTGCATATCACTTAACTCCACACATTATGGAAGCTAAACTTTGCCAAAGCTGCGGAATGCCCTTGTCATCTGCAGAAGTACTCGGAACCAATGCCGACGGTAGCCTCAACGAGGAATATTGCACCTATTGCTACCAGCACGGCAATTTTGCACAAGACTGCACTATGGACGAAATGATAGAACATTGTGCACAGTTCACCGACGAATTCAACAAGGATTCCGGAATGAATTTCACTAAAGAGGAAGCCATTGCCGGTATGAAAGAATTCTTCCCGACCTTGAAACGCTGGCAGTCCAAACAATAAACATGCCATCCCGTATCGAGCAGGAAAAACAGACAGTAGAACGGATGGTCCGCCTCTACTGCCGGAAAAAGGAAGGTAACAAGCAATTGTGTCCCCGATGCGAGGAATTGCTGGGATATGCCCGCATTCGTCTTTCACGCTGTCCTTTCGGTGAGAATAAATCCACCTGCAGGCAATGCAGCATTCACTGCTACAAGCCCGAAATGAAAGAACGGATGCGTGAAGTCATGCGGTATGCCGGACCACGGATGCTGTTGTACCATCCCGTGGCGGCACTCCGCCATTTGTGGCAGGAGTATGTCCATCAGTATTTCACCAAACGTTTCGGAGTCCCGCGCCAGGAACAGCACAAACAATAAACCGTATCCTGGTCGTATCCCTCCAACGAGGAGGTGCCGTCCTTAGGTACAATCCCACCTTTGTCAGAGATGTAGACCGGCAGGCGCTCACCTTGTCCGTTCATCACAAAAAATGCCCCCACCTTGCATTGGGGGCATACCATCTTACGCATAATCAATTGAAATAATACAAAAATATAGCCACCCCTTCCAGTGCCTTCTTCTTTTCACCTTGTATTTCGATGGCAAACTTTATTTCCGCCTTTGCCACACCGCGCAGATTCGACAGAGATTGCAAATGGGCAACCAGTCGGATGCTCTGTCCGGACAATACCGCCTGACCGAACTTCATCTTATCCATACCATAATTAATCATCATCTTCAGGTTGTTCACTTCAATAATCTGGTTCCACAGATATGGCAACATGGACAAGGTGAGATACCCATGTGCAATAGTGCTCTTAAAAGGACTTTCCACTTTGGCGCGTTCCGTATCGACGTGTATCCACTGATGGTCCAATGTCGCATCAGCAAACAGATTGATACGCTCCTGAGGGAGCTCTACATATTCCGAAACACCGATTTGCTGGCCTACCAGCTTTTCAAAATCCTCGTACGAGTTGATAATCACTTTTTCCATTACTCTCTATTTTATTGATAAATTATAAATTCACGCGCTTTATCCACATATCCGCCATTCGTTTATGCCCTGCAGGAGTAGGATGGATACCGTCCCAAATCCAATAGGTGTCCTGAGAAGCCGGAGCAGTGCCAAGAATTTCATCGAACATCGCATTATAAGGAAGAAATACCGTCTGATAGTCCTTCGCTATCCTCTCTACGATGGTGGCACAGCGACGTACCAGACTGTCACGTTCTGCAAAGTCCTCACTCTTACGCATATTGCCGACATTGGCAACAAAAGGAGTGCCCAGCACTATCTTCAATTCCGGATTGGCCTGCAAAGAACGGTCAAGCAAGGAACGGTAACATTTCTCCCATCCTTCAAAATCAAAAGGCTCTTTTTTGTCACCCTGCAGATAGTAATGTACATCGTTTGTCCCCACCAAGACGGAAAGCACATCCGGTTTCATTCCAATGACATCCTCTTCCCAGCGTTTCTCCAAATCCCGGAGAGTGTTTCCACTGATGCCACGGTTAAAAAAAGCATATTCCTTTTCCGGGAAATCTCCTTGATAATGACTTGCACACAAATACATATAGCCGCTACCGTAAATATGGTTCATATCCCAAAGGCTTCGTTCCGCAGTCGGTTTGGGCATCCCGCAGGCATTTCCCCAGTTACCGTCCGTGATAGAATCTCCGATAAACAAGACACGCGGGCCGCTTGCATGGAGTAAGAGTGATATGCAGAAAAAAACTATTACAAAGAGTCCAATACGCTTCATGGCATTTTCTTGTTAGAATGTAAAAATTGCAACAAATATACGTCTTATTCCGGCAAGTACAAAAACTCGGGTACCTTTTTCCCATTTCCCAAAAACACATATAACCCTTATTTTTATTTCCGTTCATCACAGATTAATTTGGAAATAATGTATCTTTGTCAATATCTTAATTGTTGTGACAGAACAAAAACATCACTATCAAAGATTCCGGTATGAATTCTAAATTTGATTATGACTTACTGTCAGCAATGATGACCAATGCCAATATGGGATGGTGGGAAGCTGATTTAAAGACCGAAAGCTACATTTGCTCCGAATATATCTCCCGGTTGCTGGGACTGGATGAGGATGGAACCATCAGCTTTAAAGATTTCAACAAACGTATCCTGAAAGAGGAACAACGGCATACTACCACACATTCCTTCGACAATATCCGGCAGGCACAAGAGACTGTATATCTGCTCAACACAGTAGAGGGTCCAACGTGGATAAGAAGCAAGATATGCCTGCAGAGAACCGATGAAAACGGTAATGTCAAAGTCTACGGCATTGCCGAAACACAAGACGGTCCCGACATGTCATCGGCATCCCAAGCCTTACAAGAGCGTAACCGTCTCCTCCATAATATTTATAAATATCTTCCGGTAGGAATTGAGCTCTATAACCAAGAGGGAATATTGATAGATATGAATGACAAAGAGCAGGAAATGTTCCATCTCAAACAGAAAGAAGATCTACTTGGAATCAATATTTTCGAGAATCCGATTTTCCCGGAAGAGATGAAAAGCAAGTTAAGAAAACATGAAAACGCAGACTTCACTTTCCGGTATGACTTCTCTAAAATAGGCAATTACTACAAGACACAGAAGAAGACGGGCACCATAGACCTTGTAACCAAAGTCACAAGCCTTTACGACGATAATCACAACCTGACCAACTATCTGCTAATCAACGCAGACAAAACGGAAACGACCGTCGCTTACAACAAAATACAAGAGTTCGAGAGCCACTTTGAGCTTATAGGCGACTATGCCAAAGTGGGATATGCCAATTATGACCTTCTTAATGAACAAGGCTATGCCCAACGCAGCTGGTACAAGAACTTGGGTGAGAAAACAGAAACACCGTTGTCCGAAATCATCGGAACCTACAATCATCTTCACCCTGACGACCGTACTATCATGCTTGACTTCCTACAGAACGTAAAGAGAGGACTGGCACACAAGCTCAGCCGGGAAGTACGTGTTCTTAAAGAAGACGGTTCTTTCATGTGGACCCACGTCAACATCATTGTAGAACGCTACATGCCTGAACAGAACATCATAGAGATTATCTGCATCAATTACGACATCACCCAATTAAAGCAGACGGAGGCAATGCTGATACAAGCCAAGGAAAAGGCCGAAGAGGCAGACCGGCTGAAATCCGCTTTCCTTGCCAATATGAGCCATGAAATCCGCACGCCGCTAAATGCGATTATCGGTTTCTCCAGCCTGCTGCACTATGTGGAAAACGAGCAGGAAAGGGAACAGTACACCTCTTTGATAAACCACAACAACCAACTGTTGCTCAAACTAATCAACGACGTTCTGGACCTTTCCAAAATAGAGGCCGGACACATAGAGCTCCATTCCGAATGGTTCAATCCGGCAGAACTCATCAAGGAAAGTATTACCGAGTACGAACGGAACGTTCCGGCAGGAGTGAAACTCTTTGCCAGGTATCCGGTACCCCCCGGCCAGATAGAGCACGACCCGATGCGCATCAAACAGATTCTGAACAACTTCATATCGAATGCACTGAAAAACACCGTGCAGGGACATATCGAAGTGTACTACGAAACGGACACAGACGGCATAAGAATCAGTGTTTCCGATACTGGATGCGGTATTCCCCCCGACAAACAGGAAATGATATTCGAACGGTTCGAAAAGGTGGACTCTTTTGCCCAAGGTGCCGGATTAGGACTCTCCATCTGCAAATCCATCGTTGAGAAAATGAACGGAGTGATTACCGTAGATTCGACAATGGGAGTGGGAAGCACATTCACCGTGGAACTGCCCTGCCGGATAAGACCATTCCTGACAACAAACGAAAAACAATGATTTATGACCGCACAGAAAGAATTTATCCTGACCCCTCGCCGACGTGGCTTTCACCTGGTGACAGAGGAGATTATACGCAACCTTCCACCGCTTCCGTCTGCCGGAATCCTGCATCTGTTCATCAAGCATACAAGCGCAGGCCTCACCATCAACGAGAATGCAGACCCTGACGTACAGACAGATATGGAAGCCATCTTCAACCGCCTCGTAAAAGAACGGGAACCTTATTACCAACATACATGCGAAGGCGATGACGATATGCCCGCCCATGCCAAGGCAACCCTCAGCGGAACCAGCCTCACCATCCCCATCACCAATGGGCGTCTGAACATGGGTATCTGGCAAGGCATCTATCTCTGCGAGTTCCGCAACCGGGGCGGAGGAAGAAGAATTGTAGCAACCGTCATCGGATAATCCCCTATCATCATGCAGAAAGCCATCATCATCGGTGCCACTTCAGGCATCGGACAAGAAGTAGCCAGGATACTTGTACAACAAGGCTGGCATATAGGTATTGCCGGCAGAAGAGAGGAAGCATTGCATGCCCTGCAAGCCACCGCACCCGACCGGATAGTCACGGAACAGCTGGACGTTACGGAAGAGACAGCGACTCTACACCTCCATAACCTGATAAAAAAGCTGGGAGGCATAGACCTGTTTTTCCTCAGTTCCGGCGTGGGACATCAAAACCGGGACTTACAACCGGACATCGAACTGAACACGGCACGTACCAATGTAGAGGGATTTACCCGCATGGTGACTGCCGCCTTCAACTATTTCAAGGAAAAAGGCTCCGGACATATTGCTGTCATCAGTTCCATTGCAGGCACTAAAGGACTGGGCGTTGCACCGGCCTACTCTGCCACCAAACGCTTCCAGAATACCTATATCGAAGCGCTGGCACAACTTGCCCGGATGCAGCATCTTGATATACACTTCACCGACATCCGTCCGGGATTTGTTGCCACCGATTTATTGAAAAGCGGGAAATACCCGATGCTGATGAAAGCAGACCGTGTAGCACAGCACATAATCAAGGCTTTAAGAGAAAAGAGACGGGTAGTTGTCATTGACGGACGCTACCGGGTACTGGTATTTTTTTGGCGTATGATTCCACGATGGCTATGGGAAAGGTTGCCTATAACGAATTGATTTCGTATCTTCACGTCTCCAAACAGAAATAGACATACAGACATGAAGAAAAATTCAAAATATATCGTGCTTACCGCTGCCATTGCACTGTGCGCAGGTTCCAGCCTCCCCTTCCTCGCAGGCAGCAGTACGCTGAATCCCGAACGCGATTCCGTGAAATCCGAAGTTCCCTACTGCGTGACCTCCCCCAGCGTACCGGACAAGATCACTTTTGCCGGACAAGCTATTGACCTGCTTCGCTACGACCACCGCGAACGTATGGACCGCGAACTGATGTCCTTCACCTACATGCACTCCACCACCATGCTCATGGTGAAGCGTGCCAACCGCTACTTCCCCGTCATAGAGCCTATACTAAAAGCCAACGGCCTTCCCGATGACTTCAAGTACCTCGCTGTGATAGAAAGCAACCTGAACCCGCTTGCCAAATCGCCTGCGGGTGCCGCCGGCCTATGGCAGTTCATGTCTGCCACCGGACGCGAATTCGGACTGGAGGTGAACAGCAACATCGACGAACGATACCATATCGAGAAAGAGACCAAAGCAGCCTGCAAGTACCTGAAAGATGCTTATCAGAAATACGGGAACTGGCTGTGCGTAGCCGCCGCCTACAATGCCGGGCAAGGACGCATCTCCACACAACTGCAGAAGCAAATGGTAGACCAGGCTGTCGACTTATGGCTGGTAGAAGAGACTTCGCGCTACATGTTCCGCCTGCTGGCAGCCAAAGCAGTCATCAGCAATCCGCAGCAGTACGGCTTTCTGTTGAAACGGGAACATCTTTATCCACCCATCCCCTACACGGAAGTGACCGTCACAACGGGCATCGGCAACCTGGCACAGTTTGCCAAAGATAAAGGCATCACCTATGCCCAACTGAAAGATGCCAATCCGTGGCTGCGGGATACCTCGCTGATGAATAAAAGCGGACGTACATACATACTAAAAATACCGACACAAGCCGGAATGCATTACAACCCCAAGAAAACAGTGCCCCACAATAAGAATTGGGTCATCAATTAATAAAAAAGAAAGAGAGGATACGATGATGATGTTAAACTTTGATTTTGTGCTCAGGTTGCTGGTAGCCGGAATATTGGGTGCCATTATCGGACTGGACCGGGAATACCGTGCCAAAGAAGCAGGCTACCGCACCCATTTCCTGGTATCATTGGGAAGCGCGCTCATCATGATTGTATCCCAATATGGTTTTCAGGAAATCATCAAGGAAAGCAGTGTGACGCTGGACCCCAGCCGTGTTGCCGCACAAGTAGTCAGCGGTATCGGATTCATCGGTGCGGGTACCATCATTTTCCAGAAACAGATAGTCAGGGGACTGACAACAGCCGCAGGAATATGGGCTACTGCAGGCATCGGATTGGCAGTAGGTGCAGGAATGTACACCATCAGCATTGCCGCCACCCTGCTGACTCTGGCAGGGCTCGAACTGTTGAGCCTTATTTTCAAAAGCATTGGCATGAAAAGTTCCGTGATAACCTTTTCCACTTCCAGCAAAGAGATACTGCCGCAAGTGTCCCGGCGATTCAACTCCAAAGACTATCTGGTGGTGTCCTACAACCTGGACCGGCAAGTGCAGGGAGAGTACACCAACTATCAAGTGACCATGGTCATCAAATCCAAGAAAAGCTATGATGAGGGATATTTGCTGCAACTGATGCAGGAATTTCCCGAGGTGACAGTGGAGAAAATCGAATAAAGGGAATCACTGCTGTTTTTCCGTCAGATATTTCCAATAGCGCACGGGCATGTCCTGCTTGTGCTTCCGGGGATTGAGGCGTTCCTTGATGCAGATTGCCTTGAAATAGGTTTTCCAGAGAGACTGGAAAAGCTGTTCGTCTCCGTCCATCAGACTTTCGTCGAGCATGCCGGTGACAAGATGTCCTTCGCGACTGTCCTCACCAAAAGTCACCTGGCGCACCTCCTTCAAGTCGTAATAGTACCCATAGGCTCGCCTGATGTCATAAATCAGCCAACGCTGGTCGGCAAAACGGTCCTTGAAATGCCCCGTCACCAAAGGAAGGGCATTCTTTTCGGGCTCGACGGCAGCAAAGAAAGTACCGTCCGCAGCCTTCTGGAAGCGGACAAACTGAAGCAGGCGTATACGCTCCCAATCCACCCGCTTCCACATACGGGAGAACTCCAGCACATCAGGGTCGGCAAAGTTCGTTTCAATGGAGCGAGGAGCATCTATCGCCTTGCGAATATAGCGGAACAGTAGCATGGGAGTTTCCGGTTCCTCTGCCAGCCAGCATTGGGCGAGGCAGGCAAGTGCCGCAGACGACAGCTTCTTCTGCAATCCGCGCCAGACGCGACCGGACTTCTCCTCATCGGTTATCACTGTAAATATTTCATCGTAGAACAATGGTAGAGGCTCTCCCTCCAACAACAGTGCATCGGGGAAAATGCCGCGGGAATAGGCTTCAAAAACAGAAGTCAGCAATCCCTCAAAAGTCTTATCGTATAAAAAGATATTCATTCGCCAAAATCAAGCATCAACTGCCTCTCATCCACTTTTTTCTTGTTCGGTTTGGGCAACAGCAGACTGCGTACCCCTTGCGGAGTCAGCTCATTGACCGTGCGCATCGGCAACTCGCAGCAGGTAATGAAATACTGCGCCTTCTTCATCACCACCCCTATCTTCTTCAACTGGTAGAAACCTATCTTGGAGAAACGTCGGGAAGCCACTATCAGCCGTGCCGACTTCACGCCGATGCCCGGCACGCGGAGCAACATCTCATAATCCACCTTGTTCACATCGACCGGAAACTGCTCGGGATGGCGCAAAGCCCAGGACAGCTTGGGGTCAATCTCCAAATCAAGGTCCGGGTAGGCATCATCCACTATTTCCTCCACCTTGAACTGATAGAAGCGCATCAGCCAGTCAGCTTGGTAAAGGCGGTTTTCGCGCACCAAAGGGGGCTGTTTCAATGCCGGCAGGCGCTTATCGTAGGTATTGACGGAAATATAGCCCGAATAGTAGACACGCCGCATCGTAGGTCCCTTGTAGAGGGCCGACGAAAGATACAGAATATCCTTGTCCGTCTCGGCGGTAGCGCCTACTATCATCTGTGTGCTTTGTCCGGCAGGAGCGAAACGGGGAGCGTAGCGGTGTTTCTTGCGTTCTTCCGAACTTTCAAGGACTCCCTGCTGGATGTAGCGCATAGGCGCATATACACTCTTATGGTCTTTCTCCGGGGCAAGCAGTTTCAGGTTCTCCTCCTTCGGTATCTCGACATTGACGCTGAGACGGTCGGCATAAAGCCCTGCCTCATTCACCAGTTCGCGGCTGGCACCGGGAATGCTTTTCAGATGGATATATCCGTTGAAACGATGGATAGTGCGGAGGTCCTTGGCAACGCGCACCAGACGTTCCATCGTGTAATCGGGATTACGCACCACCCCACTGCTCAGGAAAAGCCCTTCGATATAGTTGCGGCGATAGAACTCCATGGTGAGGTCTACAAGCTCGGTCACCGACAGCGTGGCACGCGGCAGGTCGTTGCTGCGGCGGTTGATGCAGTAGGCGCAGTCGTAGATGCAATAATTGGTAAGCATCACTTTGAGCAGGGAGATACAACGGCCGTCCTCGGCAAAACTATGGCAGATGCCCCAGCCACCCACAGTGTTCCCCAGCATACCTGCCTTGCCGGAGCGCACCGTACCACTGGAGGAGCAAGAGACGTCATACTTTGCCGACTCTGCCAGTATCTTCAGTTTATTGAGAACGTTTTCATCCATAATACCTGCGTCAAAAGTAGCAATAATACTTTTCAAAAACAAAAAAGACCGCCAGTAGTGGCAGTCTTTCGCAGCATCAAATATGCTTTTTTTCTTACTTCTTAGAAGCTTCCAAAGATGCTTTGCGGAATTCCTTCATAGCTTTTTCGATTTCCAAAGAAGCCTTACGAGCGCGAGTTCCTGCTGCCTTGTTACCGTTTTCCAACTGAGCGTTTGCATCTTTTGAGAAGTCTGCATACAATGCAGCTACTTTTTCAACTAATTCTTTCATAATCCTTTTTAAATTACTTCGTTAATAATGTCTGGCAAAAATACATTCTTTCTTGAAATAAATGCAGAAAAACGATATTTTTTTTGAAATATTCGGTAAAATCGCCGCAAAAAGGGGCTCTTACGCATTTTTTATCTACTTTTGCAAGCATGAAAACGCTTACTGACACCGAATATATACACGCTCTCATAGCCGAAGGAGAGCACCAACAGCAGGATTTCAAGTTCGAAATATCCGACGCCCGCAAGATAGCCAAAACCCTTTCAGCCTTTGCCAATACAGACGGTGGAAAACTGCTCATCGGAGTGAAAGATAACGGGAAAATTGCCGGTGTCCGTTCGGACGAAGAACAATATATGATAGAAGCGGCTGCCGGACTTTATTGCAGCCCCGAAGTGAACTATACCATGCAGACCTATCAGGTGGAAGGCCGCAGTGTGCTGGTGGTACAAATCGAGGAAAGTGACCGGAAGCCGGTATATGCCAAGGACGAAACAGGAAAATACTTGGCCTATCTCCGCATCAAGGATGAAAACATCCTGGCTACTCCCGTCCATCTGCGCGTCTGGCAGCAAAGCGGAAGTCCGAAAGGAGAACTGATAGAATATACCGAACGAGAACAACTGTTGCTCAATCTGCTGGAAGAAAACGACCGCCTTTCACTGAACCGTTACTGCCGCCTGGCGCATCTTTCCCGACGCGCCGCCGAACATCTGCTGGCAAAGTTTGTTCGTTATGACATAGTGGAACCGGTGTTTGAAGGACACAAATTTCACTTCAAGCTGAAATAGGCAAGGAGATTCCGTCAGGTTTGTCCAGATTTGTCCATAGTACAAATCGCAGCACACGAGTTCATACCACGTTGATTATCATCAACTTGCAAAGAGTCTATCTCAGTTAACGACAGAGGCAGCCTTGAATAACGACAGAGATAGCCTAAAGTAACGACAGAGACCACCTTAGATAACGACAGAGGGTAGCGCTTTTTTGTGTGAGTTTTTTACTACAAATAGATAACTGTACATATACATTATGGGAATAATAAATCTGATAAACGACCTGCTCTGGACCTACATCCTCGTTGCCCTGCTGTTGGGATGCGCCGTATGGTTTACGCTGAGAACCCGCTTTGTACAGTTCCGGATGATAAAGGAAATGGTACGTCTGCTGGGCGACTCGGGCGGGAAAGGCGATGCCAAGGAAAAGCATATCTCATCGTTCCAGGCATTTGCCATCTCCATTGCCAGCCGTGTAGGTACGGGCAATCTTGCAGGGGTTGCCACCGCCATTGCAGTAGGCGGTCCGGGCGCTGTATTCTGGATGTGGGTGATTGCCCTCCTGGGTGCTTCCAGCTCGTTTGTAGAATCTACACTGGCCCAATTGTATAAGATAAAGGGCAAAGACTCCTTTATCGGCGGCCCGGCCTACTATATGCGTAAGGGACTGAAACAGCCGTGGATGGGGGCACTGTTTGCCGTACTTATCACCATTACCTTCGGATTTGCATTCAACTCGGTACAGAGCAATACACTGTGTGCCGCTTTCGAAGGCGCTTTCGGGTTCGACCATGCCGTTGTGGGAGGGATCATCACCGCACTCACGCTGACAATCATCTTTGGAGGCGTACAGCGCATAGCCAAAGTCAGCAGCATCATCGTCCCCATCATGGCGTTGGGATACATTGCACTGGCACTTATCATCGTTCTGTTGAACATCAAAGAGCTGCCGGGAGTCCTGGCACTCATTGTCGGCCACGCCTTCGGATGGGAGCAGGCTTTGGGAGGGGGTGTCGGCATGGCGCTGATGCAGGGCATCAAACGCGGGCTGTTCAGCAACGAGGCCGGTATGGGGTCCGCCCCCAATGTGGCGGCAACCGCACACGTCAGCCACCCCGTGAAGCAAGGCTTGATTCAGACGCTGGGAGTATTTACCGATACGCTGATTATATGTACCTGCACCGCTTTCATCATTCTGTTCAGCGGTGCTCCACTGGATGGTTCCACAAACGGCGTACAGCTTACCCAGCATGCACTGACCAACGAGATAGGACCTTCGGGAGCCATCTTCGTTGCGGTAGCCTTGTTCTTCTTCGCATTCAGCAGCATTCTGGGAAATTATTATTACGGAGAAGCCAATGTGCGCTACCTTACCCACCGTAAATGGGTGCTCAACATCTACCGTATACTGGTGGGCGGCATGGTCATGTTCGGTGCTGTTGCCACCCTCGATCTGGCATGGAGCCTTGCCGACGTCACTATGGGACTCATGGCGCTCTGCAATCTTATCGCCATCAGCCTGCTCGGAAAATACGCTTTCAGGCTGCTTGAAGACTACCGCGCACAGAAAAGCGCCGGTATCAAAGACCCCGTTTTCACCAAGAACCGCCTGAAAGAGGTAGAAAAAGACATAGAGTGCTGGTGATAACCAACTTATTTCGTACTTTTGCAGCCGGAACCGCCGGATGACCTGCGGTCTTGTAATTTGTAATCAGTAATTCGTAATTTGATATGAGTTTATTTGCCAAACTATTCAACAAGAATACCGGAGAAGTATCTTCGAAGAATGTGGAAGACTTCGTGTCACTGACACGCGTCTACTTCCAGTCTGTAATAGCCGCCAACCTGGGCATCACCAATATCCGCTTTGTGCCGGATGTAGCCAACTTCAAGCGTCTGTTCAAAATCCCCACGCAGGGAGGCCGCCTGGGACAAGCGGAAAAGGCCGCTTCGCGCAAGATGCTGATGCAGGACTACGGCATCAGTGAAAACTTCTTCAAGGAAATTGATACTTCCGTCAAGAAGCACTGCCGTACGCAGAACGACGTACAAGGTTATCTCTTTATGTATCAAGGCTTCTCCAATGACTTGATGATGCTGATGGGAAACCTGATGCAGTGGAAATTCCGCATGCCTTCCATCTTCAAGGGAGCACTGCGCAGCATGACCGAAAAAACCGTACACGACGTCTGTACAAAAACCGTATGGAAAAAGGACGATGTACACAAGACGGCAGCGGCAGTACGCCAGTACAAAGAGCGTCTGGGATATTCGGAACAATGGATGACCGAGTACGTTTACAACGTAGTGATGCTGGCCAAAAAGGAACCGAAACAGAAAGCCAACGAAGAGAAATAAAAGAAAAAGAATTCTAAAGAACTTTAGAAACAAGAAGGCGGGAAAGAAATTTCCCGCTTTTTTTTGTTATTTTTAGCAAATGAAATCATTTTCCCCTCACGGAACACAAGGACGCACCCCGCGTCAACCATCATAAATATTAACTTCAAAAAAACAACCGCTTATGAAACAAAAGAAAATGCTTGCACTCACTCTATCACAACTGGAACAACTTTATCGGCACGAACTCCCTGAATTGGTCAGCATCGCCGTTCAAAGCGACGATGCGGAAGCCTTCAAGGCCAACCTGACGGAGTACATTGCCGGACATCCGGAAGTGGACAGCGAGGCCGGTAAGCAAATTCGACTCTTGATTGAATTTGACGGGCAGGAAGTACACGAGCTCTCCATCGGAGAACAGCTGCCCATAGCAACTTTATCAATGCTGCATTCCTTCCTCACGGGACAATGGGAAGAGGAAACGGAAACGGACCTGTTCATCGACTTGTTCCAGCAGTTCAAACGCCTCCACCAGCCAGCCCCCACCCTGCCCTCCGCACAGAAAATCAAAACCCTGACCGAACGCTGGCCCAGCGGACTGGATGAAGACGTGCAGCATATCCGTGCAAAGAACAAGGAACGCATCCTGCATGCACTGGTGCAGAAGATTGAGCACCGCAAGAACCCGGCTTCCCGCTTCCATTTCGAAGAGGGACTCAGCTACGAGGAGAAGTTCAACCTCGTCAGCGAATGGTGGAATGACTTCCGTTTCCATCTTGCCATGGCCGTCAAAAGCCCTACGGAGCTAAACCGTCTTCTCGGCAACTCCCTTTCTGCCGAAACCATGTACCTGCTCTCAAAAGCCCGCAAGAAGGGAATGCCTTTCTTCGCCACCCCCTATTATCTGTCACTGCTGAACTGCACCGGCAGCGGATACGACGACGAGGCCCTGCGCAGCTATATACTCTATTCACCCCAACTGGTGGAAACCTACGGACAGATACGTGCCTGGGAACGGGAGGATATCGTAGAACCAGGTAAACCCAATGCCGCCGGCTGGCTGCTGCCCGACGGGCATAACATCCACCGCCGTTATCCGGAAGTGGCCATCCTCATCCCCGACACCATGGGACGCGCCTGCGGAGGACTCTGCGCATCTTGTCAGCGTATGTACGACTTTCAAAGCAAACGGCTCAATTTTGAGTTTGACACCCTGCGTCCCAAGGAAACATGGGAAAAGAAGCTGCGTCGGCTGATGGCCTATTTTGAGGAAGACACGCAACTGCGGGACATTCTCATCACCGGCGGTGACGCACTGATGAGCCAAAACAAGACGCTGGGCAATATTCTGGATGCCGTCTACCGCATGGCAGTCCGCAAGCGGAAAGCCAATCAGGAACGGCCCGAAGGAGAAAAGTATGCAGAGCTGCAACGTGTACGCCTCGGCTCACGCCTCCCCGCCTACCTGCCCATGCGCATCAATGACGGGCTGGTGGAGATTCTAAGGGAATTCAAGGAAAAGGCGTCTACCATCGGCATCCACCAGTTCATTATCCAGACACATTTCCAAACCCCGCTCGAAGTCACTCCGGAAGCTGCCGAAGGAATACGCAAACTGCTGGCGGCAGGCTGGCTCATTGACAACCAACTGGTATACAACGTAGCTGCATCCCGCCGGGGGCATACTACCCGCCTGCGGCAAGTGCTCAATCAGTTGGGAGTGGTTTGCTACTACACCTTCTCCGTGAAAGGTTTTGAAGAAAACAATGCCGTGTTTACCCCCAACAGCCGTTCCGTACAAGAGCAACGGGAAGAAAAGCGCTTCGGGAAGCTGACCAAGGAAGATGCCCATAATCTGTCCGTACTGCTTGGAACCGTCCATGACCCGGCAGCCTGCATCCGGCGTTTCCTGAAAACGCACCACCTGCCTTTCCTCGCCACCGACCGCAATGTGCTCAACCTGCCCGCCATCGGCAAGAGCATGACTTTCAACATGGTAGGCATCACCCCCGAGGGCAAGCGTATCTTGCGGTTCGACCACGACAATACTCGCCGCCACAGCCCGATAATAGACCGCTTGGGGCAAATATATATCGTAGAGAACAAGTCCATAGCCTCCTACCTCCGCCAACTGCAGGCCATGGGAGAAGACGCCGAAGAATATGCCACCATCTGGAACTATACGGAAGGCAAGACAGAATCCCGGTTCAGCCTCTACGAATATCCTGATTTCCCCTTCCAAATCACCGACAGAATGAGCAATCAGGACATTGCAGGATAGCATATCCAAGATATATTCCGTACTTTTGCAGGCAGAACAATGAAATTGGAAAGTATGGAAATAGAACAACACCCTTTAGAACCCTTCCTTCCCGGCAACGCCCGTCTGCTGATGCTGGGAAGCTTTCCTCCGCAGAAAAAGCGGTGGTCCATGGAGTTTTACTACCCCAACTGGAACAATGACATGTGGAGGATTACCGGGTTCCTTTTCTTCAATGACAAGGATTATTTTGTAGACAAGACGAAGAAGGCTTTCTGCAAAGAACGCCTCATCAGTTTCCTGCAGGAAAAGGGTATTGCCTTGTTCGACACAGCCTCTGCCATACGGCGCCTGCAGGACAACGCCTCGGATAAGTTTCTGGAAGTGGTGCAACCCACGGACGTCCCTGCCCTGCTACACCGGATACCGCAATGCAAGGCTATCGTTACCACCGGCGAGAAGGCTACGGACACGCTGTGCACGCAGTTCTCCATCGACAAGCCCAAAGTAGGCGACTTCACGGAGTTTCTTTTCGAAAACCATCCGATGCGCCTCTACCGGATGCCTTCTTCCTCAAGAGCCTACCCGCTGGCACTGGGAAAAAAAGCAGCAGCGTATCGCATTATGTATCAGGACTTACAGATGTTGTAAGCAACTTTCTTTATAAAATAAGTACGTCTGTTACTTGCATATTTGAAAGTTTGCATTACCTTTGCAGCCGCAAACACGGGAGTAGCTCAGTTGGTAGAGCACCGGTCTCCAAAACCGGGTGTCGGGAGTTCGAGCCTCTCCTCCCGTGCATGAACGAATAATGGCTGTAAGCATTGCTTACAGCCATTATTCGTTTTATAAATGCCTACCGGATATCTATCAGCTTATGTGTCTGCAAACTAAGTCTCCACTTAGGATGCTTCATCACGCAATCCACCGTTTCGGCCGTATTGCTGCAAGAGCAAGGCTGAAGAAAGAAATGCCCGGCGGGCAACTGCTCATAAACAGTAATATCCTGCCCTTCATACACCACCTTCACTTCATTCATACGCGTAATTTCCAGCTTTACCCCCTGCTTGGGAGAGCAGGTCACCCAATCTATATTATCCGGCAGCGGACGGGTACCGTTTGTTTCAATGCAGACATACTTTCCCGCCTGGTGCAGACAATCCACAAATTCACGGTCAATCCAAAGGGAGGGTTCTCCACCGGTCAGTATCACGGTAGCGGCAGGGTATCTACTAACTTCTGTTACGATATCTTCATCGGACATCAGTATGCCGTCCTCATGCTGCGTATCACAGAAGGGGCACTTCAGGTTACAACCGGAAAAACGGATAAAGACAGCCGGGGTACCCGTATGGTATCCTTCTCCCTGCAAACTGTAGAATATCTCATTAATCTTCCTCATAGACGGCAATGTTTGATTCCGACTCCTGCACCTCTACCTTGAAGCAAGTGGGTATCTGGTCGCATATCCAACGGGCTATGTTCTCGGCTGTGGGATTGAAGGACAGCACTTCATTAAGATTATGATGATCCAGCTGTTCCTTTACCACCTGCTTGATGTGACTGAAGTCTACCACCATTCCGTCCGCATTCAGCTCTTTGGAACGGCAATAGACAGTGATAATCCAGTTGTGACCGTGCAGATTCTCACACTTACTGCGATAAGAAAGTTTCAGGCTATGGGCAGCCGACACTTCCATACGTTTGATGACTGTGTACATATTGTTAATACGCTAATTAATATAATAAGTTGCCGCATCTAATGTCACCTCGATGCGACGGCAAAATTACAAAAAACTTAAGATTTATCCATTTACTTCCCTAACTTATTCGTACACACAAAGAGAATTGGCAACCTTACGCTCTGCGCTGCCACTCGGGGTATTGGCTATTCCCTTATCCGGCAACTCCCCACTCCACAGCGTAGAAGAACCGCCACCGTCCAGATTCAACGCATCCTCCCCACCCAATACACGAATCATATGGGCAAGCTCGGGTATATTGATGCCTTCCGCTTTTCCCTTCCGACGTCCGTCAACGACAATAAGCAGGATTTTTCCTTCTCTTGTCAGCGCCACAGCACTGCGGGGATGCTTGGTATCTACAAAATTCCGGTTAGTCCCGGACAAGTCGCACACTTGCCCGTCCTTCAGCATCAAAGGACCGGAAGCCAGCACAGTGCCTTTTTTCAAAGTACATGCCTTTTCTTCCTGCTTGCTCCAAGGAATCAGTTCCAGCCTGCCCTTCTTTATAAGTACAGCTCCATTGGACACTGTTGCCAGAACCCCAGTAGAGGTAGTATCTATCACCACCCCGTCCTTACGCAGATAGCAGACGGAATTTCCGGCTTTCATATCAAAATAGGAGCCATTGATGGCCGCCACCGCACCTGCATGCCGGGCGGCTACACTGGTCTCCTCTTTGGGATTGTGGACGAGCACATCGAAACGGTAGCGCTTCGGGGATATTTCAAAAATAGACACTTCCTGAGGAACTCCATACAAAGAACTGAATACTGCCTTTTTATAAAGCATCCCTTTCTGCAGGGGCTCAGTCTGCCAGTCGGCAGAAACGATGGCAAGAGAGTCGGCAGCAGTCTGCGCCATTGCTGCAAACATGCCGCAACAGAGAAACACTGCCAGGAATATTTTCTTTTTCATAAGATGAGATTGGTTTAAATTAATTCATAGCTGCAGATTTGAATCGGCATGTCGAGATTATGCAACACCTTTTCAAGCTGTATACCTTCACGGTTGTCGTACTCGTATCCGAAAGTAGCACGGATACCTTGCAGAATGAACTGCGTGGCACGGTCCAGGGCAATGGGCAAACTGTCACCTTGCAACAGTGCCCCGGTGATGACACTGGTAAACGTATCCCCCGTTCCGGGATAATGGGCCGGCAGGTAAGGACACGTAACCTTCCAGTAGCGGTTACCGTTCCGGTTATAGGCATACACGGACGTCTTATGCTTATCATCCCGTACGGGCACACTGGTAATAATCACCACTTCGGGACCACAATCGGAAAGCCGGCGAAGGTATGACTTCAATTCCTCATCCGTATTCATCTCCTTATAAGGAATACCCAGCAGATAGAACAGCTCCGTCAGATTGGGGGTAACGACATCGGCCTTGGTGATGAGATGTTTCATTTCATCAATCATGGACTCGTGGAAGTTCGCATAAAGCCGTCCGTTATCACCCAACACCGGGTCTACCACAACCAGACCGTCCGGTCGGCGGAAGTCATCAATAAAGTCAGAAACAATATGTATCTGCCGCGGAGAACCCAGATAGCCGGTATAAAAGGCATCAAACTGTACTTCCAGCTTCTTCCACTCGGAAATAATCTTCGGCATTTCATCCGTCAAGTCCAGAAAAGAGAATTCCGGATACTGGGTATGGCTCGACAATACGGCTGTAGGCAACGGACACACCTGGAAACCCATAGACGAAAGGATGGGAATGACCACCGTCAGAGACACCCGTCCGACTCCCGACAAGTCGTGGACGGCAACAACCTTCTTTACTTTATTCGCATACATATTATCTATATTATTATTTTTCCTACATTTGCCGCATGAAAACCGTCTGCATCATTTTGGGAACAGTTTCTTTGGCACTCGGCATCATCGGCATCTTCCTGCCGTTGCTGCCCACCACGCCTTTCCTGCTGCTCACGGCAGCACTCTACTTCAGAGGCTCACCCAGACTGTACCAATGGTTGCTGAACCACAAATGCCTCGGTCCCTACATCCGCAACTTCCGCGAGAACAAAGCCATCCCTCTACGTGCCAAAATCATCTCCCTACTGCTGATGTGGGGAACAATGGTTTACTGCATCTTCTTCTTGATTCCACTAACAGAAATAAAGATAGTATTGTTCCTTGTCGCTGTGGGGGTGACTTGGCATATACTGTCATTCAAGACGTTGAGATAAATGAATGTGCTAATGTGGTTAATGTGCTAATGTGCCAATGACCTGCGGTGTGAGAGTCTAATATACACATAGCGCAGCCAATTAGCACATTGGCATATTAGCACATTAATCAAACTCCTCCCAATTTTTCGAAGAATTCTCCCAACCCCTTCCGAGCATCGGCAAGCTTGTCTTCCCAATGTTTCACGGAGTTCTGCCCGATAATATCCGTCACGTACTTCACCGAAATGAAAGGAACATTCTTGGCACGGCATACCAAAGCCTGGGCATAGGCTTCCATATCCACAACATCACCGGACACATCCGAGAGTTCTGTCAAGAAAGTATCCCCCGTATTGCATACACCGCCTGCCGGCCAGTGTAAACAATATCCTTTTTGGGACAACAAATCCATTGAATCAATCTCATACTCCATACCAAGCTCCACCAGTTTCTGCATATCACGGTCCACAAAATGACGGCATACGAAAATATCTCCTACCTGGTGACGGATAGTCCCTGCCGTACCCACATTGACCACCAAGTCCGGTTGCGCATGGCTTATCGCTTCAGAAAGATAAAAAGCCGATTTCACCTTTCCCACACCGGTACGGAGATAGCCAACCTGCACCTCTTCCTCCCCTATCAGTCCGGGAAATTTCAATTCAGTAAATTCGCCTTGTACGGCATAAGTAACCAAGATTCTCATATCAATTCATTGTTTGTAGTTCCTACCTATTCAAAAAATTACTCCTTGAAGAAAAGACAAAGGTAGAAACCTTTTTTTGAAGATTCCTACCTTTGAGGCAATTAAATGCACAGTGGTTCCAGAAGAATGATAAATTATTCGTCCAGTTTCCTTTTATATTCGCCGATAAAATAACTGTCCGGATACTCCTTCTCTGCCATCAGCAAGCAATTTTTGGCCTCATCCGTCCTATCGTTCTGCATATAGTATTGAATCAAGAGAGCATAGGCGTATTCTCTTCCCCAGGTAGGCAGGCTGGAATCATCTGTATTCTTGTCAGGAGATGAAGTAGCTTTCTTCAAATAATATTCCACCTTCTTCCCGCCACCGAAACTAGCCGGAGTGTAATAATCGTTACTGCCCAATACATACCAACCTCTTACATTGGTAGAGTCCAGTTCCAAAGCCTTCCCAGCATTTTCCCGAATGCCAGCAGATATTCTTCCTGCCTCCATACCCGAAGCAAACTGAATGGAAATCTCTGGAATAACCTCGAAAAACGGGTGAAATGACACTAAAAGACTTAATATCAGAGTTGTTACGGTGTCAAATGATGACAAGCCGAAAAAGCGGAAAACGCAAAGAAAAGCGGATTTAAGAAGAAGAATGGTTTGCAAATCATTAC